>Ga0209648_10005768_pt1 | contig 10621 bp, 13 predicted proteins | sample GraSoi2013_115cm_FD_185830 | JGI IMG/M metagenome (GOLD analysis project Ga0209648, IMG submission 185830) | Grasslands soil microbial communities from the Angelo Coastal Reserve, California, USA - Sample 9_17_2013_115cm (SPAdes) (version 2) | ecosystem: Environmental > Terrestrial > Soil >...
CTTAGCGTCAAGCATCAAAAGTCAGTTTGGATTCAGCTTTCCTTCTGCGCGTGTTGTTGTCAAATACGTGACACTTCTACGTGACACTTCGTCCCTTTCCATGAACATGGCGCTAATGTTGTGTTGACTTAAATGGCAACACTACTAGATTTGTCAACGAAGAAAGACAGCCCGCTGATCAAGGTCGATCCGGGCTTGGAACCCAGTGAACAGGAATGGCGAGCAATCTATGCAGGAGGGAGGTTCCAGCCATGGTTGATCAACGACCTCCCGAATCTAGTGTCCGAATGGCAGATCGAAGAAACTCCGTTACAGCAGCTAGACGCCTTGCTCGAAGTGTTTGCGTCCGGGGAGGCCCTTACCTACGGTCATCGCCTCAATCCGCTTAATCACCTTGGAGACGGCGTATGGGAGTTAAAGACTGCAGATTTACGCATCTTCGGGTGGTTCCCTTGCAAAGATCACTTCATCGGCGTCGTGGCGGATACCGCATATAGATGCAAGAAGCACGATCTCTATGCGGGATATGCAGGAGAGACGGTGAGATTCCGAGATAAACTGGATCTAGATCAGCCGAAGTTTATTCCTGGAGACGATCCACATGCCGTCGTTAGTAATCTCAATTACCCCTAGTGAACGGGCGGCGGGACGGTTTATCAGCGCCGTCCGACGGGCACTCTTAAAGGCTCTTGCCGAGGAAGAGAAGAAGCGGGGATTGAAGCAAACCGACATTGCTCGTGCGATCAAAGTGCATCGGTCTGTTATCAACCGTGAACTTCGTGGCAAAAAAGACATTTCTGTCGGCAGGATTGGCCAATTCGCATGGGCCTTAGGTCGGAAACCATTCTTTGATCTCCCTGAACCAACAATTCAGCAGGGATCAAATCTTCCGCCGCCGTCCCAAGCGGCTCTCTTGGCACAAGCTAGTCAGGCGAAGTCAAATCCGCCGTTTGACCTATGGGAGCTGCTTAAGCCCAAACCCGCGCCTGTTCCTGTGCCATGAGTGGGCGCCAGGCATCAGTCTTCGTGTGCGATGACCTGCTGATTTCCCTAACCGGGAAATTCAATGCATTAGGAATCTACACAGGAGACATAGTGATACCTAACGAGATTACCGCTCATCAAATTGTATTTGTATTCCAGATTGAATTCGACATTGACGACCCAATGTCTTCTGCCGTGCTAGAGGTGAAGTTTCCGGGAGAAGAAAACCCGCGGCAATTGGCCGTTCCGGTGGGACCTCTCACACCGGTTGAGGGACGATCTAGGTGGATTATCCGTTGGCCGTTCCCGGTTCAAATGGTTCATTTACGCCCAGGGCGCATTTCCACGAAAGTCATTCACGACAAGGGAGAAATCGATACTACTGGCATTTGGATCGTCAGTCTTGCCCCCCAGTCTAGCCTCCAATAGTCTTACTCCCCCAACGCTGCTTAGCAGCTTTTCGAGCTATTTTACTTCTCTGTTCTGGAGATAGCTTGCACGAGCCTTGGCCCCTTTTCGGCCAAGGGTAGCCGCAGACGGGTCCTTACCTTGTTCTTCTGGCGTCGGTTCGCGATCTTCCACCTAGCCGGTCACTATATCGACGATAAGCTTGGCGAGTTGGGCCGGATCGCGGGGGCGTTTCGGGTGCTTGGTCATGCCGCTACTATGGGGTAGGCACCCGCGGATTCCAAGCGGTCGTCAAGATGGCCACAATTTCAAACTGACCCACTACCCAGGAGAGGTCTCCCTGGATTCCCAACGCCTTGTTGCGGCTACGGCGGGCGACGCTCGAAGGCGGCGCGCAGCATTCCAAGTTGAAATTCAAACGGATTGCCGCTGGCCGGCGCGGTCGGGGGCGGCGCATGAATGGTGGCGTCGAGGCGCCGGACCTGATCTTTCAGCTTCTTCGATCGCGCAATGAGGTCATCGAGCCCGGCGGGCAGCGCCGGCGTTTGCCCGACGTAGGATAGGGGTTCCTCGGCCGGCAGCTTGATCCTCATGCGCTCCTTGTTGGCCTGCGCCAGCGACATCTCGCCCTCATTGACGGCGCGATGGAGGAGGAGCCATGAGGCAAGCTGCATAAGGCGCGTGGTGAGCCGCATGCTTTCAGTCGCATAAGCGAGCGACGCGGCGCGGTCGAGCAGCTTGGATTCCCGGCGGCCGGGGCCGTCGAGATAGGCCGCCGTGTCCTCCACAAGCTTCATGCCGTCGCGGAAGAGCCGGGAAAAATTCTGCGACGCGGCAAGCCGCGCGCCGAACGAAACTGGTTGCAGCCCACCAATGACGCGATCGGACATGTCTACGCCTCACAAAGGCAAAAGCATGCCCCTGCGCGGCGCTCGTGTCCAGCAGAGCCGGCAGAATCTTTGCGAGATGGTTTGCGGCACGCTACCCCCACCCTACCCCTCCCCCGCTTGCGGGGGAGGGGTAGGGGGGGTTGAAGCAGAAGAAAAGGAGCCGCCATTCTTGGCGGCTCCAAGTCATACAGGGAGGCGTCAAACAGAGTGGATAGGAGCCACTCGGTGTCCACAGAATGGACACGCAATGAATGGAGCGAAACACCTTAATGGGGTGTAAATCTCCCCACATTTATGAGAGAATTAGGTCGGCATCCCGACACGAGTTTGGCCGCGAACGACGATCGTCGCGCCATGGCGCGTCCACAAATCACAAAAGATCCTGTACCCGCTCCGGCGGACGGCACAGGCGCGTACCCTTGGGCGACTGAACGACCGGACGTTCGATCAGGATCGGATTCGCGTGCATAGCTTCAATCAGCGCGGCGTCCAAAAGCGTCTTGTCGCCGAGGCCTAGCTCGTCATAGGGGTGCCGCGGCGACGCAACAGATCGCGCGGCTGCATTCCCATCGCCTTGAGGACCGCTTTGATGGCAACAACGCCCGGCGGCGACTTCACGTAGTCGACGATCTTGGGTTCGACACCGCTCGCGCGGATGAGCCCCAGCACCTTCCGTGAGGTCGCGCAGTTCGGATTGTGCCAGATGGTGACGGTCACTGCTGCACGGCGGCCGATCTTCGCTTGACCCGCGCGGTACGCTCTGGCGCTCCGTCGGCGGCGCAACGCACCAGCACCATGTTACCGTAACGGCCCGCTACCTCGGGATCGACCCATTTCAAGATCAGCACCCGGCCGTCGAAGCTCACAACTTCGCGGTCGTCGGTCCCGGCCGGATCGCTGCCTGGGCCCACATAGGTCTTGCCCCCGACGCTGCCCTTGAGATTCATCTCCTGAACCTGCGGATTGTCGTGACCCAACATCATCACGCCGCCGGCTGGCGAAGGTTCGATCTTGTAAGGCTGCGTGCACTGGCTTTTCGCCGCGACCTCGGTACGGGGGCGATCCTGCTCGCGATGATAGGAGGCCAAGCCCCAACGGCCGACGATCTCTTCGGCGCGCACGCCGGGCGGGACGACCTGCGGGGGCGGCGGCGAAGGCGCGGCCGCGGTCGTAAACGGATTGCTGAAACCGCCGCCGGCGGTATTGCAACCGGCGAGTATCGGCAGGCCAGCCAGCAGGACGACCGCAGGCAGCAGCAGGCGGCACAATTGGGTCATCGGGGTGGGTCTCCTCGCAAAGAATCGCGGTCACATTGCGTGGCCTCGGCGGCGAGCGCAAGAGCGCCACCAACAGTCCCCCGCAGCAACCACTACCAAAATGGCTCCAACATGGCAGCCTCTTCAAGGTGTTGATGGTCGGGGCGTCGCTTCCTTGGCGTTTATAGCGTGAATGACCGCAGGATCGGTGAAATCCGAGCAGGTCTTGTGGCCGGCTGCGTGAATTCCGGCTATGGCGCAAGCATCGTCCATTTCGCCTGCATCGCCTGTGACTCCGATCGCCCCGATGACCTCCCCGGCGGCATCCCGGATGAGCTGACCGCCCGCCTCCAGGAACATCGGCCCGTCGGCCAGGTCGATCAGGTTTTCCATGAATACCGGCTTCTCGCGCTGCTTCTGCAGCACAAGACGTGACGGCCGCCCCATCGACAGGGACGCGTAGGCCTTGCCGTAGGCAATCTCGAACCGCAGCATGGCGCAGCCATCCTGCTTCAGCGCCGCCTTGAGCCGGCCCCCCGCGTCCAGGATCACGGCCGTCAGCGGCCGCAGCTGGTGCGACTTGGCCGCTGCAAAGCAGCCGTTGATGATCGTCATGGCTTCATCGAGGGTGATTGCGCGCATTCCGGTTCCCCGCCACGAGGTGCTATCCTGGTCCAAAGCACGCAAATGAATGCGCGAAACGCGGAGGTGTCAAATGTCGGTGCCGGCGAGGTCCCTGATGGTCGCAACCAGCATTATCGCCGCGATAGTAAGACGGGTCGGCCTCCTCCCTTCCTGGGACCGCGGGCGTCCCGCCCGCCCTTTGGTTGCAGCACAAAGTTGGGAGCGGGCGAGACGCCCGCGGTCCCAGGAAGGGTGGGGGAGGATTGCGGTCCTGTTCGCCGTCCTCGTTGCAGTCGCTGTCGCGGCTGCCCAAGCGGGGGCTGCCGAAGCCACGCGGATCCGGGTCAACACATTTCCGAACGCCAAGGCTTTGCCGGTTCATGTCGGGATAGCCAAAGGCCTGTTTGCCAAATACGGGCTCGCGGTCGAGCTTGAGAACACCGAAAGCTCGCAGAGCCAGCGCGACGGACTTGCGGCCGGCCGCTTCCAGATCGCCCACGCGGCCCTCGACAACGCGGTCGCCATGATCGAGGTCGCTAAGCGCGACGTCGTCATCGTATCCGGTGGCGACAGCGGCATGAACGAGTTCTTCGTGCAGCCCGAGATTTCGTCGTTCGCGGATCTGCGCGGCAAGACCGTCGTGGTCGATGCGCCCGATACCGCCTATGCCCTGCAGGCCAAGAAGCTGCTGTTGCAACATGGGCTGCGCGAGGGTGCCGATTACACGGTCAAGCAGGTCGGCGCCGTGGTGTTCCGCTACAAGGCGATGATCGAGGACAAGGCCAATGCGGCCGGAATCCTCAATCTGCCTTTCACGGTCGAGGCCGCAGAACGGGGTCTCAAGAGCCTTGGCGGCCTCGTCGATCTGCTCGGCCCCTACCAGGCGGCCGGCGCGTTTGTGATGCGCGCGTGGGCGAACGACAACGCCGAAGCGCTCACGCGCTATCTCGCGGCCTATGTACAGGCGGTGCGGTGGATTCGCGACCGCAACAACCGCAGCGAGGCGGTCGCGCTCCTGGTCGAAAAGCTCAAGCTCGATCGCAAGATTGCGGAGCGCACCTACGATCTCCTGGTTGTTCCGGCGTCGGGCTTCACACCCGACGCCAGGTTTGACGTCGAAGGTTTCCGCAACATGCTGGCGCTGCGGGCCGAGATCGAGCGCAAGCCGGAAACGCAGGCAGCGCCTCCCGAACGCTATGTCGACCTGCACTACTACGAGGGGGCGATGAAGCTGATTGGGCGGTGAGGCCGTTCGGTCGCCAACCGGTTTGAGCAGTAGTCCGCCGTCATGCCCGCGCTTGTCGCGGGCATCCACGTCTTTCTCTGCCATCCGAGTGGCCCCGTCACGGCAGGTCGAGCTTCCCTGGCTGTGCGGCGGCCCTTACCAGCCGTTTCCCGATTGAATCTCTCTTTCCAATGTCACGCTCGCGTGATCGTCTGTAATTGTCACAGTTCACACCCGCCGCCTTTTCGGCGATTCTGTCGCCCACCAAAGACAAGGGTGCGTGCTATGACGGACCAAAATGACGACAAGCGCGAAATGCGCATGATGTGGATCGCAACTGCCGTGGTTGTGCTTGTTATCCTTGGAGGCATGAGAATCAACATGCTCGTGCACCACGACACAAACGCTGCGACGCCAGAGACGACTCAGTCGCTGCCGAAGTAGCGGAATAGACCCCGCCAGCCGCGAACGCGGCAACTCGCTGACTGATATCGCTCGCACCTACGGCGTGGCGCGCAGGACGATTGCGCGGCTGTAGCCGCGCTACAGCCCCGACAGCGCGGAGCCGCCGCGCTGGCAGTCGCTGCTATATACGGTCATTGGTTTTGTCGAATCGCTCCGCTAATTGCGCACCGTGCTGGTGATGCGCCAGATCGTGCCGCCGGCGTCATCCGAGACATAGAGAGCGCCGTCCGGCGTCACCGTAACGCCGACCGGGCGGCCCCAGGCCGATGCGTCATTGACCACGAAGCCGGTCGCGAAATCCTCATATTCGCCGGTCGGCTGGCCGTCCCGCATGACCACGCGGATCACCTTGGAGCCGGTCCGCTTGCTGCGATTCCACGAGCCATGCTCGGCGGCAAACAGGTTGCCGCGGTATTCCGCAGGAAATTGTCCGGCGTTGTAGAAGGTGAGCCCGAGCGAGGCCGAATGGGCTTGGAGCAGGACGTCCGGCACTGTGACCTTGTCCTTGAGGTCGGGTCGCTCTCCCTTGTGCCGCGGATCTTCGTTGCCGCCGATGTAGTACCACGGCCAGCCATAGAATGCGCCCTCGCGAACCCGCGTGATGTAGTCGGGTGGAACGTTATCGCCGATCGAGTCGCGCTCGTTGGTCGAGCACCACACGTCGCCATTGGGGCCGACCGCGAGGCCGACGCAATTACGGATACCGGTGGCGTAGATGCGGCGGTTGCGGCCATCGGGATCGAACGCCAGCACGCCGGCGCGATCGGTCTCGTTACCCCAGGCAGCGCCGAGCGGATGCTGCGACGTCCACGCCTCGAGCATGACCGGATCGAGCTTTCCCATCCTTTCACCCACATTGGATCCCGAGCCGACCGAGACGAACATCTTCGATCCATCAGGCGAGAACGTGACGTCGCGCGTATAATGGCCGCCGGTGGGCAGCCGCGGCACTACGGTTTCAGGCTTGCCGCGTGCCGCGAGGTCGCCGTTGCGATACGCAAAGCGCACGACCGAACCGGTGTTGCCGACGTAGACCCATTCCGGATCCGGGCCGGGCGGATAGAACGCAATGCCGAACGGGGCGGTGAGACCCGACGCAAACACCTCGCTGCGCGGCTTGCCGGCATCTGCGGGCCGTAACACCCGGACCCTGCCGGCACTGCTTTCTGCGACGAAGATATCGCCATTGGGCGCAGCCCGAATAAGGCGCGGCTCATCGAGCCCCTCAGCGAACAGGCTGACCTCGAAGCCCGCAGGCACCACCGGCTTCTGGCTTCCCGAGCGGCGCGTTATCCGCACGCCGTTCGAAAACGAGGCGCCGAGGTCTGCGGCCGGCAGGTCCGCAGGCCTGATGTGCCGGCGCAGGCCCGGCCGGTCCGCGCTCCAATCGGTGAATGCCGTGCGGCCTTGGAGCAGCCCGGTGCTTTGTTCGGCGCCTTGCGCCACGGTCCGAGCCGGCACGAACAGGCCGATCGCCATAATCAGGGAGCCGGCAATGGCCGTGAATGCCGCAAGATGCATGGTATCCTTTGTCATGGTAACCCTCCCGCGCTGCCGTCTACACCGCCGCGCCGCATTGACAGAATACTTCGTCCGTTGAAGGTAAGCCCGCAAGCTTGAACTCCGCATGAAAGGCGACGAATTGGCAATCCCTGACGCACCGCACCTCGTTCCGGGACGCGCCTGCGGCACCTGCATGATGTGCTGCAAGGTGCCGGCGATCGAGGAATTCGCCAAGCCGCCCGGCGTGTGGTGCCGGCACGCGGTATCCGGCAAGGGCTGCAATATTTATCCGGAGCGGCCGGGATCGTGCCGGGCGTTCTACTGCCTGTGGATGCAGGATGCGAGCTTCGGCCCGGAATGGAAGCCCGAGAAGGCAAAGTTCGTGGTCTATGTCCAGCGGAACGGCGTCAACCTCCAGGTCGCGGTCGACCCGAACTTTCCGAATGCGTGGAGCAGGCCACCATATGAGGCACGGATCCGGCAATGGGTGGCGGACGGCGCTGAGAGCGGTCGTTTCGTGTTTGTGCGCATCGGTCCGCGCATGATCGCCCTGCTGCCGGGGCGCGACGTTGATCTCGGCAGGGTCGATTCCGATGACGAGATCGTGGTGTCGCGCCGACCCGGCGCCGTCGGCCTTGTCTATGACGTGCAGGTCAAGCGCCGGGCCGCGGAAAGCTCCGCTTCACTGGCATAGCGCCTTGGTGACGAAGTGCTCCGTCGTGCAAACGCCTTCCGGGGCGTTGCGGCCTGCCCGCCGATAGGATGGCGGGCATTTTTCGATCGTTTCAAAATCGACGCTGGACCCGCCCCCGTAGCCCTTGGCCCGGCACAACGCCGCGGCGGCGCCGCCGCAATCCGGGGCACCGTTGGGGGCGAGCAGGCAGCGCTCGCGGCCGCCGGTGATACCGGAGACCGGGAGCTTGGTCATGCTTGTGGCGGCATTACGGGCCGCATCGGCCGCGCCCTTTGCGGCCTCGCCGGCCTGCCCACCGACGGCTCCCACCATGGCGCCGAAGCCGGCGCCCGCATTGGCGACGCCCTGCTGCACCCAATTCCCGAACGCGTCGAAGAAGCCCTGTGGTTCCGAAGGCGCCGGCGTGCTCGTTGGAGCGGACGATGGCGCGTCAGGGCCGGCGCCCGGCGTCTGCGCCGTCGCGGCCGCGCAGGCAAACGCAAACGTGCTCAACGCTAACAGGCCGGCGGCGGCGCTCACCGCAATGCCGGCGCATCCGGGTTGGCGCCATTGCGCCGGTTCCGGTTTCGTCTCAATTCCCATCGCGGTTCGGCCGTTTTCGTGCGGGGCCTCCAGCTGCCACTCTACCGTCCCTCGCAAGGACCGCAAGCCGGGAGGGTAAGGAGCGGGAACGAGCGGCAAATCGCGTTCAAATTAGAACAGGTAGATTGCGGCAAAAATGCCCGCGAGGAGGACCGCGACACTCGCCGTAAACCAGAAGCCAAGGCGCCGTTCGATGATCTCACGGGCAATATCCCCGTAACGGCTGAGCAGGAACGCGACGAGATAGAATCGCATGCCGCGAGCCACAAACGAAAGCACCACGAAAAGCCCGAGATTATATCCGGCAAAGCCCGATGTGATCGTGACAAGCTTGTACGGAATGGGGGTCACGCCCTTGAGCAGGATGATCAAGCTGCCCCAGCGCGCATAGCCTTCGCGGAATGCCTCGACCTTGTCGCCCAGGCCATAGAAGGAGATGAGCCAGTGGCCGACCGAGTCATACAGCAGCGCCCCGATCCCATAACCGAGCACGCCGCCTGCGACCGAGGTGAGCGTGCACAACGTCGCGTAGGTCCAGGCCTTCTTGGGCCGCGCCAGCGACATTGGAATCAGCATGGCGTCGGGCGGAATCGGAAAGAACGAACTCTCGACGAACGAGACCAGGCCCATCAGCCACAGGGCATAGGGCTTGTAGGCGGCGTCGATGCACCAGTCATACGCCCGCCTCAGCATGGCGCGCCCGGGCTTAGCCGATGACTGCGCCGGTAAACCTCGATAAATCGCACGGAACCTCACTTTGCGCCGCAGGCGCGCCTGATAACACCGAGGGGGGCCTACCGGCAATGTAAGAAAACGTCGCGTCGCGAGAGGAACGAACGCGGGCGTTCCGCCGCACGTGAGCCGGAGCGCGCGAAATTCCGATGGATTTAGGAAGAGCGGGCAGCACGCCAGCGATCCTCCACGAGGGTCAATCCCCTCCGAGTAAACGCACGCCAAGAGCTGTCGCGGCCGCGCGCAGCTCGTCGTCGAGGGTAGCCAACGGGAGGCCGCGACGTACCGCAAGTTCTAGATACGCCGCGTCATAAACGGTTAGTTTGAAACGGTCAGCCAGGTTCAGCGTTTCGCCCCAAGCGTGGAAATCCGTGTAATGGTCCGTGGTGATGTCCAGAAGCGCAAGATCGGTAAGGGATGCGCGCCGCAAATCCGCATCTATGCGACCTCGACGTACGGCAGCCGTCAGGCTGTTGGCGACCTCCAGCCGCCACAGCGCCGGTACAAACGCGCCCTCATCGGCCACCGCTTCAAAAAGGCGGCGGATCGGCTCTGTGATCTCGTCGCTGTATATCCAGGCGAGCGTTGCCGAGCTATCGAGCACAAGACTCACGGGCGGCCTTCATCGCGGTAGGATTTCCATTCGGGCCAGTCGAAACGTCCGAGCTTGCGTTGCTCGGCGCGCTCGCGGATTCGCCGAACGGCAGCCCGGGCCACTTCGCGGCTGCGGACCGGCTGTGCGGGCACAAGCCGAGCAACCTCCTTCCCGTGACGGGTGATGGTGACCTCTTCGCCCTGCTCCACCAGGTCAAGCAGCTGGCCGAGCTTGTTCTTCGCCTCGAAGGCGCCAACCAAGCGCATAAAAACTCTCCTAAAGTCAAGCTAGATTAAGCTAGCTTGATCATCCGAGAAAGGCAAGAGCCGCCCCTGTCTTACGCTGACCCGAGAGCTAAGTTTGGGGAGCGGACGAACGAGCCGAGATGGAATTAGTTGCTCGGTCCAGCGGCAGCCAGGCGCGACCGATGACTTGACCGGCATCGCTCAATTCAAATGCTGCGCCGTTGGAGCGGGCATGGGAAATATCAACGACGAAAAAATCTGCTCGTTGTCGGGGCGTCGAATACCTACAGAACGCTTTCCACATCGGTCTTCGAGAAATCATTGCCGACGAACAGCAGGCGACAGTCATGCGCCTTGGCGACTTCATAAGCGAAACAGTCGCCGAAATTCAGCTCTGCCGGATGGACGCCCTTCCCCC
>Ga0209648_10005769_pt1 | contig 10621 bp, 14 predicted proteins | sample GraSoi2013_115cm_FD_185830 | JGI IMG/M metagenome (GOLD analysis project Ga0209648, IMG submission 185830) | Grasslands soil microbial communities from the Angelo Coastal Reserve, California, USA - Sample 9_17_2013_115cm (SPAdes) (version 2) | ecosystem: Environmental > Terrestrial > Soil >...
CTTTTTTACAGCTTTTTTGTAGTTAGCATCTGCGTGTGGATGGATCGTGCTTAGTATCTCGTTGGGCATAGTGATATAAAGATCGTGATAGAATTTTTTTGTTATAATTGCTTTAGATATAATGTTATCTATAAATTCCTTTTTACTTGATCTGATATTAACAAACCGATTGAGTAGTATATCTGCTCTGCTTTGGAGTTGGTGTACTTCGATGTTAGCATTTTCAAAGGTTGATCTGATTTCCTGCATTTTAGAGTTTAATGTATCTATCTTGGATTCATATATATCAAATGCTCTTTTTGCTAGATTGAATTCTTTTTGTAGTTGTTCTCCCTTTTTTATATATTCAAACTGTCGTCTGGACTCGTCATGATGAGAGGAAGCTTTTCTTGTAGGGTTGCTCTGCCATGGATTATCCATAAATTTCACTCCGATTAGTGTTAGTGTCGAGGAGAGACTAACCATCTCCGTCTTATAACAATTTTTATACTATAGAGAGCATTTCCTACTCTCAAAAGCTCTGTTCCAAGAGTGCTCTTCTCTGTTAAGGATACCCAATGCAAAGAGGATTTTCTAGGGGAAAAGAGGGACAACTTCGTCAACAAAGGGAACTATTTCATTCAGTCTGGAAATGCTCTGTTTATCTGAGTTATGAAACGCCCTCAATATTTGATAAAAGTAAACCCCACCGTTCAACCCATATTCCGCAGTTATTTTTGGGAATTAGCTTCTGAAGCCAGTTTACATTGCAGAGATGATCGTAACCTCAGTATTGCAAAGTCGCTTCTGAAGCCATTCTCGATTCAAACTGCGGAATGTGGGTTCAAGGTACATTGGGGGTGCTTCAGTTGTATTGCTCAGTTGTCTATTAATTATTTCCTCTTCTGGTGTTTCGTTACAATTTTGACGGGATAGGCCATGGTTGTGTCTATTTTGTTTTGTATTGTTAATTGTTTGTTATAGTTCTTGTTTTCTGGTGAATTTATTTATTTATGCTAGATTCTTTAAAGATGTAAAAGAAGGTTTGGCAGTTTATATATGTATCTGCTTATGTCGTAGAAGAATGTTTCTGCGATGCACTTCTAGCCTCAAAAGTATGTATTTCTCCTATAATTGGTATGGAAAAGGCCTATAACTCGTTATTTTGCACTTATAAGGCCTAAAAATTAGTATAAGCATAATTTGGGGTTTTTATAAATTTTTGGGGGAATAGTCGAAAATTGCCAATTATAATAATTTTACATATGCTGCTTTTGCTGCTGGTTCGTATCCTAGTAGATTTAGAAATGCTTGGTATTCCTCTGTAGTGAATAGTGGATCTTTGAATGGGGTTGTGATTTTCTCAGCTCTTGGGAATTTGGTATGCAGATACTTTTCTGTATTTTTCCATAGTTCGATCATGTTTGTGTTCTCTGGTAGTGGGGTGCTGCTCCGATAGGGAGAGTGAAAATAACATTCCCATAATACAATGGTCTGGTCTGCTGGGTAGTACCATGCTTGGGTGTTGCCTATTTGTATCTGGTTTATACCTTCTACTCTTGTATCTTGTACGGTTCCGATTGCGTCGGTGTCTGCGTAGCCGTTTGGCGGTATTCCTATCGTTAAGACGATTTTGGGTGTTTCTGTATATGGGTGGATCATAACATAGGTTCTTGTACCTTTTGGTGTGTCTATTGCTATGATTTCAGACTCAACATTAGAATATTTTTCCTCGCTGGTGTGGATCTTGGCTCTTATTTGGACTGGTCGGGGTGTGCTGTTACTTTGAAAGTAAGGGAAGGTACTTTTGAACAGGTTGGTATCTTCTTCATTCCAATAGGTGTCTATTTCGTTTGTCATAATTGAGTGTATTATACCATGAATTGTATATAATTTGCTTTGTCCATAAAATGCTCGTTTTATGGATTAGTTATTTTGCTTCTGGCTAGGATGTTTCCTAACCAGTTGGCAAAAGAGCTAAAATAGTAAGTCTTTGTCTTTTGGCTGTGATTTTTTAGGCTCTTTCTCTTCTATTTTTTCTATGCTCTTTACTCGTATTCCGCTTTGTTCAGTCCATCCTAATTCTTGTTCTATTGCTGCAATAACATCGTCATTATTAGATGTTTTTGACAATTGAACTTTATCTATTGATATAATGATTTTGTATTCATCCATAAGTATTTCATCTCCTTTCTTCCGTAAAATGTTTTGTGGATTAATTCTTTTCTTGCAAAACATTCTTATAGCCATTGTCTATCATTTTGGTTTATCTATTCCTGCTTACAAACTGGTACTTATAAGCAGTTGATAGAGAAACTATCAATATTCATCTAAGGCTAATATTTTGATGATCTCTAATAATTCTTTGTATTCTTTCTCCTCTTCCTTCTTTGGTGTATAACTCTCTAGTGCCTTAGCGAGCATTTCTACATAGCTTTCTTTTAGTAGCAGTTCTATAAAATTATTCATTGTGGCTATTTCTATTGCCATTGTGCTATCAACCTCCTTTCTCTGGTGTTTGGCGTATGCGGTTCTTCGGGATGTGTGGTTCTTTGTGTTTGGTTCTTTGGGGTGCGTGGTGTGTTGCATGCGGACACACTTACAATAGTGTCCGCATTTAATATAATTTTATATTTAAGCATATTATTTATTCGTGTACTATTTATATCTTTTAATTTTTCCATGCAGTTAAAACTACATAAGTATTTGTTGTACTATTATATTTTGTGATTGTTCCAATTGTATAACCATTGTATTTTTTAACTATTCTATCTCTTTTTCCTTGTATATATTGTCCGTTTAATGCTGTGTCTGTAACTTTCTCTCGTGATATTCCGTATATTGCCATATTATCTAGTGCTGACATTGTGATGTATACTTTAGCGTTCCTTGGTTTTGGGTTAACTATCTGTTTGTACGCAATAGCTAATAATTCTCTTATAATGTGGTTACTCTTGGTAACTTTCTTTTCTTCTGTATTTTTTCTTAAAAATATAATGATTTCTTTTTCGTTTTTGTTTATCATACTGTAAAAAAATTAGATCATGTTTTAAAACCGTGTCAATGACAACTAAAGTACCTTGATGACCCCCATACAATCTGAGAACTGAACATACTGGCTGGGCTTTGCTCTGACGGGATGGGCTGTTCTCAATGGGGGTTGTCAGGGTACTTTAGTTGCCTTACAAAGCAAAATTACTACTCAATCAATTTTGCTTTGTAAGGTTGCATTGATACGGTTTTAAAATGTGATATGATTTTTTTACAGTATGATTAATTGGCATGGTTGCGGATGGAAAAAAGAGGCTTTTTGAGCTGAATTTTATAGACAATCGTATAGACACTGATTGTCTATAAAATGGGCTTCGATTGTCTATATGATTGTCTGCTGATTTGCTGGCCGTCTGTGTCTTTTTGCTGGGGTTCGGGTTCCTGGTGGCTGCTGAGTGAGTGATTTTGTTCTTCTATTTTAAGTTTGAAAAAAGGTTACGCCTATAATAAGCAAAATACGCTTTGTTTGTGTTCAGCCTCGTATAGGCGTAGAAAAAAAGTTTGGTTCTAAATTGTACATCTCCCCTTCGTGCGGGTTACTCCGCTTCTGTACAGCTAGTTAAGCTGTGGAAGTGTATCATACTATAGCATATTTGTCTAGTAGGTTATAGATGTATTGTAGGTGTTAATAGAGGATTGTTATTTTGAATGGTTAATGATAGTATTTTATTATATGAAAGCAAAAAAGGAGAAAAATAAAGAATTTGTAGTAGATAGTAAATTGAATGATATTTTGTTACAAGGGTTTTATATTTATTATTTGCTGACTCCTGAGCAGATTAGCAGACTTTTGTACAGTCCTGGAAACTTTAATAATGTCAATATCTATCTTCGTGATTTATTAAAACATGAGTATGTATATCGCTTTAAATTGCCAACTTCGCAAGGAGTAAGACCTTTTATTTATACGCTGGCAAAAGAGGGAAGAAAACATATTGCTGATAATGAGGGACTTGATAAGGATATTTTTTATATTCCTGATGGTCAGGAACAACGGAATTATTTACGATTAATGCACTTTTTGGAGTTAAACGATTTCTTGATAGATGCTAAGGTCTTGGAAAAGAAAAGGAGTGATATAGAGCTGTTTGATATGCAGCATGATGTACTGTTACAAAAAGATCCTGTGTTTGCTAGGACATCTGAGGGAAAAAGAGTAAAAGCAATGCCTGACGGTATTCTTGAATTTCGGGTAATTGATGAGCAGTTGAAAAGGAAACGGGTTACTGTTTGGGTAGAATTAGATAGAGGGTGGCATAGTATTAGATCATTTAAGGAGAAAATACGAGCGATTTTAGCCATACACGAAACTGGTGTTGATGTTGACCGATTTGGTAACTCAAAAATTATTTATGCGTTTCCGACTACTGCGGGTGAAAGTAGAGTTGAAAAAATGCGGATGTGGACGAGACAAGAAATAGGAACGGTTGATAAAAATGCTTGGATAAATCGGATGTTTTGTTTTACTGCGGTTCCTGCATTGAATGACCATAAAAGTGTCGATGTTGAAACATTATTTTGTAGTCCAGTATGGTATATGCCTTATGGTGAAAATGATGAAAAGCGGGCTTTAATTGAAGTATGATAAGTAACTATAACTCTGGAAGAACGAGCGTTTCATGGTTTACTGAATTAAAAGATAAATATCCTGGTCTTTGGTATTATGAGAATAAAAATAGTAAATCTAATGGTAAAGATAGGAATGTTTTAATATTTGGAAAAGAGGAGAATACGGATAAAAGTCAACAAATAGGGAAAAATAGACATAAGGTATAAATATTGTTCAAATATCGTGTTTTGGTTTACTCGGACGTTGTGTTTACTAAAGGGTGGGGCTTTTGCATTATGGGTGCAGGGTTCCCGTCTTGCAAAAGAGGTGGTGAAAGTTCGGTAGAACTTTTTGTCCGTCAGGACAATGTTTGGGTGGCGCGTGGGGTGGGGGGTGAAAAGATGCCGATCTAGGCATTTTTTCAAGAGGCTGGCTCGCGCTTTAGCGAGCTTGACTCGTCACCCCACCCCACGCAATTGGGGGCGTCCTAATCCTTAGCCTAGCAGGATGTTCATAAGGTATTGAATAGTTAAAGTGTTCTTCTCGAATTTTTGCACGTTTTGGATAGATGTAAAAGAGTATGAATACAAAATCTTCTATTGCATTGTGTATTCCTGGCTGCTTTCATCTGTCTGGCGCTGGCAATTCGTGATTTTTTTTGTTTCTGTCTAGCAGGTTCGCGGCTCCCCCTACCGCATGGCAAAACGGTTTGAAACTATAGGTTCTTGATACAAACAATAGCTCTTGCTACCCGACTTTTAATTTAACTGAGGCATAACAATCGTTGATATGATCTCATATTGTTGCTTCTGAAAAGGTTGCCTAATGCGGTACCAGTTTGTTGATACGGTTATGGTTCCGTAGTACCATTTTGCTTACTAGGTCGCTGGTGGGTGTCTGTGTCATCCAGCTAGTTACACTTTTCCTCCTCTCCATGCAGAACACGGCTTCCACCTAAATAGATACATGGTCATTTCTAGGCGTTTTAATCTGTCAGGGATTTTATTCATCCTCCCCCATCGCAAGAGCTTGTTTGTAAATGTACGGTAAAAATCGGCTTGGTTTAGCCTATTTTACTCTTTGTGCTGGTTGGTATGGCAGTGTGGGAAAAGAAGAATATACGAATTTTGTTTATAGTTTGATATGCTGCTATATAGATAGTCATAGTAAGCTTAGGCAATAAAAAAACCTCTTGACATAAGGTCAGAGGCTTGTTAAGCTACTAATATCACTTTGTAGCTTAAACCTCTAAAAAACACGTTTTTACCAAGAAACGTGTTTTTTTTATGCTTTTCGTTCTTTCAAGTGTTGCAAAAATTACTATAGTTTGCAAGAGTCAAAATTTAATGCTGTAGATTAAGTGTGTTGTGTTCTGCTTGATTGCTGAAAAAATGACCTCATTAGAAGCCTGTAGAGCAGTTTATTTTGACAGGGATGTATGATTGTTCATCTTTTTTTTGTAGAAAGTCGTGTGCTATAGCATTTGAGGTCAAAAACCGCTTTTCTGTGGTTGGTTCTTGGGCTATAAGATTTCCAACAAAAAAGCGGTTTTTGATATGCTCCTGCTTATAATATTCTTGAGAGGTAAAAAATGCAAGGTGTAAAATGTGGGTAGCTTCAAAAAATTTGAAGTACACAATAGTTACTGCTGGGTTTTGTTCCGGCTATTTCTTTTGGAGTTGTTCATCATTGATTGTATCCACTCCTGTAACGGTGCTGATTGCTCCTTGTGTGAGCAGGTTAATTTTATGAATTACTGTATCCAACTTATTATTAACTGGCTTTAGCTTATTTTCTAACTTTACATCTATTAAACTTTTAAGTTGTTGCATTTCTTCGTGTGTGAACATGTTTATTTATTGTAGCAAGAATGTGTGTATTGTCAATTGCTGCTTTTTTTCTGTGGCTGTGGGTAGCTTCGTATTTTATGAAGTGGAAATTATTTGTATGGTACTTGTCTGCTTGGGTTCAGTGATGATCCGGGGGAAAAGTGGCTTTTGGTTGAAACTTGTATGGTAGCAATTAGACAAGTTACAAGCTCAAATTTGTAACTTGTCTGGTTTACCTGGCTATTTTTCTTATGGTGTGAGGTTGAGATGTTTTTCTACACGGTCTAGCCTGCGCTTGGTCGTTTGTACTTGACCGTCAAGATAATCGGCTGCAAGCAGTTCGATTTTATTAAGTTTCTCCATTATTTTCTGTTCGCTGGCTTGTGCCTCGGTGCGTAAGGTTTGTTGTCCCTGTTCAAGAGTGTTCAGCCTCGTGTTGATTTGCTGCTGTCCATTTTCAAGATTTTTCTGTCCCTGTTCGAGGCTGTCTAGCCTTGTGGTTATGGGTGCTACTGCTGCGGTTACCGTTGTTTGTACAATTGCTTGGATCTGTTGCAATTCTTCGGGAGTCATTGGGCTGCGTCCTTTCTGTCGAGCAGTTCAATTTTCAAATAGTTTACCACATGGGGGAATATGCAAGACCTTCAATTATTTCTGCTCCTGGTCGCTGGCTGTCAATTCTGGGTTTTAGTATCTCCTGCAGAACTTTACTATACGATGTGGCGTTTATGATGTTGGCTTTTTTTTGTTATGCAAGTGATAGTGTAAATATAGGTACATTGGGTCATATATTTACTTTTCTGGTAGTATTTTTTGGCTAATTTTGGGGATTGGTGGTTATTTCCTTGCTTCGGTAGCTACTATAGGTTATACTTGGTTCATAGTCGTTTGCTATGGAGTTTGTAAATGGGTCTGACACTGAGGACATATAGAACTAATCTCGGCTGGTCTCTAACACGCTTTTCTAAGGAAGCGGGTATAGCTCGCGGTGCTATAAAAAATGCTGAGATTGGTCACATTATTAGACCTGATACAGCTAAGGCTATAGCAGACACGCTTAGTAAAGCATTGGGTGAAAAAATCCAAGTATCGGACATTGAGGGGTTAAACATTTTGTAACGTGGTGAGGTGTGCCGTATTGGGAAAGCTGGGTTTAAAATCTTGGCGGATTGATGTCCAGCTTCCCCGATGCCTGGGCGACAAAGGTACGGTGTATATGAAAAAAATCATATACGCTTGAATATATTGTACCTACCTTAGCCTAGGCTGTCAATTCTTTGTCGTTTGTTGATGGTCTCGGCTATTTTTATGCCTGGATCTAGTGAAGAAAAGGATCTGCTTCATGGAAAATGAAGAATTATTGACCGTTCGGGAAGTTGCTCGGCGTTTGCGGGTGGATGATACAACCGTCCGGCGTTGGGTGAAAAATGGACTTTTGGAAGCTGTAACCCTTCCTCATCGTGGGAAACGTCAAGCGTATCGTATCAAGCGTTCAACTGTAGAAATGTTGCTTAACACAACTTTACCACAAAACTAGAGGTATATATTAGTTTTCCGCTTCACAAGAGCAAAAGGAGAATTTTACATGAGTTTAGTACTTAACGGAATTGTAAACGGCTGCCGTCCTGTCGCTGGTACTGTCCAGAATGGCGATAGAAAAGGCGAGGAATGGAAATTTCTTTCAATGGAGATTGTTGACCCTCGGTACGGAAAAGTGTACTCCTGTCAACTTCGGGATAAAGATCCGCAATTTGATGAGTTGGTTGCTGGGGACAAGATGGCTAAGGAGTTAGCGGGTCATAAGGTCAAAGTAACAATCATGGGTATTACGGCTGGTGAAAGAGAAATTGTGGATAAAGGCACAGGAGAAGCAAAAACTATAATTCAGGTAAGAACACAAATAACCAACGTGCGTGATTTGGGTCTTCCTGCTGATGAGGAATAGTTGATGTACTTGCTTGCGGTTGCTCCTGCTCCTGGTAGGGGTAACCGCTTTTTTGTGAAAGGAGTAAACCTATGGGCTTGTTTCGGTGGTTACTGACTGGTGAAAAGCAGGATCTTGAAAAAACGAAAGATGTTCCTCCTACTGACGGGGTAACTGCTGATTACACCATTCAAACTGATGCTCGTACTAATGGGCGGTTAATAACCTCTACCATGTCGCAAGAGCAATTACGCACACGGCGTATGAACCTGATCGAGGGAACAAAGTTTGGTAGACCGTTCCATGAAAATTTTATGCTGGTTGGGCTGCGTATCTGGCTGGTGATTGCGCCTATTCTTTTCGTGGCTCTCACCAGTTCAGAAGTTGCATACATCCTTGTTCATCTCGTACCTCCAAATGATAAAAACGGGACAACAATTATATGGATGGGGGCTTTGTTCATCGATGTTGCAATGATGTTCTGCACCTTTGGAGTAGCCATAAAACGGCGGGATGTGGCCGAAAAACGGGAAACTTGGGGCGCTGTGAACAAGAGAGAAGAAATTGAGAGCTGGTTTGGTACTGGCATTTGGTTAGCGTTTGCGGTTATCAATATCATCTCTCAAGCTACGTTCCTGCTCCACGTCATTGCTCTTAGCCATGACGCAAATATGAACCTCCTGTACATTTTTGTTGCTAGTCGGGTGGTCGGTTTCATTCTGGGAGATGCTTCAACCGCTTTCTTCTTGGCAAAAGTTGACGGCTCCAATTTAAAGCTAATCGCTCGTAGTGAGCGCGAAAAAGCTGGTCTCTATCGCGACATTGCAACCGCTGAGGGGGAAAGAAAAGTTATCGAGGAAAAAGCAGAAGCTGACATTTTGATGGTGCAAATTGAAGTGCAGCAAAAAAGAGAAGAGGCCGAATTTATGGCATCGCTAAAACGCCAAATGTTCACCGATATTCTCGAACGCCGAAACGCCTTACCTCCTGCTAGTAGATCTACTGTTAGAAGATTGGATCAGTAGTGTTACAGGTATGCTGTTCTCTTAGGTTTTGTTCTCTTAAATCTTTCTGCGCTCTGCGCCATACGCCAAATGTAGCGCTCCACACTAGGGAACCCGTCCAGGCGCTTGGGTTCCCTAGCACAAACTGTGTTTTCTGCTTCCTGGCTCTGGGTTTTCATATAGACACTGTGTCTAGACGTAACTATGTAGCTTCAAATTTTGGGAAGTACATACCAGTTGTTAGAAATCAGACGACAATAAAAAACCTCCTGCAAAAATCATCATCTACATCTATTTTCATAATTTTTATTAAATGTTCAATATCCTTTTCAAATTTCTAAATAAATGTTCACATGCGAAAAACGCAAAATAAGTGGCTGTGTTAGGGAAGAGCTAGATCTTGAGGCAAAAAGGTTTAAGGTGCTGAAATGGTAGTATTTTATTTTTCTCGCGGGAACGAAGTGGACGGTCTTGACATGTGATTTAAGCTCGGAATAGAGAAAGACTCACTCTTGAATTGTGGCATTAGTTGAGGGTGAGAGTGAGTCTTTCGGCATGTAGTGCATAAATCGCTTTGTCAAGACAAAAATAAAAGACGGGAAAGATATAACAAAAGTTCATGTATGCGTAGCTAAGAAAGAAAGGGGGATTTAAAGGGGGAAAAGCTTTCCCACTTTCGTACCTGTTGGCCTTTGTATTGTGTCCAGTTTTATAAACGGCTTTTCAAGATAAAAGGAGTTGTTAAAAAATGGTAACAGATGAAAGCAATAATACTTCTTGTATGAAGTATGGTCATTTGTGGATTTCAACTACTGCCGATAATTTTAGGCGTTGTGAAAGAACTGGTTGCAATATTGTACAAAGGTTAGCAGATGGTGTATGGACTTCTGTTTCTGAAAAACAGGAGAAAAAGAAGAAATTAGGCAAAAGTACTAAATTTGTTCCTGGGTCATTGTTTTAGTATTGATGGCTGCGGGTTTCCCCGTGGCCTTTCATTTTTGGGAGGTAAACATGTTTGCTCCTGGTCAAGTCCCTGGTGATAGTCCTGATGGGTTTACAGCCTCTTCTAGAAGTGTTTCTACTCCAAGTAGTGTATCTGGTTGTCCTCGCGGTTTTGGTGGTGCTGCTGGCCGTTATAATCGGTCTGGGCGTAAGCCCCTTGGCAATAATGCGAAGTTTGGAACCCCCCTACAACAGAAAGGAAAAATGGTAGCTGCTGACGGTGGGGATGGGGGAATAGTTGAGGACTCACGACGTAGACGGTTTCGGTTACAATCGAGGGCTC
>Ga0209648_10005770_pt1 | contig 10620 bp, 8 predicted proteins | sample GraSoi2013_115cm_FD_185830 | JGI IMG/M metagenome (GOLD analysis project Ga0209648, IMG submission 185830) | Grasslands soil microbial communities from the Angelo Coastal Reserve, California, USA - Sample 9_17_2013_115cm (SPAdes) (version 2) | ecosystem: Environmental > Terrestrial > Soil >...
TAAGGCTGGTAATGTAGAGGGGTATTGTATCATCGAGGGTGAGCGTCACGCTGCTACCTGGGATGTAATGATGGCCGTGCAGTGAAAGTGTTCCTCCCTGCACAACATAAGTGCTGCCACTCAATGAAAGGCCTGGAGCAAGTACCGTGAGGCCCAGGCTGATAAAGCTGAGAATAAGTAGAATAGGTGTGGTAATTACTGCAATTAAAATTGCTGGGCTACAGCCCCTTGGCTGAGGGTGGTTTGAGTAATGCGATTTGCGAGTAGTAGCGGGGAGATGGGGAGCCATGATAGTTGGACTCGAATGGAGTGCCTGTCCCATTGAACCTGTAGGCATGAGGTTCGCACCATCGGCAGGTGGAAGGCCTCCCACCTGTGGAGTGCCCTGAACTGTGGGAACACCATTCATCTGAGGCGTAACCTGAACCATGGGCACATCTCCGGCATATGCCTGATCTTCTGCAAGGCTCTCAAATAGTGGTATCTCGAGCAGGGCGGCATATCTTCGCCTATCATCTTCTTCCTCCTCTTCATTCGAGGACGTGAAAGGCATATCGGTACTGGATGAATGTGGGTTAGGATGCCATTGAGGAGTGGGATTGCCTGATATACTAATAAATCTAGCTGCATCCAGGTCCTGAACATTCGGCAATTGAAAAGCGCTGCTGCCGGTAAGTGCCTCGATTACGTTGCCTTGTGCTCTTCCGCACTGCCCACAGAATCTGGCATATTCAGGTATCTCTGAACCACAAAATTCACATTTATGCATAGTTGATTGATCCTCCCTGGGGGAGTTGCTCTTGTGAGCAAAGCGATAAGCGTGAAGGTCACACTCATATCTATTGCTTTTCTATACAAGCAAACTATAGAATCTGTCAAGTTGCGAAGCTTTTAATAGCTTATTTGTCTGTGAACAGCTCTTGTCGAGAATGAAGTGAAAGAGGATATAATAACAAAAAATGTTTTGCGATTGACCCATTTTCTATTGTTGACTTGCTCACAAGCGTCGAGAACTGGTACTATCGAAAATATCAGGATGCCATTCAATGCTCTCTTGCTGTATGCACAGTTGTGTCAGTGGAGTTGTTGACAATGAAATCGGCGGTATCACGCTTTACACAAGCGAAAGCTCCTCTTGACGAGCAGTTTGAGAATCCGTTCCATATTGAAGATCTTGGAGTCTTTGACGATGACACTCTGTGGATCATACTGAGCAACTGTGGCTTCGGGCTGACAGTGGAGAAACTGGCACAGAGCCTGCATGGCGCTCCAGAAGGGTTGGTAGAGGGCATCGAGCGAAATTTATCGCCTTCTCAACGCTCAACCTTTAAAGCTGAGCTACGCAGATCGATACCGGAAGCCCAGGTGGAGTCAGCTCGACGTTGTGTACTCGATGGGCTATTTTGGGAGCTGACTTACTGGAAGACTCCCGAACTGTACGATGAATTGACCAGCGGGGAGCAACTTCATCCAGGTATTTTCCAACAGCTTGAAGCGGACATAAGTGATAAGGTTGTGCTTGATGCTGGGGCAGGAAGTGGGAGAGCCACGTTCGAGTGCGTACGTCATGGTGCCAGGAAAGTTTATGCTGTCGAGCCTTCGCCAGGCTTGCTGCGCATTCTACAGCAAAAACTGGCCAGCCAACCAAAGCCCTGCCGCATTGTGCCACGCCAGGGGCGTTTCGACAGGCTTCCGCTCGCTGATGATAGTGTGGATACGACACTCTCTTGTTCAGCATTTATGGCTGACCCGGCGCAAGGGGGCGAGCAAGGCCTGGCTGAATTTCGACGCGTGACAAGATCAGGTGGTAAAATTGTAATCATCTGGCCACGTGTGCAGGATTACGAATGGTTAGCTGAGCATGGTTTTCAATATGTCGCTTTACCTGTGCAAGAGGAGATGCGGGTGCGTTTCAGTTCCTTGCAAAGCGCGTTACGGTGTGCCCGGCACTTCTACGCTCGGAATAAGGATGTGATTCAGTATCTCCTGAGAAAGCGGAAGCCGGAAATTCCGGTTTCGATCCTGGGCATTAACCCGCCGAGCGATTACTGTTGGCTTAGAGTAGAATAGCGCGTAAAATAAGATATTTTTACCTTTGGATAAGAAAGGAATATGTGCAATGACTGCAGAATTAATGCCAGGAGAACAGAAAAGTTGGGCCGAAACGCCGCCCATGAATCCGCCGCTTCGTTATGCAGTAGCCACGATTGTTGAGAGTCAGACGTGGCTTGATAAACTTGCAGCACCATTCCAGAACTGGCTTTTGAAGCTCTTTGGACAACCAGGTGAGCCCAACCGCAAAATCAAGGATATACTTAATGGGACGTGGTTTGGACATCCTTTGCACCCCGTGTTCACTGATATACCGATTGGTGCATGGAGCAGTACTTTGTTGCTTGATCTTGACTGGCTCACCAACGAGTCTGAAGGCGTTGCTCGTAGTGCAGATACTTTGCTGGTGCTTGGCATTGTAGGAGCAACTGGTTCAGCAGTTACGGGTGTGACCGATTGGAGCGACCTGGATGGCACGGATCGTCGTGTTGGATTTATGCATGGATTGCTCAATAGTGGCATACTGCTGACGAATATCGCTTCGCTGGTGCTGCGGCTCACTGGCAAGCGCCGTGCAGGTATAACACTCTCAACTATTGGCTACGTGGCGACACTTTTCTCTGCTTACTTAGGTGGTGAGCTATCCTTTGCTAAAGGAATAGGTGTGAACCATGAAGCATGGGAAGGTGGTTCAGACGATTATGTAGCTGTTATAAACGTGGGAGACCTGGCTGAGGGTAAGCTCACTCGTGTCGATGCGGCTGGCATCCCTGCGGTATTGCTAAAGCAGGGTAACTCAATTTACGCAATTGGTGCTGTGTGTACACACCTGGCGGGTCCACTGGATGAGGGAACATGTAAGGATGGGGTAGTGACGTGTCCTTGGCACGGCTCAAGCTTTCGTATGAGTGACGGCGGCGTGGTGAATGGCCCGGCAGTCTACGCTGAGCCAACATTCGCGGTACGCGTGCGCAATGGGAAAATAGAGTTGCGTCGATTGGATCATGCGTAGTATTTATTTTTTGTAACGAACCATACTTCTTTTACAAAAATTGAAAACTGGACAGTTCGCTCTCCTGCCGCATCTGTTTGCGCAGGAGGCGATCGCACTCTACTAATAGAACACCACTGTGGTCCCAAACTCATCGCAGGCTGAACACAATTAAGAACTTCTTAATATACTTTACGCTTTTTTACATTGGCTTAAATAAGTCATCACAAAAAGTAGCTATACTTCCAATGGATGAGACGTTTTGGTGTATTTGGTACGTTTGATGCACCTTGAAAACTGATATCGAACGAATCTCCAGGGAGGTTAGACATGCTATTTCCTAAAGAATGGGTTGCAGGAGCACCATTCCAATTGTCGCCTAACGCGAATCTGATCGTGTACATTATTTGGTGGGCGATTTGTATTCTCGGACTCTTCTTCATCTGGCAGCGTGGCAGAGCTCTTGGTTTTTCGCGTTGGACGACGCAAGATATTCTCGTTCTTGCGATCATGGGTGTTCTGCTTGAGGTCTACGACAACCTGATCGGTGACCAGTTCATCACTCCTATCATTAACTTGATTCCATTTGGTCATGCGTTGGCCTTGAACGACCTGCCGTATATGTTCTTGCTGATGACAGGTATTGTTAAGCCTGCATATAGGGAATCGCCAAATATAGACGTAAATCTAAGCAAGTGCTACACTGGATGCCGGAGGGAAAATTCGAGTTTTGGCAATAACGGAAGAAAGATTGAGGGGTAGACTTTGATCGAGCTGGAAGCGCCTATCAGAGAAGTGACTGTTTATGCTGATCGTGCGCTCGTAACGCGACGTGGAAGTATCGTGCTAGAAGCAGGTGGGCACGAACTGAGAGTCAATAATCTCCCGCAGTTCGTGCGTGATTCGCTGCGTGCTTCTGGTCGAGGGCTGCAGGGTGTGCGTATTCTCAATGTCGATGTCACTACCGCCTTTTTGAGCCGTCCACCAGAAGCAGAACTGGTGGCTTTGCAGGACGAACTGGAACGGCTGGTACAAAATTTAGAATTACTCGAGGCGCGCCGGGACGCACTTAATGACCGGCGCCAATGGTTGCGTGCGTTGGGCGAGCAATCACGGGACTTTGCCAGGGGATTGGCTCAGGGTCAGATGAAGCCGCAGGATTGCGCTGATTTCTTTAGTTTTGCCGCTAATCAAGCCTTGCAGGATGCTGAGGCCGCTCAAAGCCTCGAAGTGCAGTTGAAACAGGTGCAGCAGGAGGTTGAGGCAAAAAAACGCGAACTCGCACAGAAGCAGGGCAACCCGCTTCCAGACCGGCTGGCTGCTGTCGTTACGGTGACCCTGACAGAGGTGGGTGAGTTTGAGTTGGAATTATCTTACCTGGTGAGGGGCGCTTCGTGGCACCCTCAGTATGATGTACGCGTGCAGATGACAGATGAGCGCGAACAAAGCGAAGGAGAAGTCGAACTTACCTACGTGGGTGTAGTTCAGCAGTCTACCGGTGAGCGTTGGGAGGATGCAGGTCTCTCACTTTCCACTGCCCGGCCCAGCCTTGCGGCAATGCTGCCTGAACTCGATCCCTGGTACCTCAATGTCTACACTCCGCCTGTACCAAGACCTATGGGTGCTGCCAGGTCCAGAATCGCTTCGACGTCAGGGTTACCCGGTGACCAACAAGCCTACTCGTCTACACAGTCGCTTATGGCGCCTGCTATGGCTTTTGCCGATGAAACTACTTTCGATGAAGATCAGGCGCAGGAAGAGCAAGCACGGGAGAGAGGAAGGATGCCCGCCGAAGTCGCCACAGCTACGGTCGAACAGACAGGAACTGCGCTCATTTTCCGTATTGGCCGTTCGGTGGATATTCCCTCAGATAATTCTCCACATAAGACGACAATTGCACGAGATGGTCTCCCTTGCACCTTTGACTACCTGAGCGCTCCCTTGATCGATGAGCAGGTACACTTGCGGGCGACAATTATGAATACCACCGAGCGAGTGCTCTTGAGTGGTGACGCGAGTATCTTTCTGGGTGGTGAGTATGTAGGGACGACAAAGGTGAAGACAACGGCATCGGCGGAGAAGTTCAAGATCTTCCTGGGTATCGATGACGGCATAAAGGTCAAGCGCGAATTGATTGAGCGCAACGTGGAAAAAGGCAACGCTTTGCAGGCCAATATCCGGCGTATTACCTATGCGTATCGTATCACAGTGCATAACTATGCAGCTGCTCCCAGGCAAGTGGTTATTCGCGATCACCTGCCCGTTTCTCAGCATGAGCGTGTGAAGGTGAAAGTTCAAAACATTCATCCGACACCAACCGAGCGCACCAGGCTTGAGTTAATCACCTGGAAATTTAGGCTGGCTGCCGACGGTGAGCAGAAGATCGAATATCGCTTTGTGGTCGAACACCCACAAGACATGAAGGTGACCGGGTTACCATGATTGTTACTCATTTGCTAAAGTTCTGGTAGTTATTCCGATTTGCCGGAGTCGCGTTCCATGCGATACTTACAATCGTAGTTGAGAATGAAATCTAGCTCTTCGTCTGTGAAGCCGTAGTGTTGTGCGAGGACGCGGTCGATCTCGTCGATGGTGGGTTTGGATTTGCCAGGGAATAAACATTGAATGGTAAGAGTACCGATATTATTAAAGTTCATCCTTTTCATCTCGGAATGGATCTGCAAGTCCTCAGCGAGTTTGGTTGCGAGTTTGCGTAAATCTCGAAGTATGGTGACTGGTATTTTATCGATACTGAAGGGCAGTCCAAGAACTTCACGCATATTGAGGTTGCGGCAATCACTTCTTGTGGTTATGAACCAGTAGAAGAGGTTGGAGTTCAAGGCAACAAATGCCATGTCTGCATGTTCGGGAGATGAGAAGTGCAGCGTTTTGAGTTCGGATGGTTCGCGTTCCCTCCCTTGCTCGTCTAGGATTTTGGGAATGAAAGGTGTGACCTGGACAAACCAGCTTAGCTTGCGTGTGTAATAGAGCTTGTGGCTTCCAGTTTTGCAAAGGTAGTCGCCCAGGCGCTGCGACTGGCCATACAGTTTCGCGTGCACGGCTTGTTCTATGAGCGAGCCATAACGAGGAATGATCCCAGGCTGCACTTGTTTGGTGACTTCGATAAAGTCTAGCCGTTGAAAAAGGTACTCACGGAGTTCGCGCCCTAGTTTGAGATAGGGCGTGGAAAAGACGCTTTTGGCGCCAGGGTGTTTTTGATACGTGATGATGCACAGCCGAGGGTGCGGTATATCGAAGAGTTTTCCCCGCTGGTCACTGAAGGATGAGATGTGGAGCGTTGATTGTTCTAACAATATCTTCTGCAGAGGCAAATAGCCATCGGTACAGGTCGCGGAAGCTGGTACGATCATGCCAAATCTTCCACCTGGCGCAAGGAGGCTGGCACAACGTTCCATCGTTAAGGCGAATAGGTTGCCTGTAGGCAAGGTGGTATAGTTCATAAGTTTGTAGGTTCTGCTTAGTTTCTCATATTCTACATAAGGCGGGTTACCGATAATCACGTTGAACCCGTCATTATGCATGACGTGAGGGAACTCGACGAACCAGTGGAATGGTAGATTCTCCTGGCTGGGGCAAGCCAGGTCAGAAGAATTCACAGACCCTGATTCCCTTGCTTCAATGTCCCTCTTATCGGATGAGGATTTTTGTTCAGAGTGAGTATATGTATCTGCCTGCCTGGTAAAGCCAGTGAAGGCATTGCCTGTACGGATGTTGTCATCAAGGTCGGGAAGTGGTTCGATTGCTTCTGAGTGCTCGATCTGAGCTAGTAGTTTGAGGTACAGGCGCAGCTTGCATATTTCCGTGGCCTCTTCCATGATATCAACTCCAAAGAGGTTGGAAGTGACGATGGATTTGAGGATCGAGTAGGGGTGGTTGGGTTGTTGATCCCCGCCAGGAGAATAGGAACTTTCCTTCCTGGATTCCAGTTGAGCCAGGCGATCGATACATGCAATGTAAAGAGGTTCGAGGATGTCGAGCGCGGCAAATAGGAAAGCGCCGGAGCCGCAGGTAGGATCGAGTACAGTTAGATTTGCGAGGATCTTATAGAAGACTTGTAGCAGTTTTGGTTCTGTGCAGCTCTCAATTACGTCCTGGGCAAACTGACGCATATTAAGGTTATAGGTAATAAAGTCGTTGATGCTGTGTATTGCGCCTGTTTCCAGTTTGGCGCGCATCGCTTGATAACGCTGGCGGCGTGCTATAACCTCTCGCCACGATTCAGTGGGCAAAGCAAATTCATCAGGGGCAGGGTAGTTCCAAATGCTGCGCCTGGAAACATCGTTCAGTCCTGGCGTGATCTCTGATGGTAATGGTAACTCGATTCCTTTTTTAACGGCTGGGTAGATATAGTGATCAGGGTTTTCTCGCAATAGTTGCCAGGTGGACCCACCCGAACAAAAAGCACCAGGGCATTTTTGTTCGGCTATATCGAAGAGGAAAGGGATGATGGTGGTTTTAGCGATATACTCGGTGACATTCCTTTGTGTATAATAAGCTCCCATTTGTTTCTGGTCGATGTGCTTTTCGAAGATATAGCCAAGAACATCGGGATTGATGACGTTGTTGTAGCGAGGTGGATGATCATCCAGTTTCCAACAGTAGGTATTGAAGAAGGAGAAAACGCGCTCAAAAGCCTCATCGGGTATTTCGATAGTGGAGGAGGAATTGTCGCGCTCTATTTCGTGTTTCTTGAAAAGGTCGATGTTGAGGAAAGGTACGTTGCCAAGAAAGGTAGTGTATTCGGGAGGATGTGTTTGCCTGCTCAGACCTTCGTGGAAGAGGATCAGGAGGAAGTCACGATAGAAGTTGAGGCCTATGCCCTTACGATTTTGTGTCATTTTCAAATGGTTTAGCAGGTAGTTTGTATCATTGTCAAGAAAGCCCTTATGCTGGATGAAGTAGAGAAACATCAGGCGGGTGAGCATAAGCGAGGCGTACCTACTGCGGTTAGCCTGGGAAGAGATGCCCTTGATGCGTGCAAGGAAGATGTCTTGTTCTGTTTGGAAACGGTTATAGAAACATTTGAAGATGCTTCCTAAGCTGCGAGATTGTGGAAAATACTTGTTGGAATGGAGGGCATTTGTGTTTGCATTTCTTATAGACATAAATCGGCATGTGTCCAGTTATTAGTAATGTTCGGTGATGCCGAAGTTATTGTAGCAAGGCTGTCAAGGTGATATTGGGCTGTTTTGCTCTCTTCTCATTTTAGAAGAGACTTGCAACAAAATGATATGTTACTACCGAGTTTCGAGGTGTTTGGAGAGCAGGTAAGCGCTGAAGTCGGCTACACTCTCGACTTCTCCTTCGTTGAGCAAGTTGACGATTTTTTTGACGACAATCCGACGGGGCTGCCCAGGGGTTGAAGGCAAAGTAAAACCAATAGCGTTTACTGACTCTGGTTGGCGTTCATAGCGGATTTCTTCTGCCATCAATTCCAGCAGGTCGGCTATGTCGAGGTCGAGGGCCTGCGCGATGCTTTCCAGGACTTTAGAGGATGGATATTTCTGTCCCCTTTCGATTTCGCCGACATAAATTTCTGAAAGCCCAGCCTTATCTCCAAGTTCTTTAATGGTTAGCTGGCGATCTTGCCGTTCGCGCCGAATAACTCTCCCTATAATTTCCTGTAAATCTGCCATGGATATTTTCCTTCCTGTTTACCTATGCTTATTGCATAGCTTCAAGAAAAGATATGCTATTAGCATAATTATGCTCTATCAATATACGCTAATAGCATGATATAGTCAAGACAAGTCGAGAAGTATAGTAGGCTGTCGCAAAGTCTACTCTGGAATGGCCCTTAGAGTAACCAATATTGGTTAGATACCAGGGAGGAAATGTCAAATGGCTATTATGATGTCATTTCGTATGAAAAACAACTTGACAGAGCAAAGGGATGTACCTAATAGCATACATGTGCCAATGGTGTACGAACAGGTGGCTGTTGAACCTGCACATTGGGAATATCGTGTACTGACTGTGGATGCACGGGAAGAGGACTTAGCGGATGTTGACCTGTTGAATGAGTTGGGCAGCCAGGGCTGGTTACTGGTGGGGGTGCTGGATCGAGGAGCACCTGGGAGAAGTCCGAAGGTTCACTACTACTTTGTACGTCAGAAAAGTGAATGACAAAGACACAAAGGAGATTGACGATGTCATCGAGTTTACTTGTACCAACAGTGATAGAGACAACCGGGCGCGGTGAACGTGCTTACGACATTTATTCACGTCTCCTGAAGGAGCGTATAATCATGATCAACGGCCCGATTGAGGAGACGATGAGCAACCTTGTGGTGGCACAGTTGCTGTTTCTGGCCGCTGAGAGTAGCGAGCGAGAGATTAACCTGTACATCAGTTCGCCTGGCGGTTCGGTGAACGCGGGGCTGGCAATCTATGATACGATGCGCCATTTACCTTGTCCAATCGGGACAACATGCGTCGGCTATGCTGCCAGTTTTGGGACCATCCTGCTTATGGCTGGTGATCGTGGATTGCGCCGTGCACTGCCACATGCCCGCATACATATACATCAACCTCTCATTCAAGGAGGAATTGGAGGTCAGGCAACGGATATTGATATTCAAGCACGCGAAATTCTGCATACGCGAGATGTGCTCAATGAGATCATCCAGTATCACACAGGGCAGCCCCTTGAGCGTATCAAGCACGATACTGAGCGGGACTTCTTTATGAGCGCTACCGAGGCGGTGGAGTACGGTATTATTGACGAGGTACTGAGGTTGGCCGAAAAGTAAAAGTGAGATATACTTTCTTCTGACGAAATGGCTGAGTGTAGCGGTGCCACACTCAGCCATTTCGTCAGAAGAAAGTATTGGCCCGTTTGACCCTCACTTTGGTTCGACATTGACACTGTCCAACTCGAACCATTGCGGCCCACTTGCTACCGTACCAAAGCGTAGTACGCCGCGTGGCGTGGCGATGGCGTATTGATTATCGAGCCATGCCACGAAACCAAGAGGCCGGGTCGGTGGTTGTGGTGCGCGCAGGACTAGTTTGTCGTCAACCCAGAAGACCGCTTCGCTATGCAACCATTCCAGTGTATAAGTATGCCAGTTCGTCATTTCAACTGTCAATAGGGCCTCGTAGGCTCCTGTCAGACGTTGCATCCAGCGGGCTGCTGGACGTGTTTCGCGTGTCAATAAGCCGAGGACAGTTGTTGCTGCGAGTGGGATGGTGGCTGCCAGGGCTCCAGGACGCATGCTGTGTACCACCTGCGCTTTCCAACCCCAGCCCGGGATGCCTGGTACTAATGCCATATTGGATGGGGGAGAGGAATAGAAAAACCAGATCGCTTCTGGTAACATCAAGATGTCTCCGCGTGCCGAGAACGGGTAATTCCAGAAGCCGAAGCCAGCCGTGCCGCGCAAAATGTGTGAATCTTCACTTGTGCTGCTGAGGGTTGCAGCGGGCAACGATGAACGAGCAATAACCCGCATACGTAGTGGAGGTCGCCAGGGAAAAGCAGCTCTGCGCAGATTGTCGTAGTCATCGATTTGTGCATCTGTATATTGCCCCTTTATAGCTGACTCGAATGCCAT
>Ga0209648_10005771_pt1 | contig 10620 bp, 8 predicted proteins | sample GraSoi2013_115cm_FD_185830 | JGI IMG/M metagenome (GOLD analysis project Ga0209648, IMG submission 185830) | Grasslands soil microbial communities from the Angelo Coastal Reserve, California, USA - Sample 9_17_2013_115cm (SPAdes) (version 2) | ecosystem: Environmental > Terrestrial > Soil >...
GACGATGATTTCGCCGAGTTGAATGTTGATCAACGGAATCATGCCGCCGAGCGCCGTGAAAGAATCATGCATGGCGTTGACCGCGCCGCAGGAGGCCGCCGTCGTAATTACTGCGAACAATGACGACGCGACGATGCCGAAGCGGACCTCCTTGCCTTCCACGTTGCCGTCGGTCAGCCCGAGCGCATGGAGCGCCGTCGTACCGTTGGCTTCCGCCCAGTAGGTGACGGTGACGCCTGCTAGGAACAGCACGCCCATCACGGCCAGGACCGCCCAGCCCTGACGCTGGTTGCCGACCATGCGGCCGAACACGTTGGTGAGCGCGGCGCCGAGCGCGAAGATCGATATCATCTGCACGAAGTTCGACAGAGCCGTCGGGTTCTCGAACGGATGGGCGGCATTGGCGTTGAAAAAGCCGCCGCCATTGGTGCCGAGCATCTTGATCGCGACCTGAGAGGCGACAGGACCCACGGCAATGGTCTGCTTGGCGCCTTCCAGCGTCGTCGCATCGACATAGGCGCCGAGCGTCTGCGGAATGCCCCGCCAGACCAGGAACAGCGTGTAGACGACACAAATCGGAAGCAGCACGTAAAGCGTGCAGCGCGTCACGTCGACCCAGAAATTGCCGATGGTGCGCATCGAAGCGCGGGAGAAGCCGCGGATCAGGGCCACCGCGAGCGCGATGCCGGTTGCCGCCGACAGGAAGTTCTGGTGCGTCAGCCCCAGCATCTGCACAAGATACGACAGTGTGCTTTCGCCGCTGTAGTTCTGCCAGTTGGTGTTGGTGATGAAGCTGATCGCGGTGTTGAAGGAAAGGTCTTCGGCGACGGCGGATTGTTCCGCCGGATTGAACGGCAATACCGCCTGCAGGCGCATCAGCGCATAGATAATGAGAAAGCCGCCGACATGAAACAGCAGCATCGCGACCGTGTAGGTCAGCCAATGCTGCTCGCGCTTCTCATCGACGCCGCCGACCCAGTAAAGTCCGGCCTCGACCGGCCGCAGGATCGGGGAGAGGAACGTGCGCTCGCCATTGAAGACGCGCGTCATGTACGCGCCGAGCGGTTTGACCAGCGCGACGATGATGGCGCAGTACAGAAAAATTTGAATCCAGCCAATGGCGGTCATGGGGATATACCTTTGGAGTTGCGCGGGATCGGTGCCGAAACGCGGTCAGAACCGCTCGGGCCGCAGCAGGGCGTAGGTCAGGTAAAACAACAGCCCCGCCGAGACGAGGCCGGCGAGCGAATAGTCGAAGATCATGATCGTTCTCCTCCAAAGCGTTTTCGAGCGAAGCCTGTCCCGCGCGCGATGCGGGGTGGGTACCGGTTCGCGGGAAGACAACGCGTCAAAATCTAGAGCCGTTCGCAGGCGTAGGTGTAACCCACCGCCACCGCGAAGAAGCCGAGGCCGAGGGCCAGCATGACGACGTCCAGCATGAGATGCTCCTATGCGCAGTGATCTGCGGGGCGAGAGCAACGACGTTCTCGCCTTTGTTGTGTGGTGAGGTGCCACCCGGCGCATAGGTTTTCGAGACGAGAGTAACGGTAACGTTATAGGAATCTCATAAATGCGACGCCTCTACTGGCGTCGTCCCGGCCAAGCGCGCTTGCGCGCGAACCGGGATCCACAACCACCGGCCTTGTTGATCGCTGAAGGTGGCTGTCACAGCGCCCAACCGAAAGGCCGCAGCGTATGGGTCCCGGCGTTTCGCCGGGACGACGTGGAAGGGAGTGTCTCGCCCACCCCTTCTGCACTTATGAAATCCCTATATTTCGAGGCCCCGTCCCACCTCGTTTTCAAATGGCGTTTTGACCATCTTGCCGGGTGCGGTTGCAGTTCGTGGCCGTGCTTATGTGAGATGACGCCATGCCGCTGCTTTCAGAACATCATGATGATCCCGGCGAGCTCAATGACCGGCTTCGCGACGCCCATGCCGTGACGGCAGATCTCATGTTGGAGATCATCGGCAAGACGTGCCGCGGCTTTCCATCAACGGGCCACAGCGAGAAGACAGCGCGGATCGAGCGATTGATGGGGTCGGGAGCCTGGACCGATGCAGCGCTTGCGCTGATCGATCTGGAACTGCCGCATTGGCAGGTTCGCCGCATCGCCTATGACGAGGGCGAGTGGTATTGCGCGCTGTCGCGCGAGCGCGAGCTTCCCGATTGGCTCGATCGATCGATCGAAACCCGTCACGCGGATTTGGCGCTGGCGATCTTGAGCGCGTTCGTCGACGCCCAGCGCATCAATGCGCCGTCAAGCAGGACAAGCGTTCCCGTTGTGCCGCGCGACGCGAATCCACTTTACGAACCGGTTAGCTGCGACAATTTCGCGTAAAGCCGCGAACAAGCGTTGCCGGAGTTTCCAGTCTTGGCGCAGCTCTGAGACGAGACGCCATCCGGGAGGGTGCGGCGGACACCTGGCGATAATTGAGCGATTCTCCATATCCGCCCTTACGATCCCCGGGGGAGGGGTACCGGCGCCGGGGTCATCGCCGGGCCGCAATCTATCTTTCGCGCTTTAATTATGGACGGATGCCGAGTACAGAATCGGGTTATTCGAGACAGCCTTGATCAAACCGGAAAGCGGGTTGATCACCGAGGCACCCGGGGGATCCGATGAATTTCAGCAGCGCAGACCTGTCGACGATACTAAATCGCATTCTCGACACAGCGGCGGACAACCTCAGGATCGCAAAGATCCTGGTTCAAATGGGCCTTGACCCCGACAACATCACCTACGACGCGATATTCAACCGCCTTCTGGAAATCGGGTTGGCCAACATCACGCTTGCCAACCTGTTCGCCCTGGTTGGCGCCATTTTCTTTGTCGCCACCTTGCTGACCCAGACGATGGTGCCGCTGCGCATCGCCAACATGGTCGGCTGCGCATTCTTCGCCGGCTTTGGCGCGCTCGCCGGCAACATCACGACTTTTCTCCTGTATCTGCTGTTGCTCCCGATCAATGCGTTTCGCCTCCGTCAAATGCTCAACCTCGTCAAGAAGGCACGCACCGCAACGCAGGGCGATGCGTCAATGGAATGGCTCAAGCCGTTCATGACCGAGCGCAAATATCGCAAGGGTGATATTTTGATGAAAAAGGGCGACACCGCCGACGAGATGCTCCTGACCGTCACCGGAAAATTCCTGGTTACCGAAATCGGCGTCGAGCTTCCTCCGGGACGTCTGATGGGCGAACTTGGCTTCCTGACGCCCAACAACCGGCGGACGGCGACGATCGAATGCATCGAGGCCGGGCATGTGCTGACCATTACCTATGAAAAACTGCTGGAAATCTACTTCCAGAATCCGCAATTCGGCTATTACTTCCTGGTGTTGACCAGCCAGCGCCTGCTGGAGAATATCGCGCGGCTGGAAGCAATCATTGCGCAAAACAAGATCGCGCAGCAGACGGCAGCCGCGGGCGGCCCTAACTGAGCGTCGATGGATTTTTCTGGCGCACGCGGTCCGCTTGCAAGCGGAATGGCTGTCTCATTCATTCCGCCGCGGTGCGGATTTCGGCGCGTTCGGCCCTGACCGCGCAGAACTTGAATTCGGGAATCTTCCCGAACGGGTCGAGCGCCGGATTGGTCAACAGGTTTGCCGCCGCTTCGGCGTAGCAGAACGGCATGAACACCATGTTCTCCGGAACGTCGCGATCGGAGCGCACTTTGACCTCGACGGCACCGCGCCGTGTCTCCAGCCGCACCAGATCGCCCGGCCAGACTTTCATGCGCCGCATGTCCTTCGGCGACATGAACGCCACCGCCTCCGGCTCGATCTGATCGAGCACGCTGGAGCGCCGCGTCATCGAGCCGGTGTGCCAGTGTTCGAGCACGCGGCCGGTGGAGAGCACCATCGGATATTCGCGATCGGGCAATTCGTCCGGCGGCAACACATGCGCCGGCACGATCTTGCCTCGGCCGCTTTCGGTCGGGAAACCTGTGGTGAAGATGATCTCGTTGCCGGGCTTATCGGGATCGTCGACCGGATAGGTCACGGCGCCCTCGCGCACCAGCCGCTCCCAGGTGATGTTTTGCAGCGACGGCATCACCTGCGTCATCTCGGTGAAGACGTCGGCCGGCCCGTCATAGTGCCAGTTCAGTCCCATGCGCTTGGCAATTTCCTGGATGATCCACAAATCCTGCCGCGCGTCGCCGGGCGGCTTGATCACTTCGCGCGCCAACTGCACGCGGCGGTCAGTATTGGTGAAGGTGCCGGATTTCTCCGCAAACGCCGAGGCCGGCAGGATCACGTCGGCATGAAACGCGGTCTCGGTGACGAACAAATCCTGCACCACCAGATGCTCGAGCTTGGCCAGCGCCTGCCGCGCGTGCTGCAGATCGGGGTCCGACATCGCCGGATTCTCGCCCTCGATATACATGCCGGTGATCTCGCCGGCGTGGATCGCGTTGATGATCTCGACCACGGTGAGGCCGCGAACGGGATCGAGGTCCTGATGCCACAGACGCTCGAACGGCTCGCGCAGGTCGGTGCGCCCGACCGGCTGGTAATCCGGCAGGAACATCGGGATCAGACCGGCGTCGGAGGCGCCCTGCACGTTGTTCTGGCCGCGCAGCGGATGCAGGCCGGTGCCGGGACGGCCGACCTGACCCGTAATCAGAGCCAGCGCGATCAAGCAGCGCGCGTTGTCGGTGCCGTGCACATGCTGGCTGATGCCCATGCCCCAGAAGATGATGGAAGCACGCGAGCGCGCATACATCCGCGCCACTTCGCGTAAAGTTTCCGCCGGAATGCCGCAGATCGGCTCCATTTTCTCCGGCGTGAATTCCTTGATGCGCTCCTTCAGATCCTCAAAACCCTCGGTATAGCCGGCAATATATTGCTCGTCGGTCAAGCCCTCGGTGATGATGGTGTTGATCATGGCATTCAGCATCGCGACGTCGCTGCCGGCCTTGAACGCCAGATGCAGGTGCGCATGGCGCGACAGCGCCTGGCCGCGCGGATCCATCACGATCAGCTTGGCGCCGCGTTTGGCCGCGTTCTTGATGAAGGTCGCGGCAACCGGATGGTTGATGGTCGGATTGGCGCCGATCACGATGATGACTTCGGCATCCATCGCAGCCGCAAACGGCGCCGACACCGCGCCCGAGTTCAGGCCTTCCATCAGCGCCGCAACTGACGAAGCGTGGCACAGCCGCGTGCAGTGATCGACGTTGTTGGAGCCGAAGCCGGTGCGCACCAGCTTCTGGAACAGATACGCCTCCTCGTTCGAGCCCTTGGCCGAACCGAACCCGGCAAGCGCCTTGACGCCCTTTTGGTCCCGGATCCTGACCAGACCCTTGGCGGCGATGTCGAGGGCTTCCTCCCAGGAGGCTTCGCGGAAATGCGTAAACGGGTTGGCCGGATCGACCTGGTCGTTGGCATCCTTTTTCGCATTCGGCAGCCGCACCAGCGGCTTGGTCAGGCGATGCGGATGATGGATGTAGTCGAAACCGAAGCGGCCCTTGACGCAGAGCCGGTTGTGGTTGGCCGGCCCGTCGCGGCCCTCGGCGTAGATCACTTTCTCGTCCTTGACTTGATAGGTGACCTGGCAACCGACGCCGCAGAACGGGCACAGCGAGTCCACCTTCTTGTCCGGATAGGTGACGCGGGTCTGGTTCTCATCGAGCATGACGGAGGGCATCAGCGCGCCAGTCGGACAGGCCTGCACGCATTCGCCACACGCAACGCAGGTCGATTCCCCCATCGGGTCGTCGAAATCGAACACGATCTTGGAATCGTGATTGCGATAGGCCATGCCGATCACGTCATTGACCTGGACCTCGCGGCAGGCGCGCACGCACAGGCCGCACTGGATACAGGCGTCGAGATTGACACTCATCGCGGGATGGCTGGCATCGCCATGCCAGCGCTCGGCCGCAGGGAACCGGCTTTCGGTCACCTCGACCTTTTCCGCCCAGTGCCAGAATTTCGAATCGGGGTCGTGCGAGGTGGCGCGCGCCGGCTGATCGGCAACCAGAAGCTCCATCACCATTTTCTGCGCCGCGATCGCGCGCGGGCTCGCCGACTTCACCTTCATGCCGACGCTGGGCGTGCGTTTGCATGAGGCGGCCAGCACGCGCTCGCCCTCGACCTCGACCATGCAGGCGCGGCAATTGCCGTCTGGCCGATAGTCCGGCTCGGGCGAATAGCACAGATGCGGAATTTCACGGCCCTGGCGTTTGGCCACTTGCCAGATGGTCTCACCATTGATGGCCTCGACCTGTTTGCCGTCGAGTTCGAACTGGATCTTGGTCATTCCGCAGCTTCCTTCGGAAGAAACTCGCCCGGGAAATATTTAATGACTGACGTCAGCGGATTCGAGGCCGCCTGGCCGAGGCCGCAGATCGATGCATCGCGCATCGCCTGGCTTAGTTCGTCGAGCAATTCGCGATCCCATACCGGCTTTTCCATCAGCAGCGCCGCCTTCTGGGTACCGACGCGGCAAGGCGTGCACTGGCCGCAGCTTTCGTCCTCGAAGAAACGCATCAGGTTCAGTGCCGCGCCTTTCACGCTGTCCTGTTCGGACAGGATGATGATCGCGGCCGAGCCTATGAAGCAGCCGTATTTTTCCAGCGTGCCGAAATCGAGCGGAATATTGTCCATCGACGCCGGCAGGATGCCGCCGGATGCGCCGCCGGGAAGGTAAGCGTGGAATTTATGTCCATCGGCCATGCCGCCGCAGAACTCGTCGATCAATTCGCGCACTGTGACGCCGGCCGGCGCCAGCTTCATGCCGGGATTTTTCACCCGCCCCGACACCGAATAGCTGCGCAGGCCTTGGCGGTCGTTGCGGCCAAAACTCTTCCACCAGTCCGCGCCTTTTTCGACGATGTCGCGTACCCACCACAGCGTCTCGATATTGTTGATCAGCGTCGGCAATCCGAACAGGCCGACCTGGAACGGATACGGCGGCTTGTGCCGCGGCAATCCGCGTTTGCCTTCGAGGCTCTCCAGCAGCGAGGATTCCTCGCCGCAGATATAGGCGCCGGCGCCGCGCCGCATGTGCAGCACGGGACCGCCGGGCGGCAGTTTCGCGATCTCGCGCGTCAGAATTTCGCGCGAGGCCGGATATTCGTCGCGGATGTAGATGTAGATCTCGGGCGCTTCCACGACATGCGCGCCGATCAGCATGCCTTCGAGAAAACGATGCGGATCGGTCTCGAGATAATAGCGATCCTTGAACGTTCCGGGTTCGCCCTCGTCGCCGTTGATAGCCATCAGCCGCGGTCCGGGCTCGCCGAGCACCGCGCGCCACTTTCGCCCCGTAGGAAAGCCCGCGCCACCGAGACCGCGCAAGGACGCGTCGTCGAGCGCCTTCAAGAGATCTTCCTTTGCCAGATCGCCCGAGCGAAGGCGCTTCAGCAGCGCATAGCCGCCGTCGGCGACATAGGCGTCGTAATCGATGTAATCGGGCAGATGCACGTGGGTGTCGCCGCCCTTCGCCGCCGCCAGCACGCTTGCAACGCTGGCGTGATCGACGAAGTGATGACCAACCTCGGCCGCGGGCGCGGTATCGCAGCGGCCAACGCACGGCGCGCGCACCACGCGAATGCCGGGGCCGGCGGCCGTCTGCAACTCATGCAGCAATTTTTCCCCGCCAAGCATGGCGCAGGTGAGAGAATCGCAGACGCGAATGGTCAGCGGCGGAATAGCGGCCTCGCCCTCCTTCACCACGTCGAAATGCGCGTAGAAGGTCGCGGTCTCGAACACTTCCGCGAAAGAAAGCTTCATCTCGTCGGCAAGGGCTGCGAGGTGGGCCGCGGAAATCTGCCTGTAGGTGTCCTGGATGAGATGCAGATGCTCGATCAGCAGGTCGCGCCGCCGCGGCCGGTCGCCGAGCAAAAGAGCAATCTCTTCAGCGGCTTGTGGATCAATCTGGCGTCCCTTGGGGGTCGATTTGGCCCGCTTCCGTCCCTCGCCGGGATGTTCGAACGAGCGGACCTGCTGTACATCATGACTCATGAAACGTCTCGTTCCCACCCTTGGTTCTGGTGACTCTAATCCGTGGCATGCCACATGCCAAGAGCAATAATGCTCGCCTAAATAAGGATTTAAGGGGCCAGGCCGCCGCTGACCTGCCCCCCGATGGGCCGCTACGACCCCATGACGGCCGGCGACAAACCGTCGGCCTTTTCGATCAGGAACACGATTCCATGCTCCGCGCGATCGGTGATCTCGACCTTATCGCCGGTTTCCCGGATCAGATTGGGGATATCGATCACCGACAACGGATCGGTGCAATGCACTTCCAAAAGGTCGCCCGGCTTCAGCGCCTTCAGCGCCTTTCGCGTCTTCAATGCCGGCAACGGACATTTGAGGCCGGTGAGGTCGAGTGTTGTCGTGGTCATGCGCCCATACATGGCGAAAGCAGTTCACATCGTCAACGGACATCGCCAGTTGGCTAAACGTCAGATCAGGCTCGCATAGCTGAGAAAGCCAACGGTCTGGCCGGGTTTAACCTGGGTGATCTCCTCGCGGAGTTCGACCAGACCGTCGGTGTCCACCAGCGACGACAATAGTCCCGCCCCCTCGCGCGGAAATTTGACCGCTTCGAGCACGCCGTCATTGCCCTTGCGCAGATTGACCCGGACATATTCGCGCCGCGCGATTTTCTTTGTGTAGCTGAAGGCGGCGCGGACCGGCATCGGAACCAGCTGCTGTGGTGTGGCGCCCGCCAGCGCCAGCACGGTCGGCCGTACCACATGGGCGAAGGTGACAAAACTCGCCACCGGATTTCCCGGCAATCCAATCAACGGCGTGCCGCCGATGATTCCCATCGCGACGGGACGTCCAGGCTTGATCGCCATCCGCCACAGCACAAGCGTGCCCACGCTTTCGACGCCAGCCTTGACGTGGTCCTCTTCGCCGGTCGAAACCCCGCCGGTGGTCAGGATCAGATCGTGGGTAGCGGCCCCCTTCTTCAGGCCGTCCGCGAGCGAAGCGCGATCGTCCCTGAGAATACCGAGGTCGCTGACCTCGCAGCCCAGCCGCGCCAGCATCGCCATCAGCATGAAACGGTTCGAATCGAACAATTGCGCAGCCTCACGCGGCGCCCCCGGCGATACCAGTTCGTTGCCGGTCGAAAACACGGCAACGCGGATGCGCCTGATCACATCGAGATGCGTCAGGCCGAACGCCGCGGCAAGCGCGACATCCTGCGGCCGCAGCCGCAGGCCTGCTCTAAGCGCGGAAGAACCCACTGGAATATCTTCGCCGGCTGGCCGCACATTGGCGCCGGGTTTGAGACCCGCCGGGAGAACAACGCGGCCGTCCCCATCGAGGCGCACATCTTCCTGCATGAACACCGTGTCGGCTCCATCAGGCATCGGCGCGCCGGTAAATATCCGCACGGCGTGGCCTGGCTTGACCGGCTCTCGCGCCTGCCCGCCGGCCTGAACCCGTCCGGTCACCGGAAACGCCGCTTCCTCGTGATGCGGAAGATCGCCGCTGCGCACGGCATAGCCGTCGACGGCGGAATTGGTGAAAGGCGGCAGCGGCAGCGGTGCGGAAATGTCGTCGGCGAGAATGCGCCCATCGGCCGCGGTGAGCGCAACAGTCTCGACCTCATGCACAGCGGTCACCCGCGCAGCGATGATGCTGACGGCTTCATCGACCGACATCATCGGCCCGCCGAAGGCAAAGCAATCGTCGGACAATTGCGCCATTTTACATCTCAGGTTTTGATGGCGCTTCGCGCCAGCAACTCTTCGACGGATATCGCGGACCTCTGCATCATAGCGGCGATAGCCGGGATGTCATCGAGATGGGCGACCGGCAGCTCGGTTTCGACGGCCGCGTCGGTCGCAATGCCGACGATAGCGGGATCGTCCGGGAACAGCATCGCCTTGCCATTGGCCGCCCGATGCACCTCGATCTTGCGGTGCGGCTCGGACTTGAAGCCCTCGACGACGACAAGGTCGACGGGCGACATCTTCTTAAGCAATTCCGGCAGCCGCGGCTCGGGCGCGCCGCGCAATTCATGCATCAAGGCCCATCGCTTGCCGGAGGACACCAGCACTTCCGCGGCGCCCGACTGCCGGTGCACCCAGGAATCCTTGCCCGGCACGTCCACGTCGAAACTATGGTGGGCGTGCTTGATCACGGAGACGCGAAGGCCCTCTTTATGAAAATACGGGATAATACGCGCCAGCAGCGTGGTCTTGCCGGCGCCGCTCCATCCCGCCAGGCCAATCACTTTCATCCCATTCTCCGAGCCGCCGGCGGAACCGGGCTATGTTTTGCCTAGTGGTGCTTTATATCGGCTAACAGGCAATGTCATGCTAGCCTCCCGAATGATGATGAAGATCGACAAAGCCCCGGTCCCACTGATTGTCCCGAATCCGCACGATCCGCGGCTGACCGAACGCGTCGCCGGGACCGATCAGACCGGCGCCGCGGTCGGGATCAACGTCCCGGTGGAACGGCCGCTGACGCTGTATCTCAACGCCCAGGAGATCGTCACCATGATGACGATCGGCGATTACCCGGAGTATCTGGCGCTCGGTTATCTGCTCAATCAGAACATGCTGAAATACGACGACGTCGTCACCGAGGTCGAATATGACGACGACCTGCAGGTGGTGGTGGTGCGCACCGAGCACCACACCAATTT
>Ga0209648_10005775_pt1 | contig 10618 bp, 6 predicted proteins | sample GraSoi2013_115cm_FD_185830 | JGI IMG/M metagenome (GOLD analysis project Ga0209648, IMG submission 185830) | Grasslands soil microbial communities from the Angelo Coastal Reserve, California, USA - Sample 9_17_2013_115cm (SPAdes) (version 2) | ecosystem: Environmental > Terrestrial > Soil >...
CGGCATTACCGGCCCCGACTCACTTGTCGTAGATAACGGCTTCGTGTACATAGACTATCAGAATACGACCGCGAAGGACTGCACCGACCAAAACACCAGCACTGTCGTGCAATACGACATGAATGGGAAAATGCTCAAAACATTCACAGTGCCTGGACATAGCGATGGGATGCGCGCCGATCCCTCGTCACATTTGCTCTGGGTGACATCCTGTGAAGACGGAAATCCGAAGTTTGTAACGATTGATCCATCGAGCGGAACCATCACGCCCTACATCTTCCCCAAGACTCCGCATGGAGGGGGCTATGATGACCTTTGCTTCCTTAATGGTATGGTATTCATCGCCGCTTCGAATCCGAGCACGAACGCGGCTGGTGTCAACGTCTTTCCGGCCATCGACAAGATTACGCTCGGCAACGGGAAAGTCGACCTCACGCCCGTGTTAATGGGCAACGCCACGGCTACCGACTTAATCGCCAAAGCGTCGACAACGCTGAACGAGGTCGATCCCGACTCGATGACGGTGGATACGAACGGCGACCTCGTCCTGGTTAACCAGGCCGGTTCCGAACTGGTGTTCTTGAAGAATCCAGGCACGCCCCAGCAAACCGTTACCCGTGTCCCTGTCGGGGACCAGTTAGATGATACCGTATGGGCACCATCGTCTCCTGGACGCCTGCTGGTCACGGACGGTACTATTGGCAACACTTATTGGATAAACGCTTACCCCGGGACGGTTTATACGCAAGCGCCCGACGACTCCGGCACGGTTGGTTTCGTGGGGGTGATAAATATGACTACCGGATTTGTCAGACCGGTAGTGATCGGCTTCGCGAAAGCCACCGGCATGCTCTTCGTACCCAATAGTTAACGCTACACATCCTTTTTAAAGGTTTTCGCCTGGCTGCCTGTGAAATTGGCAGCCAGGCATTTCTGCTCGTTCGCCGTCTCATGACCTGAGAAGCGCTGCCATATTTGACAGGGCCTGGGAAACCCCAGTATCCAAGTTAGTTTTCAGAGGTAGGTTATCAAGATGATGAAACGGACGAATCACATTGAAGTACACCGGGCCAGCCCAATTATGGTAATAGACCACCGTTATCAGATGGAATCGCCTCCGATTGCCCCCTAATGGCTCTACAATGACGCCGAGAGCGGCCTTCAGATGGCGGTCCTCAGCCTCAGCTACCCAGTAGCGCTCTTCTTCAGCCATCCGTACTGTGAAAAACGCAACATGGCTGCCTGGTTTCATGGGGAGATCCTCAGGTTTCAGCCGTTTAGCTTGCGGTACACCTTCCTGGCGCATGCCAAGAAATCGTACAAACATCGCCCGTACGTGGTAGAGTAACCTGACCCATCCAGGCTGATAGCCCAGCATCGACGTAATGAACTTACGCATGCTCACATCACCAATAGCGATTTTCACATCAACATGGTCTGCATGATCCAGGAATGGTGCAAGCTCGGGAATCTGGCGAATATACGATGATATCTTCATATTCATGCTGCTGTTCTCCTTTTTTCTGCTGTCCAGGATTATTAACCTTTCAAGACAAGCCATACAATCGCTTACATTCCTGGTAGAGTTGCGCCAGGTCTTCTCTCCGAAAGGATGGCATGATATACTGACTGCAAATGTAAACAGCATATTTTTCCTCAGGAGATTCCGCTTCTTCAGCGAGTTTGATGATCTGAAGCGTCCCTTCTTGCTCAAAGAAGGTAAGTAAATTCTTTTTGAAATCCTGATAGTTCTTGAAGTGGTGATAGAAAGATCCTTTGGTAATACCCAATCTAATCGTGAGTACATCGATGGTGAGCTCCTGTGTATCGACCTCAGCAAGGATCTTCAGTCCTTCTTCTAATCAGGTGCGCTTTGTTGTAAGTGCCATAGCCTATTCTCGATAATCGAAACATACTATACCATATGGTATAGTATGTACCATATGGTATGGTATTTAGCAATACTGAAGGCACAAAAGGTTCCAACACAAATCGGGGGCTAAAGGCGAATGATCCACCTGCCGCGTAGGGGCGGGGGCGGTGTGGAGCGGGGTGGGGTATCATTCGCCTTTAGCCCCCGATTTGTGTTAGAACCGGCTCAATGCATGTCATTGACATTGGTCCACCTTTCGCATTATCATATCATTATCTAATGATATGATAATGCGAAGGAGAATACGCGATGCTCACACATGCACCACAGGCGACAGCACTCAAAGCCAAGCTCTTTCGTGGTTTTTCCGATATGTCTCGTCTCTCTATCCTAGAGGCCCTACGGGACGGACCTCTCACGGTCGGAGCTCTTGTCGAGAAGACGAGACTTTCCCAATCAAACGTCTCGAATCATTTGCGCTGTTTGTCAGACTGTGATCTCGTTGTCTCCACTCCTCAAGGGCGCTACACCATCTACCAATTGAGCGATCCGCGGGTCGCTACCTTGCTTGAACTCACCGATGAATTGCTTCGTGATGTGGCACGTGGCGTCTACGAATGCACCCGATACGAACCAACCCATAGCGATGAAAAGGATGTGTGTTAAGATGGCTCTGACTCAACTTGAAGTGCCTGTTCGCGGAATGGATTGCGCGGAATGCACGGTGCATGTGCAGCATGCCCTGGCTGCGCTTCCAGGTGTTGATGACGTGCATGTACTCCTGTCTTCTGAAAAGGCGGTGCTCCAGATTGACCCGACGAAGGTCGATCTGCCCACCATTCGCAAGGCAGTGGAAGAAGCAGGCTACACGGTCCCTGAGTCCACCACCCAACAGGCGACACAACCTGCCTCCAGGTCGCTTTCGACGTTTACTCGCCCGATTCTCACGCTCTTCGGTCTGGTCTTTGGAGCGGTGTTCATGGTGGTCATCGCAGGGGAATGGTTTGGCCTCTTTGAACGGGTGACTGATGTGGTGCCCTGGTATCTCGGGTGGGGATTGGTGTTGCTTGCAGGCTATCCCATCTTCTGGCATGTCATTCGGGCCACACTCCGCCGCCAGGTCATTTCGCACACATTGATGAGCGTGGGCGTGTTGGCAGCCCTCGCCGTTGGACAGTGGCCGACGGCAGTGGTAATTGTATTCTTCATGCGCGTCGGTGACTACGCCGAACACTTTACAACCGAGCGATCCCGTCGAGCGGTGAAGCAGCTCACGGCCCTTGCTCCGCAAACGGCCCGTGTGGAGCGCGATGGGACGGAAGCCGTCGTCCCGATCTCCGAGGTTCAGGCTGGTGCGACGGTGATTGTCCGCCCAGGCGAGTCCATTCCGGTCGATGGTGAAGTCATTGGCGGGCAAGCCACTGTCAATCAGGCGGCCATTACGGGAGAGTCACTTCCTGTTGAGGTGAGTTCAGGCAGCCAGGTCTTTGCTGCAACGCTCGCGCAACTGGGGAGCATTCGGGTGCAGGTCTCACGCGTCGGGGCAGATACGACCTTTGGACGGGTCATCACGATGGTGGAAGAAGCCGAAGCCCATCGTGCTCCGGTGCAACGGATTGCAGACCGCTTTTCGGCGTACTTCCTGCCAGTTGTGGCAACCATTGCCTTCATCACGTTCCTCGTCAGTCGCAACCCGCTCTCTGCTGCCGCCGTCCTGGTCGTTGCCTGCTCCTGTTCGTTTGCGCTGGCAACGCCCATTGCGATGCTGGCCTCCATTGGCGCTGCCGCCTCACGTGGGTTGCTGGTGAAAGGGGGCAAGTACTTGGAGCTCCTCTCGCGAGCAGATGTGCTTCTCATCGACAAGACCGGCACGATCACGGTTGGCCGACCTCGTATTACCGATGTCGTCGCGCTTAACGGACATGCTCAGACCGATATTCTCACACTTGCAGCGAGCGCAGAACGATACTCTGAACATCCATTAGCTGAAGCGGTGAGGCAGGCGGCGGAAGCAGAGCATCTCCCTTTACGGAAACCAGAGCACTTTGAGGCCGTTCCCGGTCAGGGCATCCGAGCAGAGGTGGATGGTATTCCTGTCACCATTGGCAACACTCATATGCTCCCGCAAGGAGCTTCGCTTGCGGTGAGTCATGACCTGGAAGCTACTGGTAAGACGCTCTTGTATGTTGAGCGGGAAGGGAAGATCATCGGTCTCCTTGCCGCTGCGGATACCCTCCGTATAGAGGTGCCTGCGGCCCTTGCACGGTGCCGAACGCTTGGCGTGAAACGGATTGAACTCCTGACCGGCGACAATGAGCGAACCGCCCAGGCGCAAGCCTCCGCCCTTGGCATTGCCTACCACGCGGAGCTGCTACCTGAAGACAAAATTCGTATCGTGAAAGACTACCAGGCGCAAGGCCAGGTCGTCGTGATGGTCGGTGATGGCGTCAACGATGCACCTGCTCTCGCTCAGGCCGATGTGGGCATTGCGATGGGCGTGATGGGAACCGATGTCGCTCTGGAAGCGGCGCATGCTGCTCTCATGCGAGAAGATTGGAGTCTGGTCCCCGATCTGTTCACCATCGCGCAACGGACGATGCGGGTCGTGAAAATGAATCTGTACTTCACCATGCTCTACAACCTGGTCGGACTTTCCCTGGCCGCCCTTGGCATCCTCCCACCTATCCTGGCTGCTGCTGCACAATCCTTGCCCGACCTGGGTATCCTGGCCAATTCGTCACGGCTGCTCCGCCAGAAGCTCCCGCATACAGCGTTCGTTCCACCCCGTCCATCGACGCCTGATGGTTCACCGGCAGTCGAGGCGAAGGAGACCTGCGAATGTGGCAAGGAGGACTGCTGTGAATCTCCTGCCTAGCTGCCTATCTCCTGCATATATTCGGTGGTGCCGATTTTCCGGTTGCTGCGCGGCACTCGATGCCTCTCCAGTTCCGTCATCAGCCCTCTAGTGTCCCACAAACCACTGTCTCAGAGATCACCCTGGTGCATAATCAAGAGACCATTGTGGGAAGAAGAGGCGTTCCCCGACAAGCTCCTCTTTTGATGCATGAGCTAGCACAGCGAAACAACAGACACAAGTGATACAAGTGATACAAGTGCTACAAACCTCATTGGAAATGCACCAGAGTGCTTACGCTCAGTAGCTTCTCAGCCCAGAACTCCTCTCCGCTGGAGTGCCAGTGACGATGATCGGCTGGAATATTACGATACGTTGTCAACTTCGTGTCAACGATATTGAGCGCCTTCATTCAAAAGAGTCTTCAACAGTATTGAAAAACGTGCAATGATAGGGTAGAATGTATGTATAGAGCATACATATTCACCGAAGCAGTTCGGAAAGTTGATCGGAAAGTCTGTGAACACGTTGCAAAAATGGGATCGCAAGGGCATTCTCCCCGCTTTCCGCACGCCTACCAACCGGCGCTACTACACGCACGAACACTATCTGGCCTTTCGTGGGTTGATTTCCTCCGAGCGAGGACTGGTGATTGCGTATGCTCGCGTGTCTTCTCCCGCGCAGAAACAAGACCTCACTCTCCAGAACGAAGCGCTTCGGGCCTACTGTCAGGAGCATTCCATCCACGTGGATCAGTGGGTCGAGGACATCGGCTCGGCGCTCAACTACCAGCGCAAAGGCTTTAATCGCGTCATCGAACAAATCGAGCTGGGGTTGGTCAAGCGGTTGGTGATCGGGCATCAAGATCGCTTGGTACGCTTCGGGTATGACTGGTTTGAGCAGTTTTGTGAACGACATGGAACCCAGATTACGGTCATCAACGGCGAAGCGTTCTCCCCTGAAGAAGAACTGGTCCGGGATTGGCTCGCGATCACCACCGTGTTCTCTGCGCGTCTGCATGGCTTGCGTGCCCACCAAAACCTCATTCGAGCGGCTGCTTTGGGAAAGGAGTAGAGGCGATGATCAAAGCCCACAAAATACGCCTTCACCCCACCGAAGAGCAGAAGGTCTATTTTGCCAAAGCCGCAGGAACCGCACGATTTGTGTGGAATTGGGCATTAGCCGAGTGGAACCGGCACTATGAAGCTGGGGAGAGACCTACCGCACTCAAGCTGAAGAAGCAATTCAACGCGATCCGGCGGGAGCAGTTTCCCTGGACGTGGGACGTGACCAAAAATGCCTCAGATCAGCCGTTTTTTGACCTGCAAAAGGCGTTCACGGCTTTCTTTGCTGGGCAAAATGATCGTCCAACGTTTAAAAGCAGAAAGACCAGCAAACCGAGTTTTTATCTGGCAAACGACCAATTGGAGCTTGGGGACCATCGCATCTGGATCCCGAAACTCGGCTGGGTCAATCTGGCGGAGAACCTGCGTTTCAAAGGCAAGGTGACAGGCGCACGAGTGACCAAAACGGCGGATTGGTGGTTCGTGAGTATCACCGTTGAGATCGCAGAGACGGCAGAAGAGAAGCGAAAGCCAGCAGTCGGCATTGACGTTGGCCTCAATCGGCTGGCAACGTTGAGCACCGGAGAGGAAGTCGAAAACCAAGCCTTCCTCAAAACCGCGCTGGGCAAGCTGCGTCAGGCCAACAAGCGACTGCATCGGCGGGTGAAGGGGTCAAAGAACCGGGAAAAGGCGCGTCAACAGGTGGCACGCTTGCATTATCGGATCGCGTGCCTGCGTGAAGATGTGCTTCAGAAGCTGACCACGCGCCTCGCGGAGTGTTACGGGATCATTGGGATCGAAGATCTCAACCTCAAGGGGTTGCTCAAAAACCGGCGGGTGTCGCGCTCGTTCTCCGATGCCGCGCTTGGCAAACTGGTGACGTTGCTCACCCACAAGGTGGAGCAGCGTGGAGGGCAGGTGATCAAGGTGGGACGCTTCTTCCCATCGAGTAAGACCTGTCACTGCTGCGCTTGGAAGTGGGAGGATATGGAGGTATCTGATCGCGTCTTTGTCTGTCAAAACCCCAATTGCGCCTACTATGGTTTTGCACAGGATCGTGACCACAACGCCGCTTTAGTGCGCCGTTTCGGCGCGTGTAAGATCCTCTCTTAAGGGGAGAAAGGTTGAGAACAAGACCTTTAGGACAACCAACCTACTTGGCGGGGAAACCCAAAGAGGAAAGCAGCATGTTGGCAAAGCGGAGGGTGATGGAAGATATGTACGTCACGGCTCTGCAAGTCCTGTATGCATGGTGAAGCTGACCTGCCGAACCCAAGTTTCCAGTGGTCTAAGCGTTGGCCCGTCACAGCATATCTGAAGTGACGACATTGGAATACCTGTCTTTTGATCGCGGATAGGAAAAGTTCTCTCCGATGGCCGACCAGTAATGAACTGGTTTAAGGAAACCAAAGGGCACCTACACATACTATTACGTCTTACACGCGTAAATACGGGATCGCCTAAAAGTCGCGAGGCTCAAGGCGACGGAGTTTCGATAGTAGTCCGCGCTGGTGAACAAGTAAGCCAGTACATGGCGAAGCGAAACAGGGAACACCGAGAACTAACGTAGGGAGGTGCGCGAGATGCGTGCAGCCACAACTATCTTAGGGATCATTCAAGAACGAGGCAAACAGGGATTGCCATTGGAACGAGTGTATCGGCTCCTGTTCAATCGTGATTTGTATCTGATGGCCTACGGCAAAATCTACCGGAATAAGGGAGCCACAACGCCAGGGAGTATTCCTGAAACGGTGGACGAGATGTCATTGCGGAAAATCGATACCATCATCGAAGCATTACGCTCCGAACGATATCGATGGACACCGACACGGCGCGTTTACATCGAGAAAAAGAACTCGACGAAGAAACGCCCGCTCTCGATGCCCACCTGGTCAGATAAACTCCTTCAGGAAGTCATTCGGCTGATCCTGGAGAGCTACTTTGAACCGACCTTTAGCAACTTCTCACATGGTTTCCGACCCGGTAGAGGATGTCACACGGCACTCAGGCAGATTGACGACAACTGGCACGGGGTAAACTGGTACATCGAAGGAGACATCAAAGCGTGTTTTGACAGCCTCTCGCATGAATTTCTCATGCTGACGCTGGCTGAACACATTCACGATGGACGATTTCTTCGACTCATACGTGAACTCCTTCAGGCGGGGTATTTAGAGGAATGGAGGTACAACGCCACATTAAGCGGCGCACCCCAGGGCGGGATAGCTAGCCCCATCCTTTCCAATATCTATCTCAGCAAACTTGACAACTATGTTGAAAACACGCTCATTCCAATGTACACCAAAGGAGCCAGACGAAAGAAAAACCGGGAATATGATAACCTTCTGGGTCAAGGCTACCGACTACGAAAACGAGGGCAATATGCTGAGGCAGCCAAAGCACGCAAAGCCGCGCAGAAACTCCCCTCAGTAGACCTCAACGCCCCCGACTACAGAAGGCTCAGATTTGTACGGTACGCGGATGATTGGCTCTTGGGACTCATCGGCACGAAAGAAGAAGCTGAACAAATCAAAGAACAGATCAAAACCTTCTTGCATGACGAACTCAAGCTCGAACTATCAGACGAGAAAACCCTTATCACTCACGCCAGAACGGAAGCTGCCCGATTTCTCAGCTATCAAATCTCAGCCTCTCAAGATGACACTCGCCAAACGAAGAAAAAGCGAAGTGTCAACGGAGAAATGTGGCTACGGGTCCCACCAGATCTCTTGAAAAAGAAATGTCAAAAATATCAGCGAAACAACAAACCCATTCACCGAAAGGAACTAACAAACAATACGGCGTACTCTATTGTGGCTCAATACCAATCGGAATTTCGGGGCTTCGCTGAATACTACCAACTGGCGAACGATCTTCACCGGCTGAACAGCCTGAAATGGATCATGGAACAATCCTTAGCAAAGACCTTGGCGACGAAACTGAAGACGACCGTGAAAAAGGTTCACAAGAAGTACGGAGCCACCTGGACAATGGATGGAAGAGTCCACAAAGGACTTCAAGTCACTGTTCCACGCGAAGGAAAGAACCCGCTTATCGCCAAATGGGGTGGCATTCCACTCAAGAGAAGACTCCATGCAATCCTCAACGACCAACCACCGCTTTTCTGGCCAAACCGATCAGAACTGGAGAAGCGCCTCCTGGCCGATACCTGCGAGCTATGCGGCTCAACGGATCGGGTGGAGGTACATCACATCCGGGCGCTGAAAGACCTGGAACAGAAAGGAAGACGAGAAAAACCACTCTGGGCAAAAGTGATGTCAGCCCGCAGAAGAAAAACCCTTGTCGTGTGCTGGTCGTGTCACAGGAGCATCCATGCTGGACAGCCTGGGATGAAGCTTCAAACATGAAGTGTGTGTGAACGGAGAGCCGGATGCGCTAAAAGGCGCACGTCCGGTTCGGGAAGGGGCGGATGAAAACGTACCGCAAGGTAACGCGTCAGCCGCCTACTTCACAACATCCTTCGGGAAGCCCTTTGCTTGATCGGGCTAATTGATCAAGTCGTCACCGATATTGGCTCAGGCGATGACGTAAACTTGGCTGCGGACGCGGGGTAAGACGACTTAAGCTTGACTTGAGCGCACCTACGGGTGAAACAGCAACAACGAAAGGTGCGGGAAAGCTATGCTTGCATATGTTTTCCTACATTCATCGGAGCAGCATACCTGTTGCGTCCTTTTGGACGTAGCTGCGTCCATATGAGCGAAATGGCATTTAGGATTGTCTCAAGGCTCTGTTTCTGAAAGCGCACAAGATGAGTATACGACGCACAGGGAGGGAAACTATGACAGCACATGATCAGACACCGTAGAAAGGTGGTAGCGTAAGGAGTACCTACGCGTAAGATGCCCTTGTATATGCAAGGGAGGGAGGATGTCTACTTATGAGCTTCGTTGGCATGAAAACAATCTACATGCAAATTCCTATCAGATATAATACTCTCTACCGGACCTCTCTCTCCTGCACGAACTACGGGTGTCACTGGATCCGAGCATTGAGAGTCCAGTCGCCCTGGCGCCGCTGATCGACCCGAACGTGCATAGTTGTGGGACCGTTCCTCCCCACGGAGTCGACGAGTTATCGCACCCGGAACGCGACTTCTACATCGTGGGAATGAAGAGCTATGGACGGGCACCGACCTTCCTGATGCTCACAGGATACGAACAAGTGCGTTCGGTGGTCAGCGCTCTCACGGGTGACTGGGAGCGCGCGCGCCGGGTCGAGTTGGAGCTGCCTGAGACGGGAGTCTGCTCGTCTGGGATCGGAGAGGAAACATCGTGCTGCGCCCCTGCATCGGTGACACTGACGGAGCAGACCGAGGAGCGTTCTACGTCATCAGGTTGCTGCTCCGCACCTGCGCCAGTAGTGCAGGTAGTCGGCGCGCCCAAGAGACTGCAGAGGAGTTGTTGTGGCTAGTCACAGACCTCTCAAGGGACTTGCGGCCGAGCGTTCCAGTTCCGACCACACCAGACCGTTCACCAGGAGGGTCTGGTGGCGGTCACCGCGCGGTCTGTACTACGGCTGGGTACTGGCGGTGGCTCTGGGGTTGACCACCATTATCTCGTATGGCACCACTCAATACCTGTTTGGCGTGCTCGTCATTCCTCTCGGTTCCACCTTTGGCTGGGGCCGGGCGAGTATCTCCGGGGTCTACTCTCTTGGACTCATCATCTCAGGGCTACTGGGTGTGCCGATTGGACGGTTGGTTGACCGTCGAGGTGCCCGCCTGCTCATGACCCTGGGTTCGGCATTAGCAGGGATCGCGTTGATCGGGATCGCCTGGGTACACACGCTCTGGCAATTCTATGC
>Ga0209648_10005778_pt1 | contig 10617 bp, 13 predicted proteins | sample GraSoi2013_115cm_FD_185830 | JGI IMG/M metagenome (GOLD analysis project Ga0209648, IMG submission 185830) | Grasslands soil microbial communities from the Angelo Coastal Reserve, California, USA - Sample 9_17_2013_115cm (SPAdes) (version 2) | ecosystem: Environmental > Terrestrial > Soil >...
GCCGCCCGTCCGCGTAGACCGCGATCGGCCGATACGGCGCGTCGAACAGGGTGTTGTCGAACAGGAACGCCTCGTTCACGATCGGCACGGCGCCGCGTAGATTCTTCAACGTGCGTGGAAAGCGCGAGATGAGCCGGCCCTCCGGCACGTCGTGGCCTCCTTGCGCGACACGCTGCCTCACGCGCCCGAGCGAGATTCCGGGGTTCTCGAGACCGATGAAGACGAGCGTCACGAAGAATCCTGCCGCGCGCGCCCGCTCCAGGAAGTCGAGCTTCGAGCCGACCGGATCGGAGAACACCGTCTCGGTGCAGAACCCGAAGCGCAGCTCGAGCAGGTCGTCACGGAGCCGCTCGGCCTCATCGAAGGCCCGCTGATCGAGATCGCGCTGGGAGGAGTCCGGTTGCGCCTCCCTCAAAATCCTGGCGATGTGGTCGGCGTTGACATAGGGCAGTCCCAGGTCGTGGACGTAGAGCTCGATGAACGTGGACTTGCCGGCGCCGTTCGGCCCCGCGACGACGACGAGGCCCGGCGCGCCTTCAGCGGCGGCGGCGCGCAGCGACGCGAACGGGAGGACGCTCACGATCAGCCGGGACGAAGGTGTGGCCCTCGAAGCGGCCGCGCGCGCGGCGGCCGTCAGGAGCGATCTGAATCACGCCGTCGGGATCGTCGGGGTCTCCCGAATAGATCGGCCCGCCGCCCGCGCGGATCCTGGCCTTGACCGATTCGCGCTCGGGATCGCTCGTGATCCGTGTGAGCACGTCGTGAATCTCTTGAGGGCTGACGTATCGTGGCATCGCGAGACGCTCCCCGGCACGCTTGAGGGCGAGCACCTCGCGATGGCCGGTCATCACCTCGACCGCGCGGCCGAGCGTGGCCCAGTGCTCGATCTGCGCGGTGACCGAGCGGTGCGCGCCCTTCGCTTCCTCTCTCGCGCGCGCGAGGAGCCTGTCCGAGATCTTCACCGGCGACGGCATGGCGCCCTCCGACCGCGGGTAGCTTCGTGCCACCTGCCGGTAGTAGATTACTACCAGCGAGGCCGACGCGGCAACCCGGGGCTCAGCGCACGGCCACCTCCAGCCACACCCGGCGGCGGCGCCGGCCGCTCAGCCGCGAGAAGAGGTCGAGCAGGGTGACCTGCCAGCCGTACTTCGCCCGCAGCATCGCGTGCGCGTGGGCGATCTCCCGGGGATCGTCGGCGATGCGCGCGGTGCCCTCGCTCCACGAGCCGTGGACGATGCCGCGCGCGTCGGAGGGCGCCACGCGCACCCGCGGGCTGTTGCGCAGGCGCTTGACCTTGCCCGAGTCGCCGCCCGTCACCATCCAGAGCCGGTCGTCGACGACCGCAAACCAGATCGGCGTGCGGACCTCCGCGCCGTTCTTGCGGAACGTGGCGAGACTCACGTAGCGCTCGCGCGCCAGATCGCCCGCGGGCACGGCCTACCGCGTCAGCTCGCGATCCAGCTCGTCGATGCTCGCCGCGACCACCTCCACCAGGCGATCCACCTCCGCGGCGGTGATGCAGAGGGGCGGGGCCAGCCGCACGACCTGGCCGCGCGCGTAGACGATGGCGCCGCGGTCCCACGCCTTGCGGTCCAGCGTGGCCACGAGCGAGGCATCGAGGGGCTTGCCCGAGCCGTCGGGCGCCACCAGCTCCGCGCACACGAGCAGGCCGCGTCCGCGCACCTCGCCGACGATGCGTTTCTCGCCCACGGCCTGCTGTAGACCATCGAGGAGCCGGTGCCCCATCGCCGCCGCGTTCTCGACGAGCCGGTCCTTCTCCATGATCTGCAGATTCGCGAGCGCCGCGGCGCACGCCACGGGATGGGCCGCGTACGTGTTGGGGTGCACGGTCTCCTGCGTGCTGTGCTCGTCGAACGCGTCGGCCAGCCGCCCGCGCGCGATGGTGCCGGACAGCGGCAAGTAGCCCGACGTGATGCCCTTGGCCACCGTCATGAGGTCGGGGACGACGCCCTCGTGCTCGACGCCGAACCATCGGCCGGTACGCCCGAAGCCGGTGATGACCTCGTCGGCGATCATCAGCACCTCGAGCTCGTCGCAGATGGCGCGGACGGCGGAGAGCCAGCCGAGCGGCGGGATGATGAAGCCGCCCGACGAGAGCACCGGCTCCATGATGACGGCGGACACCGTCCCGGGGCCTTCCTTGACGATCGCGTCGCGCAGCTCCGTCGCGCGGCGCTGCACGAGCTGCTCGTCCGTCCCCGTGCCGCGATCGCGGAAGGGGTACGGCGGCGCGACCTTGGTGAAGCCGGCCGGCTGCAGCGCCGCATACGCCGCCGTCATGTGCGGCAGCCCGCACACCGCGAAGGTGCCCATGGTGGCGCCGTGGTACCCGCCCTGCAGCGAGATCACCTTGTGCTTGTCCGGCTTGCCCTTCGCGATCCAGTAGTGCCGCGCGATCTGCATCGCGCGCTCGTTGGCCTCCGAGCCGCTCGTCGCGAACAGCGTGTAGTCGAGGTCGCCCGGCGTGAGCGTCGCCAGCTTCGCGGCCAGCTCCGCGGCCGGGCGGTTCGAGAACTGCCGCGTGGTCGGGTAGTACGCGAGGCGCACCGTCTGCTCCGCGATGGCCTCGGCGATCTCACGGCGGCCGTGGCCCACGTTGACCACGGCGAGGCCGGCGAAGCCGTCCATCAGCTTCTTGCCGTCCTCCGTCCAGACCCATACGCCCTCGGCGCGGTCGATGACGAGCTCTCCGTCCGAGAGCCACGGGTGGTCCTGCGTCTTGTGGGTCCAGAGATGCTTGATCGCGGCGGGCTGGGTCGTCATGCGGCTACGGTAGGGCGACGGCGTCGAGCCGTCAAGCGAGCGGTCAGGGCGCGCGGCTCCAGAAGCGCCGGTAGTGCTCGACGAGCTGCGTGCGGGCCGAGCGGACGTCGGGCTGCCGGCGCGCCGCGACGTAGGCCTCGCGCGTGGCCGGGTCCGCGAAGTCGACGGCGCCGGCCACGCAGCACATGAGCGAGCGCGGGTCGGCGACGTGGCCCAGGCCGAGCGCGTGGCCCAGCTCGTGCGCGAGCACCTGGTACAGCACGACCTCGCGGCTCACCTGTCCACGCGCGTGCGGCCCCACGACCGCGATGCGCACCGGCAGCCGGATCACGCCGGCGGCGTCGGCATCGATCTCGGTGACGCCCATGGCCCGCGACGCGCGCGGCGGCTCGACGCGGACGAGCACCTGGGCCGCCGCCACGCCGGGCGCCGGGGCGAACACGCGCAGGCCGAGCGCCTCGGTCGCCAGCGCGTTCCAGTCGTCCACCGCACGCCCTGCGGCCTCGTCGAGGGCCGGCTCGCCGAACGACGCCACGTGCAGCGCCAGCGGCAGGCGCCCGCGCGGATGACCCTCCGCCCCGCTGAGCGCGGTGTCGGCGGCGCCGGCGGCGCCGCCGCTCAGGACCAGCAGCGCCGCCAGCGCGAGCGCGCCCCGCACGCCCGCGTCAGCCCTCAATACTGACGGTGATGGCGACACAGGCGATGATCGTGTCGCCCACGGGCACGCGCAGCCCGCCCTCCACCGCCCGTACCGTCACCTCGCCGTGCGGCAATTCGCGCTTGACCGCCGCGACGTCCACCGCCTTCGGATCCGGCACGCCGACCGTGACATCCACCAGCATGCGGCCGCCGCGCGCGCGCACGTCGGCGAAGAACGGCAGGCTGGAGTGGCGGATCGCGTCGGAGACCGCGCGCTTCGCGGCCGTCGTGGCGTCGGCGCCGTGAACGTCCACGCCCATCCCGAACTCGAGCACGTAGGGTTTGACCATGGACCTATCGTACGATGAGCGGGCATGCTCGCGCCGCGCTGGCGGGTCGTCGTCGCGCTGTTCGCCGTCACGTCGTGCATCGCCGCCGCGGTGTCGACGTTCGGCGTCTTCCTTCCCGTCCTCTCGGACACGTTCGGCTGGAGCCGTGGCGCGGTGTCCGTCGCGCTGTCGATCAGCCTCGTCGTGGGCGGCGTGGCCGCGTTCGTCATCGGCCGGGTCGCCGACCGCCGCGGGCCACGCGGCGTGCTCGCGGCCACCGTGGCGCTGGGCGCCGTCGGCTTCGCGCTGAGCGCGCGCATCGACGCGCTCTGGCACTTCTACCTCTCGTACGGCCTCCTCGTCGGCGTCGGGATGTCGTCGATCTACGTGCTCTCGGCGGCCACCGTCGCCCGCTGGTTCGAGACGCGTCGGGGGATGGCGCTGGCCATCGTGCTGAGCGGCTTCAACCTCGGCTGGCTCACCGCGGGGCCGCTCGCCGCATGGCTGATCGGCCGCTTCGGCTGGCGCGCGGCGTACGTCGCGCTCGGCGCGCTCATCGCCGTTGTCGGCGTGCCGGCCAGCCTCTGCGTGAGCTATCCGCAGTCCGCCGAGGCGCGTCATGTCACGGCGGGCACCGGCGCGCGCTGGCCCGCGGGCGACCGGCGCCTCTGGTACTTCGTGGGCGCGTGGGGCTTTCTGGGCTTCGTCTACATGATGGTCACCGTGCACAGCGTGGCGTACGCGCGCGATCGCGGGCTGCCGCTCGAGCAGGCGTCGCTCGCGCTCACGGCGTTCGGCGTCGGCGCGATCGTGGGGCGCCTGGTCGCCGGGGCCGCCGCGGATCACTTCGGCGTCGGCACGACGATGCGCGTGTGCCTGGTGATCCAGGCGGCGGCGCTCGTCGCGCTCGTGGCCGGCCTGCCCGCCTGGGCGGTGCCGGTCACGCTCGTCGTCTTCGGCCTCGGTGGCGCGGGCGCCGACAACACGATCGTGAAGGCGGTGCCCGACGCGTTCGGGATGGTGGCGCTGGCCACGATCATGAGCGTGGTGGGGCTGGGCTGGCGCAGCGGCGCCGGGCTCGGGCCGGCGCTCGCGGGATTCGTGTACGACCTGACGGGCTCGTACACGCCGTCGTTCGCGTTCGGCCTCGTGGCGATCGTTGCCGGCTGGAGGTTCTTCCGGCTCGGCAGCGCGACGCGCGCGCGCTGACCGCCCCGCACGCGCGCCTCCTACGCCAACACCATTTGGGTCTGGATCGTGAGCGACAGGAGCTTGCCGCTCTCGTCGGTGACGCGCGTCTGCCACACCTGCGTGCGCCGCCCGCGGTGCAGCGGCGTCGCTTCCGCGCGCACCGTGCCCGCTTTGCCGGCGGCGAAGAAGTTGGTCTTCGACTCGAGCGTCGTGGTGCTGGCGCCGGCCGGCAGGTTCAGAAACGTCGCCGCCGCGCCCACCGTGTCGGCCAGCGCCATCAGCGTCCCGCCGTGGAGGGCGCCGCCGACCGTCGTCAGCGCCGGCCGGTGATCGAGCTCCGCCACCACGCGCTCCGGCGTCACCTCCACGAAACGAATGCCGAGGTGCTCCGCCAGCGTTCCCTTGTGCACGTTCTGGATGTCCACCGCTCACCTCCGCGCGCAGCATGACCACGCCGCGCCGTCTCGGCAATTACCTCACGGGTAATGTCCAGCGTCACGCGAAGATGCTAGAGTCCGCGCCGTGGAGAACGTGGTCCAGGCGGGCGGCTTCGGCCGGCTGCTGCGCGAGTGGCGGGCGCGCCGCGGCATGAGTCAGCTCGATCTCGCGGTCGAGGCGGGCGTGTCGTCGCGTCATCTGAGCTTCGTCGAGACCGGCCGCGCCATCCCGAGCCGCGAGATGGTCGTGCTGCTCGCACGCGCGCTCGACGTGCCGTTCCGTGACCGCAACGATCTCCTCACGGCGGCCGGCTACGCGGCGATCTACCGCGCGACGAGCCTCGATGCCCCCGCCCTGGCGCAGGCCCGCCGCGCGCTCGACTTCATCCTGCGCCAGCAGGAGCCCTACCCCGCGCTCGTCCTCGATCGCCACTGGAACGTGCTCAAGGTCAACGAGGGCAGCGCGCGCGTGCAGGCGCTTTTCCTCGACGCCGCCGCGGTGGCCACGCTCGGGCCGCCCAACGCGATGCGCCTCATGTTCCATCCGAAGGCGTTCCGACCGTGGATCGTGAACTGGGAACCCACGGCGGCCTCGCTCATCCAGTGGCTGCACCGGGACGTGGCCACCGGCTTCGCAGACGCCGAGACGCGCGCGCTGCTCGAGGAGCTGCTGTCGTATCCGGACACGCCGCGGCAGTGGCGCGCGCTCGACCTGGACGCCTCGCCCGCTCCCTTCCTGCCGATCGAGTTCCGCAAGGGCGATCTCGTGTTGCGATATTTCACGACCCTGACCACCCTCGGCACGCCGCACGACATCACGCTCCAGGAGCTCCGCGTCGAGAGCTTCTTTCCGGCCGATAATCTGACCGCGGAAATGGGGGGCCTCGAACGGGCCCCCCATACCGTCTAAGCAGAGCGGCGGGCGGAGCGCCTCGAGACTTGTTGGGCTGTCTCGAGCGCCTCGTCCTTGTCCGGTGCGCGGAACGCCATCGAGGACAGCGTCACCACGCCCACCAGGCGCTCCTCGTCATCGAGGACCGGCAGCCGACCGACCTGCGCCTGCGCCATCGTCTGCATCGCCCGGTCTGTCGTCCATTCCGGATGCGCGACGATGGCGTCGCCCGACAGACAGTCACCCACCGCCGTGCTCGCGGGATCGGCCTCGCGGGCAACGGCGCGGATGACGATGTCGCGGTCGGTGATGACGCCGAGCACCTTGCCGTCTTCGACGACCGGCAGCATCCCGACGTTGGCGTCCTCCATCTTGCGCGCGGCGTCCGTGAGCGACGCCGACGGATCGATGCTCACCACGTCCTTGACCATGACATCACGCACGCTTCGATTCTCCGATCGCGGCTGACTCTTCCCCATGTGGTCCTCCTTCCGGAGTCGAGGTCAGGCGGCGAGAACGCAGCGAACGACATGCCAGCCAGCCCGGCGGCCACCGACTTGCACCTTCGAGGCCGTGTGCGAGGGAGGCGTTGAAATGATCACTCTGCCGCGGACCCTCATGGGATTGATTGCAATCATCGGTGCGCTGCTGATCATGCCGCCCATCGCCGGCGCCGCCGAACCAAGGGCATGGACGCTGTATGCGCGCGCGTCAGGGGCGCTGAGTCGGATTTCCCTCTGGGTGTCACGCTCGCGGCCGCGGATTATACTGCGTGCGCGCCATGCCCAGGATCAACGAGCATTACCTCAATCTCCGCGCCGCGTATCTCTTCGCCGAGATCCGGCGGCGCCAGAAGGCGTTCGGCGACGCCCATCCCGACGCCCGCGTGATCGACCTCGGCGTGGGCGACGTCACACGGCCCCTGCCGCCGGCCGTGATGCGGGCGATCCATGAGGCGGCCGACGACATGGCCGGCGCCGACACGTTCAAGGGCTACGGGCCCTACGTCGGCTACGACTGGCTGCGGGCCGAGATCGCCACCCAGGACTTCGGCACGCGCGGCGTGACGATCGCGCCCGATGAGGTCTTCGTCAGCGACGGCGGCAAGAGCGACTGCGCCAACCTCCAGGAGATCTTCGCGCGCGACGCCGTCGTCGCGCTGATGGATCCGGTCTATCCCGTCTACGCTGACAGCAACGTCGTGGCCGGACGCTCCGGCGCCGCCGATGCGAGCGGCCGCTACGCAGGCATGGTGTACCTGCCCTGCGTGGCCGAGAACGCGTTCCAGCCCGCGCTGCCCGAGCGGCGCGTCGACCTCATCTACCTCTGCTATCCCAACAACCCCACCGGCGCCGTCGCCACGCGCGCGGCGCTGAAGCGCTGGGTGGACTACGCGCGCGAGCACGCGGCGGTGATCTTCTACGACGCGGCGTACGAGGCGTACATCGTGGACGAGGACGCGCCGCACTCGATCTACGAGATCGAGGGGGCGCGTGAGGTCGCCATCGAGAGCCGCTCCTTCTCGAAGAACGCCGGCTTCACGGGCATGCGCCTGGCCTACACGGTGGTGCCGAAGGCGGCGCAGGGCACGAGCGCCGACGGCCGCGCCCACAGCCTCAACGCGCTGTGGGCCCTGATCGACTTCTATATGGCCAACGCGCGGGTGATCCGCGACGGCCTCGCCGCCGCCGGGTTCACCGTGTACGGCGGGCGTAACGCGCCGTACATCTGGTTTCGCACGCCCACGGGCGTGTCGTCGTGGGACTTCTTCGATCGCCTGCTCACCGACGTGCACATCGTCGGCGCGCCCGGCGGGCTTCGGCCCGAGCGGCGAGGGCTACTTTCGGCTCACCGCCTTCGGCTCGCGCGAGCAGACCGAGGAAGCGGTCGAGCGGATCCGCGCGCGGCTTGCCCTCTGATGCAGTTCACAGGGAGGATCATCCGATGGCTATCGCAGAAGGGCGCAAGGCCCCGGACTTCACGCGGCAGGACGCCGGTGGCACCTCCGTCTCGCTCAGCGACTTCAAGGGCAAGGACGTCGTCGTCTACTTCTACCCCAAGGACGACACGCCCGGCTGCACCAAGGAGGCCTGCGGCTTTCGCGACCTCAACAAGGAGCTGCAGAAGGCTGGCGTCGTCGTGCTCGGCGTCTCCGCCGACTCCGGCGAGTCACACACGAAGTTCGCACAGAAGTACCGGCTGCCGTTCACGCTGCTCTCCGACCCCGACCGCAAGCTCATGACCGCGTGGGGAGCGTACGGCGACAAGATGATGTACGGCAAGAAGACGAAGGGCGTGATCCGCTCCACGGTGTGGATCGGTCCCGACGGCGTCGTGCGCAAGCACTGGAAGAAGGTTCCCGACGCGGCCAAGCACCCCCAGCAGGTGTGGGACGCCGTCAGAGGAGGCGGCAAATGACCGACTGGGGTTCGATCGAGCGCCGGCTGCGCGACGGCCTGGGGCTCACGCGACGGCCCGTCGCCGTCGCCTTTCGGGACGCGCCGCCGCCGGGGGTGAAGCCGTTCACCGGCTCCGAGCCGTCGGGCTGCTCCTTCTGGCGCCTGGCCATGGAGGGACGCGCGTTCTATACGGTGCCCTCGGATCACTACAACTGCCCGGTCGGCAGCCACACCCACAACATCCCACTGCCGCCCGAGCGCGCGGGTGAGCTGCCGACGGTGCTCGGGATCATGACCGGCCTCGGCTACCTCAAGATGGAGGAGGTGCCCGGCATCCCGCGCCTGCCCAAGACGCCCGGCGCGATCGTCTATGCGCCGCTCGCCGACACGCCGGTCGATCCCGACGTCGTCCTCTTCATCGGCGCGCCAGGCCGGCTCATGCTGCTGCAGGAGGCCGCCCTGCGCGCCGGCGTCGCCGCGCAGGTGCCCTTCCTCGGCCGCCCGACGTGCATGGCCCTGCCGGCCGCACTGGCGGGCGGCGCCGTCGCGAGCACCGGCTGCATCGGCAACCGCGTCTACACCGGCGCGGGCGACGACGAGCTGTACGTGGCGGTGCCGGGCCGCGACCTCGCACGGGTGGCCGACGAGGCGGAGACGATCGCGAAGGCGAACGCCGCCCTCGCCGACTATCACCGCGGGCGCCGCGCGGCGCTGGCCAGCGAGTAGGAGCGCGTGATGAAGCTGAAGAAGGGCTTCCGCCAGCTCGTCGACGAGGCAAAGGCCCGGATCACGACCATCAGCCTCGACGAGGCCAAGCGGCGTCACGGCCGCGACGACGTCGTCTTCGTGGACCTGCGCGACGTGCGCGAGCTGGAACGCGAGGGCATGATTCCCGGCGCGTTCCACTGCCCGCGCGGCATGCTCGAGTTCTGGATCGACCCCGAGAGCCCGTATCACAAGGACGTGTTCGCCTCGGGCAAGGAGTTCGTGTTCTACTGCAACGGCGCGTGGCGCTCGGCGCTCGCCACCGACGTCGCCGCGCAGATGGGCCTGCCGCGCGTCGTCGAGATGGACGGCGGCTTCACGGCGTGGAAGAACGCCGGCCTCCCCGTTGCGGAACGCGCGAAGAAGCCGGCGTCCTGATCACGCGCGCGGTGGACACGCGCGCGCCTGGCTGCCCTACTTCTGGCTCGGCGACGCGGACGGGCTGCTCCTGCCCTGCACGCTGGCGTAGGCCTGCTTGGCCTGCTGCTGGTGCTCCTGCAGGGTCGGCAGCGTCTTGGCGGCCCAGGCCTTCACGTCCGGGTCCTTGCCGGAGTTGGCTTCCTTCCGGAACGCCTCCTTCTGCGAGGCGATCTGGCTGAGCTCGTCGTACGCCTTCTGGTGATCCGTGGCCATCCGCCTGCCGAACTCCTTCACGGCGTCCGACGCGGCGCGCTGCTGAGCCAGCTCACCCAGCTTCACCTCGGCGAGGTTGCCCTCGGCGGCTTCTTTGCTGGTAGTCGCCGGCGACGACGCGACGACCGACCTGGCGCAGCAGCGCGCGGTCGTCGGCGGTCGATCCGGAGGCGGGGACGCGCAGGACGGTATCCTGACCATAGGTCGTGATCGTCTCGCCGGGCTCGAGCTTGAGGCCGCGCGGGGCCTCGCCTGCCTCGACGGCGCGAATGCCGTCCCTCAAGATCTTGCGCAGCATGATCACGCCGCGGTCAGTCGCGGCGAGGTGTTCGAGGTCGTGCACCGCGATCGTCCGCTGGCTCGACTGCGCGTCGTAGTCGCCCGGGCACCGCTGGCGCTCGTCGTACGGCCGGTCGGCCGACTGGCCGAACCCGGGCTGCGCGATCTGCGCCGGCGTCAGGCCCCACGCCGGATCGACCTGCGCCAGCTCGAAGTTCAGCGTCCGCGTGTCGTCCACGGGTACGGCCCAGCGGATCACCACCGGGCGC
>Ga0209648_10005781_pt1 | contig 10616 bp, 11 predicted proteins | sample GraSoi2013_115cm_FD_185830 | JGI IMG/M metagenome (GOLD analysis project Ga0209648, IMG submission 185830) | Grasslands soil microbial communities from the Angelo Coastal Reserve, California, USA - Sample 9_17_2013_115cm (SPAdes) (version 2) | ecosystem: Environmental > Terrestrial > Soil >...
CCGCCGAAGGCGCTTTCGTCTGAATATGAACCCGATCCAAAATCTACCCGGCGCCAAACGACCTCCCGAAAAGACAGTTATGGAGAAACTCTGCAGGCACACGCGTGTGCGGGTTGTGGCCCGCGAAGAAGACGTTGAATTTGTTGAATGCCAGGAATGTGGCGATGTCTTTGAGTCCAGCGAGTTCAAAGACATGGCCATTGAAGAGAACATCCGGCCTGAAGAAGCCTGAGTTCTTCCTACCCTCACTGGCGGCGCAATGACGTTGGTATAGCAAGCTAGGCGATCTTCCGGCTGCGCTCAACAAGCCTCGGCCGCCGCCGGCCAGAGCAGTTCCAGCGTTGGTGTGTTCCTTTTTTTTGCGCTCCGCTGCACTGCGCGCCAGCCTACGGCAGTGAGGTATCTGTTTCGTTGGCCGCCCTTACGGCCTGACTTCGCAGGGCATCGCTCTCCCGCTTTGCGGGATCGCTCACCCTAAGCGCTCAAGTCAGGCCCTGATACGTGTGTCGTGCTGGGCTACAGCAGTTCTGGAACATTCCCCTTTCACAAGGCCAGCGACGCCTCCGCTGAGAATTCTGCGGCGGCAAAGTCGCGCGCCAGGAACTTGGGATAAGCGGCGGCTGCGATCATGGCGGCATTGTCGGTGGAGAGCTTGCGCGAGGGGAAATAGACAGGCAGGCCTTCGCGTGCGGCCTCCGTCTCAAAGGTCTTCCGCAGTTCGCTGTTGGCGGCCACTCCGCCGGTTACAAACAGAGTCCGCGCGTCGCGACCCCGGGCCGCGGCCAGCGTCTTGGAAACCAGATCGTCCACCATCGTCCGCTGGAAGGACGCGATCAGATCGAGCGTCTTCTGGTCGCAATACGTCATGACGTCTTCGGGCCCGGCCGTGGCCACTTCGGCCAGCGCCTGCCGACGAAGGTCAATGGCGCTGCGCATGTCCTCGGTCTGGACATAGCGCAGGACCGCGGTTTTGATCCCGCTGAAGGAAAAGTCATAGGCCGTCTGGCTTTCGCTGGACGTGCCTCGATTGCGAGGCTTGATCTGTGCCGGAGCGAACTTTACCGCGCGCGGGTTTCCGTGCCCCGCCAGCGCATCAATCACAGGTCCGCCCGGGTAACCCAGGGCCAGAAGTTTAGCCACTTTATCGTAGGCTTCGCCGGCGGCGTCATCGCGGGTGCGGCCGATGTTCTCGTATCTCCAGCCGTGTTCCTGCTCTTCCGCCAGGAACAGATGTGTGTGCCCGCCGGAAACCACCAGCGCCAGCACAGGAAAGGCGACCTGGAACTCTCCTTTCTGCTTTTCCTCGAGGAGCACGGCGTGGATGTGTCCTTCCAGGTGGTTCACTGTAATCAGCGGCTTATCCAGAGCGTAGGCCACCGCCTTGGCGTAGCTGATGCCCACCAGCAAGGCCCCGGCCAGACCTGGACCCTGGGTCACAGCAATGGCGTCAATAGACTGGTAGCTGTGCCCGGCCTCCGCCAGCGCCTGGCGCACCACGGGAACAATAGCCCGCAGGTGTTCGCGCGAGGCCAGCTCGGGTACCACGCCACCATAGGGTTGATGCGTGGCGATCTGCGACGAGACCACGTTAGAAAGCAGGCGCTCGCCGGCGCCTACCACGGCGGCCGCGGTTTCATCGCACGAGGTCTCGATCCCCAGAATGCAAGCGTCAGCCATACATCTATATTATTGGATTCAGGAGCATTATTGGATTCAGGAGCGTTGTGAATCTCACCTCCGACAAGGCGGCCCAGGCGACGCGCATTGTGCAAGGTTTGCGCGCCAGAGGGTTTTCTGCTTACCTGGCGGGCGGTTGCGTCCGCGACCTGCTTCTCGGCCGCGAAGCCGCCGACTATGACGTAGCCACTTCGGCCACGCCGCAGGAAGTGATGCGCCTCTTCCCGCAGACTTACGCCGTGGGTGCACAGTTCGGCGTTGTTCTGGTGCCGATCCGCCGCGATGCGTCCCAAGCCGAGGGCGAACGCGACAACTACACCATCGAGGTCGCCACGTTCCGCAGCGACGGAGCGTACTCTGACGGCCGCCATCCCGACCAAGTGCGGTTCTCGACCGAAGCCCGCCTCGACGTCCAGCGGCGGGACTTCACCATCAACGGGCTGCTGCTTGATCCCTTCACTCAGGAAGTTCTCGACTACGTGGGCGGCCGCCAGGACCTGGAACGCGGCGTCATCCGTGCCATCGGCGACCCGCGCCTGCGCTTCTCAGAAGATAAGCTGCGCCTGCTGCGGGCGGTGCGCTTTGCCGCGCGCTTCGGCTACGCCATTGAGGACAAAACCTTCGCAGCCATCCGTGAACTTGCCTCGCAGATTCACCAAGTCAGCCAGGAACGCATTCGCGACGAGATCCTCAAGATGCTCACCGAAGGCCGGGCGCGCCGCGCCTTCGAGCTGCTGGACCAGACCGGCCTGCTGCAGCAGGTCTTGCCCGAGGTGAAGAAGATGCAGGGCGTCCAGCAGCCGCCGCAGTTCCATCCCGAAGGCGACGTCTGGGTGCATACGCTTATGCTGCTGGAAGGCTTGCCCGCCGGATCTTCGAAGACGCTGGCGTTGGGCGCTTTGTTGCACGATGTGGGCAAGCCGCCCACGTTTCGCGTTGCCGCCGACCGCATCCGTTTTGACCAGCACGACGAGGTGGGAACCAGAATGGCGGCAGCGATCTGCCGGCGCTTCCGCCTATCCAACGACGAAACCGAGCAGGTGTGCGCGCTGGTGGCCAACCACATGCGCTTCGGCAACGTGATGCGCATGAAGGAATCAACCCTCAAACGTTTCTTCCGTCTGCCCCGGTTTGACGAGCACCTGGAGTTGCACCGTCTGGATTGCCTGAGCAGCCACCGCGACCTCGAGCTCTACAACTTTGCGCGCGAGAAGCTGCGCAGCCTGCCCGCGGAGCAAATCCGGCCCCAGCCGCTGATCACCGGCGACGACCTTATCGCCGCCGGCTATCAGCCCGGCCCGCAATTCAAGGAACTTCTGACGGCTGTTGAAGACGCGCAGTTGGATGGGACGATTAGCAGCAAAGAAGAAGCGATGGCGCTGGTGAAAAGGTCTTTTCGGGCGTGATGGGAAGGCCTACGCGCCCCGCCGCAGCCGGCCTCTTCGGGGTGTCGCTTTCGCCGGAAGCTTCGTCATCCTGTGCATGGCTTCCCGCAAGTACCTGTTGATTCTAGTCTGGTATCCCTTGCCTTGTCCTTTTACCCAGGCAAGAACGTCGGCGTCAATTCGAATCGTCAGCGACTTCTTAATGGGTCGGTAAAACTTCCCGACCACGGCTCCGCTCCAGTCTGTTTTTTCTGGAATATCGCTAAGATCGATGTCTTCATCCTTCATGCGCTTCAACGCCTGGATTTGTTTAGCCTGATGCTTTGTGAGTTTCATAAATTCTCCTTTCGCGCGGAGTCGCCCTTCGAGCGGAAATCATGCGTATGACCTCGTCGTCTCCTTATAAAGCTAGACCGCATGACCATTCCGATGATCATTCCCCCTTGTAGCTCCACCCGCACTTGGCGCAATTGGTTTGATCCGCGGGAATTCGCGTTCCGCAGGCCAGGCACGCAATCGGTTCCGCAGGTGCTGTGGAAGGTTCTTCCACCTCCGCAAAGAAAGGCTTGCCCGGAGTTCCGCCGCTCTCCGCCTTTGAAGATGAAGCATATCCTGTCCAGTAAACGCCACTGAACATGCTGGTTTTGCACGTGGCCGTCATAATATCGCCTTGCCGTGTCTTGAAGCGTACGTCGTAGATGCGCTCCTGGCTGCCAAACCAACCCGGTCCAAGGGGATTCCAGCTTATGTCGAGGACCTTGCCTCCGGTGCTCTCAATGGACTCAAGAATACGGTCGCGGTCAAGATTGCCTGCGATCAGGCGAAGAGCGAGCCCCGTGGCTATGACCACCAGGAATAGAAACCATGGCGATAAGGCGCTCATATGGAGGAAGACAGCCTTGTTCTTAGGAGACCAACCAGCCGGCCCGAAGCCCACAGAACAACGAAATAAATGATCGCATTGATGAGAATCGCAAGAGAATCGAACACCCGCACTGAGGCCACGCTGTCATAGTCAGGCTGGTGGATCGCACGCGCCACGCGGACACCAAAATAGGTCAGGTTCCAAACCAGGAAGTTCAGGCGCGTCTTCCAGATGGCGTGCGCGAAAACAGCGATCAGCAGGGCTGCGATTCCGTATATCAGCACCTTACGTTTCATGTCTTCTGACTTCCGACCGGCCTTCTACTTCGCCGCTCCTGTCTGGGCCCGGTAGTTGAAATACGCCCACACCTGCTCGCTCATGCGGGCGATGGCGTCTTCCAGTTCCGAGTAGTAACCGCGGTGGTGAGCGGAGAAGAACACCACCACCACGCGGCCGGCGGAAGTTTCGATCAGGCCTACGTCGTTAGCAATGTAGGGCGGGAAATCGCCGGTCTTATGGGGAACGCGGGTTTCGCCGTCCATGTATTTGGGGATGCGGGTGCGCATCTGCTGCAGGCCCATCAGGCGCATCATCTCTTTGCAGGATTTCTCGCTGGCGGCCTGGTTGGTGGCCATCATCTCCAGCAGCTTGCCCATATCCCGCGCGCTGGAGAGGCCGAAGGGATGCTTGCCTTCGAAGTGAAAGCGCGCGATGTCGGCATCGGTGATCTTCTCCGGGAAGCCTTTGGTGAAAAGTTCTTCGGGCGTCAGGTTGGACCATGACGGGTCGCCGGTTGCGGCCAGCGCGCGAAACCAATCAAACGTTGTGCCGCTGGCAGTGACGGAGTTCAAGCCCATCTGGCGCATGGTCTCGGTCACGTGCCCCGGCCCGCCCACGCGGGAGAAAGCCATATCGGTGCCGGTGTTGTCGCTCTGGATGATCATCAGCATCAGCGCATCGTGGAAGCTGAGATTCAATCCCGGCTCCAGGGTGCGCAGGACCCCAGTGCCGAAACGCTTGTCGGCGGTTTTCATCACGATGCGGTCGGCGGGATTGATCTTCCCTGCGTCCACCTGGCGATAAACGTCCACCAGCAGGGGAATCTTGATGGCGCTCATGGTGTCCATGGCCGAGTCCGCGTTGATGGCGATCTCTTCACCGGTGTTCAGCGACTTGATGTAAATGCCCCAGTCGGCGCTTACGCCTTGCGAGATGGTCTGCAACTTGGCCTTGAGCAGATCGATCGGCTTGGGCGACGGAGCAGTTTGGGCCTGCGCCAGCGAAGCGCACAACAGCAGGAAGATGGTTTTGAGAAGACGCATTTTCATTCTTTGAACCACAAAGGACACGAAGGATCACGAAGCAGTGCATTGTAAACCGCTTCGTGCGCCTTTGTGTCCTTTGTGGTTAGCCGGTCTAGTCTAGAGTCCGCGGCCGCGGATGAGACTCATGGGATCGGCCGCTGCTGCTGCGCCGGAGCGTCCCGATCCGTTTTGCTCTTCGACCTTGTCACCCTCGCCCGGCGCCAGGAACAGATTCTCTTCAAGGCCATGCTGGCGGGTATAGAGATCGAAGTAACGCCGGTTGAGCGCGAGCAGCTCCTGATGGGTGCCGCGCTCCACGATCTTTCCGGCTTCGACTACCAGGATCTGGTCGGCCTGGCGGATGGTGGAGAGGCGGTGGGCGATCACGAAGGTGGTGCGTCCCTGCATCAGGTATTTCAGACCCTGCTGGATGTAGGCCTCGGATTCGGAATCGAGGCTGGAGGTGGCTTCATCAAGAATCAGGATGCGCGGATCAGCCAGCACGGCGCGTGCGATTGAGACCCGCTGCTTCTGTCCGCCGGAGAGTTTCACGCCCCGCTCGCCGATGATGGTGTTATAGCCATCGGCGAAGCGGCTGGCGAACTCGTCCACGTGGGCGATGCGGCAGGCTTCCATGATTTCTTCTTCCGTGGCTTGGGGGCGCGAGAAGGCTATGTTCTCGCGGATGCTGCCGTCGAACAGGAAAGAGTCCTGCAAAACCACGCCCAGCGCCGGACGGTAGGAATCCAGGCGCACCTGGGCCAAGTCCACGCCATCAACCAGAACGCGTCCGGCGGTAGGTTTGTAGAATGCCGCCACCAGGCCGATCATCGTCGATTTGCCCGATCCCGACGATCCCACCAGCGCGGTCACGCTGCCCGGCCGCGATTCGAAGCTCACGTCTTCCAGCACCGGCTTGCCCGGCTCATAGGCGAAGTCCACATGCTCGAAAACGATCTCGCCGTCGATAACGGGAAGCTTCACTTGGCGCTCGGGATCGGCATCCTCGCGGTGCTGGTCCAGGACTTCCCGGGTGCGGTCCAGGCCGGCCAAAGCCTCGGTGATCTGTGTGCCGATGCTGGCAATCTGCGCCACCGGAGCCACCAGAAAGCCCATGAGCATGGTGTAGCTGAAAAGTCCGCCCACCGTCATGTGCCCGGCAAAGATCTGGCGCGCGCCGATGAACATGATGATGGCGCTTACAATCCCCAGCATGAGCATGGAGGCCAGCCCCATCAGGGAAGTCGCGGTCAGGGTGCGCAAGACGTTCTGCAGCAAACGCATCGCGCCCGCGCTGAAGACTCCGGCTTCGCGCTCTTCCGCGTGATAGCCCTTTACCACCCTCACCCCGCCCAGCGACTCCGTCAGGCGGCCGGTGACCTCGGCGTTGATCTTGGCGCGCTCGCGGAAGATAGGACGTATGGTCTTGAAGGCGCGGCTGAAAGCAACCGTCAGGATTAGGAGGAAGCCCAGCGCGATGGCAGTCATCCAGGAATTGATCTTGAGTAGGAAGGCCAGAGCCAGCACCGCGGTCAGGATGCCTCCGCAAAACTCCACCAGGCCGGTGCCAATCAGGTTGCGCACGCCTTCTACATCGCTCATGATGCGGGAAACCAGGGCGCCGGTCTTGTTGGCGTCGTAGTAGTTGAGCGGAAGCTTGCCGACGTGCGCTTGCACCTTGCGCCGGAGTTCCGTAATTGCCCGCTGACCTTCCTTGGATAGCAGCTGCGTCAGGGCGAATGAGGTCAGCCCCTGGATAAAGGTCGCCGTCAGGACCGCGCCGACGATAAACTTCAGGAGTTCCGGGTGGTGCTGGTTAATCACGTTATCAACCAGGAATTTAGTGGAAAGAGGCAGCACCAGGCCGGACATACGGCCAATCAACAGCAGCAAAAAGCTGAAAGCAAACAGGGTGCGGCGCGGGCGCACGAGTTCCTTCATCAGCGGCAAAACCGACTTGAACTGCTGGGCAGACGATTTCTTCTTGCCCGTCTCTTCGTTGTTCTTGGTTTCGGCGGCCAAAACAGCTCCCATCGATGGCAGTACGTTAACAGATTACAAGGCCAGCCCGTCAGCTTCTAAATTTATCGACATTTCTTTGCGACCGCCGATTGACTTATCTGCATCCGCCGGAGCAGCATATTGCCGACTGGAGGGAGTTATTTATGGTCAGAAAACTACTGGCGGGCATTCTGGGCGGTCTGGCTTTCTTTGCGTGGTCCACCATCGCGCACGTGGTCACAGGGTTGGGAGAGACCGGAATCCAGGAGATCCCCAATGAACAAGCGGTGGTGAGCAGCATGAAAGCCAACATCCAGGCGGATGGATTGTATTTTTTCCCTGGATACGGGCTGCCGGCCACGGCAACGCATTCTCAGAAGATGGCGGCCATGAAGGATATGGCGCCTAAGTTGAAGGCGGGCCCGGTAGGGATTCTCATTTATCACCCGGCCGGTCAGGACGCGCTCACGCTTCGACCGTTACTTACAGAACTTGGGACGAACATCCTACAAGTGCTGCTGGCCGTCTTCCTTCTTGGGCAGACCAGCCTGACCAGCTTCGCGGCACGTTGGCGCTTTATTACCGTGGCCGGAGTGCTCGCGGCCATCAGCACCAACATTTCCTACTGGACCTTTTACGGATTTCCCGGCAACTACACGCTGGCTTACATCTGCATTATCGCCATGGGATTCGTAGTTGCAGGCCTGGTGGCTGCGGCCATGGTGAAGCCGGGCGCGGGCATGTCGTCCGCGAAGGCTGCGCGAGCGTAATCTGGGAGTAGACGCTGCCGGAGGTCCCCCATGCCGATGCAGTACGAGTACACGGCAATTCCCGAATCAGCGGTCCCGCGTGCTTCCGACCCGGTGTTCCAGCACCTGCTGGACACCTACGCCAGCGAGACCAGCAAAGTGATCAGTGTCTGGCGGGAGTTTCGCCCGGAGGACATGGGATTCAGGCTGGCGGAGCGCTCCAGTGCCGTGCTCGAGATCATGAAACACCAGCTTCTTTCCGAGCGCCGGTTTTTCGCCGAGTTCATCGGGTTGCCGGGCGAACCGGAGGGCGCCGGCGTGCTGCCGCAGGAACTCACGCCTGCGGCGTTCTGCCATCGCGATGAAGAGCTGTGCAAGCCGCGTCTGGAGAGAATGGCCGGTCGTGACCAACCTTGGTGGCTGGAGGTTGTGCCTTTCTTCGATGTTCGCCGGCAGCGCATCTGGGTCTTCTGGCGGCGGGTTCTGCACACGGCGCACCATCGCACCCAGCTGAGCGACTATCTTCGCCTCCTGGGCAGGAAAGTTCCCTCCAATTACGGACCCACCGCTGACGTCACCTGGCAGGGCGCCGATCCCACGCGCAGCGTAGAGGCTGCAGAAAGAAAGTAGATCGTTCGCGGGATTAGCTCACGGCGAAGCGGGCTCTGCGGCCCTGGGCTGAGGAGCGCAGGTGGGCCAGAAAAGCCTGCGGCGCGCGCCCCAGGAAATGTCCTTTCAGGGCAGCCACGCCTACGGTGCGTGAAGCCCGCTCGTCTGCGATCAGCACAAAGTTGCAATCGGCTCTTCTTTCCAGCGCCATTTCCGGGACGATGGAAATGCCCAGTCCTGCGGCCACCATCCCCACGATGCTCGAGAACTGTCCGCTCTCAAACACGATCTGGGGCATGATGCGGGCGCGCTTGCAGACTTCGATGGCCGTTTCCCGGAAGCAGTGATCGTCGCGGAGAAGAAGAAACGGTTCCTGGCGAAGCTCTTTCATCAGCACGCTTCGCCGGCGGGCCAGATGGTGGCCTTTGGGGAGGATCGCAAACAAGCGTTCCGTGAGCAGGGGAAAACACTCCAGATCATGCCCGCGCGCGGGCAGAGCCATGATGGCCAGATCCACCAACCCGCCGCGCAGCCGGTCCAGAAGATGGACCGTCACATCTTCCACCACAGTGATGGTCGCCTGCGGGTACTTGCGCAAAAACGCGGCGATTCGTGCGGGCAGGAAGTAGGGTGCGATGGTGGGAATCACCCCCACGCAAACCACCCCCGAGACCGTCGATTGCCGCTCCGCTACTTCTTCCTTGGCTGCTCGCAGTTCAGCGAGGATGGCTCGCGCCCGGGGCAGAAAGACTTGGCCAGGATCGGTCAGCCGGACCGTGCGTCCCAGACGGTCAAAAAGCCGGACGGCCAACTCTTCCTCCAGTTTCATGATCTGCTGTGACAGCGAGGGCTGGGCCACCTGCTCCCGCTCGGCGGCGCGCGTAAAGCTGGCGGTTTCGGCCACGGCGCAAAAGTAGCGCAGCTGGTGGACTTCCATAGTTATAGCCTATTGAGGAAAGTCTAATTATATATTGGACAGATGGCTCCACGGCGACTACTTTGTCGGGCAATCCTTAGCTTCGGCTTGGGCCCGGCAGGGGATCCGGCTTCAAGCGGAAAGCGATATTTCACATGTCCGTCGGCAACATCCAAGAGTCGTTTTTTCACGGCGCGCTCCTGGGGAAAAAGCACGTTACCGTCCACCTGCTCAATGGCGTCAAACTGTCCGGAAAGATTCGGTCCTTCGATAAGTACTCCGTGGTGCTTGAAACCAGCACGCTGGAACAACTGATTTTCAAGCATTCCATTTCCGCGGCGTTCCTCTGCCATAACCGGCACTGCCCGGAATGCTTTCCGGAGTCAGGGCACGGCTTTGGCGCAGCCGGAGGCTAGCGCAACAACCCAGTCGGGGCGATTTTTCCACAGCCAACCGGAAATTTAACCATTTCTTTAACACTGCGGCCCTTGAACTGGCCCATTTGAGAGCGTATGCTCCCGTGAGGTTCTTCTCTGGTTCGCTCTTGCCGCAAACGCCAGCTGCCATGCACGCCCGGCTGAGGGAGAGCTGTGCCATCCACAGCGCGTGGGAAAAGAACCAATTCATTTTGGGAGCGGGGAAATGCTCAGCAGACTGACTACAAGAATCATTTTGATTTCTTTGCTGTTCGCCGGTGTAACGTTGGCCTCTGCCCAGGGTGGAAACCAGGGGACGATCGAAGGAACCGTAACCGACCAGACCGGCGCCATGGTGCCGGGTGCGGAAATAACCGCTACGCATACCGCAACGGGAGCGGAGTTCAAGACCACCAGCAAAGAGGATGGTTTCTTTGTGTTTCCTCTTTTGCCGGTCGGACCTTATGACGTGGCCGCGAAAAAGCAGGGTTTTACCACCCTCACGGAAAAGGGCTTAAAGCTCACGATTGGCGCCAAGATGAATCTGCGATTGGAGCTGAAGGTCAGCAGTACGTCAGAGACCGTGGTGGTAACCGGAGAAGCCCCGGTGGTGGAGACCACGCGCACCCAGGTAAGCGCGACCGTGGATGACCAGGCTGTTGCCAACCTTCCTACCAACGGCCGCAATTTCATC
>Ga0209648_10005782_pt1 | contig 10615 bp, 12 predicted proteins | sample GraSoi2013_115cm_FD_185830 | JGI IMG/M metagenome (GOLD analysis project Ga0209648, IMG submission 185830) | Grasslands soil microbial communities from the Angelo Coastal Reserve, California, USA - Sample 9_17_2013_115cm (SPAdes) (version 2) | ecosystem: Environmental > Terrestrial > Soil >...
GATGCCGTGGTTGCCCCCAAGTCACAATGCCGGGCGGCTCACGCAGCTTTCCCGCGCGCCAACGCGTGCACGTCGGCGGTGGTCAGCGCGTTGCCGCCAATTCCCCAGTCGCCGCTTTCCACTTCCTCGACCACGCACCAGGTGACGCTGCGTATGTTCTCGCCTTCGATCGAGACCATCGCATCGGTGAGCTTGCTGATGATCTGGCGCTTCTGTTCCTTGCTGAAGACATCCTTAATAACGCGAACCTGAATGAGGGGCATCGAAACTCTCCCGCTGTGTCTGGAGTTGCTGTGCGCTGTCGCGGAGAGATCGAGCGGTTCTCGGTCTTTCCCCTTGACAGGCCCGGCACAGTGCCGAACAGTTGCCGATACAGTAAGAGACAATTTCACCGTCAATCGGCATAACTGTACTGGTGCAACGACCGGGCCAGTTCAGGAAGGACGGGAGATCGGCATGCTCTCCGTAACCCTGACCCAGAGCGGCGAGGAGCCCCTGGTCGAGCAGATCGTCGCCGGCATCAAGCGCCAGATCGACGACCGGCATCTGCGGCCAGGCACGAAGCTGCCGTCGATCCGCAATTTTGCCGAAAGTCATAAGGTCAGCCGCTTCACCGTCGTGGAAGCCTACGACCGTCTGGTCGCGATGGGTTACCTCGCGTCGCGTCGCGGCGCCGGCTTCTACACGGCGCCCGCCTACGCGCAGGCGGCGGCGCATCCTTCACCATCCGACAACCACAAGCGCAACGAGCAGCTGGTCTGGCTCATTCGCCGCCTGCTGGAAGCCGACGAAGACACCATCCTTGCCGGCGGTCCGTGGCTGCCGAATTCGTGGCTCGACGAAGCCGGCATCCGCCAAAGCCTCAATGTACTCGCGCGCAAGAACGGCGCCCATATGCTCGAATACGGACATCCCTTCGGCTATCTGCCCTTGCGCGAGCATCTCGCGCTCATGCTGGGTCAGCTCGGCATCACCGCCCATGCCAGCCAAATCCTCCTGACGCAAGGCACCAGCCAGGCGCTCGAACTCGTCATCCGTTATCTGCTCAAGCCCGGCGATGCGGCGCTCGTCGACGACCCGGGCTATTACAACATGTTCGGCAATCTGCGGCTGCACGGCATCGAGATGCTGGCGGTACCGCGCAATCGCGACGGCCCGGACATCGCCACCCTCGAAAAGCTCGCCGCAGCGCACCGGCCGAAGGCCTATTTCACCCAGTCGGTGATGCAGAATCCGACCGGAACCGATATGAGTCCGCACGTGGCATTCCAGGTCCTGCAGGCCGCCGAGCGCCACAACTTCGTGGTCGTCGAGGACGACATCTTCTGCGATCTGCAGCTGAAAACCACGCCGCGGCTGGCCACGCTCGACCAGCTCAAGCGCGTGATCTATGCCCGCAGTTTTTCCAAGACCCTGTCGGGGAGCCTGCGCGTCGGCTTTGTTGCCTGCACGCAGGAAATTGCCGGCGAGCTCGCCGACATCAAGATGCTGACCAGCGTCACCACCTCACAATTCACCGAGCGATTGATTTATCTGATGCTGGTCGATGGTCACTACCGCAAATACTTGTCGCGGTTGCAGGAGCGCTTAGGTGAGGCCCGGCGCAACGTCGTGCGCGCGTTCGAACGCCTGGGGCTCGAATTGTTCGCAGAGCCCACGGATGGCATGTTCGTCTGGGCACGATTTCCACGCGTCGAGGATTCGCTCGCACTGGCGGAGGCTTCGCAACGCGACGGCATCATGCTGGCGCCAGGCGCGGTCTTTCGTCCGCATCTCGGGCGTTCGCCATGGATGCGGTTCAACGTCACGATGTGCGAGGACACGCGCGTGCAGCGCTGGTTGGCAGCAGCAGGCAAAGCGGCGTAGCGCAGCCTGGGAAGATTGGTTCTTGATCAACGCCGCTGCAGCAGAATCTTCTCGAGCGCCGCGGTGGGCTTGAGGAAGAACACCAGCATGGTGCAGCCATTCGGCGCGATCGGCGCGTGGCGGCTCCCCTTGGCGCGGATGACGAAATTGCCGGCGGTGCATTCGCCTTCCTCATCGCGCAGCGAGCCTTCGAGAACGAAGGTCTGCTCCAGATCCTCATGCACGTGCGGCGGAATACCGGCGCCCGGCTCGAGCTTCGCCAGAATGGTCAACATGCCGCTGTGGGGATCGTGATAGATCACCTTCATCTTGCTGCCCGGGGCGGTGGCGATCCACGGCAGCGATTCGGTCTCGATGAAACGCGAGGCAAGCGCGCCGAGCGATGATACTTGCGCCATGGTGTCGTCCTCCGATAAGTCCACTCGCATCAGCCTATGCGCCGGGCACGAGGCGGTCCACTGTTTCATGGAGACGGTTTTTGCGGAGGCTCATCGGGTTTGCGCTCGGCGCTTTGGCATTAGCGAGCCTGGCCCCGGCCGCTGATCCCGCGCGCTCGCAGGGCGCGAGACCGATCCGGCTCATCATTTCGGTTCCCCCCGGGGGCAGCATCGACCTTTTGGTTCGTGTCCTGGCCGATCACATTTCCACCACTAAAGGCCAATCGATCATCGTCGAGAGCCGGCCGGGGGCCGGCGGCGTCATCGCGGCGGAAGCAGTGGCGCGCGCGCCGCCGGACGGCGGCACGCTGCTGATCAACAACAACGGCATGATCATCAGCGCGATCTTGCGCAAGGTGAATTACGATCCACGCGCAAGCTTCGAGCCGATCTGCTACCTCGTGACGAGGTAGCAGATCATCGCCGTCAACGGCGCCTCACCCTATCGCACGCTGGCCGAGCTCGTGGAGGCCGCGCGGAAGAAGCCGGGTGAGCTCTCGATCGCCAGCGTCGGCCCCAACACGACCCAGCATATCGGGATCGAGCGGTTCAAGCGGCTTGCGCGCGCCAATTTGACCTACGTTCCCTATCCGGGCGGCGCGCCGGCGGTGAGCGCGCTGCTCGGTGCGCACGTGACCTCCGCCGTGCTGAATTGGTCGGAGATCGGCGAGCAATTGATCGCCGGTAAGGCGCGCGCGCTCGCGACCATGGCGCTGCAACGGATCGAGCCGTTGCCCGATCTGCCGACGGTTGCGGAATCCGGCTACCCCGATTTCGAAACCGACGTGTGGTTCGGCCTGGTCGCACCCGCAAAGACGCCGAAAGAAACGATCGCGCAGCTCATCGAATGGTTCAGCGCGGCGCTCCTTGCCCCGGAGGTCAAGGCGAAGCTCACCGCGCAGGCGCTCTACCCCAACCCCAAATGCGGCGCCGAATTCGAGGCCCATATTGCCCGGCAGTCCGATCTCTACGGGCGATTGATCCGCGAGCTGAACATCAAGGCGGAATAGCCCTAGCCTGAGGAAATGCCACCGGATTGCGGATCTATGAGCGCCGCCCGCTTTGCGGGTCATTCCTCGCCGGCAGGGAGGCTCCAGCGCATATAGACCCGAGCAAATCCCTTCTCCACGGCCCGATGCGTTTCGATAAATCCCATGTGGGCGTACATCGACAAATTCTCGGTCATTGCCGCGTTGGTGTAGAGCCGAATCGCTGGCAAGTGGCGGCGCTTGGCCTCGTTCGCGGCATGAGCCATCAGCTTCCGGCCTAGGCCTCTACCCTGTCGCGCCGGGTCAACCGCAATGTTGTCGATGAAGTAGGCGTCCGTTTCGGCCCAGGCGATCATGTAGCCCTCGACCGCTCCCGCCGTCTCCACCACCACGACATGATCGGCGGCGATATGCCCGGCAAAGTCGGCCACCATCGGCGCCGGCTCGCGCCCTATGCGGGACACGTATTTGGCGTATGCGGCACGCGCGATCGCGCCGATGCGTGCGGCATCATCTGCGGTAGCTCTGCGGATCAGTGTCAGCGTCATCCTCAGTCAATCACGACGGCGCACAATAGTCAGGTTGACCGCCCGTGGCACCGCACGAAACCGGGGTTTCCAGCCGCAGAACGGATAAAAACCGCGACAAACGGGGAATTGAAATTGCGCCGATAATCCCGTCCAATTGCCCCCGGTTCCGTGCCGCATGGCGGCAAGCCGGGACCAAAGCAAAAGAGCCGCGGCCTGGGTGCCCGCAAGCGGCCGAGCAGAGGAGCGTCCATGGCGTCGGTTGCGATCCGCGACGTCCGAAAGGCTTTTGGGGCGACCGAGGTGATCCACGGCGTCGACGTCAATATCGGCGACGGCGAATTCGTCGTGCTGGTGGGCCCGTCGGGCTGCGGCAAGTCGACGCTTTTGCGCATGATCGCCGGGCTCGAGAACATCACGTCGGGCGAGATCCGCATTGGTGAGCGGGTCGTCAATCGCGTGCCGCCGAAAGAGCGCGACATCGCCATGGTGTTCCAGAACTACGCGCTCTATCCGCACATGACGGTTGCCGCCAATATGGGCTTCTCGCTGATGCTGCGCGCCGCGCCGAAACGGGAGATCGAGCAGCGCGTGAACGGGGCGGCCGATATTTTAGGCCTTCGCCCGCTGCTCGGCCGTTACCCGCGCCAGCTCTCCGGCGGGCAGCGCCAGCGCGTCGCCATGGGCCGCGCCATCGTGCGCGACCCGCAGGTGTTTTTGTTCGACGAGCCCTTATCCAATCTCGATGCCAAGCTTCGGGTCGCCATGCGCACCGAGATCAAGGAATTGCACCAGCGCCTGAAGACCACAACGATCTACGTCACCCACGACCAGATCGAGGCGATGACGCTCGCCGACCGGATCGTGGTCATGCATGACGGGCTGGTGGAGCAGATCGGCGCGCCGCTCGAGCTTTACGATCGCCCGCAGAACCTGTTCGTCGCGGGCTTCATCGGCTCGCCGGCGATGAATTTGCTCGCGGGGACGATCCGCGGCAACGGCGCGCCGCAATTCGAGGGCGCGAACGGCGTGCGTCTACCGCTCTTGGCCGCGCCGACTGGCAGTGATGGACGTCCCGTGATTTATGGGATCAGGCCCGAGCATTTCGTCATCGCCGACGATGGCGGCGAAGCCGAGGTGCTCGTGGTCGAGCCGACGGGGTCCGAACTGCAGATCGCCGCCAAGATCGGGGGTGAGGATATCGTAGCGGTCTTCCGCGAACGCCACAATTTCAAGCCGGGCGACAAGATCCGGCTCAAACCCGATCCGCGCTTGGCGCATCTGTTCGACGCGCCAACCGGGCAACGTCTCACCGCCTGATAGGGAGGAAAGCATCATGACCATGTTCACCCGCCGCACCCTCGTGCAGAGCACGCTCGCCGCGACCGGGGCGCTTGCCGGCTCGGGACTGCTCGAATGGGCGAAGGCCTGGGCGCAGGCCGCGCCCTGGAAACCGGAGAAGGGCGCGCAACTTTCCCTCTTGCGCTGGAAGTATTTCGTGCAGTCGGAGGACGACACATTCATGGCGCTGCTCGACGCCTTCACCAAGGCGACCGGGGTGAAGGTCACCGTGGCGCGCGAATCGTTCGAGGATATCCCGCCCAAAGCATCGGTAGCGGCGAACACCAATGCCGGCCCGGACTTGTTCTGGGGTCTACAATCGCTGCCGCATCTGTTCCCGCAGAAGTGCCTTGATGTCACCGATGTCGCGGACTATCTCGGCAAGAAATACGGCGGCTGGGTGCCGAGCGCGGTGACCTACGGCAAGAGCGGCAGCAAGTGGATCGACATCCCCATCTGCTTCAACGGCAATATGATGAACTACCGCATCTCGGCGATGAAGAAGGCGGGCCTCTCCAAGTTTCCGGCGACCACCGACGAATTTCTCGAATACGCCAAGGCGACGAAGCGCAACAACACGCCGGGCGGCTTGGCGCTCGGTCACGCCACCGGCGACGCCAATTGCTGGGTGCATTGGTGCCTGTGGGCGCACGGCGGCAATCTCGTCGACAAGAACGACAAGGTGATCCTCAATTCGCCGGAAACCGTCAAGGCGCTCGAATACGCCAAGCAACTCTATGAGAACATGATCCCGGGCGTGGCTTCGTGGAACGACGCCTTCAACAACAAGGCCTTTCTCGCCGGCGAGATCTCGTGGACCAACAACGGGATTTCGATCTACGCCGCGGCCAAGGTCGACCCCAGCAAGAAGAACATCGCCGAGGACATGGACCACGCGCTGTGGCCGGTCGGTCCGGTCGGCAAGCCGACCGAGTTCCACGTCTGCTTCCCGATGCTGGCGATGACCTATACGAAATATCCGCAGGCCTCCAAGGCGCTGATGGCGTTCCTGCTCGAGGCCGACAATTACAACAAATGGCTGGAGGGGTCGGTCGGCTATCTCACGCATCCGCTCAACGCCTACGACAACAACCCGGTGTGGACCGCCGATCCCAAGAACACGATCTTCCGCGAAGCGGCCAAGCGCACGCTGACCGTGGGCGGGCTTGGCTCGGTGGGCGAGAAGGCGGCCGCAGCCCTCGCCGATTTCATCATCGTCGACATGTTCGCCAATGTGTGCACCGGTCGCGAGGACCCCAAGGGGGCGATCAAGGTCGCCGAGCGCCAGGCGCTGCGGCTTTACCGGTGAAATTGAAGGAGCAGGGATCAGATCAGAAGGTTAGTACAAACGATCGTGCACCAAACTCCGTTCATTCCCGCGAAAGCGGGAATCCAATGCCTAGGTCCCCGCCTTCGCGGGGACGAACGGAAGAGGAAGGACTGCCGAGCACAGCGCTGCAACCCTGACGACCTGATGCCTGCTCTGAAATTCAGGTGAGACATGGTCGATCTTGCCCTCAAGCCCGCGATTGCCGGACGGCCGGTCCGCGACGTGAGCGCGTGGGACCGGCTCAAGGTGAACCGCGACTGGCTGGGCCTGTGGTTCATGCTGCCGACGGCGGCGTTTTTGCTGCTGTTTCTCGCCTATCCGCTCGGGCTCGGCGTCTGGCTCTCGTTCACCGATGCACGCATCGGCCGCCTCGGAGAATTCGTGGGGCTCGAGAACTACGAGTGGCTGTGGGACGATTCGGTGTTCTGGCTCTCGGTGTTCAACACGCTGCTCTATACCTGCGTCGCCAGCGCCTTCAAATTTGCGATCGGGCTTTACCTCGCGCTCCTGCTCAATCACAACATGCCGTTCAAGGCGATCATCCGCTCGGTGGTGTTGATTCCCTTCATCGTGCCGACCGTGCTCTCGGCGATCGCGTTCTGGTGGATCTACGACAGCCAGTTCTCGATCGTGTCCTGGTCGCTGCGCAAGATCGGGCTGATCGCGAGCAATATCGATTTCCTCGGGGATATCTGGAACGCGCGCTGGTCGGTGATCTTCGTCAATATCTGGCGCGGGGTGCCGTTCGTCGCCATCACGCTGCTCGCAGGCTTACAGACCGTGTCGCCCTCGCTCTACGAAGCCGCAACCATCGACGGCGCAACGCCGTGGCAAAGGTTTCGCTACGTCACCTACCCGTTGCTGACGCCCATCATCGCGGTGGTGATGACGTTTTCGGTGCTGTTCACCTTCACCGACTTCCAGCTCATCTGGGTGCTCACGCGCGGCGGCCCCGCCAACGCCACGCATCTGATGGCGACGCTCGGCTACCAGCGCGCCATCGGCGGCGGCTATCTCGGCGAGGGCTCGGCCATCGCCACCGCCATGATCCCGTTCCTGCTCGCCGCCATCCTGATCTCGTGGTTCGGACTGCAGCGGCGGAAGTGGCAGCACGGAGAAAGCAATGACTGACGTGCTCGCGTCCAAGGTCGCAAGCCCGAGCGCGGTGTTGTCCGGCGTCACCGCGGACCATACCGAGGGCATGAGCTACCTGCAGACGCTGCCGCGGCGACTGGTGACGCTCTATCTCCCGCTGTCGGTGATCCTTTTCGTGCTGCTGTTCCCGTTCTATTGGATGGCACTCACCGCGATCAAGCCGGACGAGCAGTTGCTCGACCTCGATCGCTTCAATCCGTTCTGGACCTGGACACCGACGCTCAAGCACATCCAGCAATTGCTGTTCGCCACGCATTACCCGCAGTGGCTCATGAACACGATGCTGGTGGCGATCGCCGCGACCATTCTCTCCATCGTTGCCAGCGTGCTTGCGGCCTACGCCATCGTGCGGCTGCGCTATAAAGGTGCGCAGTGGGTCGGCGGCACGATCTTTCTCGCCTATCTCATTCCGCCCTCGATCTTGTTCATTCCGCTCTCGACAGTCGTGTTCCAGTACGGGCTGTTCGACACGCCGTTCGCCTTGATCCTCACCTATCCGACCATTCTGATCCCGTTTTCGACCTGGCTGCTGATGGGTTATTTCAAGACCATTCCGTTCGAGCTCGAGGAATGCGCGCTGATCGACGGCGCCAGCCGTTACCAGATCCTCACCAAGATCGTCCTGCCGCTGGCGGTGCCGGGGCTGATTTCGGCCTTCATCTTCTGCTTCACGCTGTGCTGGAACGAGTACATCTACGCGCTCACCTTCATTTCCTCGACCGAGAACAAGACGGTGCCGGTGGCGATCGTCAACGAATTCGTGGACGGCGACATCTACCGCTGGGGCTCGCTGATGGCAGGCGCGCTGGTCGGCTCGCTGCCGCTGGTGATCCTCTACGCCTTCTTCGTGGAGCACTACGTCTCGGCGATGACGGGCGCGGTCAAGGAATAGGTTGCTATCGGCTGCTTCGACCGTGAAAAGGTCAGCTCAGGCAGGGCGCGGCTGGTCCGCTGGCGCAACCTCGCGCGATCGAACGCGTTCGTGGCAATCGCCCACATTATCGTGCCCTCACTCGCCCCTGTGCGCGGCGTCGTCGAGCGGGACGCATGTGACGCGTGCTAAGAAGACCAACTATATGAACCGGATATTCCGGCTTCCAGCGCGCTCCGCCAGCCCGCCGCGGCTGCAAAAATCGAGTTTGTTTTGGTCAGGAGCTGAGTCAAGATCGCGTGGCGATGTTGGCTCAAAGATCACTCGCGGCAACGCATGCTCGTTCCCTATCTTTGGCTCGCGTTTAGTCAGGCAACGTGACAATGGTGCTTGTACCGCCGCGATGGATGTGCCGGCTTGCGCTCGGCCTGCTTGCGCTTGATCTCGCCATCGCTTTACCCGCCAACGCACAAGATTATCCCAATCAAACGCTCAAGATCGTCGTGCCGTTTGTCGCCGGCGGCGGCGTCGATGTGGTTGCCCGCATCATTGCGCCCAACCTCAGTGAAGAGCTCGGACAACCGGTGATCATCGAGAATCGTGGAGGCGCGGGCGGCATGATAGGTGCCGCCGCCGTGGCGCAGGCTCCGCCGGACGGCTATACGCTGCTCGTGGGCACCGGCAGCACCCATGGCACCAACTCCAGCGTCTACTCGCATCTGCCCTACGATCCGGTTCGCGACTTCACGCCCATCGGGCTCATCTCATCGTCACCGCTGCTCTTGATTGTGCCGCCGCCGCTGCCGGCAACATCTGTCGGCGAACTGATCGCTTTGGCGCGCAGCCGGCCGGGCGAGCTCAGCTTCGGCTCCTATGGCACCGGCAGCATCAATCATCTCGGCGCCGAACTCTTCAATTCGATGGCGAAGATCGAAGCCAACCACGTGCCCTATCGTGGCTCCGCCCCGGCCTTGACCGATCTGATGGCCGGCCGGCTGCATTACATGTTCGACGGCGTCTCCACCTCGCTCGGGTATCTCCAGGCCGGAACAATTCGCGCGTTAGGCGTCGCGGGCGCCAACCGCTCGTTGGTCTTGCCCGATCAGCCCACGATTTCGGAAGCCGGCCTTCCCGGCTACGATACGATGGTTTGGTTCGGTTTGTTCGCGCCGGCCGGCACGCCCAGATCGATCGTCGTCCGCGTGAATAGCGCGACGAACGCCGTGCTTGCCTCCCCGCGCATCAAGGAGGCTCTCGAGAAACTCGGCATCGATCCGGTCGGCGGCAGCCCCGGCGTTCTCGCGAGCAAGGTCCAGTCCGAACTGCAGAAGTGGGCGGCCATCGTGCGCGAGAAGAACATCCGCGTTGATCAGTGACCGGGGCCGGCGAAGAAGCCCTCCGGGAAAAGGGAGAGCGATGTCCAAGCGTCAGATGCATCTCGGCGTCTTCGTGCTCGGCACCGGCAATCATTCCGCCGGCTGGCGCTGGGAGGGTGCCTATGCGACGAGCTCAAGCTTGCCGGTGATGGAGTCGGTTGCCCGCATCGCCGAGCGCGGAAAGTTCGATCTTCTCTTCATCTCTGACTCGGCGGTGATGGATCCGGGAGATCATCCCTCCTTCGTCAATCGCTTTGAGCCGATGACGCTGCTAGCGGCGTTGAGCGTGCTGACGCGGCATATCGGGCTCGGCGCGACCGTGTCCACGAGCTTCAGCGAGCCGTTCCATGTCGCGCGCAGTTTTGCCTCACTCGATCATATCAGCGGCGGCCGAGCGGCCTGGAACGTTGTCACCAGCACGCATAATGCGGCAGCCCTCAACTTCAGCAAGGAACGGCTCAACGAGCACGATCTGCGCTACGAGATCGCGACCGAGTTCGTGGATGTCGTGCGCGGGCTGTGGGACACCTGGGACTATGGGGCAATCACTGCCGACAAGGCGACCGGCACTTTTCTCGACAGAGCGAAGGTGAGGCCGCTCAATCACAAGGGGCGATTCTTTTCCGTCAAGGGCCCGCTCAACATCGAGCGCTGCCCGCAGGGCCACCCGGTGATCATTCAGGCGGGCGGCTCGCCGCCGGGGCAGGAGCTTTCAGCGCGCTC
>Ga0209648_10005783_pt1 | contig 10614 bp, 11 predicted proteins | sample GraSoi2013_115cm_FD_185830 | JGI IMG/M metagenome (GOLD analysis project Ga0209648, IMG submission 185830) | Grasslands soil microbial communities from the Angelo Coastal Reserve, California, USA - Sample 9_17_2013_115cm (SPAdes) (version 2) | ecosystem: Environmental > Terrestrial > Soil >...
TCGCCATTGGCGATCTACGTGCGGGGATGGGCTTCCGATGTACTTGCCGACCTGTTTCCAGGCAGGACCAACACGATCGGTGGCAAATTCGTCGAGATGGGGCCACAGGATTGTCAACGCAGCATTGACCACGGCCTTACTTTCGTCCAATAACCGCAGAGCGTCCGCCTGAACTTCATCGGGCAAACGCACATCGTAGGTTAGGGGCTGGTGAGTACGGCTGTCGCGCATTGCAGCAACTCCTTTTGTTTGTGCGAACGCATCCCGTACAAGCGACCAGAAAACGAGGCGATGAGCGCTAGCAGATCATCGGTTAATTCCTGCTCTGGCGTTTGCTCTTCCCCTGGCTCCAACACGATCAGGGTCACATCAAAACAGGCAAACAGCGTTTCCAAAAACTCTTGTCCGAAGCGGGTTAAACGATCTTCGGAGGTAATCACCACTTCCGCCACTTTATCCTCACAGACCAGCTTGAGTAAGCGCTGGAGGTGCCTACTCCCTGCTTTGAGACCACTGCCAATGTCGGAGAGCACCAGCGTCTCTTGCCCTTTGCGCTCAGTTTGTGCCCATGCTTGCAGCCGTTCTAGTTGCGTCTCCAAATCATCCTTTTGCCCCTGCCCACTGACCCGACCGTAGAGCACCACCAGCCGCCCATCGATGCTGCCCACGATGCGTTCGATTTCGGAACGGGGGACACGCACCTCGCGGCCCACCTGCACTACCTGGATACGTCCGGCTTTGATCCAGCGCCGCACGGTCATTGGGTGCAAACCCAATTCATGAGCCGCTGCGCCTACCCGCAACAGTTTCTGTCCTTGCTTTGCCATCAGACCTATCGTACCTCTCAAAAGAGCTATAGATAGTATATGATAATCAACACAATTTGGCAACTGTTAGCTACCCTTGCCAGCTATATCAGACACTATATTCGTGAACAGTTGCCGCTCCTATTGCAGGAGCACCGCGAGGAATTGCAGAGTACCTTTGACAAAGCCGGTGAATATGCCTATGGTGTCTATGGTCGTACACTCTTTCAATCATTGCAAGAGCAGCTCGGGCAGGCCGGATTTATCACTGAGCCTGACTTCCCAGGCCATTTCACCGCTTCGTCGATCGAGTACTGGGGACCTCCGGAGGAGCGAGATCGCTGTATGTGGTGTGTTGTGCGAACAGCGCAAGGGATGCCATTAGGCACCATCGTCACACGGGTGTTCCATGATCATACCCGCTTTCGCATTCCTCATGCGCCAGGTATCATTGTATTAGAAGAGACAGAGACCGATGCCATCATCGAGGCGCTCTCTCACGCTTCCGTACGTCTGAGTGGTGCGCCCTTGGAGGAGGCAGTTGACCAGGACATGACAATCAAGCCAGAGCAACCCGCATGGGAATATAGTGTAGAGGTCGGGTTGGCTGATTGCATCGATCCGAAGCGGATTGAGATCAGCGAAAGCATGCTTGATTACTCGCTCGCCCTCTGGGGGCGTTATGGGTGGGAACTCGTTTCAGTGGTTCCCCATCAAGGCCGCCTGATCGCTCTCTTCAAGCGTCCATTGGTCGGCAACTAATCCTGTGAAGCGTTGTACCCCATATTCCGCAGAAAGGTTGACGAAAAAGAGAATCATACCCTTACAGCGCTCGGCCGTGTAATCCTGCGCGGATATGTTGTTTGTCGAAATACTTTTCCGCATCCAGGCCATAATTTTTCGTAACATTTCATGGTTTCAGGTGCAGAACGAGCAAGCTCCGACACATATCTTTTCTCAGCGTTGGTGAATCCCCGTTTACGAACAAGCGTTCCCCTGCTGCACAGCCTGTTTTGCAAGAGCATGAAAGGATATCCGACAAAAACGAAAAGATATGAGGCGGAAACTTGTCTCTTTCAGCAAACTCTGGTATACTTGTCACGGGCTCGGGCCTCTGGTGATAGAGTGCGAGGTCTCGCCTCGGAAGACACGTGAGAACAAAGAGAAGGAAAAAGACGAATGGCTCGGTTAACAGATGAGGAGTTTCGTGCCTGGTGTCAGCGCAACAAGATCGAGCCAGAAACCGTCGCTTCCCTTCAACGCATTCGCTCCTCCGAGCCCGAACGCAAGGTTCGAGGCGGAGCCTCCAATGTGAGCGGACGCTACCCCAGCCAGAAAATGGGGTTCTCCATCCAGTTTGAAAGCCAACATGTCGAGCTCTGGGGATGTTACACCATGGAGCGCGACGAGGATGTGCTCGAATATTACGATCAACCGACCCGTATTCAGCTCCACTACCACGCGCGCTCCGGGCGCAAGACCTCGCCGTGGCATACCCCAGATTTTCTGGTGTTGCGGCAAGATGGAGCCGCCTTTGAAGAATGGAAAAACACCTCCTCGCTCGAGAAGCTCGCCGTCACCATGCCAGAGCGGTATCAGCGGCAGGCAAAAGGCGGATGGCTGTGTCCCCCAGGGGAGCAGGCGGCGAGGTCGCTTGACCTCTCCTACCGGGTGCGTACCTCTGCCGAATATCATCCCCTGTATATTGAGAACCTGAAGTTTCTCCAGGACTTTTGGACCCATCCGTTCCACATAGAAGCTGAGCAAGAGGCGCAAGTTCTCGCAGCGCTTGATGTCTCTCCTGGGGTGAGCGTCGCCCAACTGGTTGATGCGCACCCCGGCCTCCCCGTGGATGTGGTGTGGGCCTTACTCACCCGATCCGTGATCTTTACAGACCTCTCTGCCGCTTCCCTCATGAGTTGGGATCAGGTCATGTTGTATCGCAGCGAGGCAGAGGTTCCCCAAGCTGATCGCCCGGCGCGAGATGTGCCCACCCCGCTCGCTTCGCGCTTCCTTTGGGACGGGCGGCTCTGGGAGGCAAGCGTGGAGGCGGCAACCGTCATCCTCCAGCCAGAAATTGGCGCGGCATTCAGCCTGCCGTCTGAGCACTTCCAGCGATTGATTGCGTCGGGTGAGATGAAAGAGGTCGCGCCTGCAACTCCTTCACCCCTTCAAGAAGCCGTGCGAGAGATCGTGTCTCACGCCGGTCCCAAAGCACTGGAAGCAGCCAATCGACGACTTCGTGAGATCCTGGCGTATCGGTGTGGCGAAGCGATCACCGTGACCCCTCGCAGTATTCAGAACTGGACCGCTGCCTTTCGCCGGGCAGAAGCGGAGTATGGATGTGGCTATTTTGGACTCCTCGACAAGGTACGAGAGCGGGGCAATCGCAAGGCGCGCGTCCCAGATGCCTCCAGGCATCTGCTGATCGAGTATTTGACTGCTCATTACGCTGTCCCGCAAGCCAAACGGGCTGCGGCGGTGTATCGACTGTACCGTGAGGAGAGTCTGAAGCAAGGAATTCCCCCGGTTGGGGAGCGCACCTTTTACCGCGAACGAGCCAGCTTTGAGGAGGCACCGGTTTCCACGGTGCGCCGGGGGAAGCGAGCTGCCTACGCATCTCAGCCCTTTTTCTGGTATTTAGATCAGACCATTATGTAGGATGATTTTGGAAAAGTCAAACTCTTCCACATTGGACACCCTCTCACCATCAACGTTTCACTCTCGTCATCGAGGTTGCTCACATCCATCGTCTGACCCACTCCGACGATCCTGCGAGCCAGGGGACGCGGGCGATGCCGCCCTTGACTTGGGTGGGCGAGCGCTGCGCGCCGAGAGCGACCGGGGTTCTGCATTGATGAGCGTCACCGTCCCCCGGTCGCTCTCGCTCTGCGAGTCTACCCACCCAGTCAAGGGTCGGGCCTGGCGGCATCGCTTGCTCCGCGCCCCTGGCATGAGCACCGTTTCAGCACCTCCACCGAGCCTCAAGCTCCAAGGATGCTTGATGAGCCTGACGGCTCCCCATGCCCCCTCAACTGCCTTCCCGCTCATGCTGAAAACGCTCAGTATGAGCAATGAGTTCCTGGATGAACCGAATCCGTTTTTTCTGAGCTCCAACCAGAGCACTGCGACCTGTTTTGTCCTTCTGTACCTCCTCAAGCCGCTTTTCATGAGCTATGAGCGCCTGCTGCAACTTGTCCATGGTCTCGACAGTTCCCAGCTCGGCCAGTTTCTCCAGCTCATGATTGGAAAGCCCTTCGGGGTTGAAAATCAGGTGGAGGTCTGGCGTCTCTGGTGCAGGAACCTGTTGCAACGCAGCACGGCAGGCTTCGGCCCCGGCTTGATCCCCTTCGACCACACATTTTTCCAGTGGTGTCATGGGAACCTTTGAGGTAACCGGCAACGTCTGTTCTCCTGCATGGAACAGCCTGGCCTTTTCTCCCCCAATGAACATCCCACAGCGCTCGCAGTCCAGTCGGTGCGGACACGTTACATAGAGCTGATTGCCGCAGTACATTGGCTCGCCATCCGCGTCGTAGCCAATGAACCATCGGAGGGCTGGTAACCCCTGGGCTGCTGCCTGGACGTCAACGACTCCTTCGATTACTCTGCTCACATCGTCAGCATCACGAATGATCTGATGCAGGTGGAAGGGCTGCTGCCGCGCGTAGCGCCTGATCGTGCAGACTCACGCCACTTCGGCGCAACAAGGTCAAGCGGGTACTGCGTCCGCGATGACCGGTAATGCGTCCCCTGGCATCGGCCAGATCCACACCGGCTTTGGCACACAGCGCTGGGATCAGGGAGCGATTGAGAAATTTTGGGCCAATCCGTTTATCTCTGCAACAGAAGAGGTAGTCGATGTACTCGTGATCTTTCCAGTCAAAGAGTTGTTTCTGCGTCTGGGGGCGTTCCGCTTTCCAGGCATTAATGGCCTCCGCTGTGTAGTCGGGAACCCAGATCCAAAATGCCCCTCGGTTCTTCCCAGAAGGAATGTGAAGGTAGAAAATCTTGGAGATCTTCTCCTCATCCTGCCCTCGCTTCCTTGGACCTGGTGCGAGCAATCGCACGACTGGCTGCTGGTCTTCATCCAGCATATCAGGGTTCCAATCTTCTCGCAGGCAGTCCAGTCGCAAGCGCGTAATCTCGTTGGGACGGCGCGCAGAGGTCACCCACACCAGAGCCAATGCTCGATAGAAACTCAGCGGATACACGGCCCCTTGCGGAAGATCATCGTGGGAGAGCGTGGCGGCTGCGATAGCCAGGCGCGCCCACACCCGCAGATCGATATCTCTGGGTTCAGCCCGATCGATGGCTTGCCGGACATATCTCGGAGGAACGAAGACCTCTCGTGGTTGGAAATCCAGGTGGATTTTTCGAGCTGGAGTGCCACCTGGCGCATGGTCACGCTTGGTGAGATCGAGAAAGAAGCGGCGCGCTGCCGTCAGGTAATTGGTAATCCCTTGTGCCTTCAGGGGCATGGTCAATTTGCCTTTGGTGGAGAGCACCTTTCTGCCGTGTTCGTTCACATATTGTCCCATCGTCCAGGAACACAGATCGCTCCGAAAATGCAGCGCGAGATCTTCCGTCCAGTGTTCAGGCGTGCGAACCTCCTTGGCGTGTTCCGCTAGCCAGCGGCCAACGGCAAGGAGATGATTGGTGTATTTACGACGTATTGAAGGGGTTAAATCAACAGCACGCTCATACCAAGCCAGGCACCAGTCGAACCATTCCTGTCCCACACCGCCGCTCTCAAACGCTTTGTCTGCCAAGCGTGCCTGTCTGATGGGTGGGGAGAGGATCTTGAGCTGTTCCAGCCCCTTCTCGATTCTTCCGTACACCTGACGCATATGGCTATTTTCATCACGGATGGCAGCCAGCAGCTCACAAGTGATCTCCTCCAGGTAGGGGGATCGATTGAGCAGGAACAGCATACTCAGACCATGTTGCATGCGCTTGAGCGTTGCAGAGGTCTGAACATATCCTCGCGCTTTCAGGAGATCAAACAATCTGATGCATTGGTCATTCACCAGTTCCCGGCCAAAGTAGACTGCTGCTGTACTGACGGCGTTTCTACCTATGCCGACGGCTCGGAGGCTCGCTCACGTTGCCCAGCAGATAGGCAGCATCCATGACCGTCATGCGCACGTTTTCCCACTTCCCATAGCGCTTGAGAAACAGAGCGGGAGTTGGACACAGGGTTTCTTGCCACTCCTGTGGCGTCCACTCCCAGAACAGTTTCTGATGACGAGACATTTCGGAGCGGAACAGGTGGAGCACATCGTACAAGAGGCCAGCACTTCCCCGGTGGCGCAGGTGAAAGACATCAGCCAGAGGGGCATTGAAGCGAGCTAGAGCCTTGCGCGCCGCAATGGAATCTACCGTTCGAGTGGTCTTGGCGTTGCGCGTGAAGTCATGCTCAAGTGCCTTCCACTCTTCAGAGGTGAATGGCCGCTGGTCGTAGACGGCAAGATCAATGGGCATCTGCCATGGAGTATACAAGGGATCTGTGGCGAGTTGGAGACTACTGTTCATGCATCACCTCCGGGTGCAGGGTCTGCTCAACCAGTCCCCGAATGCTAGCATCAAATGGCTCGACTTTCGCACGTATCCGCTCGCTGAGTTCTGTCGGTGCCAAATGGATGTACAAACGAGTCGTGTCTGTGCTCTTGTGACCGGCAATCAGAGCAATGTCCTCCAGGCTCACCCCAGCGCGTTTCAGGATGGTGCAGCGTTGGTGGCGAAGGGTATGAGGGGTGAGTGCTGGGAGGCCGACCTGCTCTCGTACCCGCTCAATGATCTCGTCAAAGGCGGAAGCGGCGAGCGGACGACCTGGGTTACGTGTCGATTCCGACAAGAAAATTGGACCGAGATCCTCGCCATCGTAAGCAGCGATGAGCGCACGGCGATCTCCTTCCAGGTAGCAGCGCAGGAGGTAGAGGACAGGAGGAGAAACAGGCACGTACCGCATGCGCCCCCCTTTGGTCGTTTCAGGGCGGATCGTCACGATCCCGTGTGCCCAATCGAGGTCATCGACACGTAGAGACATGAGTTCCTCACGTCGGAGGGCCGCATCGTAGCAGAGCAAGATCATGGCGCGGGTACGAGCACTTTCATGCACAATCACCTGTGCTAAAAACTGCTTCCAGACCTCGTCTGAGGGGACCCAGGGCAGGCGCGTTCTTTTGGGCACGGGTCCGCGCACAGGACGTTGCCCGTTGCGACCAGCACTTCCTCTTGCGATAGGGTTGATGGGATCAGTTCGCAGTCGTTTGCGGATGAGAAACTCGTAAAAGAGGCGGCAGGCAACCACCCGCTGGGCAATGGTCGTGTCGGCAAGTCTACGCCCTGTGAGGGTGAGAATCTTGGACCTGTCCTCTACCGTGCCTCCACGTCCTCGCTTTCTGGGGCTACACCGTTTGAGGTGGGCAATGTAGCCATAGAGGTCTGCTTCATCAGCTTCCAGCAGACGCTCAGGATCGGTCTCCAGGAAGTAGGAAAGGAGATCCTCGATAGCGCGGGCGTAGGCATCAACAGTTTTAGGGCGCTTCCCGCCCAGAACAAGCCGTTCGACAAAAGCGCGCGTAGCGGCCTGGGCAGAAACGTGTGGGTAATATTCCCATCTGATTACTGGTGTATCCATCGTCTTTGTCCTCGATGTTGACTCTGGTGCATTTCGTCTCCCTACAGAACTCTTCTGCTGCATCCGAAAAAAGCGGAATGCTTATCTACTTGACCATCCTAGCTAACATCTACTCCGCGACATGGGGGGCGTCCCTTTGCGCGGGCGCATCTGGATCACACCGAACTCGATATCGTCCTGGTGTCGTCGGTCACCGGCAAGCCACTGGCAAAGCCCTGGGCAACGTTTCTCACGGATGCCTACAGCCGACGCATGTTCGCCTGCTATGTGACCTTTGATCCGCCCAGCTATCGTTCCGCGATGATGGCCTTTCGGCTCTGCGTCCAGCGCTACGGGCGACTTCCCCAGGAATTGGTGGTGGATCGCGGCCCGGAGTTTGGCAGTGTGTACTTCGAGTCCCTGCTGTCCCGCTGTTTTGTGACCAAATTAGAGCGCCCCGGCCAGCAGCCCCATTTTGGTTCCGTCGTCGAGCGGCTTTTTGGCACGACCACCACCGAATTGCTCAACCAGCTTCGCGGGAATACCCAGGCCAGCAAAATCCCACGGCAGATGACCCGTGAGGTTGATCCCAAGAGGCTCGCGGTCTGGACACTGGAGCGGTTTGCGAACCGTCTCCTTGAGTATGTACATGAGGTGTATGAGCAGATGGATCACCCGGCCCTTGGTCAAAGCCCTCGTGAAGCGTTTGAGCAGGGGATGTTTCTCGCGGGCACACGCAGCCATCGCCTGATCGTCTACTCCGAAGACTTTTTGATGCTGACCAGCCCCACCACCCGCGTGGGCACGGTCAAAATCCATCCTTCGCGTGGGATTACGGTCAATGGATTACACTACTGGCACGACAGTATGCGCTCGACCCAGGTGGCTGGACAAACGGTGGCCGTGCGCTATGAGCCGTACGATATGGGGGTGGTGTATGCCTACATCGGCGGGCAGTGGCTCGAGTGTATTGCTGATGCCTACGGGCAGGTCCACGGGCGATCCGAACGGGAATGGAACCTGATCCTGGACGAGTGGCGAGAACAGCAGCGCCAGCACGCCCAGAAACGGATCTCCCTCAACGGCCCACTGCTGGCGCAGTTCTTGCAGCAACTCGAGAACGATGAAGCCCTGTTGCTCCAGCAACAGCGCGATTTTGAAGAACACCCGCTTCGTGCCTCCATCCTGTTGAGACCGCAGCCTGCCCGACCCGAACAGGCGTCGCCGCCTTTGATTGAATTGGACCTTGCCACCATTCCGCGTTATGAGGAGTACCGGTAATGCATGCCATGGAAGCACAGCTTCGACAAGCTCGTTTACAAGCCTTCATTGACTTCAAGGTGAAGCACCCTCGTTTAGAGGAAATCGACGATACCTTGATGCAGGCCATTCGTGGACACCGGACGTATACGCTGCTTCCCCTGTATGGGGCCAGTGGCGTGGGCAAATCAACGGTGCTGGGGCGTGTGGCAGAGCGTTGCCGAGCGGAAGAAACAGACTCCTCATGTGTGCCGGTGGTGGAGGTCCAGGCTTCCCCGGAAGACATTGGTGCATCCGCACGTCTGGATTACTACCGTCAGATTCTGGATCAACTCCGCTCTCGTCATGTGGCCGTGAAAGACCGCGTGAGACACCTGACGCTTGTGACCAATCCTGGGAAAAAGAGTTCTGACCCTGCAGAATGGCTTGATATGCGGGAGGCGGTGGTCTATGCCTTTGCCTTGTTGCGGGTGAAAGGGGTGTTCGTGGATGAGGCGCAACATCTGATGTCTGTGGATACCCCCCACAAACCGACGTCGCAACTGGATTGGCTCAAAGCGTTAACCAATCGCACGAATGTGTTGCATGTATTAGTCGGCAATTTTGATTTGTATGACTTCTGCCATCTCCACGGCCAGGCTGGCCGGCGCGTGCGCGATCTGTATTTTCCCCGCTACCATTTCGACAACGCAGCCGAGTGCGAGGCACTTGTCGGAGCGCTCCGCTCGCTGCTGGAACAGGTGCCACTGATCGTCGATGTGTCGGGACTGCTCACACACTGGCGCTGGTTTGGGGAGTGGAGCCTGGGCTGCATCGGGGTGCTTTCGGATTGGCTGGTCGAAACGGTGGATGCCCTCTGCTGCCTGGGAGAAACCACCTTAACGATCGACGCCTTGCAAAAACATGCCTTGCCGCCTGACCTGCGGGCGCGTATGGAAAGGGAGGCCCGCGCAGGGGAATTCAAAATGGATCAGGCAAAAACACAGAGCGAGCAAGAACTCCAGCGGTTACTTGGAAACCCAATACCTGTTCCTGGCACCGCTCCGGCCACGACGCATCACGCCAATGGAGCGAGCGCATCCAATCCATCGCCTGACACGCACCCTCGCACGCACGGTCAAACACGGGTGGAGCGTGCGGCAAACCGCGACCCCGTGGGAAGATCAGATACAGACCGCCAAGACACCCAAATGCACATTTTCTGGGGTGGTGGTTCCCATTGACCTCAAACGTTTTCTGGACAGTGATGTTGCGCTCGTGGCATGCCCCGACTGTGCCGCGACGCGCACCCTCGAACCACATGGTGGGGTCCTGCGGTTCAAGTCTCATGACAAACGCAAAACCCGTACTCTGAATACCGAGCAACGATGGGCACGGCTTGATTCGGACTGGGATGTCGTTGGCAGTTAAGCAAGATTAGCTTGTTGTCTGACCAAGAAAAAGTAAGGAGAAAACAGCATGCGTGATCCCAGTGAAATTTGGACGGGCAAAGCCAGCAGCTACGATCGGGCGCGCCCGACACCGCCACCGGCTTTGCTCGATCTGCTGACGCAGTTGATTCACCTGCCGCATCCCGCCTTGGTGGTGGATTTGGGCAGCGGGACCGGACTGTCCACCGCGATCTGGGGTGAGCGGGCCGAGCTGGTGATTGGGATCGAACCCAATGCCGACATGCGCAAAGAGGCCGTACGCAAAGTCGAGGACCATCCCTACGCGGCACATATCGAGTATCGAGAGGGGCTTGCTCATCGGACTGGCCTGCCTGATGGGTGTGCGGATATCGTCACTGCTGCCCAATCGTTCCACTGGATGGAACCGACGTCGACCCTGGCCGAGATCGCTCGGATTCTGCGACCCGGAGGACTCTTTGCGGCGTATGACTATGATTGGCCACCAACCCTCCATTGGGAGCTTGATCTGCTGTCC
>Ga0209648_10005784_pt1 | contig 10613 bp, 11 predicted proteins | sample GraSoi2013_115cm_FD_185830 | JGI IMG/M metagenome (GOLD analysis project Ga0209648, IMG submission 185830) | Grasslands soil microbial communities from the Angelo Coastal Reserve, California, USA - Sample 9_17_2013_115cm (SPAdes) (version 2) | ecosystem: Environmental > Terrestrial > Soil >...
CAGGCATCGGCTCGAATGACGACAGCGTGACCGATCGCGATGGCGCGGCACGAGTCCGTTATGATTTGCGTTCGGCGGGACGCCTCAGCCAGCTCAGGTTCTCCCGGCAACGGCATGCGATCAACGGCCAGAACTCTGACACGACAGATATCTTTCACGCCGACCTGGCGAGCGTCGGTAACTTGGCGCCGCGGAAGCGGGCTTCCGTGTTGGAGAACGAAATTCTCAATATTTCTCGCCCACTGATACGCGAGGGGGAGTAAATATTCGAATGTTTCCTGATCAAGCACGGCCACGGGAACTTTGACCAGCAAACAAAGCAAAAGGCGTGCAAGGGAAGTAGGAAGTTAGAAGTAAAATGGAAGAAGTGCGGATTTCTTAATTCATCCTTCTTCCTTCTTAATTGATACCGCCTCCGGGTGGTATTTTTGCCAGTAACGAATAGCGGCGCCGACTGCCATGTAACTGGGATCGGCCGCTTCGTAGCCGTCGATTTCGGCCTGAGTCGCGCCGCCTTTGCGTAAGTCTGCGTGTTCGAGCTCGGCGAATGTCGATCTAAGCTTCGCTTCGTCATCACCGGCGCGAATCCGTTCGCGAAACCATTCCGACCAGCGCGCGACGCGCTCATCTACAAGATCGAGATGTTCCGAGACCGGTCCCGCAATTTTCCCGAAGTGTGGCAGATAAAGATTTGCGGCGTTTAGTTTGCGAATTTTTGCGATCGATTCGCGCCACGATTCGACGTGCAGCTCCGGCGGAACGAACGGTGGAATCGGCGGGCCGTTGCCGATGCGAACACCGGCGATGTCGCCGCCGAAAACCTTATCCTCCCAATGATAAACATGATGATGTCTGGCGTGGCCCGGCGTGGCGATGGCGCGAATTTCAAACGGCGGCACCTGTACGATTTCATTGTCTTCCAGAATTTTGACGCGCTTCGCCGGCACCGGCCCGATCCGGCCCCAAAGACGTTGCATGTCGTCACCGAAAATGCGTGTGGCCGACTCGATCAACTTTGTCGGATCGATCAAGTGCGCCGCGCCGCGCGGATGGACGTAAACCGTTGCTCCCGATTCCGCGAATCGCCACGCGGCCCCGGCGTGGTCGAAATGAATATGGCTGAGAAAAACGTGGCGCACGTCCTCCGGTTCCGAGCCCGAGTCGCGGAGAGCGGCAGTCACGTTCTTAAAAGTCGATTCCGGTCCGGTATCGAAGAGGGCGATGCCATCGCTCGTCTCGAGGGCGGTCGCGGCAACGATACCGGGATGCCCGAGCTGTTTAGTATCCAGGACGTGAATCTTCAAAGTAGGAAGTAAAAATTAGAAGGTAGAAAAGCTAGAAATGACAGCTTACTTCTTACTTATCGAGACGACGTACGCCGCTTTCGGAATCGCGAACTCGTTGCCTTTGGCATAAGGCTGGACCGCTTTCTCAATCGCGGTCTGGACTTTGCGAAGTACTTCCGGCGTTTGCCGCGCAAGAAGTCCGGCGGTGCGAACGCCGGCGTTTAGTTCGGCATCGAAGACGAATCGCGCAGTCGGGACGTTCCATTCAATCCGGTGGACCTGGAAGGTCATTGAGGCACGGTCAAACCCGGCGCGCCCCAGCGCGTTCCGGAATTCTTCCTCGCTCTCAAATAAATAATGCGGTGGCCCCGCTGGAAGATCGACGTCGAGGTTCGCGTGCGCCCGAATCGCGTCATCCACCAGTTTCACAAATGGGTTTTCGGAAATCTTCGCCCAGGTCGTGAAACCGAACCTGCCGCCACTCTTGAGAACGCGAGCCGCTTCTGCGCAGGCCCGCGCTGGATTTGCGAGGTGCAGGAGCGCGAAGTTCGCGACGATGCGATCAAAGCTGGCATCGGGAAAGGGAAGATTTTGCGCATCTCCCTGACGAAATTCGATCCGCGGGAACTTTTTCTTCGCGATCGCAATCATTTCCTCGGAAAAATCGAGACCGATCGGAATTGCACCGCGTTCCGCGGCAGCGACGGACACATAACCTGGACCGCAGCCGACATCCAGGATCGACATCTTCCCGGAGACGTCTGCGGCATCGAGCAACGGCGGAATGAATTGGCGGGTCGAACTCGACCAGGTCGAATCGTATTCGTTCGCGACGCGCTGCCAGCCGGCGTGTTCGAATTCGGTGAAGGCGTCGTTCATTATGAAAGTATCAAGGATGAAGTATGAATGTTAAAGAGAAAGACACTGTGACAAGGGAAGAGCGATCGCTGTTGGAGACGTTGGACAAAATCGTGCGATCGGAAAAAGTGCACGCACAGATTCTTCCGATTCTGGAGCGCGTGCGCAACGAGCTCGCGTGGAAACCAAACACATTGATGGCCTGGGAGCCGATCGCTCTCGAAACGTTCGGCGCCTTGCCGCCGGCGATTCGCTCAGGCTGGGTCTTTATCCTGCGCGCAGGCTCCGACACGGGGGCCGAGCGTCATCCCAACAGTCACCAACGCATGATGTCGTTCGACGGCACGGGCGATCTCAAAACCGATGCGAAGTCTGCGGAGAACGAAGTCCAAACGGAGTCTGAGATCGTTTGGCAGTCGAATCTTTTGGTGAGTGATCCGCAAGCGCTGTTGGAGCGGCGTTGGGTTTCAATTCCGCAAAATATCTGGCATCGGCCGGTGATACCGAAAGGCGCGGATTGGGTGGTGGTTTCGTTTCACACCGTGCCCGCGACCGAATTGATTGAGGAACGTCCCGGCGCCAAACAAATGTTCTACGCGAGCGAGCAGAAACGGACCAATCAGGGGGCGGATTGAGGGCTCCGTTTCCCTAACATCAACGCCGCGACGATGCCGACGCAAAGGAATCCGACAATCTGGATGAGCATATAGCCGCGGGTATAATCCGTAGGGAAGCCGTACCAGTTCCAATAAGGAATGTTGGTTGCGATGGCGGCGACTAATCCCCCAGTAAAAATGAAGCCGACTCGGCCGGCGAAACTGCCGATTCCGGATTGGGCGAGGAGAAATACGAGCAGGATGGCTTCAACAAGCTCGGTCGCGAACTCGATGCCGAGCGCTTTGGCAAAATTGAACGTGCGGCCGGGCGGATGATAAATGAGGACGCCGGACGGTGCCGTCGCCATTTTTTCCATTGCCTTTTTCATGGCTTCCTCTCTTTGCTGTCGGGTCGCATCCGGGCCAACGCCCGGTCCCGGAAAAAAGTAAAAACCAGCGTCGTCGCCGATATTCGATTGCAGCGCGCTGGTGACGGCATCCTCGTTTGGAATCTCGTGGACGCCCGCTTTGCCGAGCGGCAACAAATCGTGCCCGATAAAGCTCCAAATAAACATGACTATGCCGCCCAATATTCCAGCCAAAAGGATGCGAGTGCTCATGGGCAAATTACAAAGGAGAAACGGGAAATTTGGAAGGAAAAAGGACCGATTTTAGTGCTTGCCCTGCGGCGCGCGGATCGACATTCTCGATGTTCGTTAAGCTTAACCAAACCTATGAAAACATTGTCTTTGATCACCGCGCTGGCGATTGCCGCGTTTTTCAGCTCCTGTCAGTCACAGAAGAAAGAGGAGACAACCGCGACGACGACCACGGGTACGACGACTCATGCAAAGTCGACGACCGCGAAGAAGACTTCGACTGCGAAGAAGACTTCGACGTCGGCTTCGACCGCAGCGTCGCCATCCGCCTCGCCGAAGAAGAGCACGAAGAAGGCTGCGGCTGAAGAATCAGCCTCTCCGACTGCTTCGCCTTCTCCGACCCCGTAAGCGAACGGTAAAAGGAGAATTAAAAAGGCGGACGAGAAGTCACACCGAAAAGCTTTCGCCGCACGAACAGTGGGCGACGGCGTTCGGGTTTGTGACTTTGAATCCGCCTTTTTGCAGGTCCTCGCTGTAATCGAGGACTGAGCCGCTAACAAAGAGCGCGCTTTTCGGATCGACCACGATGCGAACGCTCGAGGTCGGGACGAGAATGTCGCGCTCTTTTGGTCCATCGACCAAGTCCATTGCGTATTGCAGACCCGAGCAACCGCCGCCCACCACGGCCAGGCGCAACGCGCCGTTTGGATTTCCTTTTTTCTCGAGCAATGACGCGAGTCTATTTGCCGCTTTGTCTGTGACCCGGATCAGGCGCTCGTTGCCGATCTTGTAATTAGGATTCGCTGTTTCAGTACTCATCAAAACAAAAATGTCCGCAAACTTGACCGGTTTAACCGGTCAAGTTTCTATCGGCTCTAATTTCGAGTGTTCCACTGGTTCTGTAAATTGGATCGAGAGATTGTCTTCTGCGATTGTCTGAACGTCGGCCAGGCTCGAGACATGCGAAAATCTTTCGCGCAACCGTTTTGCGTCAGGCATCGATTTCGAATAAGCCATCAGCCGCGCCCGCATCGAGCGAATAGCCGGTTCTTCCGCGCCCCATTCGCGCACGATTAATTCACAGTGCCGCAAAATTAATTTCCAGCGCTCGTCTAACGTCGGTGGATCGAAAATCTCGCCGGCGGTCAGGTACCCTTTCGTTTCGCGAAAAATCCACGGCGCGCTCATGGCCGCGCGGCCAATCATCGCACCGGCAATTCCGGTTTCACTGCGTCGTCTCGCGATGTCAGCGGCCCTGGAAAGGTCGCCATTGCCAATCACGGGAATTGGAACGGCGACGGCAACTTCGCCGATGACGTTCCAATCCGCGCTGCCCGAGTAACCTTGGGCGCGGGTGCGTCCGTGCACGGTGAGTGCCGCAATTCCGGCATCGGCAAGAATGCGCGCGACGTGCACGGCGTTGACCGAGTCTGCATCCCAACCGATTCGGATTTTCGCGGTCACAGGCATCGGCGAAATCGTGCGCACGACTTCGGACGCAACATTCGAAAGTGTCGGGCAGTCCTTCAGCAGCGCCGACCCACCGTTCTTGCAAACGACCTTATTAACAGGGCAGCCGAAGTTTAGATCGACAAAGTCTGGACGGACCCAATCGACAACTTGGCGCGCGGCTTCTGCCATGTGCTGGGCGTTCGCCCCGAAAAGTTGAACGCCGATTGGCCGCTCGATTTCATCGAAGTCGAGATATTCGCGAGTGCGCTCGTTCCGCCGAAAAATTCCTTCCGCCGAAACAAACTCGGTGGTGAGAACGTCCGCGCCGTATTCCTTGCAGAGTTGGCGAAAAATTTTATCCGACACGCCAGCCATCGGCGCGAGATAGAGCGGGAAACGATTTTGAAACCAAGGCAGGGGCATATTTCCAGTGCGCTATTTTCTCACAAAATCGGCGATGTCGCACCTGATCGGCTTGGTTTTTCCTCTCCCTTGCTCGGGAGAGGAGAAGGTGAGGGTGATTTTAAGCCGCGCTGCGGAGCAATTGCGCGACCTCGTTTTGCACGTTCTCCAGTTCGTCGAGACGCAAACCCGGATCGGGCACGATGAACGCGTCGCCGGTGGCGCCATGTTCGTAAATCAGGAGGCGGCCCTTCTCGGCATTTTCAGTTTTGATTTGTTTGAGAACGCGTTTCCGTTCGAGCATCGCGGCCAACACGTAACAGGCGTTGGCCGGCGGCTTTTCCGACGAAATCAATCGACGAAACAGTTGCTCGGCGTTTTCTTTTGCCAACGGCTCGGGCGCGGAGTCGGGCAGCGGTTCGTAGCGTGTTTTCCAAAAAGAAAACGGCTGGATGTTTTCGTTCCGGTTCTTCCATGCTTCCTCGCTCAAATCTTCCCGGCGGAAACCATCGGTGTCGCGAAAGAGGAGCGTGTAAAAAATTTCCCCGCGTTCGAATGGACGTTGGGTCGTGGCGCAGGCGTCAGCGCGATGCTTGATTGCCCAATCGTTTGGCAACGGATTCATCTGGCGAATATACGCCGCCCGCCGGCCAGTTGAAAGCGCAGCCCTTCGCGGTTGGTCGCGCGCAGGTAAAGCAGGTAAAGCCCGATCAGGGTGAAAATCAGATTCGGCGTCCAGGCGGCGACCAGCGGCGAGATGCGGTCGCCCTCTCCGAGCGCGAGAAAAAGATGGGTTAGAAAATTCATTGAGAAAACGAGAATGACCGCGCTCGCGACGCTGGCCAACACGCCGCGCCGTGAATATCCGATGCCTAGCGGCGCGGCGATACATACCACCACCAAACAGGTCCACGGCAGGGCGAGGCGATATTGCAAATGCGTCCGGAACGGCGCGAGCAGCGTAACGGGAAAATCGGAATTGAAATGGAGATACTGGCGCAGTTCGGGAAAGCTGAGGTATTCGGCGCGAACGTTGGCGCTGCCAAGGCGAAACGGCGTCTCGCTCCAATTGTCGATCTTGAGGGAGGGATATATTTTTTCGTCGGTAATATTCCCGGCATCGTCGTAGTGGACCACTTTTACCTGCTCGAGTTCCCATGTTTTTGTTTCAGGATGATATACGGCGCGCGCGGCGAGAAAATTTGTAACGATGTTGTCGTGCTCGTCTTGTTGCAGCACTTGCACGTTATTGAAAACGTCGTGCCCGGGACGAAAGCTCTGCACGAACCAGGTGCGCGCGTCAGTCCGATTGCGAAAAATCTGGCCCTGCACCGAGTATTGGTGCGAACGCGCCGTAGCGACAAAATTCTTCTTGGCTATCTCGGCGTGCGGGCCAAGTGAGTAGTTAAGGGCGAAACTCGCCGCCACCGTTAATAGGCCAATTCCGACTAGTGGCGCGAGCACCCGCGGGATGCTCACGCCGGCGGTCAACATCGAGACGATTTCATTCGCGCGCGACATTCGGCCGAGCGAAAAGAGCAACGCCAGCAACAATGAAACCGGCAACAAAATAATGAAAACCTCCGGCACTTGCGTGGCGTAATAGCGAACCGTCAACGCCAACCCGAAATGTTCGTCGATGAAGGTCGAGATGTTGTCGCTGACGTCGAAGATGAGCCAGATGGATAGAAAGCCGGCGATGCAGTAAATATAGGCCTGCAAAAAATTGCGAATGACGTAGCGGTCGAGCAGTCTCACGGGGTAGATTAAATCAAATTTTCGATGATCGCGCTGAAAGATTCTTTGGGAACCGAATTTGTCGAACGGGTCCGGACGATCTTTTCGGAAAACGGGCTTCTTTCGAACGCCAAAAATTTCGAATTCCGCCCGCAACAACAGGAAATGGCGGTGGCGGTGGCGCACGCGCTTGAAGAAGATCGACATCTGGTGGTCGAGGCCGGCACCGGCGTCGGCAAATCGCTCGCTTATCTCGTTCCGGCCGTTTTGTTCGCGCTCGAACAGCACAAGAAAGCGATCATTTCGACGCACACGATCAATCTTCAGGAGCAGCTCCTTCATAAAGACATTCCTATCCTGAAAAAAGTGCTGCCGGTCGAGTTTGACGCGGCGCTGATGAAAGGCCGGCAAAATTATCTTTGCCCGCGCCGGCTTGAGCGCGCCCTGCAAAGCTCAAACGAGCTTTTTACCGGGCCGGAGCAGAACGAATTACAACGGATCGCGGAATGGGCGAGTCAGACTCGCGACGGTTCGCTCAGCGATTTATCGATCGAACCTGATCCGAAAGTGTGGGCGCAAGTTTGCAGTGAAGCGCACATCTGCACCCAAAAAACTTGCGGCCAGAATTCGCGCTGTTTTTATCAGCAGGCGCGCAAGAAATTGCTCGCGGCGGATGTGATCGTGCTCAATCACACTCTGCTCTTCGTGCTTCTTGGCGATCCCAAGGAGCAGGAAGAACGTGAGAGCGGTTTTTTGTTCCCGAATGACTTCATCATATTCGACGAAGCGCACACGGTCGAGCAAGTCGCGTCCAAGCAGATCGGCATCGGCGTTTCGCAATACGGCCTAAGATCGACAATCCAACGGCTCTACAATGCGCGGACGCGGAAAGGGCTCTTCACTGTCATGCGAGATGCGGCCGGTGTCCGGCTCGCGGCCGAGTTGATCGATGACCTCGAGAAATTCTTCGCCGCCGTGGAATCGAAATCGGACTTTCGAAAAGGCCGCGAATTTCGGGTACGCGATGTCGATCTTGTCCCGGACACGATCACCGGCCGATTGGTCGCGCTCCAGGCGCGTATTGCTGAAGTGGTCAAACGCGCCGATGACGAAATTCTAAAAGCGGAGCTCCAGGAATTTGGCCGGCGCGTTCGCGATGCGCGGGACGGCATCAGCATTTTTCTGGAGCAAAGCGCGCCTCAACATGTCTACTGGGTCGAGCGCACCGGCAAGACCGCGCAATTTCTGTCTCTCAACGCCGCGCCGATCGATCTCGCGCCGGTTCTGCGGCGGATGATCTTCCGGGACAATTGCTGCTGCGTCATGACCAGCGCGACATTGGCGGTGGGGCGTGCCGACCTCGCTTATTTCCGCGATCGCATCGGCGCGACTGAAGCCGAACCGCTGCAACTCGGCAGTCCATTCGATTTCCAGAAGCAGATGAAAATGTTCGTGATAAAGAAAATGCCCGACCCGCGCGACGCCACTTATCAAAAAGAACTGGAACGTTGGATCGCGCACTTCGTCGAAAAAACCGACGGGAGCGCTTTTGTCCTTTTCACCAGCTACCGCGACATGCAGCAAGTCGCCGGTGAAATGCAGAAATTTTTTGCGAAGAACAAAATGAATCTTCTCGTGCAGGGCGGGGGCGCGCCGCGCGGCAAACTTCTGGAACAATTCAAGACCACGCCGCGCAGCGTGCTTTTCGGCACCGACAGTTTTTGGGGCGGTGTCGATGTTCCAGGCGAAGCGCTCTCGAATGTGATCATCACCCGATTACCGTTCGCGGTGCCGGACACTCCTCTGATCGAAGCGAAGCTCGAGCTCGTTCAGGAACGCGGCGGTGACGCTTTCACGGAATATTCATTGCCGGAAGCGATCTTAAAACTGCGACAAGGCGTCGGACGCCTGATCCGAACTAAAACCGATCGCGGCATCATTGTGATTTTGGACAATCGAATCGTGACCAAACCTTACGGTCGCGCCTTTATGCAGGCGCTTCCGAAATGTCCGGTGGAAATCGTTTAGATTTTCTCCGCAACGCTGCACGAAAGGCGGCATCGAGCGCCGATACAATTGCGTGACCGCGCGAAATTGAAGCGATGAAACTCACGTTGCCTAACAAGCTGACCCGGTTGGACGCGCATTGGGAGATGCTCGCGATCACGGCCGTGTTGTTCGTGCTGGTCGCGGTATTTGTCGATCTTAAGCCGGTGGTGGAAGAGATTTTTTCTTTTCCACGAGCGATCCCGGATTCGGGCAATCCAAGAAGATCGAGCAACGTTTCCCGTCGCAGCCGGAAGTTATCCTGGCGGTGTCGTCCCGCGATATTTCTTCACCGCGTTACCTGGGTCGAATCCAAAAACTCACGCAGCAGATCAACGCGATCGACGAGGTGAGCGCGGTCAAGAGCCTGGCTGAAGGACCGAAGAGTTTTCAGGACGCGCTCGCGAGCCCGTTTTGGAGCCGGCTGCTGATCGCCGAGGACCGCAAATCCAGTAACGTCCTCGTGTTCCTTGAAAACAAGGACCCAGAGAAGCCGATCAAGCGCATCGAGCGAATCATGCACGAGCTCGATGAAACAGATTTTAGAATTCACATCGCCGGACCGCCCTATGTGGTGGAGATGATCCGGCGCAGTCTGGCCCGCGATTTCTGGTACTTCAGTCTCACCGCGGTTGTCTTGTTTGGCCTGACCATGGCCGCGATGTTTCGGTTCACTTTCGCGAGTCCGCATGGGACGCTGGTTCCACAAATGCCGGCACCGGGCCGCCGGGGGCGTGTTCATCTTGTTGGCAAGAAACGCTCTGCCACGGAGTAGGAATCCGTTGTTGAAATAGCATAACTTAAATGTTCACTTGAACACATAACGCAGTTTGCCTTAAATTGGCTGCATGGCGGCGAGGTCGGAGCCCGACAGGCGGTTAACAGAGGAAATCCTCGGCATTTTGCACAAGTGGGGGATTCATACCCTCGGGAAGCTGGCGGCACTGGATAAGGAAGAGTTACGGGCCCGGCTTGGATCGGAAGCGGTCCGGCTGTGGGAACGGGCCAACGGGACCGCCACGCGCCTCCTCAAATTTGTTCAACCGCCGGAAATTTTTATCGAAAGTTTCGAGTTCGATCATGAGATCGAAACCGCCGAGCCGCTGCTCTTCATCCTCCGCCGGTTTCTCGAGCAGCTCGCGCTCCGGTTGAGCAGTATCTATCTGGTCGCGTGCGAGCTGACCTTGCGGATCACTTTCTCGAATTCGCCACAGGACGGATCCGCCGCAGTCGCCACGGCGACCAGGACGGACAAGCAAACTTACGAACGCGTTTTCAAAATCCCGCAGCCGACCAATGACGTTGATCTTCTCTTCCGGATGCTCCAGACGCACCTGGAGAATTTTAAATCGGAACATCCGATCATTGCCGTCGCGCTGACCGCGCAGCCGATCCGGCCGGCGTCACAGCAATTTGGATTATTTGAAACGGCATTGCGTAATCCGCATCAGCTTTACGAAACGCTCGCGCGTTTGAGCGCGCTGCTCGGGAACGATCGCGTCGGCACCCCGATAAAAGAAGAGACGCATCGGCCGGACGCATTTCGGATGGAGCCGTTTGCGTGGAGTCCGAGGTGCGAGCCGCACCAGCATTTAACTGGCACTCTCGCGGCCGACTCCGAGCCGGAGTGGCGGTTG
>Ga0209648_10005785_pt1 | contig 10612 bp, 10 predicted proteins | sample GraSoi2013_115cm_FD_185830 | JGI IMG/M metagenome (GOLD analysis project Ga0209648, IMG submission 185830) | Grasslands soil microbial communities from the Angelo Coastal Reserve, California, USA - Sample 9_17_2013_115cm (SPAdes) (version 2) | ecosystem: Environmental > Terrestrial > Soil >...
GCGGCGGCGCGGCCGAGACGGTGCGCCCCGGCGTGACGGGCTGGCTGGCGCCGCAAGGCGATCCGGCGGCGCTGGCCGAGGCGCTGCACAGCGCGCTGTCGCTCTCGATCGAGCGCCGCGCCGAGCTGGCGCGCGCGGCGCAAGAGCAGGTGCGTAGCCGTTACGGTCTGGCACAATCCAATCGCCAGCTGGTTGAGCTTTACGAGAGGATGTCCCGGCGATGAGCATGCGGCCCTTCCCTGTCCTTTTCCTCGCGGCCGGCCTCCTCACCGTGGCGGCGATGCACGGCTCGCTCCTGGGCCAGGTGGTCCACCCGCCGTCGGGTGGGGTGGACAACCGCTTCCTGGCGCCGCCATCGGGCGTCCAACAAACCTTCCTTGGCACGTGGAGCCTCACTTGGGACGACCCCGGCGACCCCAAGTGCCCGTGCCGCGGCACGCTCACGATCGACACCCAGGCCGATGGCAGCCTCAAGGGCTATTGGTCGATCAAAAATCCGCCTGTGATCCTCCAGGGCGGGATGGCATTCGACAACAACGTCTGGGCCGGCCAGTTCGCGCAGCCCGACGACAATGTCGATTTTCCCCTAAAAGGTCATTTCCGGCTCGAGACAAGGGGCGGGACCGCGCTCACCGGCTCCTATCAGCGCGACGGGACGGCGATTCCCCGTCGTTGGAGCGCCACCCGGCAGTAAGGCCGCAGCTTGACTCGCCCAGCTTGACTCAGGGGGCCTCCACAACTATCTCCAGCCCCATGGAACGCCGGTTTTTCACCGCTCCAGACGTCACCACCGTCCGAACTTGATTCGGCCGGGCGCGCGCACTTGTGCCGCTTCCCGGCCCGTCGCTGCCGACACAACGTGTCGGCCGATGAGGCATGTCCGGAATTTTCTTAAGCGGTGGTAGCCATGATCAATATTTCCTTACCGGACGGGTCGGTCCGATCGTTCGAAAAGCCGGTGAGCGGCGCCGATATCGCGGCATCGATCGGCCCCGGTCTCGCCAAGGCAGCGCTTGCGTTGCGCGTCGACGGCAAGATGGTGGACCTGTCCTCGATCGTCGATCACGACGCCAAGATCGGCATCGTGACGTCGCGCGATCCGCAGGCGCTCGAACTCCTGCGCCACGACGCGGCGCACGTGCTGGCACAGGCGGTCCAGGAACTCTATCCCGGCACGCAGATCACGTTCGGTCCGGCGACCGAGGACGGCTTCTACTATGACTTCGTGCGCGCCGAGCCGTTCTCGTCGGAGGATTTCGCCAAGATCGAGCAGCGCATGGCCGAGATCGTCGATCGCAACCTGCCGATCGTGCGCGAGGTATGGGATCGCGCCAAGATCAAGGACTACTTCAAGCAGCACGGCGAGAGCTTCAAGGCCGAGTGGGCCGACGAGTTGCCCAAGGACGAGGTGATCTCTGTCTATCGCCAGGGCGACTGGCTCGACATGTGCCTCGGTCCGCACCTGCCGTCGACGGGCAAGCTCGGCAAGGCGTTCAAGCTCACCAAGGTGTCGGGGGCCTACTGGCGCGGCGATGCCAAGAACGCCCAGCTCCAGCGGGTCTACGGCACGATCTTCTTCTCCGACAAGGAGCTGAAGGAGTACCTGCACCGCATCGAGGAAGCCGAGAAGCGCGACCATCGCAAGCTCGGCCGCGAGATGGGCCTGTTCCACCAACAGGAAGACTCGGCGGGAATGGTCTACTGGCACCCCAAGGGGTGGACGTTCTGGCGCACGCTCGAGGGTTACCTGCGGCGCAAACTCGAGGCCGGCGGCTATGTCGAAGTCAAGACGCCCCAGCTCAACGACCGCAGGCTGTGGGAGGCGTCGGGCCACTGGGAGAAGTTCCGCGAGAACATGTATCTCAGCGAGAATGAGGAAGGCCTGCGCGAGTTCGTTGCCGATCCGGACAAGCGCATCTTCGCGCTGAAGCCGATGAACTGCCCGTGCCACATCCAGGTCTTCAATCAGGGGCTCCGCAGCTACCGCGAGCTGCCGCTGCGCATCGCCGAAATGGGCTCATGCCACCGTTTCGAGCCGTCGGGCGCCCTGCACGGCATCCTGCGCGTGCGCAACTTTACCCAGGATGATGCCCACATCTTCTGCACGGAGGAGCAGATCGAGAGCGAGACGATCCGCTTCTGCAAGCTGCTGGGCGAGGTCTATCGGGACCTCGGCTTCGAGTACTTCGTGAAATTCGCCGACCGTCCGCCGATGCGCATCGGTTCCGCCTCCGTCTGGGACCAGGCCGAAGGCGCCCTGAGGTCGGCCTCGAAGGCGGCGGGCCTCGAGCTGATCTTCAATCCGGGCGAAGGCGCGTTCTACGGTCCCAAACTGGAATTCGTTCTGCGCGACGCCATCGGCCGCGATTGGCAGTGCGGCACCTTGCAGGTCGACTTCATGTTGCCCGAGCGGCTGGGCGCGAGCTATGTCGCCGAGGACGGTGCACGCAAGGTTCCGGTGATGCTGCACCGCGCCATCTTCGGCAGCTTCGAGCGCATGATCGGCATCCTGATCGAGCATTATGCTGGCCGCTTCCCGCTCTGGCTGGCGCCGACGCAAGCCGTGGTAGCCACGATTGTCAACGACGCCGATGCCTATGCGGCCGAAATCACCGACAAGCTCAGGGCCGCCGGCCTGCGGGTCGAGATGGATCTGCGCAACGAGAAGATCAACTACAAGGTCCGCGAGCACTCGATGGCCCATGTGCCGCTGATCCTGGCGGTCGGCCGGCGCGACATGGAGGGCCGCACGGTAGCGGTGCGCCGGCTCGGCTCGGAGAAGCAGGAGGTCCTTGAACTCGGGGCCGCCGTCATTAAACTTTCTGAAGAGGCCCGGCCGCCCTTCTAGGGCGGTCGCGGTCTCCATACCCGCCCCATCCCGGGGCTTTAACGAAGGAGAATGAAGCCATAGCCAGACCTGCTCAACAAAGCGCGCCCACCCGCGAGGGTCCGCGCGTCAACGGCGAAATCAAAGCGCCGCAAGTCCGACTGATCGACGAGAACGGCGATATGGTCGGCGTCCTCAGCACCCGAGAGGCGATCGAGATGGCCGAAGAGGCCAGTCTCGATCTGATCGAGATCTCGCCCAATGCGGTTCCGCCGGTCGCCAAGATCTCCGACTACGGCAAATACAAGTACGAAGCGCAGAAGAAGGCGCACGAGGCGCGTAAGCACCAGAAGGTCATCGAGGTCAAAGAGATCAAGATGCGCCCCAACATCGACAACCACGATTACGAAGTGAAGATGCGCGCCATGAAGCGGTTCATCGAGGAAGGCGACAAGGTGAAGGTCACCCTGCGCTTCCGCGGCCGCGAGATGGTCCATTCCGAGCTCGGCTTGCAGGTATTGAACCGCGTCCGCGGCGAGATGGACCCGCTCACCAAGATCGAGTCGATGCCGCGCATGGAAGGCCGGCAGATGATCATGGTGCTGGCGCCTAAATAGGCGCCACCCACGGCCTTTGGCGTCCGCCTACTTCGGCTTCGGCGGCCGCAGGTGCAGCGTCACGGTGCCGGCGCTGCGCATCTGCTCGGGGTCGAAGCGGCCGCTCGCCGTCGCACCGTCTGACCAGCGCACGATGTAGACGGTCTCGCCGGCGAACGACATCGGCCCATCGGTCTTGCCGTTCACCCAATAGTCGCAACGCACCGGATCGTCGGCATCGAGCTGCTCGTTCTCGCAGATCTGGTGCAGCACATAGGGGATGAACCGGGCGCGGCCATCGTCGGGCGCCGTGGCGTAGTTGAGGCCCAGCGAGCGGCTTTGGCCCTCGCAGCGCTGGATCGTGCGGACCTGCGCCGCGCCCGGCGTCGTGTGCTTGAGCCCGTCGAGGTCGGCCACGAGTCCCTCGAGCGCGCGATCGCGGGCCGCGTCGGTGAAGCCCGCCGCCACCAGCTTCGCCTCGTAGCGGCCGATCGCCTCGTTGACCGGGTCGGCCGCATAGCCGGCGCGCACCAGATCGCGCGCCCAGGCAGTCGTCTCCAGCGCCCGCACGATCATCGCGCCGGTGAGTCCGGCGCGTTCGGCCCAGTCGCCCAGCACGTTGGACGCCGTCCAGCAGTATTTCAGCAGATTGTAGCCCTCGGGCTCGACCGGCAGCGCCCGCACGTCGATCGTGCCGATCACCTTGCCGACCACCGTCTTCACCAGGATGTACTGGTTGGCCGGGTTGTCGCGCACCTTCTCGGCGCTCGATTGGACGGCAACCGCGGCGGTCTGGGCGGAGCCCGGCGATTGCGCCCACGACGTCGCGATCGCCAGAAACGCCAGAAGAGGAAGAGCAAGTGTTGCGGTCTTGGTCATGATGGGATGATAGCCTCCCCAAAAGGACCAACGCATGAAAGGTCCAATCGTTGCGGTTGCCGCGCGCCGGCGACCGGAAACTCCGCCTACTTGCGACAGTCAGCCGTGGCGATAAAGCTGCTGATGTCCTGATCGGAGATGGTCTTGCCTTTCTGAACACAGCGAGTGCCCACCAGGATCCATTTGAAGCCGATGGTTGTCGAGGGTCCGTACTTCCGAATCCCGACACAAGGCTGTCCCGTCGGGCCCTCGTACCTAACATAGTCGCCGCCCGCCATCGGCAAGGTTGGCGAGAAATTTTTGTCGGCCTTTTGCCCGAGTTGCTTTATTCGCTCCTCCAGCGTCTCTGTCGCTGTGACGTTCGACCCGGTTCCGATCGCCTCGTGAAGGAAGTAGTAGAGCTTGACGTTGTTCACCGTGCCGAACGCTGACCAGCGCCGAAACATTCCGCCGGCACCGGCAGAGGCAGTCCCCGTGCCGCCGGAGAATTCCTGCGTCGCCTGACACTTCAGTCCTGCCGGCACCACGAGTTTCGACTGACCGCAATCGATGTCGGACCACACGTTGGTCTGCTGGGCGTTCGCGTCCGCCGCGATAGCCTTGAAACCCGCCAATGCCAACAAAAGAACGATCTTCTTCATTCGCTGCTCGCCCGATGTTTTAGTCGCTGAGCATCGCCATGGTGATAGGTCACTTGGCAAACGCAACCTGAAGATTTGCACACCAAGCCAACGCGCGGCGCAAGCGTGAGCGCAAGACGCAATTAGCTGTTGATACTGAGCAGGCGGACGCTCACGGCATGTACGCGCCGCCATTGACGTGCACGACCTGGCCGGTCGTGGCGTTCGAATCCTCCGAGGCAAGGAATACCGCGGTGCGCGCGATCTGGTCGGGCGTCAGCAGCTTGCCGCCGAGCGGGATGGTGGCGCGTGCGATCTCGATCAGCTCGGCGTCGGTATTGCCGTAGCGCGGCTGGGCGGTGTCGGTCGTGCCGGGCGCGATGGCATTGACGCGGATGTTGTAGGGCGCGAGCTCGAGCGCCATGGCGCGCGTCATGGACACGACGCCGCCCTTGCTCGCGCTGTAATGAACGCCGCGCACCGCCCCGCGGACCGACTGGGACGAAAGGTTGATGATCGACCCGCCGGCCTTGCCTGCCGCGATCAGCGCCTTGGCGAAGGCGATCGCCGCGAAACAGCCGGCCTTGAGATTGATGTCGAGGACATAGTCCCAGTCGTTTTCGCGCATCTCGAGAAACGGGACTCGCGGATAGACGCCGGCGTTGTTGACCAGGATGTCGGGAACACCCAGCACCCGCACGGTCTCGGCCGTCATGGCCTCGATGTCCGCGAGCTTGGCGACGTCGGCCTTGATGAGATGGGCGCGACGGCCTGCCTGGCGGGCATAGTTCGCGACCGCTTCGGCGCCGGGCTGATCGTCGAGCCAGGTCAGCGCCACGTCGGCGCCCTCCTCCGCCAGCGCCCGGCCGATCGCGGCCCCAATGCCTTGTTGCGCGCCGGTCACCAGCGCCACTCTGCCTGCCAATTTCATCGTAAAGATCCCCCGTTCCGGAACCGACTTTGCCATATCCGCCCGCGCTTGCGTGCTGAGACCCTCACCGCTATAAGCCCCGTTCCTTCGAGCGGTCTGGCCAATAAGGGCATTGCCTCGACTGCTTCGTAAGGACTTTCCGGCCTTGGGTCGGGACCGGCGCGCAAGCGCTAACCCTTTGAAAAGGAACAAAAATGCCCAAGATGAAGACCAAGAGCGGGGCCAAGAAGCGTTTTCGTTTCACGGCCACCGGCAAGGTGAAGCATGGCGTGGTCGGCAAGCGCCACGGCATGACCAAGCGGGGCAACCGCTTCCTGCGCCAACAGACCGGCATGACGCTCGTGTCCGAGCCCGACACGCGCATCATCAAGCGCAACTTCTTTCCGTACGAGAGGTAGGCCATGGCACGCGTCAAGCGGGGCGTCACGGCACACGCTCGTCACAAGAAGGTCCTCAAGCTCGCCAAGGGCTATCGCGGCCGCGCCAAGGCTGCGTTCCGCGTCGGCATCGAGAAGGTCGAGAAGGGCCTGCAATATGCCTACCGCGACCGCCGCAACAAGAAGCGCGCGTTCCGCGGCCTGTGGATCCAGCGCATCAACGCCGCGACGCGCGAGCATGGCCTCACCTACTCGCAGTTCATGAACGGCATCCTGAAGGCCGGGATCGAGGTCGACCGCAAGGTCATGGCCGATCTGGCGGTGCGGGAACCGGCGGCGTTTAAGGCCCTGGTCGAACAGGCCCAGGCCGCCCTCAAGTAAACTTGGTCGTGCCGCATGAGGCGGCCGGCCAAGAAATCCAAAAGAGGGAGCCTGGACCGCAGGCTCCCTTTTTTCGTGTTTGGTTCGGAGTAGCGAAGGATGGACGATCTTTCGACGATACGCAGCGAGGCGCTCGGCGCCGTGCAGCAGGCGGCTGACCTGGCCGCCCTCGAAGTCGCGCGCGTGGCCGCCCTCGGCAAGAAAGGCAGCGTCACCGGCTTGATGAAGACCCTGGGCGGGCTGGCACCCGACCAGCGCAAGGAGTTCGGCGCGCGGGTGAACCAGCTCAAGGGCGAGATCGAAGCCGCCCTCGAGGCGCGCAAGGGCGCGCTCAGCGCCTCGGCACTCTCGGCCAGGCTCGTCAACGAGAAGATCGATGTCAGCCTGCCGGCCCGGCCTGAAGGCCAGGGCAGCCTGCATCCGATCGGCCAGGTGATGGACGAGGTCGCCGCCATCTTCGGCGAGATGGGCTTCAGCTGGGCCGATGGTCCGGACATCGAGGACGACTGGCACAATTTCACCGCGCTCAACATCCCGCCCGACCATCCGGCGCGGCAGATGCAGGATACCTTCTATCTGCCGACGCGCGCCGACGGCACGCCGATGGTGCTGCGCACCCACACCTCGCCGGTGCAGGCACGCACCATGCTCGACAAGAACGTGCAGAAGATGCTGGCTGACGGCGGGTCGCTGCGCATCATCGTGCCGGGCCGCACCTTCCGCATCGACAACGATGCCACCCATACGCCGATGTTCCACCAGGTCGAAGGCCTGGTGATCGACCGCACGACGCATATGGGTCACCTCAAGGGCTGCCTGGTCGATTTCTGCCGGGCTTTCTTCGAGATCGACGACCTGCCGCTGCGTTTCCGCCCGTCCTACTTCCCCTTCACCGAGCCGTCGGCCGAGGTCGATATCGGCTGCTCGTGGAAGGACGGCGAGCTCCGCATCGGCGCGGGCGATTCGTGGCTGGAGATCCTGGGCTCGGGCATGGTCCATCCCAACGTGATCGCCAATTGCGGCCTCGATCCCGCGATCTACCAGGGCTTCGCCTTCGGCATGGGCATCGACCGTATCGCCATGCTGAAATACGGCATCCCCGATCTGCGCAGCTTCTTCGACTCGGACCTGCGCTGGCTGCGCCACTACGGCTTCTCGGCGCTGGAATGGCCGTCCCTCACCGGAGGGTTGGGCCGATGAAGTTCACGCTTTCCTGGCTCAAGGAGCATCTCGACACAGCCGCGACGCTCACCGAGCTGCGCGACGGACTGACCATGCTCGGGCTCGAGGTCGAGGGCATCACCAACCCGGCCGACGCGCTCCGGGGCTTCGTGGTCGGCTACGTGGTCGAGGCGGTGCAGCATCCCAACGCCGATCGGCTGCGGCTGTGCAAGGTCGATACCGGCAGCGGCCTGGTGCAGGTCGTGTGCGGCGCGCCGAACGCGCGCACCGGCATGAAGGGCATCTTCGCGCCGACCGGCAGCTACATCCCCGGCACGGACATGACCCTGAAGGCGAGCAAGATCCGCGGCGAAGAGAGCAACGGCATGCTGTGCTCCTTCCGCGAGCTGCAGCTGGGCGACGACCACAGCGGCATCATCGACCTGCCGGCCGAAGCGAAGACCGGCGCGTCGGCGGCCGAGGCGCTGGGCCTCGACGATCCGGTGATCGAGATCAAGGTGACGCCCAACCGCGGCGACTGCCTGGGCGTGCACGGCATCGCGCGCGATCTCGCGGCGGCGGGTCTCGGCACCCTGAAGCCGGTCAAGGCCGACAAGATCGGCGGCAGCTATGAAAGCCCGATCAAGTGGACCCATGGCTACGAGCCCCGGCCCGACAGCCCCTGCCCCGTCGTGGTCGGCCGCCATTTCCGCGGCCTCAGGAACGGCCCCTCGCCCGACTGGCTGCAGCGCCGGCTGAAGGCGATCGGCCTGCGCCCGATTTCGACCCTGGTCGACATCACCAACCTCGTGACCTTCGACCTCAACCGTCCGCTGCATGTGTTCGATGCTAAAAAGCTCTCGGGCGACCTGGTCATGCGCCAGGCGCGCGACGGCGAGCAGATCCTGGCGCTCGACGGCAAGACTTATACGCTCGATCCAACCGTCTCCGTCATCGCCGACGCCAAGGGCGTGCACGGCATCGGCGGCATCATGGGCGGCGCGGATACCGGCGTCGGCGAAGACACGACGGAAATGTTCCTCGAGGCCGCCTACTTCCAGCCGATCGGCATCGCCGCCTCCGGTCGCAAGCTCGGCATCCTGTCCGACGCGCGTTATCGCAACGAGCGCGGCATCGATCCGGAATCCTGTTGGTGGGGTACCGAAGCGGCGACTCGCCTGATCCTCGAGCTGTGCGGCGGCGAGACGAGCGAGATCACCTCGAGCGGCGTCATGCCGGCGTGGCAGCGGAGCTACACGCTGCGCGCCGAGCGCGTGAAAACTCTGACGGCGATCGACGTGCCTGCCAAGGAGACGGCGGCCATCCTGGGCAAGCTCGGCTTTACCGTCGACGGCGACGGGCCGTGGACGGCCGCGGTGCCGTCGTGGCGACCCGACATCGTGGGCGAAGCCGACCTGGTCGAGGAAGTGACGCGCGTGCATGGCTTCGACAGCATCCCGACGACGTCGCTGCCGCGGCTCTCGCCCACCGCCAAGCCGGTGCGCGATGCCCTGCAGCGGCGCGTGCCGCAGGCGCGCCGGGCGCTGGGATCGCGCGGCCTGGCGGAGGCCGTGACCTGGTCGTTCGTGCCGCTGAAGCAGGCCGAGCGCTTCGGCGGCGGTGGCGCTGACCTCCGCCTGCTGAACTCGATCGCGTCGGAACTCGACACCATGCGACCCTCGATCCTGCCCAACCTGGTCGAGGCGGCGGCGCGCAACGAGGCGCGCGGGCTCGCCGACCCGGCGCTCTTCGAGGTCGGTCCGCAGTACAAGGACGCCACGCCTGGCGGCCAGCGCACCGTCGCCGCCGGCATCCGCCACAACATGGCGGTGCCGCGCAACTGGGCGGGCCCGGCACGGGCCGTCGACGCCTTCGACGCCAAGGCCGATGCGCTGGCCGTGCTGGCCGCCATTGGCGCGCCGGTCGAGAACATGTCGGCCCAAGGCGGCGCGCCGGACTGGTATCACCCCGGCCGCTCGGGCGCGATCAAGCTCGGCGATCGCGTGATGGCGCATTTCGGCGAGCTGCATCCGGAGATCACCGCGTCGGCCGGCCTCCGGGGACCGATCGCCGCCTTCGAGGTCTTCCTCGATGCGCCGCCCCTGCCCAAGACCAAGGCGACCAAGGCGCGCCCGAAGCTCGTGCTCTCGCCCTTCCAGCCGGTCGAGCGCGATTTCGCCTTCCTGGTCGATGACAGCGTCGAGGCGGAAAAGCTGGTGCGCGCCGCGCGCAACGCCGACAAGGCGCTGATCACGGGCGCGCGCGTCTTCGACCTCTATGCCGGCAAGGGCGTGGCCGAGGGCAAGAAATCCATCGCCATCGCCGTCACCCTGCAGCCGGTCGAGCGTACCCTGACCGATGCGGAGATCGAGGCGGTGAGTGCCAAGATCGTCGCGCAAGTGACGAAGGCAACTGGCGCGACGTTGCGTGGTTAGGAACCTACTCCCAGCCCTCCCCACGCGAAGTGTGGGGAGGTGGCCCGCAGGGCCGGAGGGGTCATGGCCTCTTCGACCCCTCCGCCCCTTCGGGGCACCTCCCCAGCGGAGCTGGGGAGGAAAAGAGACCGAGACATGACCGACCTGTCGTTGATCCGCAATTTCTCGATCATCGCCCATATCGACCATGGCAAGAGCACCCTGGCCGACCGGCTGCTGGTGCGCTGCGGCGCCGTGACCGATCGCGAGTTCCACGACCAGATGCTCGATTCGATGGACATCGAGCGCGAGCGCGGCATCACCATCAAGGCGCAGACCGTGCGGCTCGACTATCCGGCGCTCGACGGCAAGACCTACGTGCTGAACCTGATGGACACGCCGGGCCATGTCGACTTCGCCTACGAG
>Ga0209648_10005786_pt1 | contig 10610 bp, 11 predicted proteins | sample GraSoi2013_115cm_FD_185830 | JGI IMG/M metagenome (GOLD analysis project Ga0209648, IMG submission 185830) | Grasslands soil microbial communities from the Angelo Coastal Reserve, California, USA - Sample 9_17_2013_115cm (SPAdes) (version 2) | ecosystem: Environmental > Terrestrial > Soil >...
CATACCCAGATTCCTGCCGGCTAAACTTGTTAATGCCATTGTTTTTTCTCCAACTTGGTAGTTGCCTCTTCCTTTGCCTTAATCCGGAGCGTGTCCGCGCTGGGGTTTCAAATGAAATTCTGTCACACCATCGCAAACTATAACTTGCTGAACTAACATACAAGACGCTGAGGACGCAGAGTGAGCGCAGAGAATCTTAAATTCGCACCCTACGCTTTATTTACCCCGCGTGTTCGCCGATTCATCCATCCTAGTCTCGGCAGGGAACGAAATATTTATCCGATTTAGAACTATGAGCTCCGAGGGTGCGGCACAAATATGCCGCTCCTTCGGAGCTTCGGTTTTGATTAACGATCTCGGGCCTTAGACACTCGGCTCCTCACGGAGCCTGCCCGTCTACGTCTTCGTTCCCGGTTTCATTTCTGTCTTCGGCTTGGCTACCGGAGTTCCCATGTGTAACAAGGCCAGCCACTTCCCACCGCGGCTCGCCCAGATGGATGTGTGTCGTTCCGTGTCCCCCTTCACATCCTTCGGTTTCACCAGGTAAGTTACCAGCGCCGCGTCGTTATCCAGCTTGGCGGACTTCCACTCGCTGAGGTCAAACTGAGAAGCGTCAAACTCGGCGACGCCCTTGACCGCGGCCGCTTTATCATAGAAGCCCGTCGATTCCAGCTCGACAAATGTGGGATCCAGCAAGGCCGCGAAGCCGTCGTAGTTGTTGCTCTTGAACAGGTCCCAGACGATCTTCTCGTCGGCAATTGGATCGGGACCGGTCTGTGCGGGCGTGGCCGCCGGACTAGCCGCGGTCTTTTCCGTTTTGTTCGGGCTCGCTGCCGGCGGCGGTGGCGCTGTCTTCACCGGAGTCTGCTGGTAATAGAAGGCCAGCCACTTCCCATCGCGGTTTACCCAAACGGCGGCCGAACGATACGGACCCGGTGGGACTTCGCCGCCTTTGTCGGTGGCTTTGAGTGTCGTCTGATAAGTGAGAATCACCGCGTCGTTGTCGATTGGTGTCATCTTCCAATCTGAGAACGTGGCCTCAGTCAGATTAAAGTTCTTGACGTCGGCAATGATGCCGGGTTTGTCAAAGACCCCCTCATCGGTTACTTCGATGTAATCGCTGGTCAACATATTCCCGAACGCGTCATATTCTTTCTTTTTCACCGCGTCCCAGGTTGCCTTCTCTTTCGCGATGATGTCTGCTTCAGACGGGGCAGCCGTCTTGGACATCGACATGTTCGCATTTGAGTTAGTGCCTGTGTTGGTGGCCGGCTGATTGGTGCACGACGCCGCAAAAATCAGAAGAGACAAAAACGAGACGAGCGCAAGAATCTTCTTCATGACCTGAGGCTCCTTCAATCGGGATTCAATAAAACGTGTGGAGTGCTTCTATGCCAAAAGGAGAGTGGAGTCAAGGTTGAGTTGCGTAGCTGGGAGCGCGGACATCCTGTCCGCCTTGAGCGCGCAACGCGAATTTCGGGCAAGCCATTTAAGAGGAAGGTCGACGATTAAGTTAAATAATTCCTGGGCGTCTGGGGCCGTCCAGACTAATAGCAACTCTCCAATTGCCACGTTAACGCTGACCTTCTGGATGACGGCGGATGGTACTGACCTCGGTGTCGGCCCGAATCGCCGCTCAAGCTCGACCCGCAACTTCGCCCGTCTGGGTATTAACGCGGACGAGTTCGCCTTCTTTGATAAAAAGCGGGACGCGCACGGCGAGGCCCGTTTCAAGCGTGGCCTGCTTGCTAGCGCCACCCGCCGCCGTGTCACCGCGCAAGCCCAACTCCGTCGACGTAACTGCGAGTTCGACGTACTGTGGCAGTTGCAGCGAAACCGGCGCGCCATTGTATTTCAGTACTTGGAGCGAAACTCCTTCCTTAAGAAAGCCTCGATCGCTGTCGATTGCCTCCGCGGAAAAGGTAAACTGCTCGTAACTCTTTTCGTCCATGAAATGAAAACCGTGCGCGTCGCTGTAAAGAAACGACGCGGGCACCAGCTCGACATCCGGCTCGGCAAACTTCTCAGTCGCACGGAAACTCTTTTCCAGCACGGCACCGGTCAGCAGTTGCCGCAGCTTTGTGCGCACCATCGTGGCCGCGCCGCGCGCAGTCGGCGAAGCAAAGAAAACTTCCAACACCACGTAAGGTTGCCCGTCAATCTCAACCAGTAGTTTTCGTTTTAGTTCGTTGGCGGTAATCAGCGCCATTTCGAATTCAGTCCTCCCGGAACCCTCGCTAGCCCGATTCATTGGCCTTCCTGAAAGGGGTAACACGGTGATCACGGAGTCTACACGGAGAGATCCGATTTTTCGACCTCGGGCATATTGCGAAATATCTTGCCGGCGAGGGCTATAAACATTTCGTCCCTGCGGGACTGCCTTGAGTTTATCTAATCGGCTAAATGAAACGCGATGTTGGCTTCTTCAGGCGGCAGGATCGGATGGAGAGTTTTTCCGTAATGCGAAACGATCTTGTCCACGTAGTTTTGGGTTTCGGGAAAGGGCGGCACGCCCTGGTATTTGTCGATTGAGCCTTCACCAGCGTTATAACCCGCCAGCGCCAGCTTTACGTCGCCGTTGAATTTTTTCAGCAACCAGGCCAGATATCTGGTTCCGGCTTCCACATTGCAGGCCTGGTTAGCCGGGTCGTCGCACTTGAATCTTTTGGCGGTTGCCGGCATTAGTTGCATCAGCCCACGCGCACCCACGGGTGAAGTCGCCTTTGGGTCATAGCGCGATTCCTGTTGAATGACGGCGTGAATGAACCGCGGGTCAACACCCTGGCGTTGACCGGCGCGAAAAATGATCCAATCCAGATCACAGTTGCCAGATACCGGAATATCCGCGGGAATTCTCTCGATGTGTTGAATGGTGGCGGCAACAGCCACGGGCATCGATTCAGTATGGAAAAAGAGTGCCGGAAAATTTGTCAGACAAAAAAGAGAAGCTAGAGCGAAAGGTACAAACTTGGCAGAGCGCAAGTGAGGAAAACGGGGAAACTTCATTACGTGATTCTCCATGTGAGCGATGACCCCAGGGGTCATCAAAATTTCGTTAAAGCTTAGCTACGCATGGCCGAACCGAATTACAAAGAACATAAAAGAACTGTGCAATCGAAGACCGAGACTAAGATGGATTTCTTATTGTGATCGTTGCTCTTTTTGACGCTATACAGCCATTCAATGTGACGTACGAAAGTGAAACAATTGCGAGGAGAAATTCGCAATTAGCTTGCGGATATGTACGTGCGGGGTTTTATCTCGGGACCGACATCTTTTATTTCTTCGATGCGATCCTCTGAACGAAGTCATTAATCACCACAAGTGTCTGCTCAGGCTGATCAAGATGCGGACTGTGTCCGCAATTTTTCAGCATGACTTTCTGTACCGGTCCGGCAACTCCTCTTTCGATGGCTTCGATCTGGGCCCCGGTACCGTACTGATCGTCTGCTCCCTGAATCAGAAGTACCGGCACGCGAATCCGGGGCAAGTACTCTTCAATATTCCACGATCGAAACTCTGGATTGAGCCAGACCTCATTCCATCCCCAAAAAGCGCCATCGACATTCTCTCCGTGATAACGTTGCAGACGTGTCCGCAAATTCCCGGTGCGATAGTCTTCGGCAATTCGTCGGATGCTTTCAAGTCCCGGTTCTTCAACGAAGACATGCGGTGCGAGTAAGACTAAGCCGCTCAGTCTTGCATCTCCAATCCCACCGGCATGAATCAGTGCAATCGATCCGCCGTCGCTGTGACCGACCACGATTGTTTCGCGTATTTCAAACGCATCCAGCACCTGCGGCAGCTCGATTAAGGCCTCCTCGTGCATGAATCGCACCGGACGCGGCAGCTTGCACGGACCAGATTTTCCATATCCCGCGCGGCTATAGACGAGCGCGCCATATCCCGTAGCTGCGACCACTCGCTCTGCAAAGCCCTTCCACATCGCCACGCACCCGAGGCCTTCGTGAAGAAAGACGAGCGTCGGTGCTCCATCCGGCCGCGGCCCGTGCCATTCGTATTCAAGTTGCTGATTCTTAATTTTCAGGTGCGGCATTTTCTCCGGCGCAACATCGGTTCCCCAGGAATCTCACTTATCAGTTCGTTGGCGTGATTTTCAAGCAGAACGCTTAGTTAGCGCGCAGGTAAAACCAGACGACCAGGGCTGCGAGAGCAAGAAGCAGCATCGCGATCAGCGCCGCTATGCGATAACGTATCGATCCTTCGCCAGCGGGAGCATTGCCTGACGTAGCGCGCGGATCAGCAAGGCTGGGCGCGGCCGACGACGAGTCTCTGTTCGACGCGCCGCTCGAATTTTCGCCGGGAGAGGCGATGGATTCAACGTCGCCGCTAACGCTTGAGGGGGTGATGGTTTCATTAGGACCCAAGGTTTATTGCTGCCTGCTTTCTAACTGCGCGTTGGCTTCCCGGCGCGCATTCTATCCGAGTTGATGAAGATGAGGCTAGAGCGAGACTATGCCCTTTCCTAAGACATTTACTGAAGGAGGGCCACTGCCTGAAAACTTACGACCCTCCCCTCTCAAAAACTTCGTCCACCGGCGCTGCCCTGACGTCTAAACGAGTTGGTAAGGGGTTTCGCCACGAAAGAAAACGCTGATTGAGTAACTAATGAATTGGCGCTTTTTCTCCTCCTGCCTCTTCGGAGGCGGACCCGAGACTTGCTGACTTCAGCAAGTTGGGACCGAATAAACTTTAGGAGGGATCGAAAGATGAAAACGTTAATTTTTCGTGGTTTGTTGTTGTCGATTGCGATCGCGACGTTAGGTGGAGTTGCGGGAGCGGCCGGGCCGAAGGGCAAAGACCAGCGTCGCGACCGGCGAGACATCAGGACCGACACGCGCGATATTCACCGCGACCGCCGGGACATTCGCAAGGACCGACAGGAGCGCCGGGCTGATGTTCGTGACCTGCGCGACGACCGGAAAGAAGGCGCGTCCAAGCAGGAGTTGCGCCAGGACCGCAGAGACATAGCCAGCGACACGCGCGACCTTCGGACCGACCGGCGTGACCTGCGCAAAGACCGTCGCGATCGCAGGGCGGACGTTCGCGACGTTCGCGAAGACAAACGCGAGCCTCCTAAGTAATCGCAAACTATCGGCTCGCTTTGTTACGGGCCAACAAATCAGCGTGACTGAACTTTCAACCCGGAGGGGCTGAAATCGGATATCTACTTGGTCACGCTGCGGGGACGAGCGATGAGGCACGCTCGTCCCCATTTTTATTTGAAGCCCTCTCCCTCTGGGAGAGGGTCTGACCGAAGTCGCGACTCATATCCTTTTCCAGTGTGACATCAGAGGTTCATTGCATTAAGCGGTGCACAGTCTTCCGATCCGACCTTAACGGCTCCTACTACGCCCTCACCCCAACCCTCTCCCAGAGGGAGAGGGAGAAATCACAGTTAGGCTTTTCTGCCGGCACACTCCAAATCGGCGTTTCTCATCTCCCTCACCTAACTGCTAAACTGATTTCACGACGGAGGTGATCGAGAAAGTGGCACTGGTTATCTATACCAAGCCTGGTTGTCCCTATTGCCAACAGGCGCGCGATTACTACGATTCAAAAGGCATCGCGTACACCGATTACGACGCGCAGAACGACCGCGCGCGGCGCGCTGAGATGTTCAGGTTTTCTGGTGACGATCCGACCGTGCCCTGCATTGTCGAAAACGGAAAGCTCGTGCAATCAGGGTGGGGTGATCCGCTTCGTGGTTGAACGGTGCATGACTGACGGGCCGTGCGCTTCGTCGAACAGAAAGTCCGACAAACTTCAGTTTGTCGCCACCGAACGGCTTAACTCTTTGTCCAAAAACGACAAACTTAAGTTTGTCGGACATCGTTTGATTCTCGCGAGGAGATTCGCATGAAACCGCACAGATTACTGCTCGCTTCGCTTTTCTCAATTTCCATGATTGCCTTTGTTAACGTCATGGCCCAGGATGGAAATAAATCGTCTATGCTCCAACCCCCCCCGGTAACGGAAAAGAAACCAAAGATTACTGAGATCAACGGCGACCGGCTGGTCGACAATTATTTCTGGCTGCGCGAAAAGTCCAATCCCGCGGTGATCGCGCACCTCGAAGCCGAGAACGCTTACACCGCCGCTGTGATGAAGCCGACCGAGGGCTTGCAGGACCGGCTCTACAAGGAAATTCTCAGCCATATCAAACAGACCGACACCAACGTGCCGTATCGTTGGGGCGATTACTTCTACTATTCGCGTACGGTCGAAGGCCAGCAGTATCCGATCTTCTGTCGCAAGCACGGAAACCTGAATGCGCCTGAGCAGATTCTGCTCGACCTCAATGAACTCGCGAAAGGTCAAAAGTTCATGTCAGTCGGCTCGTTTGTGCCCAGCGACGACGGCCACTTGCTGGCGTATTCAACCGACAACACCGGCTACCGGCAGTACACCCTGCACATTAAGAACCTGAGCACCGGCGAACTTTTGCCGGAGCGCATTGAGCGGGTCGATAACGTGGCCTGGGCCACCGACAACAAGACCATCTTTTATGTGACGGAAGACGCGGTGACCAAACGCAACGACAAATTCTTTCGGCACGTCCTGGGAAGTGACAAGTACGACCTGATTTATGAAGAGAAAGACGAGCTGTTCGACATCGGCACTCAGCGGTCGAGAGATAAAGCCCTGATCATGCTGGGCGCGTTCAGCAAGACCTCCACTGAGTTCCGTTACCTTCCGGCTGACAATCCGAGTGCTGAATGGAAGATCGTTTTGCCGCGCCAGGCCGATCATGAGTACGATATCGATCATCGCGGTGACCTCTTCTACATTCGCACGAACAAGGGTGCGAAAAACTTTCGCGTAGTCAGCGCGCCTGTTTCCGATCCTGCGGAAAAGAACTGGAAAGAGTTTGTAGCTCACCGGCCGGCCGTGAAGATCGACGGTGTTGAGCTATTCGCCGATCATGCAGTTCTGTCTGAATGGGAAAACGGTCTGGAACAAATCGAGATTGTAAACTTCAAAAACAACCAGCGTCATCGGATCGTCTTTCCGGAGCCGGTGTACGCCACCGGGCTGGGTGCGAATCGTGAATTCAAGACGACCGTGCTGCGTTACAACTATCAGTCGCTGGTCACGCCGAGTTCGGTCTTTGATTACGACATGAACACGCGCAAAGGCACTCTAATGAAGCAGACCGAAGTGCCTGGTGGATTTGATAAAGCGAACTACAAATCTGAGCGCCTGTTTGCCACCGCCGCAGACGGAACGAAGATCCCGATGTCTGTCGTTTATCGGCAGGGTACAAAGCTGGACGGTTCGGCGCCGATGCTGCTTTACGCATATGGCTCGTATGGCATTCCCATCTCGCCGGGCTTTTCGGCCGGCCGTCTGGTGCTGCTCGATCGAGGTGTGATCTATGTCATTGCACACATTCGCGGCGGTGGAGAGTTGGGCGAACCCTGGCGCGACGCTGGCCGCATGATGAAAAAGATGAATACCTTCACGGATTTTATCGCCTGCGCCGACCATCTGGTTAAGCAGAAATACACCTCCAGCGATCGTTTGGTGATTCAGGGCGGCAGCGCCGGCGGTTTGTTGATGGGCGCGGTTACCAACATGCGGCCCGATCTTTTCAAAGCTGTCGTGGCGCAGGTGCCGTTCGTGGATGTGCTCAACACGATGCTGGATGCGTCGCTGCCTTTGACGACCAGCGAATACATCGAATGGGGCAATCCCAACGAAAAAGCTGCCTACGATTATATGAAGCAGTATTCACCCTACGACAACATCGCGAAGAAGAATTATCCGGCGATGCTGGTGAAGGTTTCGCTGAACGACAGCCAGGTACCCTACTGGGAGGGAACCAAGCTGGTGGCAAAATTGCGCGAGTTGAAGACTGATCACAATCCGCTGCTGTTGAAAGTGAACATGGGCGCGGGCCATGGCGGCGCGTCAGGACGCTATGACGCAATTCACGAAACCGCATTCGATTACGCGTTCATGTTCTGGCAAATGGGTCTGGCGAATTAGACAGCTTGGACAGGATTAACAGGATTTACAAGATAGGCATTAAGAAGTTAACTGCTTCATTAATCCTGTAAATCTTGTGAATCCTGTCAAATATCTCAAGTAGGACGCGATGCACAAGATCAATCTCGCTGAGAAGCTTTCCCTGATCAAGGATCACTGGAATCCGCGGATCATCGGTGAGCTCAACGGGCAGCACCTCAAGCTGGTAAAGTTCCAGGGACCGTTTACTTGGCATCACCATGAGAACGAAGACGAAATGTTTTTCGTGGTGAAAGGAAGATTTCGGATGGACTATCGCGACGACGGACACGAACGCGAAGAATGGGTTGAAGCCGGCGAGTTTATCGTCGTGCCGCGCGGTGTCGAACACCGACCCTTTGCTGAGGAAGAGGCAGAAGTTCTTTTGTTCGAACCCGCCTCGACATTGAACACCGGTAACGTCGAAAATGAATTTACCAAAAAGAATCTCCAACAAATGTAGGAGCGCCGACAAATGGCTAACGAAGAACCATCAGTTGCCGATCTCTTTCGCCGCGCACAGGCGATTCGGCGCGAGAGTCCCCAGACAGCTTACAGAGATGTGGCTAAGCAGTTGGTGCGCGAATACTCAGGCACTGCGTTCCCGCCGACTTACAATCTAACGATTCCGGAACAGGATGCGCGCGCGCCTGAGGAAGACTGGACAGCCGGACTGCCGCTGGTTTTGCGCGGCATTCAGCAAAAGGATTGGAACGACGTAGCACAGGGGATCGTACTGTCGTTGGAGCAAACTGAGAATTATGAACGGCAGCGCGGCCCCGAAGGCACCCGCGACAAATGGCACGATCGTTCGAAAGGGGTCGAGGAAGCTACTGCCAAAGGCGTCAGCAAATGGATGCCGGAAGAGCTGATGAAAATGGCGGAGCGGAATACGCCTAAGCGCGAGGGATAGCCAACTGTTTTGGAGTGCGCCGGCAGAGTGCAGCGGCGACGGCGCTTTTGATTTCTTTCTGCGCGCGCAAAGTTTAGTTTGATTCAAAGCGGTGTCGCGCTGCGCTCGCCTCCGCACTCCAAAGAGAAAACTATGCGCGAACAATATGCTGAACTGATTACCGGCTTTCCTTTGTTTCAGGGATTTACGGTCCACGGAACCAAGCGTCTGCTCGACGCTGGTGAAATCAAAGAGCATGCGGCGGGCACCATTCTGCTGAAAGAAGGCGACAACGCGACTTTTGTCCTGCTCGTGTTGACCGGCAAACTCGAGGTTTTTGTCGAGCGGGATGAAAAGGATTTGGTCCTCACTCAAACGAAACCAGGAAGCATTTTGGCCGAGTTGGCGGTGCTGTGCGGCATTCCGCGATCGGCTTCGGTGCGGGCCAAAGAAAGCTCGGCCGTCTTGCAATGGAGTGACGACGCGTTTCGCCGGCTGCTGCTGCGGGACCCTTCGCTGTCGCAAAGAATCTTTCGCGAAGCCCTGCGCACACTGGTCGAAAAAGAACGATCGCTGATCGATTCGTTCATCGACGCTCAGCAAGAGGCGAATAAATCCTATTCTGCGGACACCTGATCAGAGGCATAGTTCGGAGTTTATGATGGCGATATCCAAAGGCAAGAGTGACAGTGGACAAGGCGGAAAGCGTGGCCATTCAAACATGGACCACTGGGAGTTTACGGAAGAGATTAAACGGGCGGCAAAGAAGCGAAGACGACTCGCAGCCAAGACTGAGATCAAACTCGGCAGAATTGAATTTGAGCGTGAACATGGAGCGAGCGATTCCCGGGCACGCTTGCAGGATGAACTCTCTTAACGTCAATCGAAGACCCTGAGTAATCAATTCAGCAAGCAGAGGAACCCAGGAAAAATGGTGAACCCGGTCAAGGCCCGAGAGTTTCGGACACTTCTGGCAAAGATTGTCTGTCCGTCTTTGTTATTCGCTACCTCGGTGTATTCAGGTCAAACTCCCCGGCCCCCAGTTAACTACGCCGACTTTGGCGCCTGCCCTTTCGAATGCTGTACTTACCGGCGTTGGAGCGTCGTTAAGGATACCGTGCTTTATAAGTCACGCTCCGAAAACTCAGGCGTGGCGTTTCGCGTGAGAAAGGGTGAACACGTGATCGGCTTGACCGGTGTCGTGATCACTTTGAAGCTGGGCAAGGCCGTAGTTAGGAAAGCTACAACTATTGGAATGGAGAAGCGCAAGCCTAAGGTGAAGCCCGGCGACGTTCTGTACTTGTTACACTACGAGGGCGAAGGCATCTATAAGATTTGGTTTAATGGCGGTATTTACGAGAATGAAATGCCTACGTCTCCCGACTTGATTAGCAAAACGCCAGCAGGAAAAAGGCAGGAAAACATAGAAGTATTAAATGAACCTGAAACTGTTTGGTGGGTCAAGGTTAAGAACAGCCGAAATCAAATTGGTTGGAGCAAGCAGGACCGGAACTTTGGTGACATGGACGCCTGTGGTTGAATTTGATCGAATTCAGGAACTTTTTTTTTTCAAAAATGAGTTTTCTTAACAGCCTAATCAAAGACCCCAAATATCAAACCAACGATCCGCGCCAGCCGGATGAAATTGGCGATCCCGAAATCATCATTAGTCCCGACACGCGACGCG
>Ga0209648_10005788_pt1 | contig 10610 bp, 7 predicted proteins | sample GraSoi2013_115cm_FD_185830 | JGI IMG/M metagenome (GOLD analysis project Ga0209648, IMG submission 185830) | Grasslands soil microbial communities from the Angelo Coastal Reserve, California, USA - Sample 9_17_2013_115cm (SPAdes) (version 2) | ecosystem: Environmental > Terrestrial > Soil >...
AACTGCGCCCTGGTGATTAGCGCCGCGTGATCCGCAACGCTCGCCTGAATCTTAGTCACTTGAATCTCTTTGCTGTTCTGCAGCGCCAATTCAATGGCGCGCTTCAGCGTCAGCGCCACCGGCGCCGCGGTGCTCGGCGTTTCCTGCGCCAAAGGTTGATTCGATTTCGGCGAAGCCGTCTCTTGGGCGCTTGCAGGACCAACGTAAAGCGCTAGCAACGCCGCCGCTCCCGCAACCCATCGAACTGATTGCATTTTTTATGCTCCTTCTTGGCAATTCACTTTCTACTGCCGCGCTTTGTCAGCCATTTGCAGAATCCTGCTCAATGCTTCCGCAAACTTCCCTTAGACTATTTTTCTCTCCACAATCAAAAAGGGCCGCTATTGGCCCTGTCCGCTCACTCTGTCTCCGTAGCCTGACCTCGATACCCCTTCGCCTCTCCCCTCCTATTCGTACCGCAGCGATTCCACAGGCTGAAGGCTCGCCGCCTGGTTCGCGGGCAAGTAGCCGAAGAAAAGCCCCGTGGAGCACGACACCACGAAGGCAATCACCACGCTCAAACTCGAGACAGGAACTCGCAGATTTCCAGGAAGAAAAAACTGAATCGCTACCGGCACGGCGATCCCGATCAAAATTCCGATGACCGCCCCTCCTCCGCTGATCATGAATGATTCAATCAAAAACTGATACATGATCTCGCGCCGCGCCGCTCCAATCGCCTTGCGAATCCCAATCTCCCGCGTCCGTTCGGTTACCGTCACCAGCATGATGTTCATGATCCCGACGCCGCTGATCACCAGCGCAATAAATGCAATGATGATGAGCACGATCGTCAGCGCCAGCGAGATGTTCCTCGCAGCGCTTAGAATCGCCGTCAGCGTTTGCACCTTGTATTCCGCTTCGGCCGGATGCCGGCTCCGCAGCAATTGCCCCAACTGCCTCTCGACAGAAGGCACGTCTTCGGCCCGCGCTGCCTGCACGTCCAGCAGCCGCACCACTTCGATGCCCGTGTAATACTTCATGAGACTAAAGGGGATGAGGACGGAATTCTCCTGAATGTCTGAAAGGCCGAACGTCTCGACGCGCTCTCGGAAGACGCCGATCACCGTAAACATCAGCTCCCCCATCCGCATCGATCTCCCGACCGGATTCTCCTGTCCGAAAATCTTGTCTGCGAGTTGCGTGGTGATTAAGCTGACCTTGCTCCTCATCTGCATATCCGCGGCATCGAAATACCGCCCGCGTAGAATGACCAGCCGCCGAATTGCCTGGTAGCCCTCTGTCACCCCCACCAGATTCACGGGCCGCTCGACTCCGCCCGTAATCACCGTCATCGGCAGTTCGCGCGTTCCCGCCACCTCGGTCACCTTGGGAATTGATTTCGCCGCTTCCAGATCGTCAAGCGTCATTTCGTAGCTCAGCGGCTGAGGTTTGTCCGGCCTCTGGACCAGCTCCACCCACACCAGGTTCGAGCCCACGCTCTCAATTTGGGAGATTACGAATTTCTTGCTGGTCAGCGCCACGGTGACGACCAGCACGATGGAAGCGCTTCCAATAATCACGCCCAGCGACGTCAGCATCGCGCGCAGCTTATTTGCTCGCAGCGCGTCGATCGCAACGGAGACCGTCTCTCTTATATGGATCATCGTCTCCTACCGGTGCTTTTCCTGAAGGAACCGGTTGGCGCGCCCGGCGCTAAGTCTCAGCCCTTTTTCAACCGCTTCAACGCTTCCTGCGCCATCTTGTTCTTCGGATCCAGCTTAAGTGCGCCCTCGTACTCCTTGGCTGCCTCTTCCGCCTTGCCCTGGTTTTCGAAAAGGCGTCCCAGCCAAGCGTGCACTGCTGCCGGACGAGGATACCCGCTCCTCACAGGCGCCTTCTTCAAATATTCCTGCAGCAACACCTCGCCTTCTTCCAGGTCTTCTTTCTTCAGTATCAAGGCCACGCCCCGATAAAACCTTCCCCTTGGGTCGTTCGGGCCCACTCGCTCGCCAACCTCCGCCACCGCCAGCACCGTCTCCGGTTGGCTGCGCTTCACGGCATAGTCACCGATGTCGTAGATCAGTTCCGCCGATTTTGGATTGCTTTCCAGCGCCCTCGTGAATTCCACATCCGCCGCGGCAAAATCTTTCTTCTGCCTCCGGCAATTCCCCTCCGCATAATGCCCCTCGGCGGCATCCATCTCCGCCAATTGTTTGATTTGTGGCCGCGCTTTCTCCTCGCCGCCTCCCACAAGTCCCGGAGCGCTGCAATCGAATTCGATCAACACCTGCCGCGCCGAAAAATTCTTTTCGTCCAGCTGCACCGCTGTCTCAAATTCCTTGCGCGTCTTCTTCGCCAGCGAGATTGCCGAAAACCAGCTCGCGTGATCGGCCTTGTCCCCATACGCTCTTCCCAGCCACTCGTGGTAGATCGAATTCTGTGGATCGATCGCCACCGCCTTCTCTGCGCTCTTGATTGCCGCGTCGCGCTCCTGCAATTCCAGGTAACTCTTCGCCAGCAGGAGTTGCACGTCGCCGTTTTTTGGATCTTGAGCCGCGGCTGCCTGCAACACTTGAACGGCCTTTGCGTAATCGCTGGCCTCGTAGGCGTGCCGCCCTGCCTCCAGTCCTGCTTCTTGCTTGAGATTTGTCGCCGCGACGGCCGTACTTGCCGCCATCAGCACGGCAAGCCACAATTTGCTCCCTCTAACCATTCGCCCGTCCCTGGAAATTGCCGGCTTCTGTCGCCACAACGATGACGTCCATCCCATCCCGCAAATCGACATCGCCGGGCAGCGCCACCAGCTCTCCCTCCTGCAAACCGCTCACAACTTCGTAGTTCGTGGCGTCCGCTATGCCCACGTGAATCTCCCGCTTCTCCAGCGTTGATTTGACTCCCAGCTGGTTCTTCCTGACCACGAAGACAAACCTTCGCCCGCCCTCCGCTTCCACGGCGCCCCGCGGCACCGACAACACGCCGATTCGTTCTCGCGAGTTGATGCGCACGTTCACGTTGATATTCGGTAGCAACTCCAGCTTGTCATTGTTCACTGCGCAGAGTAACTCACCCACGCTGCGGTTCTGGTGCGGCACCACTTGCTTCGGTATAACTTCCGTTTTCCCCACCCAGCTCCGGTTCGGCAGAGCATCCCAGGTGATTTTCACCGGCTGGTCCGCTTCCAGCGCGCCGAGCTCCGGCTCATCGATGAACGCTCGCACGCGAACCTTTCGCAGGTCCGCCATTTCCGCCAGCAGACTGCCCAGCTTCACAAAATCGCCCGTTTTCGCGGGAAGCGAGTAGAGCGTGCCATTGACCGGCGCGGTTATGTGGCCGTCGCGCACTTTTTCTTCGAGCGCGTCCACTTCGCTCTGCGCTTGCTGGACCAGCAGACCTGTGCGCTCCGTATCCAGCCTCACTCCGCGGTCAAACTCCTGCTTCACTGCCTGCAGTCGCGTTACCTCCGCTTGCGCTTTGGTCAGGGCCAAGTCATTTGTTGCCAACTCGTCTTTCGTTGCCGCCTGTTCCGCCATCAGACGCACCAGCGCATCACGATTCCTTTGCAACCGGTCGCGCTCCGCCACCGCCTTGGCTAAGTCGCCTGCTACCTGCGCGGCTATTTCCGGTTTGCCCCCGCTTTTTGCGTTACGTACATCCTCTTGCGCGCGCAGCAGTTTTACCCGAGCCTCAGCAAGCTGCGCCGCCGCATCCTTTACGTCCAATTCCAGCAGCAATTGGCCTTTTTTCACCTGCTGCCCTTCGGTTACAAAAACTTTCTTCACGAAGGTGTCCAGTCGAGCCAGGATTACATAGGGCGCAACCGGCTCCACTTTCCCATTGCTGTTGATCGAGGAGACCAGGTTTTCTCGCATTGGTGCCACGGCCGAAATCTTGGGCACCGGCTTTCGCCCGCTCAACTCCAGCAGCCCATACGCCAGCACCCCCGCCAGCACTAGGTAGAGCAAGATTCGGTTTCGCAGCTTGCTATCCATCTATTCCTTTTCCGCTTCAGCGTGCTCCTGTGTTTTGCACTCCGTCGAGCGCAAACGCGCCCCCATCCGGCGCAGCGTTTCGCTCATTTGTCCAGGGCTTGCTCGGCACCGCCTGGTGCGCGCCAAAGTACATCATTCCAGATTTTAGCAAGAGCAGCGCGGCTTTCTCTATATGCGTTGCTTGTCCTGAGCCTGTCAAAAGGCTCGCCGTAGTCGTATTTGACCCCTTTTTTTCTCGTCCAACATTTCCCCCACATTTGTATAAAAAGATGCCTGCGAAGCACCACAGGGATGCCGTCGACCTTCTTTCGCTAACTTCTGAAAAACTTCGCACTTTCATTGAAAGGGCTGTACTAGCCCTGCTCCGCCCGTCTTCAACCCGGAACAACGGGCGGCCACCTGCGTCATCAGCTTCTTGAAACATCGTGTGAGACACAAAGTTTCCCTATGCTAGAATCGCACCATGGCAGCTCAAACGAACGTCGAAAAAACCCCCAATTCCCATCCAACGGGTTCGGTCAAATCGTCCCGGTCAGAGGCCGTCGTCAGCTCCGTGATCCACCGTGTCTGCATTCAGTGCAACAATATGTTCCGCGTCTCCCCTGACAGATTTGATGCCAAGCAGTGCCCCAATTGCCACAAAGGTTGATCCCCACCTTTTACCTGAAATGTTTGCCTCGACTCTAAAGCCCTCAAGAGCCCTCTCTCTGGGCCTATTCCCTCTCCCATGCTCTCGCCGTAACATTTCCTCGCAGCCTGCGTAGTACACTGTGAACGCTCCTTGCCCTGTCTTATGGACATTTCTCAAAGGGTCTTCTCATGATCGAAGCTCGCGGTTTGTCCAAACGCTTTCAGGACAAGAAACGCGGTGAAATCCGCGCTGTCGATAGCGTCAGCTTCACCTGCCAGCCTGGCAGGATTTACGGCCTCCTCGGGGCCAATGGCGCCGGCAAAACCACCACGCTCCGCATGCTCGCCACCATCCTCGAGCCCACCGGCGGCACCGCCCTCGTTTGCGGTCACGACATCGTCGAGCGACCCGAAAAAGTCCGCTCCTGCGTTGGTTTTCTCTCCACGGCCACAGCCCTCTATCCCCGCCTCACCGCTCAGGAATTGGTCGAATACTTCGGCCGCCTCAATGGCTTGGACGAACCGACCCTCAAAAAGCGCGTCGAAGACATCTTCAACCGCCTGGACATGAACGGCTTTCGCGACCGCCGCTGCGACAAGCTCTCCACTGGCATGAAGCAGAAAACCTCCATCGCACGCACTCTTGTTCACGACCCTCCCGTTATGATCTTCGATGAACCCACTCTTGGCCTCGACGTCATGACGGCACGCACCATCACCGCTTTCATCCGCGAATGCCGCGACAACGGCAAGACCGTCATCTTCTCCACACACGTTATGAGCGAAGTCGAAAAGCTCTGCGACACCATTGGCATCATCCACGACGGCAAGCTCCTCACGGAAGGCACTCTCGCCCAGCTTCGCGAAAAGTATTCCGAACACGATCTGGAAGAAATCTTCGTCAAAGTCGTCAGGCCCCACTACGTCCCCTCGGAGACCAATTGACATGTCCATGCGCAACGTAGGCATCGTCTACCGGAAGGAATTGACGGAGGCTCTTCGCGACCGCCGCACCGTCATTTCAACGATTCTCGTTCCACTTTTTCTTTTTCCTGTTCTCAGTGTGGGTTTCGGCGCGCTGGCGGTTAGCTTGGTCGGTAAAGCCAAGGAAGAAACTCCCAAAGTCATGCTTCGCGGTGGCGAAGATTCTCCTGCCGTTGTCGAAGGGCTTAAAAAGCTCGACAAAATCGAGATTGTCCCCGAAACGCCCGACTGGAAAGACCAAATCATCAATAAGGAAGTTCGAGCCGCTGTGGAAATCCCCGCTGGATTCCAGGCCGATGTCGCACAGCAGAAATCAGACACCGTCAAAATATTCAACTACGAAGGAGAAATGAAATCTGAATTTGCGACCGAGAAGGTCGAAAAGTACATGAAGGATTACCGCGATCGGGTCGTGAAAGACCGTCTGGCTGCCAAGAACTTGCCGGAAACAGTCTTGAATCCGTTTGAAGTGAAACAGGAAAACGTCGCGCCTCCAGAAAAAGTCAGCGGCGCCGCTTTCGGCGGCATCATCGGCTATATGGTCATCCTTCTCTGCATGACGGGCGCCATGTATCCCGCCATGGACCTTACCGCCGGCGAAAAAGAGCGCGGCACCATGGAAACCATCCTTTCCAGTCCCATCTCCCGCATGCACCTTGTGCTAGGCAAATTTTTTCTGATCCTCACGGCGGCCCTGGGCACTGCCGCTCTCTCCGTCTTGTCCATGGGCGTTTCTTTCTCAGTCTTAAGTCACTACACCGGACAATCCGGTAGCGGCCGCGCTGCTGCCGCAGGCCTCCTCCTTAAGCTCGGACCCAAGACGGTTATATCTGTCTTCCTCATGGCTCTACCCGTTGCCGTCCTATTCTCCGCTACCCTTATGACTATTGCTCTCTTCGCAAAAACCTACAAAGAAGCCCAGAGCTATCTCACGCCGATGACCTTTGTCGTCATCATTCCCGCCGTTGCGGCCATGCTTCCCGGAGTGGAGCTCACTCCCAAACTTTCGCTCATCCCCATCCTCAATGTCAGTCTTCTCTGCAAAGAACTCGTGGCCGGCACCTATCACTGGAACTACATCGGCATCATTTTTCTATCCACCTGCGTTTATGCTGCCGTAGCCCTCTTTCTCGCGATTAAGATGTTCCAGCGCGAATCCGTCCTCTTCCGCTCCTAAGGACTTAAGCCAGGACTGCTCTGTCTTGTCATGCGTTGCCTATCTTTTTTCTGGACGAATCATCCTTTTTGGAGTACTCTTCTCCTAAGAACAATTGCATTTGGAAAGCGGCAGCTTGGCTGCCGCTTTTTCGCTTCAGCGCGCAATCTCCGTAAACCATCCGGACGCTTGGCTTCTCGCACAACCCGGACGCTGGTTGCCATGATTATGTTAACCCCTAAGTCGTTTAGAATGCGCACTTCCAAGAAATCTCGTAAGTGTTCATTCTAAAGGGCTTACAGGAAACTTAAGTCCTTTGGAAATCCGCACTTACAGAAAACATAGGGGGTAGCCCCAGCGCACTCTCTGAAGAATTGCTTGAACTCTTGCGTCCACTGCCGCCCTGGGCTTCCAGCCCGACGAATTCCGCCGCCGCGTCCTCGGGTTCTTCGCTGCAGCGGCGGCAGATTCCAATTCCAAACGCAATTGAATTCAGCGTGGCGGTTGATTTTGAAAATCTGGGTTTTCTTGGGAAATAAAAAAAGTCAACTTTCCACAGCGCTGGCTTAATGCACGGGATGTTGCCGCGCTTCCCATTCCTGGCTCAGCCGCCGCACCGTTTCCCTCAGGCGCACCGCGAGGGCCGCAATTGTTTCCAACCGCTGCTCGCCGCCGTGCGGAATCCTGCCGTCATTCTTTCTGTGAATCTCCACGAGCAAAAGCTCCGCGTTTCCCAGGATTCCCGTCAGCGGATTGTTCAGTTCGTGGCGAAGCACCTCTCCAAAGTCCGCCTCCCCCTGCATCAAGTGATCCGATGTGCTGGCTGCCATTTTTTGCGCCTGTTCCAATCGGCGCTGGACCGGACCGAGCGTGGCCAGCAGATTTCCGCCATTTCGTGGCACGTAATCGGCGACGCCCGCGTCGATCAACGCTGACAGCTCAGCGCGCTTCTCTGCCGCCCCAATCACCACCACCGGCGCATGGACCGCCAGGGAAGTCACTACCGCGTCGAGCCGTGGCGCGATGCCTCGCGGTTCTCCGGCTTCCGCCGCGACCGAGGCCTCCTCAAGCAAAATCACCGCGGGCGAATTTCCTTCCAGGATTCGCCGCGCCGCTGCGACACTGCTCACCGTAGCCACGCGCAGCCCGGTGATCCTGGCCTCGAATTCCCGGCGCGCCGTTGCGCACAGTGTTGCGTCGTCACTCACCAGCAACATAGTTTGTTCCGAATTCCCCATGGCCTTACCCGTTCCTCGTTACTTTTTTTCTCGACACCTCCGCCGTCGACACTGCGCCGGAGACTTTGGCTTGCAGTACCCCATGCACCTTTTCGGTCAGCTCTTCCACGCGAAAAGGTTTGGCGACATGCGGCAGGTGGTTTCGTTCCAGAAACTCTCGCGTCTGTGCGGCAACAATATCCCCAGTCACGAACAAGAAGCGCTCTCGCAGGGGATTTTTCGCGCGTTCCAATGATTTGTAGAAGTGCTGACCATCGAGCTCCGGCATCTTCATGTCGCAGATTACCAAGTCGTAGTGGTTCCGAGCCGCGAGGTCCAGAGCCGCACGGCCATCCAGCAGCACATCAACGTGCATGCCCTCGTCTTCGAGCACGTCGGCGATCAACTGGGCCACTGTCGGCTCATCCTCCACGACGAGCACACGCGCGCCTTTTGCAGTTTCGAACGCGGTTGCAAGCGGATTCTCCCGGCCCGTGGCCAGCGCCGCTTCGGTAAACTCCTGCAGCGCTTCGGACGCCGCGGGAAGTTCAATCCGGAATACCGCGCCACCCTTCGGCGGACTCGAAACGTGTACCTGGCCGCCATGCTCGCGCACCACGCTCAACACGATTGCCAGCCCCAATCCCGTCCCCACGCCTGCGGGTTTGGTAGTGAAAAAAGGATCGAAAATGCGCGCGTGAATTGCCTGCGGGATCCCCGGGCCGTCGTCCTCGACTTCCAGCAGTACCCGCCGCTCACGGATTCTTTTGGTGCGAATCCGGATCGTTCCGCCTCGTCCCTGCTGTTCGAGGGCCTGTTGCGCGTTGCCCATCAGATTCATCAGCACCTGCTGCAATTGCCCGGGATCACCGTGCACGAAAGGAAGCGTCTGGTCCAGATCGATCTCCACGCGGATCTTTTCCGCGGCGAGGCTGAACCGCTGGAGCTCCATGGCCCGCTGCGCGATATGATTCAAGGAGACGAGGCGCCGTTCCGGGAGCGTTTCCCTGGCATTCAGCAGCAACTGCCGTAGGATTTTGCTGGCTCTCTCTGCCTCCTGATAAATCTGCCGCACTTCTGCGGTCCGCTCGGAAGCGTCCTGGCCCGTCAGAAGCCGCTGCGCGTAGCCCAGAATGGTCGTCAGCGGATTGCTCAGTTCGTGCGCGATGCCGCTGACCATCTGGCCCAGCGCGGCGAGCTTTTCAGTCTGCAGCAGCTTCGATTGGAAAACTCGCTGGGCGGTCAGGTCGCGATAAATCTCCACTCGCCCCAACCGGCGCGCTGCCGAATCGAGAACGGGCCGCGCTGACCGCTCGAGGATGCGCGGCGCAGGGCGAGCCATCTGCAATTCCTCGCGAACGCCTCCTTCGATTTTGCGCGCCAGCTCCCGCCAGCGTTTCGCGAAACGCGCCGGATCCACTGCGTGACCTTCGAGACGCCCGATCAAACCTTCCAGCGTTTTGATTTCCCCGGACTCCTCTGGAGCCAGGCCGACGATCTGTTCGAACCTCGCGTTCATCGCGCGCACGTTTTCCTGTGCGTCAAACAGTACGACTCCTTCTTCCAGCCATTCGATTACGTTTTGCAACTCGGTTTCGGCTTGATCTGCTGGGCGCGTTGATTCGCGAGCCGCCACTGGCTCCAGCAGAATCGCGGTGGCCTGGCCTCGTGCCTGCGCCCCCAAGCGCAATCGCACACCGACTCCGTTGTGCAATTCCGCCTGTGGCGATTCGTCAGGATTGACGAGCCCCGCCGATCCAGGTTCGAGGGCTTTCCGAAGCCACGTCTGCACAAGCCGCCGGTCTCTTCCGCTGAAGAGTTCGGCGAAATGCCCGTGCACCGGGGGGCTTGCCCCGACTCGTTCGGGATTGCGCGGATCCCTTTCGGCGGCCTTGGAAGCCTGGCCAGTTAACTCCTTCGCACCGCGGCTCGACGCGGCGATGTTGCCGAACTCATCCAACAGCAATAGCGGTTGACGGATGGAATCCAGCAAGACTTGTTGCCAAACCATCAACTGCGATTCCTCTTCCTTTCGCCTTCTGTGCCGCAACGCGGACGCGGCCATCGCCGCGCGCAATTCCAGGCGCTCGAGTGTGGCGAGGGATGCGGCGCCGCCCGGCAGTCCCGCGACCAGAGTGCCTAGGAGCCGCCCTTCCGACTCGAGGGGAAATGCCAGGATTCGCGCCACCGCTCCGTGGGTCCAGCCTATCGGAGGTTCGCTTCCGATCACCCTCCGACCCTGCATTGCCCGGCGCCAGATGCTCGCCAGCGGTTCACTTTCGATTGCGCGCGTCCAAACTTCGCTTCCGCTTCGCCAGCGAAACTCAACCCGATCAATTCCATTGAACTCCCCACGTTGGCCCGGCAACACGCCGATCACGACGAACTCCGCGCCGAGGCCGTTTCCGTTCTCGGCTTTATCCGTACAACTGTCGGCCAGGCTCGATAACAATGTCTCCACAGAAGCGCCGGCGGCCTGCGTTTCGAGGAGACGGCGGGTGATGCCGAGGTCGGCGCTCCGGAGGTGGGGGTTTCTCTGTTCCTCCTCAATTCCCAACGCCAGGGCCAGTTCCGCGGCAATCGATTCCCCGCGCGCGCGCGAAAACGCAAGTTGCTTGCCCCTGGTTCCAACGAGGATCACTCCTTTCAACT
>Ga0209648_10005789_pt1 | contig 10609 bp, 9 predicted proteins | sample GraSoi2013_115cm_FD_185830 | JGI IMG/M metagenome (GOLD analysis project Ga0209648, IMG submission 185830) | Grasslands soil microbial communities from the Angelo Coastal Reserve, California, USA - Sample 9_17_2013_115cm (SPAdes) (version 2) | ecosystem: Environmental > Terrestrial > Soil >...
CGGCCTGCTTCCGGCTGACGCTACGCTCGACGCCAGGACGCTTAGCGCGATCAAGATGCCGAACCGAAGCAAGTTCGTCGGCGATCCGCGTCCCGACGTCAAAAACCCTGCGTGCATGGCGGACTGTTGAGCAAGCAAGCGGGTCCACCGTTCGCTGAAAAGAAAAGCCCGCTGAGCGCGGGCCTTTCGTTTTTATATGGCAACGCCGTGGTAGCCATTCACAACCAAAGCTCAAAACTGCGTATGAGACCCTGCCGCTTATCTTGTCGATCATGACGCGCTCGGGACGGTGACGCCAACTGCGCCCAAGCCGGCACTCGAACCTATTGGCCCCGGGCCGAAACCCGCGCAGCCGGTCAACCCTGCCACGCCCTAGGCCCGGCTCGACTACCTAACGCACGCTGACAAACGCGCCCCATAACGCTGCGAGAATGGCGCCGGTCAAAACGTAGATTGGATGATCGCAAAACGTGCCGCCGTATCGGCACATCTCGACGCCCAAGCTACCGATTTCGTGCTGGCCGGCGGCATAGAACAGACCCGACAGCACAGCCAGCACTGCGGCTACGACATACATCAGACGCTCTCCGTGCAGGGGGTGCTGTGCTACGATGACGTACGGCCAGATTTTGCTTCAATTGGTCGATTTTGGCAACGCGAGTATGTGGCGCCACGCGTCGGAGAGGGATGACGGTCTGGCCGACCGGAACGCGGATCGCGGGACGGTCGTCGCCGGCAGCCAACACGACGGGTCTTCGTGCTGAATATTTGGTTCCGGGTCGGAATCCGCGGCCCGATAAGATAATTTCTATCAAATGAGTCGCGCTATTCCCGCACCATTTCGGGTTGCCCTGGACGCGAGCCGGCCCGTTGCGGCAGAACGAGAAGACAGCCCAATATAAAAGCCGCGATAATCGCCGAGGCAAGCGGGCGGCTTAATGCAAGGCCGCCATGGTCGATCGGCTTGTCGAGGAAGTCGCCGACGGTCGCGCCCAGCGGCCGGGTTAAAATAAACGCCGTCCAGAACAGCGTTACCCGGGATACATTGGTCCAGTAATAGGCAGCCGCGACAACCGCCAACGCGGCGCCGAATACCAGCGCTCCGCCTTCGTATCCGAGGCCGGTCGAATCGGCCGTCCAGTCACCGAGCGCGGTTCCCAGCGTTTGCGAAAGCGTGATGGCAGCCCAATAAAACACCTCCACCTTCGGCGTGCTGACGGTGTCGACCGAGATGGACCCGAGCGACCAATACCAAAGGCCGAGTATGGCCAGCAAACAAAGCAACAGAATCGACGAGCCGCCGGTGTAGCCGACGCCCAACGAGCGGTCTGCGAAATCCGCCATGGTCGTGCCGAATGTCGTGGAGGCAATGATGGTCGCCCAATAAAGAAAGGGATGAAATTTCTTCGCCACAATCTGCCAGCCGACGAGTAGCACCAGGGCTGCGAAGAACAGAGCGGTCCCCGCCAGATAGCCCCAGTTGAGCGTCATGGTAACGGTATCGCCGCCGGTCTCGCCCAACGTGGTTGCTGCGATTTTAATAATCCAGAAGGCGAGCGTCACCTCGGGAACCTTGTTGAATGATTCTTGCATGTTTCTTTCACGTCCCGCTTACCGGAAGACGACTTCCACTCGCCGATACATTCTGCGCTTGCTTCAATGTTGATTTTACGGCGAATGCCCTCAAGCATTCGGCGGTAACGCCGAATTGTAACTGCAAGGGTTGATGCCGGTTTATTTGTCCGCGCGTGCATAAAAAATGATTACGCAACACCTGCGGTTCTATATTTTGAACGATTACCGCGTTGACGCGCGCTTGTTTTTTGGCTGCGGATGACTAGGCTTTTCGACCATAGTTCAGCAATCCGCCGTGGCTCTTTGGCGGATGCGCACGGAGCGCGTCTTCGTTGGGCTCGGTGCCCCAGCCGGGCCGATCCGGAATGACAAGATGGCCGTCTTCATACCCGGGCACGTGAGTGAAAAGCTCGTGATCCCATGCCAGCCGATCGATATCGGTCTCCATGATTCGCAAGTTCGGTACCGCCGCGCTGAAGTGGGCGTTCATCATGGTGCAGAGGTGGCCGTAAAAATTATGCGGCGCGACATTGACCTCGTACGCCTCCGCGGCAGAAGCGATCTTCATCGACTGCCACACGCCATTCCACGGCGTGTCGATGATCGCGACATCGACCGCCTGTTCGCGGAAATAGGGCAGAAATTCGCGCAAGCCCAATAGCGTCTCGCATGACGAGACCGGGTGCGGACTTTGACGCCGGATATAGCCGAGTGCTTCGGGATTGAAGCTGTCGATCTCGACCCAGAACATGTCGAGGTCGGCAATGGCGCGCAGGATCTTGAGATAACCCTCGGTCTTGGCGTTGAAATTGAGGTCGAGCAGGATGTCCACATCAGGCCCGGCGCCATCACGGATCACTTCGAGATGCGTGCGCAGATCGCGGAGTACCTTGCGGTCTACGTTGATCTCCGGCGCGAACGGCACCCCGAAACCGGGCCGCCAGCCCGTAGGCCTGCCCGCGTCGTAGGTGAAGATGTTGGTCTTCAGTGCGGTAAATCTCTTTTCCCGGACTTCGCGTCCGATCGCCTTCACGCCGTCGAGATCGGTGATCGGCGGCTTGTACCAGTCCGGATGATTGATGCGCCAGGTGGCGCAATGCGACCAATAGACACGAATGCGGTCGCGAATCTTGCCGCCGAGCAATTCATAGCAGGGCACACCGAGCAGTTTTGCTTTTGCGTCAAGCAGGGCGTTTTCGATCGCGCCAAGCGCCTGCGCGACGATACCGCCGGTCGCGGGGCGCGTCGCCGCGAAGAGCTCCGCATAGATCCGCTCGTGCTGAAAGGTATTCTGTCCCACCACGCGCGCCGACAGACGCTGGATCGCCGCACCTACGCCGGGAGAACCAAACCCTTCGTCAAATTCGCTCCAGCCGACGACGCCGTCTTCCGTGATGATCTTGACGAAGTGATAGTTTCTCCAACCGGCGTCGCATGCCAGCAATTCGACGCTTCTTATTTTCGATGTCTTCGTCATGGCATTTCCTTTTTATTTTTTTGGCGTTGTTGTAGGGGAGCCTATCGGACGGGTCACAGGCAGCATCGTGCGGCGTCGAAGTCGTTGCCGCGGCGAGTAGTAATTTCATCCAAAGGGAAATCAGGAGACGCGCCGCTATTCCGCTGCCTGCGATGATGGCAAGCGCATGGTGGCAACGCCGTCCACCTCGGTCGCGGAGATCGTCGTGCGTACCATCAGGCGCGCCTCGTGCGCCGGCCACGGCCGTCCGCGATGCATGGTCGCGCGGTTGTCCCACATGACGACGTCGCCTCTGCGCCATTGGTGCAGATAGCTCGTGCCCGGCGCGGTCGCAGCTTCCATCAATTCGTCGATCAGCCTCTTTCCCGCAGCCGCCTCCATGCCCTCGACCGCATAGGCATGCGAGGCGAGATAAACAGCGCTGCGGCCGTTGACGGGATTCTTCCACACCATGCGCCAGCATTGCGGCGGCAGCGCCGCGCGCTCCTCGGGAGTTGCAAGGTCTGCCGCGATCTGGCTGCGCGAATGCGCGTAGTCGTGCCAGGCAAAGGAATTCTCGAGCCTCTCTTGCAAACCCGCATCGAGCCGCTCGAAGGCAAGGCGGGTCGAGACGTATTCGGTCTCGCCGCCGCGCGCCGGGATGATGCGCGCCGAAAGGATCGATGTCAGCGCCGGTACCTGCTTGAACGATGAGTCGGTATGCCAGAGCTGGTTGGCTTTGCTGCGTAGCGAAAGCCGGTGATCGGCCGGCACCACCTTTCCGTCAGGGCCGATGGTACTGAGGATCACAAAATGCGAACCGGTACCCTGCGAGCCGACCTTGGTCACTTCCGGTGATCCGAAGCGGCGCGAAAAGGCGAGCTGAATTTCGTCGGTCACATCCTGATCGCGCAAGACCAGGACGGAATGTTCCTCGAAGGCCGCGCGCGCCGCCGCATATGCGGCATCGTCCGATGCGATATCCTCAAGCGTCACGCCGCGCAGTTCGGCGGCAAATCCTGGACCCAACGGCATGATGTCCATCGGCAAGTCCTCCCTTGTTATTATTGCTGGTAACTCTAGGGCAGAACTGCCCGGCCGGCAACGACGCGCGGCGGCTGCGGTCAAGCCCGGCGGCAGCATCGAATTGCCGCCTATGCTCGTCGCCCGCGCTGGTGAGGCGATCGATGACGCGCCCCATGTACATGGGCCTGCCGACTGGCTAACAATTGAGCGGTAGCCCGTCCGGGCTCGGGGTTACGCGTATGAGACGGCGGGAATTTGTTGGGGTTCTCGGCGGTGCCGCAGCGGCGACGATTTGGCTGCGCACCAGCCGGGCGCAGCCGTCATCGGCCAGGATCTTTCGCATTGGATTTCTGGGCTTGCCCTCCGCCGACAGTCTGCCCAAACGCACCGAGGCGTTTCGCGCGGGCCTGCGCGATCTCGGCTATCAGGAGGGACGGGATATTGTCATCGAATACCGCTGGGCTGACAGCCATTATGACCGGCTGCCGGCGCTGCTTGCGGAGCTGATCAATCTCAACGTCGACGTGATCGTTACCCACGGGACTCCGGGGGTCACGGCCGCCAAGCAGGCCACCTCGACGATTCCGATTGTGATCGCGGTGGTCGGCGATGCGGTGGCGTCGGGGTTGGTGGCGAGCCTTGCGCGGCCGGGCGGAAACGTAACTGGGTTGACGTTTTTCCAGCCGGAGTTGAACGCGAAGCGGCTCGAGTTGCTCAAGGAAACCGTACCTGACCTGACGGATGTCGGGGTGCTGTTGAATCCGGCCAATCAGATGAACGAGCCGGTGTTGCCGCAGGTCGTTCAGGTGGCTCGGTCTCTCAGGCTGGAGCTGCATCAATTCGACGCGCGCTCGCCCGACGAGTTTGAAGGCGCTTTTGCGGCCATGGCGGCCAAGCGCGTTCGCGCGCTGGTGGTGTTCGACGATGCGATGCTGATCGGCAACGCCAGGACGGTGGCCGCGCTTGCCTTGAAGCACGGTCTGTATTCCTGCGGCTTTCTCGATTTCGCGCCCGCCGGCGGTCTGTTGGCCTATGGCGTAGACTTTCCCGATATATTCCGGCGGGCGGCGACCTATGTAGACAAGATTCTGAAGGGCGCCAAACCGGCCGACCTGCCGGTCGAGCAGGCGACCAGATTCCAGACCATCCTCAATCTGGCGACCGCCAAGGCGCTCGGCCTGAACGTGCCGTCATCGCTGCTCTTGCGCGCCGACGAGGTGATCGAATGAAGCGGCGGGAATTCATCGCGCTTACAGGCGCCGCGGTTATGGCGTGGCCGCTCGCGGCGCGGGCGCAGACGGCTGGAAAAATCTGGCGTATCGGGGCGCTGTCCGGCGCCGCCCGTCCTACGGTACTGGAAGCCAGCCCCTACGGCGGATTTTCGCTAGGAATGCGCGAACTCGGCTATGTAGAAGGTCGGGATTTCATCACCGAGTGGCGCTTTGCCGAAGCAAAGGCCGAACGCTATGCCGAATTCGCCGACGAGCTGGTTCGGTCGAAAGTCGATATCTTTCTTGCAGCCGCGCCGGAGGCGGTGCGCTACTTTCAAAAAGCCGCGCCCCAAATTCCCATCGTTCTGGCTCTGTCTACCGACCCGGTAGGCAATGGCTTCGCCGCAAGCCTCGCGCATCCCGGAGGTAACATCACCGGCTTGGCGAATTCGCTGGATGATACCGCACCCAAGCAACTCGAATTGCTCGCGGCGGCCGTGCCCAAGCTGTCCCGGCTGGGAGTGCTCGTCAATTCGAGCAGCCCCAACTACGCCTCCGTTGCGAAAAACATAACCGCCGCGGCTCAGGCCTCGGGCATGGCATTGGTTGTGGCGGACGTGCGCAGCTCCGAAGAATTCGATGCCGGCTTCGCGCTGCTGGTGCGCGAGAACGTCCAGGCCTTCATGATCGCCTCGAGCGTCTTGTTCAATTTGAACCGACAACGAATCGCCGAATTCGCGACCAGAAATCGTCCCCCGACCACGTTCGGCGTGCGCGAATATGTCGAGGCGGGCGGGCCGCCTACGTGGACAAGATTATCAAGGGTGCAAAAGCCCGCGACTTGCCGATCGAGCAACCCAACCGTTTCTATTTCACGCTGAACTTGAAAGCCGCCAAGGCAATCGGCCTCGAGCTGCCGACCAGTCTGATCCTGCGCGCCGACGAGGTGATCGAATGAAGCGGCGGGAATTCATCCGTCTTGTCGGCGGCGCGGCTGCGGCGTGGCCGCTCAGGGCGCGGGCGCAGCAGGCGGCAAAGTCCTTCCGCGTTGCTTACCTCGCCTTGGTCGCCGACCAGGATGCGGTGATTGTGAAGCAGCGGCTTAATGAGCTTGGCTATACCGAAGGCAAGAACCTGATTTTCGACGTCAGCTCCGCCGAAGGACAGTTGGAGCGCCTGCCTCAACTGGCCGCCGAATTGGTCAAAACCAATCCGGACGTGATCGTTGCGGGTTTCGGAACAGCGACTGCCAAGGCGGCGCAGGCCGCAACCACGAGCATACCTATCGTCTTCACCAGCGCCGGCGATCCGCTCGGAACAGGTATCGTCAAGAGCCTCAGCCGGCCCGGCGCCAATATAACGGGTATCCACTCCCAGGCGGGCGAAATAAACGGCAAGCGGTTGCAGATCCTGGAGGACCTTGCCCCCGGTATTCGGATTGTCGCGGTGATCCTGAACCCAGACGGGCCGTTTACGGCGGGCGCGCTGCAGGATTTGACAATCGCCGCTGCCGCTCGCGGGCAACGTCTCGAAATCTGCGCGATACGAACGGCCGATCAGCTCGCGACCACTATGGAAGCTGCGGCCAAAGCCGGCGCCACCGGCCTGACGATCTTGGAAACTCCCTTGCTGCTGGATCTTCGCCAGCAAATCGCCGATCTCGCAGCAAAGCTTCGGTTTGTTGCAGTCTACGGAAATCGGGCTTTTGTCGATGCTGGTGGACTGATGTCATACGGAGCCGATCGCCGGCAGCTGTACCGGCGTGCGGCGGAGCTCGTCGAAAAAGTCTTGAAGAGCGAAAAACCGGCAGATATTCCCGTCGAGCAGCCGACAAAATTCGAGCTCGTTATCAATCTCAAGGCCGCCAAGGCGCTTGGCCTCGACTTGCCGCCGACGCTGCTTGCCCAGGCCGACGAGGTGATCGAATGAGGGGCTTGGGCTCAGCCTGCCGGGAGGCGTGCCGGTTCTAGTGGTCGGAACGCCTGCGGCCGGTCGATCTGTAAAAGCCATTTTGGTTGACATAGCGGTCAATCGGCCCTGTATTCCCAGAATTGCAAATTTGCTTCAATCCCTTTGATTCAACCCGCGAGAGGACATCACATGCCCGATCTCAATCGACGAGATGCTTTGAAGATGTCTGCCAGCTTCGCACTGGCGGCTGCGGCCGGCGGATTTTCCTGCATCGAGATGGCCAAGGCAGGTCCCATCGACGTGCCGACCATCGACAAGCTCAGCGTGCGCGTTCTGGTCGACAGCGCGAGCGATATCTTCTTCAAGCCGCAGCAAGCCAACGGGGTGAAGACCGAGCCCGGCCGCTCCGCGGATTCGAAACGCCCGCTGCACAGCGAATGGGGCCTGTCGCTGCTGCTGGAGCCGCAGCGCAGCGATGAAAAGCGCACCTTCCTGCTGGACTACGGTTGGACGCCCGAGGCGATCAACGGCAATATGGACTTGTTGAAGGTCGACGCCTCGAAGATCGACACGCTCATCATGAGCCATGGCCATTTCGACCACTGGGGCGGTCTGCTTGGATTTTTGGAGAAACACCGCAAGGATTTGCCTGCGGATCTTACGATGTATGCCGGCGGCGAGGACAATTTCTGTCAGCGCTATGTTCGCGCCGGGCAGACCGAACTGAGCGATTACGGAATGCTCGACCGCCGCGATATCGCCAAGCAAAACGTGAAGGTCGTGCTGTGTGAGTCGCCGGTCGTGATCGGCGGCCAGGCATTCACGACAGGCAAGATCAAGCGCAACAGCATCGAAAAAGTTCTGCCGAACTCCATGGTGGAGTTCAAGCTCAAGGACGGCGCCGGATGCAACGCGAGCCACTATCTCCCAGCCGAAATGGAAGGCAAGATCGTGCCTGATGAGCACATCCATGAGCACGCCACCTGCTTCAATCTGAAGGACAAGGGCCTCATCGTCATCAGCTCCTGCGGCCATGTCGGCATCGTGAATTCCGTGCGGCAGGCGATGGAAGTATCGGGCGTTGAAAAGATACATGCCATCATGGGCGGCTTTCATCTGGGGCCGGCGCCGGCGGATTACCTCGCGCAGGTCGTGAGCGAGATCGGCAAGTTGAACCCGGACGTCCTGATTCCGATGCATTGCAGCGGGTTAAATTTCACCCAGGAAGCGCAGCGGCAAATGTCGGGAAAGGTTCTGACGACGACGACCGGCACCCGAATTAGCTTCGGCATCTGATCCCGGGACGAAGCCATGGTCGGGTCAAGGGCGCGTGCGCTGGTTGTCGTCGCATCCTTGTTCTGTGGTGGCCCGACTGCTGCGGCGGAGCAGCCGTCGGCCGCGCAGATGATGGACGATTTGATGTATGGCCGCGGGCCGATTGGCGGCCCTTTCACGCTGACCGACCAGACCGGCAAGCAGCGCAGCGACACGGAATTCCGCGGCAAGCTGATGATCGTGTATTTCGGCTATACCTATTGCCCCGATGTGTGTCCAACCGATCTGGTGGCCATTACGCAGGCGCTCGACGCGCTGGGTCCGGCGGCCAAGGGCGTGCAGCCTGTTTTCATCACGATCGATCCGGAGCGGGACACCAAAGTGCTGGCGGACTACGTCTCGGCCTTCCATCACAGCCTTGTCGGCCTTACCGGCTCGCCGGACGAGATTCGAAAGGTTGCCAACGCCTACAAGGCATTTTACGTGAAAGTGCAGGACGAGCGGAGCGGGGATTATTCAATCGACCATGCCGGCGTTATTTATTTGATGGGCCGCAATGGCGAGTATCTGGGGTTCATGCCGCCGCAGACCAATCCCGACCGGCTGACCGAAGTATTGCGCAAAAATCTCGCTAACTGACGAATGTCGTGATCAGCGCTTTCCGAAGGGTAGCCTCGATCCAATCCCATCTTCGCGGATTTACCTGACGCGTTTCCGTCAGGATTATGCGGCCGTGAACGAGACCTATCGGCGTTATTTCGCGGAAGGTCGCTTGCCGGCCGCACCTGCGTCGGTGTAACGGGCCTCGCCTACGACGCGCTGATTGAAATCGACCTTGTCGCCCGACGACCGACCTGAGTCTCCCGATCACAAGCGCGTGCAGTAGACTTTCGCCGAAACAATCAGATGACACGTAGTTAGCCAGTTGCACCGTTCTCGGCCTGCCAGTCGTTTGGGTGTCCCAATCCCAGCCGATAGTCTTGACGAAAGTGACGACTGTTGTTGTCAGCGCGGTTTATTTGGCGCTGGCGCCGTCATACGATTGTCCGGAAGCCTCCCGTCTGCCGATTAGCAATCGATTTTCTGTATGGACGGCACATGAGCGAAAATCCAACACCGGATGCCGGCGATGCTGTGCGACAGGCTCCGCAGGGCAAGCTGGCCATTCTGGGGCTGTCTGCACTGGGCATCGTGTTCGGCGATATCGGGACCAGCCCACTTTATACGTTCAAGACCATTCTGGGCACCGCTGAAGCCGCGTCAGACCGCGGCACCGTTTTGGGCGCGCTCTCGCTCGTGCTCTGGACGCTCCTCATCATCCCCACGGTAAAATATGTCTCATTCGCCATGCGCGTCGATAATGACGGCGAGGGCGGTATCCTGGCCTTGATGGCCTTGCTGGGAGTGAAGAAGCGGCAGCGGCCGACTATCGTGGCTGTCGGCTTGTTCGGGGCGGCGCTGATCTACGGTGACGGCGCGATTACCCCGGCGACACCCGCGCTGCAGTCCTATGTTGTTCCCGCCGCCGTTGCTATTCTGCTCGCGCTGTTTGCAATCCAGTCACGCGGAACGGCGGCGATCGGTCACTTGTTTGGCCCGGTGATGCTACTCTGGTTCGTCACCATCGCGCTGATGGGGATTTCGGGCATTGTGCATCATCCTTCGGTGTTCGCCGCGCTCAATCCGGTCTACGGCCTGTCTTACCTGTTCTCACATGGGGCCACCGGCTTTCTGGTGCTGGGCGCGGTGTTTCTCTGCGTCACCGGCGCCGAGGCGCTCTATGCCGATATGGGTCATTTCGGCAGGGGCCCCATTAAACTCGCCTGGTTTGCGATCGTCTTTCCAAGCCTGATCCTGAACTATGCCGGGCAGGCAGCGCTGGTGCTGGAAGGCGCCCCGACGGACGGCAATATTTTCTTCCGGCTCTGTCCCGATGTTCTGCTGCTGCCGCTCATCGTGCTGGCAACGGTGGCGACCATCATTGCCAGTCAATCGATCATTACCGGGGCTTTCTCGATGACACGCCAGGCGATCCAGCTTGGCTGGCTGCCAAGGTTGCGGATCAAGCAGACCTCATCGGAGGGCTACGGGCAGATTTACGTGGGCGTCGTCAATTGGCTGCTGATGATCGTGACCATCGGGCTCACCATCGGCT
>Ga0209648_10005792_pt1 | contig 10608 bp, 6 predicted proteins | sample GraSoi2013_115cm_FD_185830 | JGI IMG/M metagenome (GOLD analysis project Ga0209648, IMG submission 185830) | Grasslands soil microbial communities from the Angelo Coastal Reserve, California, USA - Sample 9_17_2013_115cm (SPAdes) (version 2) | ecosystem: Environmental > Terrestrial > Soil >...
GGTGACTGCGAAGGCAGCATTTCCGCCGCCCGCGACGACCATTATGTTCGCCCGGGGACGCGCCCCGAGATCCGCTGGTCTACCATCATGGAGGATCTGCGCCGCCGCGATTTTTCTCTCAACGCCATCGCGATTTCGCTGAACCCTGCCTCGCGCGGATTGTTGCTCGATCCCACCAACGGCCTCTCCGATATTGAGCGCGCCGAAGTGCGGGCGCTCACCATTCACAGCTTCACCAACCAGCCGGTGCGTTTGTTGCGCGTTCTGCGCTATACAGCCCGTATGGGCTTTAAGATTGAGCAGCGCACCCAGGAATGGTTTGACCTGGCCATCGAGCGCGATCTGCAGGAAACCATCTCCTCGGAAGACGCCGGCGAAGAACTTCGCGCCGTCGCTCGCGAAGAACGTCCGGCCGTGGTGCTGAAAGCGTGGGAAGAACACGACCTACTTGAGACCGTCAATCCCGTGCTGGCCAAAAAACATCCCTCTTATGACGCCATTGGCCGCCTGATGAAAGTTCGCGAGGACCTGTTCACCGCCGGATTTCGTCCGCGGCTCGCTGCTCCCATGCTCATCGCCATTTTGGGAAAATTAAAGGATCGCGAAATGGCGACTGTTCTCTCCAAAGCCGGATTTCGCTCAGCCGAATCAGAGGCCGCGCTCGGCTTCGAGCAGGAGTCGCTGGACGCTCAGAAAGAACTCCTTGGCCGCAAGATGAATGCTCCCGTCGATGCTTTCCGGTTCCTTGAGAAAATGCCGCTCGATCAGGTTGCCTACTTGATGGCCGAGTCCAATAAATCAGCGGCCCTTTCGAAGATTCGCGCGTTTCTAAACAAGTGGCGTCCCATCCGCATAGCACTTCCGGTTGTGGCCAACGAGTTGGAAGCATTGGGCATGGCCCGTGGGCCAAAGTTCGATGCCATTGTCGAGCAGGTTTTCGCCATGCAGCTGACCGGCCGCGGCAAGACTAAGGAAGAGCGCGAAAAAATTCTGCGCAAGCTCTCCGGCATTAAGGAACCGCCGAAGAAGAAAGAAAAGGAAAAGAAGCCCGCGAAGGGCCATGACAAAGCGCACGCCGCGGCAGCCATGGGTGAGGCTGCTCATAAAAAGCATGCGGCAGCTAAGGCCGAAGCGAAGCATGCGACAAAGGGGAAACCTGCTTCCCAAAAGCCCCACGCGAAACACGCCGCGCATGCATCTCATGGGAAGAGCGCTCACTCCGCCAAGAAGAGCCGCGCGCGCAAGTAACGCGCTACTTCCGAGTAGCCCGTCACTCGGGAACAATCCCAAATGCACCAGGCGGATATATATCCGGTTAGCCGACAGCGAGACCAACTGCTTCTGTATGCACACAAAGAGTGCCAGCGCCATCCCCTGCCGCCGGCGGAGATGAAAGAAACCCTGACAGGGGCTGCTATCCCTCTTGGCAAGGCTCGTAGTGGACGAGAGGATGGGACGCCCAACAAACTCCATTGCTTCAGGCGATGCTTACGAGATTTGCTGGAGAAGCGCCTTCGCCTCTTTCAGATCCGCCGTGTCAAAACCCTCGGTAAACCAAGCATAAATTTCGCCAAGCAATCGTTGTGCTTCTTTTCGCTTACCATGCTCCTGCCAGAAACGCGCGAGGCTCGTGCAGGCGCGCAGCTCCAGTGATTTCGCGGCTTGCAGGCGGGCAATTTCGATTGCCTTCTGAAAACAATCTTCGGCTTCTGCCTCTTTGTCCTGCATCTTGAAGAACTCGCCTTGCAGGCGAAGAAGCTCGGCGTCGTAGAAACTATTTTCGGTCCGCTTCGATGTGGCGAGGCCTTCCTCGACGGTCTTTAGGCCTTTTTCCAACTCGCCGGCATGCCAGTGGACCTCCGCTAGGAAGGCTAGGAATTGCGGACGGGCGACCTGACCTCCTATTGAAAGCTGTGCGTCGAGCGCTGCGCGAATTTGCGAGATTCCTTCCTCGACTTGGCCTAACTTGGCGAGCGCCCAGCCATATATAGGCGTGACCCAGGCACGCTCTTGCGCGACCCCATGCTCGTTACATATGGCGATGCATTCCCCTCCGTTTTGCCGAGTCTTTTCGGGCTCGCGAAGGTTCAGGTAAAGGAATGCCGCAAACAAAAGAGCGAACGCCAAGCTCGGATGGTTGGGTATTGTCCGGGCAAGGGCCAAAGTCTCTTCTGACCTCCGGCGTGCTTGATCTGGGTACCCAAGCATCCAAAGAGTTCGCACGGTCTCGCTCAGCATATAGATGCCAGGCTCCATCCTGTACAACTCCACGTAATGGCGGTGCTGCGCGGGGTCATGATATCGAAGCCCTTCTTCGAGCTGCCGACACGCCGAGCCAATCTCCCCCAGGTGTTGCAACGAAATGCCTAAGGTCATATGAGCCATAAGGAGCAGAGCGGTGTCGTTGGCAGCGCGCGCAATGTCCAGGATGTGCGCGGCAGTTCGGCGAGCTGCCCGGAGTTCCGGCGCGGTAATGTAATAGAGCCATAAACCGAAGAGGACTGGAAAGAGTTGGGCCGTATCGCCCAAGCTTTGACAAAGCTCTCTTGCTCTGGCCATATTTTCCTGGACTTCCTGAACGCCGTAACCTCGTGTAAAGAGCAATGAAAATGCCAGCGTGATTTGAAGATCGAGTTCCTTTCGGGAATGTTCCGGCGCCCCCGGCATCTTACCCAGCAGCGCAAGGCCACGTCGCGCGAGCGCGACCGCCTCCTCATTCGCGAAAATCCGCTGGGCATTCATAGCCGCCAGCCGAAAATAGTCCGAGGCCCGCTGAGAGTTCCGCGCGGTCTCGTGCAAGAAACCTAATTGCGACGCAATGGCCGAACTCTTATCGCCATGGAACTCTTCAAGTGCGCGAGCCAGAACCCCTCCCAAAGCAACTCGTCGCGTAGGGGCCAGAGAGGTATAGAGCGCGTCCTGGTACAGAACATGCACGAAGCGGTAACGCATTGTAAGTGTCCCGTCTGGAAACTCGTCCTCCGCCACGCACTTCACGAAGCCGTTGATGCGGTCGAGCCGCTCCAACCGTTCTTCGATTTCCATATTATCGGCTTGCAACGTCCGGGCTACAGCCGCAGAGTCGAACTCGTACCCTTCAACTGCGGCTGCCGTGAGCACTTCTCGGTCCCGGTCGTTGACACGCTCAATTTTCCTTTCAATCATGCTCTTTACCGACTGCGGGAAATCGCGGCTCAGGCTGGGCACGGACTGCGCCAGAGACCAACTTTGCTCCCCTTCTTGCTTGATAATTACTTTCCTGTCGCACAGGTAGCGGAGCAGGTCCACCATAAAAAGCGGATTGCCTTCGGTCCTGGAGTGGATCAGCTTTGCTAACACATCCCGGAAACAGTTTCCTGGAAACTCGAGGTCCAGGTACCGTCCGACGTCCCTGGAAGAGAGAAACTCCACATCTATCTGACGGCATGTGCCACGCGCCATGAGCTCGCGCTTTACTCCAATAAACGGGTGCTTCGAGACAAACAACTCAGAGGGCCGATAGGCGATGACCACTAGAATTCTCGTGCTCTCGAACTTCGTAGCCAAGTATGTCAGTAGATCCACAGTCGATGGATCGGCCCAATGGACGTCGTCAAAAAACAAAACCAGAGGGGCTTGGCGCGTAAACTCATTGAGGAACGCAGCCAGCTCGCGTTTAACCCTTTCCTGAGTCGAAGTCCAAACGTATTCCTGCAACCGGGCGTCAGACGGATCGGTTTCAGAGAGCGGAAACAGCTGCGCGTACCAGCTCGGAGCCTGCGCTCGTAATATTTGTGCGGCCCCGACACCGTCGCTGTGAAGCAGGCTCTCCAGAGCTTCCAGGAAAGGCAGATAGGCTTCCTCACCTGCCAGGCGCTGGGAGCACTGTCCGACCGCTAGGCTAAAACTCTTACCGGTGGTTTGAAGATCGGAAAGAACATCTTGCACCAGCGTCGTCTTTCCAATCCCCGGCTCGCCCCCGACACACATCAGCATGCCTTGTCCCGCGGCGACGTATTCAAAAGCGGCTGCGAGTTCGGACCGCTCTTTTTCACGGCCCACCGAATGACGTTTTGGAAGTGGAACTCGTGGAAGGGCGGGAAAGGTTGGCAGTGAGGAAACCACTTTGCTTACAGTCGCAATAAACCGGTAGCCGCGTCTGCCTATGGTCTGGACAAACTCTGGCTCTTCCGAAGAGTCACCGAGCGCCTCTCGGATCTTGGCAATGGCGACGTTGATGCCATGATCGAAATCAACAAATGTATCGTTGGGCCAAAGCTTTTGACGCAACTCCTCCCGCGTCACCACCTCGCCGGGTCGTTCGAGCAACAGGCCGAGAATTCTAAACGGCTGCTCCTGCAGCCTAACCCTCGCGCCATCCTTGTACAGCTCTCCGGAGTGCAGGTCGGCGGCAAAAGCTCCGAACCGAAATGCCCGTCTAGAGCGGCTGAGTGCTCGCATTGAGGAGGACCTGCCGACGTCTGCGCGCAGTATAGTGAAGTCCTCTCAACCCTTCAACTACCAGCGGATGCAGTACTTCTCTTTGCCTGTCATCGGCTTATGGGATCCGGAGGGCACCAGACAGATGACTCAGAATTGACCAGCGGTGAATTGACCTCCCAAGGTAAACAGCTCAAAGTGCGGGCAAATGTTGCGTCAAAAACCCTGTCAGCCATTGAAACTTATTCCAGGAGGGGTTATGAAATGCGTTCCTAGGCTTGCATCACTCATGTTGGTGCTGGTCGGCTGTGGTCTGGCGGCGCTGGCGCTTGCGAACGGCGCCATCGCCGTTCTAGCAGGAGGCCCAACGTTCACGACGATTGATTTCCCGGGAGCTGTCGCGAGCGTGGGCACGGACATCAATGACTCCGGCCAGATAGTCGGTGAGTATACTTTTAGCGACCTCAACCATAGGCAGGGCTTCCTTTTGAGCAACGGCGTTTTTACTTCGATTTCTTTCCCAGGTGCCGTGTTCACCCGCGCAGTAGGCATTAACCGCTATGGCGACATCGTGGGTGATTACGTCATTTCAAACGGCAATGGATTCCCCTTTGGACATGACTACGGCTACCTGCTCGTCGGCGGCGTATTTAGTCAGGTCCGCTTCCCTGACAGTGACTCAACCATACCGGCTGGGATCAACGCGAGCGGAGACATCGTCGGCTGGTATTTAGACAAAACAGGGACACACGGATTTCTGTTGAGTGGAGGAGTTTACACGTCGATTGACTTCCCTGGCTCGGCGGCTTTCACCCAGGCATGGAAGGTCAATGATGCGGGGGAAATCGCCGGGCGATACGTCGGTGCAAACGACGGTGAGTTCCACGTGTTTGTCCTGAGCAATGGCAGCTTCGCCTCCATTCCTGACGTCCCTGGTGCGATCGAGACCGCGGTCATCGAGGATGGTGGGCTGAACAGTGCCGGTCACATTGTGAGCCAGTACTGCAGTTCCAAGGCCTGTTCTCTTTCTACAGGCGTTGGGAATTTGCATGGGTTCTTGCTGAGTGGGGGCGTGTACACGACGTTTGACTTTCCCGGCGCCACCGAAACGTTGGCCTTCGGGATCAACTCTTTCGATCAAGTAATTGGGGTGTATCGGGATACAAGCGGAGCCTTCCACGGCTACATCCGAACCCCTTGATCCGCAGATCGCCGCAAATCCCTACCAGGGCAAGCGCGCAAGCAAGGAAGTTCACATGCCAGTTGCGATGTCAAACATCCGAATCGGCAAGGCAATTGAGATCCTGCTCTGGGTTGTCGCGGTGGGAGTGTTGGCTGAAAACGTTGTGCTTTTTCGGCAAAATCGGCGCCTGAAAGAAGCCTTAGCGCCTCAAATCACTGCGGGAACGCAGCTGCAGATGCCGTCGGCTTTGGCGTTCGATGGCCACCTCCAACCCGTGGCCCTTCCGTCGACTGATTCTAAGCTCCTTATCATCACCTTTTCGCCAGGGTGCCCGGCTTGCCAAGCAAATCTAGACGGCTGGAAGGAGTTGGCAAGCACCCTCGAACAAAAAGGCGTCCGCGTCCTCTGGGTGAGTCGTGACCCGATCGAAATCACCACGGACTACTGCACAAAGCACGGCATACGTCTCACCGATACGCTGGCCGACCCGCCCTACAGAACCTTCGTCCAACTCGGGCTGGCGCGCGTTCCCAATACACTGCTCGTGGGGGCCAACGGCACAGTGGAGAAAGTGTGGCCTGGACGCATGGATCAGGCAGGTTGGAACACGATGTTTGCCTATTTTGGCGAGCGGCAACAAACGGCTTCCCCGCTCCAAAGCCAGGCTGGCGCCAACCCAGCCGGCTGCGGGTCGGAGCTGTCGCAGGCTTCCGCCAAGAGTTGCAAATGAAACATAGATCGCAAGAAGAAGGAGAAAAAGAAATGGTAGCTCGAATATCCAAAGTGCTTCTGCTCGTGGCGCTCCTGGCGATGCTCGTCGTCAGCAGTGCCCCGGCTTTCAGCACCTCGGCGTGTCAGTGTTTTAGTTTTAAGTGCCCCGGTGGCTTTTGCAAAGGCGGGAGCCAGACAGGGGGATGTCAGTTCAACAAAGATACCTCCCAATGCGTCAACACTGGCTGCAAAGGAGTCTGCTTCTAAGCCGTCTTTAAATCCCCTGCGGCCACCACGGCCCCGCAGGGGCGTTGCAAGCCCGGCCTAGGCACGGACATGCACTCGCGCTGGCTGGTGGCCCACAAAGCGTTGAGCATAGGCAGTTCTCGGCATTTCGTTCCGAGCCGGGGCGCGATAACTCCCGGACGGTCGGCAAACCTTACCTTACAGGATTACAGAAGGGTTGCCCGTGATCCGGGCACAAGCGGCAAAGGTGGGAAGCTAGCTAGACTACATCTCTGGTTTGCCGGCTGCCGATTGATCAGACACTTTCGAGAAATACGGAATTCCCCGACTTTTGTAGCCGCAGTCGTCACGCGGAAGACAGATCAGATCTTGGATAAGCGATTCACTTCATCGGCCCAACCCAGCACCACAACGATCTGCTTGGAAACAGCCGTATCCGGGGCCTCATCTTTGATCATCAGGAACCGCTGGCCGTCGGCCGTGACATCATAGTTCGAGGAAGTTGCACCTGGCGGTCCGCACGAAGTGCTCATGCCGTGCGAGTAGTGCCCCTCCCAGAGGGTTTGTGGGTGCCCCGCTGTAAATGTTGGAGTGGTGGAGACAGCTACCGCCATCATTTTGTCGCCGTTTCGGAAATAAAGCTCGCCACCGGTTCTCTTCCATACTGGATCGGTGCCACCATCGCTTGACACTTGGATTTTCGGTCCCGGCCCCGGAAACGCTTGCACGTAAACCTGTGGTTTCTTGGATTCATTCGAGCAGTATGCGAGCCAGTGGCCATCCGGTGAGAACTTGGGGGAGCCAGCGGCGGCTTTAATATCGGCGAAGGGGCGAGACTCGTGATCCCCCTCCAGCGACTCAACCATAATGTGCGAGCCTGCCTCCGGCGTGATGGATGTATACGCGAGCGCATGGCCGTCTGGGGACCAGGACTCGGCACTTTGTGAAGTCCCCGTGCCGGGAAGTTGTGCCGCCGGACGGCTCCTATCGGCGGGTATCTGCCACATCTTGAAGTGGCCCATTACCCCCGAACGGTATACGAGCTGAGTGCCATCCGGCGACCACACCGGCCAGTGACTTACGCCATCTGTCGTCATGTGAGAGAGGACCTCGCGAGCGAAATCATATACATAGAAGTTATGATTGGGCCCTTCGATCTCTACGGCAAGCTGGCGCATGTCCGGTGATATCCGCGGATGAAGGTAGGCTTTGAGCGGCAGTTTGAGCGGTTCAGCGTTCCCCTTTCGATCCACCCACACAAGGGTTCGTTCGCCTTTATCCGCGACCCCGGGAACGTAGACGAGGTCGCCGCTGGCCGAGACGTCGTAGTTCGCGACACCGCTGTTCCGGCTCATCAGCACGTCCTCCAGAGCGGGGAATGCCTGGCCGGTCGTCTCCAACCGATTCGCGTCGAAACGAATTGCGAAAACTTTTGCATCACGCGCGTAGAGAAGATGGCCAGAGGGCGAATAGCGCGGGTGAGTGCCGCCTTCCACAAGCGTCTTTGTCTGCCCGGTCTCGATATTGAGGACAGCGATATGGGCATCGTCGAACGTTTCGCTGTCGGCTGTGCCCACGGTGAGCAGGATCGCTTTGGCTCCGGGCAACGCGCAAGGGTACCTGTGCTGACGCTCGCCTTTCGCGAGGTCGATCTTGACAACCTCCTTCGGCTCGCCGCCGGCCGCCGCGACGCGCACCAGCCCCCCAGGAACCTCCGAGACGAAGTAAATCATTCCATCAGCCGCCCACGTTGCCCCCACATAGCCTTTGCCGCAGACATCTCCAGGTGGGCCGCCGCCCAGGGCCATTTTCCGGATTATCGGCCTTCCCGACGCCGTCCCCATAAATCCAATCCATTGGCCGTCGGGGGAGAAAAAAGGCGCCCCGGCATCGAAGGGGAGCGCTTTGGGCTCCAACTCGCGGAGCGAGTGCAGGTAGAATTTATCCCCTCCGATCGGTAGGTAACTGGACACGCCGCTGCTGATGACGTTGAACGCAATATGCGTACCGTCCGGAGAAATCGCCACGCGCTTGTTGAAGCTCGCCACCGCCACTGCTCCCTCTGGCAGCGGAAGGCGAAACCGCGTCAGATTGCGGGGTGCGGCGCCGCGATACCTGCTGATCGCAAAGATACCCGTGGCGAGGGCGCCCGCTGCCGCTCCCGCTAACGCGCTGATGGCGGTGCGCCGTGTCATTCCGGCAGGCTTCTGCAAGTCAGCTCGCGCTGGACTGGAGAGCGCCTCGTCCAGTTCCAGGCGTGCGTCACCGATGTCGCGCAATCGGCGGCTGGAATCTTTTTGAAGGCAACGCAGGAGTAGGTGGCGCACCTGCGCGGGCGCTGCTGCGGGCAGCTTCGTCCAATCGGGCTCGCGCTCGAGAATGGCCGCGATAGTATCGGAGGCCGTGTCGCCCGGAAACGCCCGACGCCCGGTCAGCAGTTCGTACAGTACACACCCAAACGCCCAAATATCTGTTCGCTTATCGACCGTCTTGCCGCGCGCCTGCTCCGGACTCATGTACGCGGCTGTGCCGAGAATCGCGCCTTCCAAGGTGCCATTCACGGTCACGGTTGGCGATTGTGAGAGATCTGGTCCCGTTGCGTCGCTGACCACCGCTTTGGCCAACCCAAAGTCGAGCACTTTCACCTTGCCGTCGGTCGTGATTTTCACATTTGCTGGCTTCAGGTCGCGGTGGATGATGCCGCGCCCGTGCGCTGATTCGAGCGCCTCGGCAATCTGGCGCGCGATTGCGACTGCATCGGTAACCGATAGTGGCCCTCGGCGCAGCCGCTCCCCGAGCGTATCGCCCTCCACGAGTTCGAGCACGAGCGCGTGAACGCTTTTCGCCTCTTCGATACCGTAGATAGCACCGATATATGGATGATTCAGTGCCGCAAGCATTCGCGCTTCGCGCTCAAAACGAGCGAGGCGCTCCGGATCGCTAGTGAAGATCTGAGGTAGGATCTTGATAGCCACGTCGCGGCCGAGTTTCGTGTCTCGGGCACGATACACTTCTCCCATGCCGCCGGCGCCGAGGGGCGCCTGGATTTCGTATGGCCCAAACCGTGTTCCGGCAGAAAGGCCCATCCTCTAACCTCTGGGAAAGTAGGCCCATTCTACGCTGAAAGATTTTGTCAATAAAGGCGGAACAATCAAGCTGGACAGTCAAATCCACCCCGCTCGCACCAGAGGGTCTCAATCGCAATACAACAGGAAACGCCCACACGTAGCAAGCGGGAGTTCGCCGGTCGTCCCGTGCGCAGCGGATCCGACGATTCTGGACGAGTGGTCGGCGACTCGGAAGTTAGCTTGTCGTTTCCGGGTACGCCGTCGACCGGAACATACGGCGAGCGTAGCTGGTGTGTCATTCCTTGCTCACTGTAGCTTGGCGTACTCACACTTAGCTTGTTAGGGGATGGGTATGTCTGGGTCGGCATCCTTCCTGGGGGCCAGAAGTCTTGCGTACTTAGCGCGAGTTTTCCCCGTGTCGCCGGAGAGGACGTAGGCGGGATATTGGGCCCCGAAGAACCCTTGTTTGTTGCTGCGCGGCGCGCCACAAGTCTCGCCGGAATACGGAATCTACGACTTTTTAGCCGGGGCCGCGGCGGTCACCTTATGACCTGTAGCTTCTTCGACGACCGAAAACTCTCCACCGTTCTGCGACATCTCGAGCTTGAACGTGTACTCGGTTTTGGATACTTGCTTGATGGTGACACGCACACTGATCTTAGCGTCGCCCATCTTGGATTCGGCAGTCCAATTCCAAGTGTCACCGTTCACCGTGCCTTTCGATTCAATAGCTTCGCCCGTGTTGGTGAACTCATGGTAGGTGTAAACCTTCTCGTTCGGATCATATCCCATAAAGGAGACGCCCTTCGCTGGCCCCATCGGCCCGGTGCCTTCCGAGTGGCACATGACGAAGAACCCGCCCGAGTACCATTCGCACTTTTCCGTGGCCGTGAACTTGCCTCCGGGCATCGGGCCGAACGGTTTGGCCTCGCCCGCCACGTTCCACGTGCCGATGTTATAGTCGAGCTTCTTGACCTCTTG
>Ga0209648_10005793_pt1 | contig 10606 bp, 10 predicted proteins | sample GraSoi2013_115cm_FD_185830 | JGI IMG/M metagenome (GOLD analysis project Ga0209648, IMG submission 185830) | Grasslands soil microbial communities from the Angelo Coastal Reserve, California, USA - Sample 9_17_2013_115cm (SPAdes) (version 2) | ecosystem: Environmental > Terrestrial > Soil >...
GCATGTATAGGCGAGTGGTCTCTATTGTTCGATATGATCAGCCATGATGCCGATCGTCAGTGTTCGAGCGGATGCCGCGTCTGAAACGTCGCCACCCGTTTAGGCATCATATCCTATAGTTGGAGGCCCATCATGCTTCGCAGTTCTGTCCACCCCATCGTCTCAGTCCTCGCATCCGTTTTCCTCTTAACGCCTTCCTCCTTCGCCTTCGACACTCCTTTGTCCGACCAGGCCGTCCGCGAAGCCTATTTCCTCGGCCAGCGTGGTGACGAAACCATGGCCACCTTCCTCAACAAATACACAAAGTTATTAAAGGCACCGAAGACCGGTCCGGACATTGCCTCCGTGACTGTGTTCACTCCCTTCGCTCTTCTCGTCCAGCAATCCAGCCAGCACTCATCCGGTTACAGTGCCCAGCAGGCCGCCATTGACCATCGGAACCAGGAAGAATTCGTGAGAATCGTCGTTCAAATTCAGCTCACTAATTCTTATGCGGCATACATCGTTCGCCCTACCGGTTCCCGCTCCGGTTCTCCCAACGGTTTCACCCCACGTCCCTATGACTTCTGGAAAGATTTCGACGTGAAGGTCTCTAGCGACGACAAAAAGCTAAAGCCCTTCTCTTCTTCCGGCCATCCCAATCTCATCTGCTCCGATGAAGGCGGTTGCGAGCTCACTGGCGCCACTCTCCAGTTCGACTTCTCCGCCGAAGACTTTGCCTCCGGCTCCGCCACCATTGACGTGAATCCCCCAGAGGGCGATTCCATCTCTGTCGACTTCGACCTCGATCATCTCCGCTGAACTCTTCGCACCTGCGCGACAACTCAAGGCGAGAATGACATCCTTACTGCTGTGGCAGCGCCACATTCAGCGTTATACTTCCTCTTGGGGAAGTTCCAATGCGCTACCTCTTTCGCCTTTTCACCAGCTTCCTCGTAGCTTGTGTGACTCTGCCCGCCTCTGCCATTAATACTCCTCTCTCCGACGAGGCCGTCCGCGAAGCCTATTTCCTCGGCCAGCGTCACGACGGTTCTTACCCTTCTCTGATGGGCAATTACATCAAGCGCCCGCCGGCCCCCAAGTCCGGCCCGCATATATTCTCTATCACTTTCCTGACGCCTTTTATTCAGCTTGTGGCAAACTCCGACCGTTTCATCGGCAACTACAGCGCGCAGCAGGCCGCACTCGACCACCGCGGTCAGGCAGAGTTCGTCCGCATCATCGTTGAGATCAAGCTGACCCCCACCTACGGAGCCTTCCTTGCTCCTGAACCAAGTTCACGTTCAAGTTCACAGTCAATCCCCATCCCTCGACCCCATGATTTCTGGCGGGACTTTCAAGTCTAGGTCTCGGACGGAGACCAGCTCCTCACGCCCTCCGATTCGCATGGCCGGGCAAATTATAATTGTGGGCGCCACGGCTATCCTTAGCTATCTGGCGGGCGCAACTCTCGAATTCGACCTTCCCGCCACCGCCTCCGATTCCGCCACCATCCAAGTCATTCCCCCCGAAGGTGACTCCGTCTCCGTCAACTTCGCCCTCACCCGCCTCCGTTAACACGCCTCAGCCCACTTGACTGCGGTATCCCCGCGCTAAGTTCCCACGTTCCACTCACGAATGACTTGTGAGCAGTTTTGCCACTCTAGCTTTTCCTTGACTTTCCTTAACGTTCTGGTACACTAGTTCACGGGTAAATCTCGGTAACATTCCTCCTGCGGTGGCACTTGTCGCGGTAGCATGGTGGATCAACGATGTCCAAGCTAAGCCTTTTAGAATCAACACTTATGAAAATAGCCGAAAAGCACACGCCTAACTACCTTTAGAATCAACACTTATAGAAATGCCCGTAAGTATTGATTCTAAACCACTTACACTAACACTAAGTCCTTTAAATGCACTTACGAAAAACATAGGGGGGTGGCCCTGTTATGGTTAACTAGAAGTCATCTCATAAATGCTCGGACATCGCGAAAAGGACGGCACTTACAGGATGAAGCCGTTGAAAGTCAGCCAACTCACCACTTTCCGTACGATTCCATTACAGCCGGTTTGTGGTTTTTCTGCCACAAAACCATTTATGAGATAACCTCTAGAAGATCCCCACGGGATTTCGCTCACTACCATCCACTTCCACGGATCCTTGGTCTCTGGATCACTCCATTCATTGGACTGGGAACAAGAGGCGGGGGCCAGGCACACGGGAATCGTACTGACAACTTAAAACATAAGAACTGAAAACTGTTCAAGATCGCCAGCGCAGCGCGACCGGCCCATCCATCGGATGCACCATCGCCGCGCCCGTCCGCCGCGACTCGATCAGGCTGGCCTTCAGCGCGAAATACCATTTCGCCGGACGGTCCGCATCATCGATCAGCATCAACCGCGGATTGTGCTTCAATCCTTCCGCCTGCCGGATCATCGTTTCCTGGTCCTGGCGGAGAAAAATCTTGCCGAAGATGCGGAAAATCGAAACCGGGAGAAAAAACAAATTCCACGCCGCCACGAAATCGATCCTGCACAAATCCCGCCGCACCGGCGTCACTGTCGCGCGGCTGGAAAACCACAGCTTCCCGCTGCGGTCCTCTTCCGTCCGTATATTTGGCAGCACGAAATCGATCGTCGTCGTCACCGGTTCCCCGGTGATTTTCTTCAGCAACTGGTACGGTGCGCTGTTCGTGCTCGGGGAATGCGGGCTCATCCGGAAGCCGTTCGGGATCGGCTCGAATTGCTTGGCCTTCTCGTGGATGCTTCCGCGTTTTCGCCAGAACCACGATTGGTGCACGAACGGCCCATGCGCCGGGTCCATCAGTCCGATAATCCCGTGATCGATGTGCGACGGCAGCTCGCAGGAAAGATGCGTGATCTTGTATTTGTCGCTGAAAACGGTAAGCCCCGGCGCCGCGGGAATCGTGTCCGGCAATTTCGATCCCGGCGCGTTCATGTAAACCCAAACGTACCCGTCCCGCTCCTCGCAAGGATAGTGTCCCGCAAAAATCCGCTCCACTTTCAACTTGTCCTGACTGGAAAGTGAAGGAATCTCGACGCACTGCCCACTGCACGCATCGAACCGCCACCCGTGATAACAGCACTCCACCACGTTCCCATCCAGCCGCCCATAAGACAGCGGTATCCCCCGGTGCGGGCAAGAATCCCGCATCGCAAACGGTCTTCCGTCGGAAGTCCGCCCCAACACCAGCGGCACCTCCAGCAGCATCGCCCTCAACAAGTTCTGCCCGCGAATCTCCATACTCCGCACCGCGGGATACCAGAAATCCCACAAAAATCCCGCATCCGACTTAGCCGCAGCTTCCTGCGCCACCTCGGCATCCATCCGCATCATCGTCCGTACCGCTTCGCTCATGGCTTTGTTCGCATCGTAGTATACCGCCTCAGGTTGCGGCAACCACCGCAACGCTCGGGTTTGACACGCCGGTCAGTCTTCAGGCTTATACTTCCCGCTTGGCATGAAAGTTGAGGCTGTGAAAAGACCATCTTATCGGCTGCGTTGATTCCATTAGTGCTGTTCGAGGTCTATTTATGCATAGTATTCATCCCTGATACGTGGCGGCGCGCTATTGACGATCACATCCCAGATATTTTCGCGAGATCGAATGACTGGACACCGATAACGCACCCACTTCTCAGCCAAGAGATTGAACAGTTTTTGCACGAGCACATCGGAATTAGGATCCTCCTGTTCGTAATGACGGTTGGTTTGCTGATTGGGAATGCATGGCTCATTCGTTTGATTTGGCGGCTCCGGGGCAGTTCACAAAATGCATCGGAGAGTCGATGAACGTGATTTTCCGGTGATTGAGCGCTTACTATCGAGGCCCGATTTGCGCGATTTGGAATTCGGCGGTATTCTTAGTACAGGGCAAATCGATGTACGCCACCTTCTATTAGCTGACTTGCTTCTCGCTCCTTCTCCGGGAGCCCGCACTTGTCCGTAAACTAGATTCAACTTTCTTTCCTTTTTCTTACTAAGAACTTAGAACTAACGACTAAGAACTACAGAGGTTTTGCAATGGCCGCACTGACGTTATCTGAAAAATTGGACCAGCTGGGCACGCGCTACGACGAGCTCACGCAGGAACTTTCCTCGGCGGAGATCGTCTCGGACTCCTCGCGCTTCCAAAAGGTCGCCAAGCAGCAATCCGAGCTCGGTGAAATCGTCGCCAGGCACCGCGAATTCAAACAGATTGAAAAAGACCTTGCCGGCGCCCACCAGATGTTTCTCGAAGCGGAAGACGCCGAAATGAAACAGATGGCCCACGACGAAGAAAAAGAACTCTCCGCGCGCAAGGAAGTGGCTGAGCGCGAACTGAAACTCCTGCTCCTCCCGAAAGATCCCCTCGACGAAAAGAGCGTAATCGTGGAAATCCGCGCCGGCACCGGCGGCGACGAAGCCGCTCTCTTCGCCGCCGAACTCTTTCGCATGTATTCGCGCTACGCCGAAACGCAGGGCTGGAAAGTCGAAATCCTCGAAAGCTCTCCGTCTTCCATCGGCGGCCTCAAGGAAGTCGTCGCCGCGATTCAAGGGCAGAAGGTCTATTCCAAACTAAAATACGAAAGCGGCGTGCATCGTGTTCAGCGCGTTCCCGCCACGGAAACGCAGGGCCGCATTCATACTTCTGCCGCAACCGTCGCGGTGCTCCCCGAAGCCGACGAAATCGACATCAAGATTGAAGCAAAAGATTTGCGCGTCGATACGTTCTGCTCTTCCGGCCCCGGCGGCCAGTCCGTTAACACCACCTATTCCGCCGTCCGCATCACGCATATCCCCAGCGGATTGGTCGTCTCGCAGCAGGACGAAAAATCCCAAATCAAGAATCGCGCGAAAGCTATGCGCGTTCTCCGCGCGCGCCTCTACGAACAAGAGCAGGAGAAGCGGCAGGCCGCGCTCTCCGCCGAACGCCGTGGCCAAATCAAAACCGGCGACCGCTCCGAAAAAATCCGCACCTACAATTTCCCGCAGAATCGCGTAACCGATCACCGCATCGGCCTGACACTCCATCAGTTAACCGAGGTGATGGAAGGAAAACTCGCCCCGCTCGTCGATGCCCTCGTCGAGCACTATGAATCCGAGCGCCTCCAGCAGGAACTCGCCACCGCGTGATGTCGTACGACTCATCGAATTCGCGCGCCGGGCAGAATTCCTTCTTTTTTCAGCCGCTTTCTCTTCTCTGTGAACTCTGCGTTCTCTGTGCTCTCTGTGTTAATTCTTTCAACTCTTTCTAACCGTATCGTGCCTCAATGAGTGCCAGCGAATCGCAGATCGACGTACGCACCGCACTGAAGCAAGGGCTCGCCCAACTGCGCGAATCGCACATTCCTTCCTACACGCTCGCCGCGGAACTCCTGCTGCTCCATGTCCTCGGCCGCGACCGCACTTGGCTCTACGCGCATCCCGAAGAACCGGTCTCCAGCGCCAACGCCGAGCGCTTCTTCGCGCTGATTGCCCGCCGCACGAATGGCGAACCAACGCAGCATCTCACCCGCAAACAAGAATTCTGGGGCCTCGAGTTTGAAGTTACACCCGACGTTTTGATTCCTCGCCCCGAAACCGAGCACGTCATCGAAGTCGCCCTCGACCGGCTCGCCGTCCGCGAACGCCGCGCCGGCCGCAAACAGACGCTCACCGGCGAAGGCTTGCAAATCGCCGATATCGGCACCGGCTCCGGCTGCATCGCCATAGCGCTTGCAAAGGAATTGCCGAGCGCAACGATTTACGCCACCGATGTTTCCCCTGCCACACTCACCGTGGCCAAACGCAACGCCAAACGCCATTCTGTTTCCGACCGCATCCATTTCCTTGAATCCAACCTGCTCGACCAAGTCTCCCTTGTAGCGGCGCAGCATGCTGTGCCCTTGCTTGGCACCGACTCATCCTCAACTCCCCGCCAACCGCCAGTCACGAGTCACCAGTCACCTCTTCTGGATCTCATCGTCAGCAACCCGCCCTACATCGGCCGTCGCGAAGCCGCAACCCTCATGCGCGAAGTCCGCGATCACGAACCGGAAGTCGCTCTCTACGGCGGCGAAGAAGGCTACGAACTCTACGCCGATCTCATCGCGCAAGCCGCCACGCATCTCAAGCCTGGCGGCATCCTGGTCCTCGAACTCGGCCACAGCAGTTTGCCGGCAGTCCAGCCGCTCCTCGACGCTCCCGCCTGGACAAATGTAGGCGTAACTAACGATCTCGCCGGAATCCCCCGCGTCCTCGCCGCAGAACGCACTTGAGCACGGTGGCTTTGGACGCTAGAATAGTGGCTGAACTAATTAATCAGTTCAGAGAAGATGGGATGGACAAATGGCAAAACGACGATCAACGGGATCGCGGTCTGTTGCGCAGATAGTGTCGGCGCTGACCGCGCGTACGCAATTCGGTCAGATACTCAAACGAGCGGGGCAGAACCAGGAAAGGTTCGTCGTCGGCAAACGCGGTGAGCCGCAAGTGGTAATTATGGGCATCGAGGAGTATTTGAGAAACTTTGCGAAGCCTCTTCCCGTCGTTGAAGAAATTCGACGCGAGGCCAAATCCAAGGGGCTAGACCGTTTAACAATGCGAGAAATAAACCGGGAGATCAAACGCTACCGCCGCGAGGGCAAGCACAAGCAGAAGTTGAAGAATGCTTAGGATAGTTTTGGACACAAACGTCGTTGTTTCGGGACTTCTGCATCAAAAAGGCGCTCCGGCAACCATCCTGGATGCGGCGACCTCGAAACAGTTTCGCTGTCATATCTCGGAATCTCTCCTCGATGAATACCGCGAAGTGCTGACTCGCGACTACCTTGGGCTGAATCAGCACAGGGCAGCAAGGTTCATTAGAGACCTTCGAGAGGCTGCCATATTCGTTGTGCCTCGAAAAAAAGTAGCCGTAGCGCGGGATCCAGATGACGATAGAGTGATGGAGCGCGCGCTCGAAGCCGGCGCTGATTTTATCGTTACAGGAAATATTCGGGACTTTCCAGCGCAATTCCATGGCGTACGCGTCGTCACGCCGCGCGATTTTCTGTTCGTCCTGGGATCCTCACCGTATCCATTCTAGTTCCACCGGCACAGCCAAATCGGAATTGTTGCAGGTTTTGGGGGGAAGCGTAGGCTAGGGCCATGCCCGATATGGCGCGATTCCGCGCGAAGCATGGGCCGCTCGACGAGCGGTCCGCCGAAGAGGCGTCTTCGATTCTGCACGTAGACATGGACGCGTTCTTCGTGTCCGTGGAATTGCTGGATCGGCCGGAACTGCGCGGCAAGCCCGTCGTCGTGGGAGGGCAGCCGGACCAGCGCGGCGTCGTTTCCGCAGCGAGCTATGAAGCTCGCAAGTACGGCATTCACTCGGCGATGCCACTGCGTACCGCCGGACGTCTCTGCCCTCACGCGATCTTTTTGGATGGGCACCACGAAAAATACGGGGAGTGGAGCGACCGCGTCGCGACTATCCTCGCGAAATTCTCCCCGATCGTGGAAATGGTTTCGATCGATGAAGCCTATCTCGATCTCGCAGGCACCGAACGCCTGCACGGTCCACCTCTCGCTGCCGCCGACAAGTTGCTTCGAACGATCACACACACCACTGCTCTCCCCTGCTCCGGCGGACTCGCTACGACACGGCTCGTCGCGAAAGTTGCGTCGGACCAGGCCAAGCCGCGCGGTCTCGTCTGGGTCCCTGCGGGCAGCGAACAGCGATTCCTCGCGCCGCTGCCAGTGAGAAAAATTCCGGGCATCGGCGAAGTTACGGAGCGCGCGCTGCGCGCTCTCGGCATCGAAACCGTCGAGCAGATCGCGGCCATGTCGCAGGAAAAACTGGAAAGCATTTTCGGCCAGTGGGGCACGGCGCTCTATCGCAAGTCGCGCGGCGGCGATTCCTACGAATTCGTTATCGATGCGGAGCCGAAATCCATCTCGCACAATCACACGTTCGGAGAAGACACCGACAACGTGGACGTCCTGTCCGCGATGCTCAGCCATCTTTCGCAGAAAGCCTGCAAGCGGCTCCGCGAAGCAGGTCTGGCCACGCGAACGCTCACACTGACGATTCGCTACGCCGGATTCGAAACGCATACGCGCTCCAAAACGCTCGGGGAGCCCACGCGGCTGGATTCCGACATTTTTGCGGTGTTTCAAGAACTCTTCCGCGCCCATCGAGATGTGAAAAGAAAAGTCCGGCTGCTCGGAGTGAGCCTCAGCGGACTTACTCACGGCGGCCAGCAACTTGATTTGCTCGACGCCGAGCGCCGCGCGAAATTGGAAAAACTCACCAGCGCCACGGACCGTCTCCGCGACCGTTTTGGTTTCGGCAAAGTGCAATTCGGCGGCTCGCTTCGCCGCGATGAACCGGGACATGATCGCGACGATTCGTAACTTTCAGCGAAACCTCAGCCGAATGACCTATACTCTATCTTCCTTGAGCGATCATCCATGAGCGCACCTCCGACTCCCGGTGTCTCCTCCTCACCCCCTCCGCTCCATGCGCTGGGTCGCGTGCGCCAATTCTGGCAGCGCGTCAGCGAAGGCCGCCAGATTGATGAATTGTGGTCGCAATTTACGGCCGATGCCCGCGCAAGTTATGGCTTTTACATGAAAGAGGCGGACTCGGAGGAACTGGAAACCCATCGCGGATTCAAGCGCTGGTTCCGGATAGCGAAAACGCTCTTCTGGTCGTTGTTGATGAAGATGACGCCGGCGCGACGAGTGCTGTTGCTTGTGGCGTTTCTGATGTTGGTAATGTCCGGAATCAAACTTCAGGTGGGGCAGAACTTTGCTTTCGATGTGAATTTCGAAGTTATCGCCGCCTTTGTCTTCCTGCTCTTGCTTTCGCTGGAACTGGCGGACAAGGTGACGATGAAACGCGACCTGGAAATCGCGAGAGAGATTCAAACCTGGCTTGTGCCTTCGCAACCGCCCGAAATTACGGGCGCGAACATCGCCTTCGCGACGCGCCCGCAAAATTCCGTCGCCGGTGATTATTACGACGCGTTCTATCCGAACCCGGAAGATCGCGAGAAACTAATGGTGGTGATCGCCGATGTGGCCGGCAAAAGCGTTCCCGCCGCGCTGCTAATGGCCACTCTGCAGGCAAGCCTGCGAACCATTGCCGGAGAAAATGCTCCGCTTGTGGATCTGGTGGCGCGGCTGAACCGCTATGCTTGCGCGCACAGTTTGAATGGCCTGCGCTTCACGACCGCGGTTCTCTCGGAATACAATCCGTTGTCACGGAATCTGACCTACGTCAATGCCGGCCATAACGCCCCGATTCTACGCCGCGCCAATGGCACGCTAGAAACACTGGAAGCCGGCGGTCTGCCCCTTGGAATCCAATCGTCCGTGAAGTATGAAACTGCTTCACTGGAGCTCAAACCGGGCGATGCGTTGATTTTCTTCACCGATGGCGTTGTCGAGGCTTTCAACGAATCGGGAGAAGAATTTGGCAACGCCCGCTGGCTCAGCGCCATTCGCAATCTGCCGGATTGGGATGCTCAGCAAACCCTTCAATTCTTGATGAAGCGCGTGGATGAATTCGTGGGCGCCACGCGGCAATCCGACGACATAACTTGCCTCGTCTTCCGCAGCAAGTAGCGTCGTGTGGCCGCTTGAAGCAGATTCGATCCCTTGACAACGAATACCGGGTTCAGTTGTTTTAATTCGTTCTCAGTTGTCAGTTTTCAGTTCTCAGTAAGAGAAAAGAGGACCTTATGTCGGTGGGAATCTCTTTCTCGCGCCGAAGAACGGCCCGCCTCAGAAGGCAGGCCCTACAAGAGCTTACGGAAACTATCGAGAACACCGATCTCCCCTCGCGGCCCCGACTGTCGCATAATCACAGCGTGAGCCTGCGCGAAATGGCCAACTCGATCTGCGACACACTCCGCGGCAACGGTTATCAGGCGCTGCTGGTTGGCGGATGCGTGCGCGACGTGCTTCTCGGCCGCGAGCCCGCCGACTACGACGTGACCACCGATGCCACGCCGGAAGAGGTGGCGAGGTTGTTCCCCGAGAGCATCGCGGTCGGTGCGCAGTTCGGAGTGATCTTGATTCCGCGTGATGGCCTCAAAGTCGAAGTTGCCACGTTCCGCTCGGACGTGGGCTACAGTGATGGCCGCCATCCGGACCGCGTCGTGTACTCAAAGACAGCGCAGGAAGATGTGCAGCGCCGCGACTTTACCATCAACGGCTTGCTGATGCGGCACGACACGGAAGAAGTGCTCGATTTCGTGGGCGGGCAGTCGGACCTCGAGGCGAAAGTCATTCGAGCCATCGGCGAGCCCGACCGTCGTTTCGCGGAAGACAAACTCCGCATGATGCGCGCGGTGCGATTTGCGGCGCGCTTCGGCTTCGAAATCGAAGCCGCCACGTTTCGGGCCATACGCCGCCACGTCGGGGAGATCCACCAAGTTTCTCCGGAGCGCCTCCGCGAAGAGCTCACCAAACTTCTTACCGAGGGTGCGGCGCGGCGGGCCTTCGAGCTACTGGATGAGACCTGGCTTCTCCAGCAAGTTCTTCCGGAAGTCGGGGCGATGAAGGGCGTCGAGCAACCTCACCAATATCATCCGGAAGGGGACGTTTGGATTCACACGCTCATGATGCTGGAAGGACTTCCGGCCGGCA
>Ga0209648_10005795_pt1 | contig 10604 bp, 9 predicted proteins | sample GraSoi2013_115cm_FD_185830 | JGI IMG/M metagenome (GOLD analysis project Ga0209648, IMG submission 185830) | Grasslands soil microbial communities from the Angelo Coastal Reserve, California, USA - Sample 9_17_2013_115cm (SPAdes) (version 2) | ecosystem: Environmental > Terrestrial > Soil >...
GACGATGACCGTCGACGAGCGGCTCGCGGGCGTCATGAAGTTTTCGCCGGAAATGTGCTCGCTCAACATGGGCTCGATGAACTTCGCGCTCTATCCGATGGTCACCAAATACAAGACCTGGAAGTACGAGTGGGAAAAGCCTTATCTTCTCGGGACCGACCAGATCATCTTCCGCAACACCTTCGCCGACATCGAGAAGATCTCGAAGCTGATGGGCGAGGGGCACGGCACCAAGTTCGAGCACGAGTGCTACGACGTCGGGCATCTCTACAATCTCGCCCACTGCGTCGACAAAGGCTGGTTCAAGCCCCCGATCTTCCTGCAGCTGATCTTCGGCATTCTCGGCGGCATCGGCGCCGACGTGGAGAACCTCCTCTTCATGAAGCGCACCGCCGACAAGCTGTTCGGCGACGACTATTCGTGGTCGGTGCTCGGGGCCGGGCGTTTCCAGATGCCGTTCGCGACCCAAGCGGTGATGATGGGCGGCAACGTGCGCGTCGGTCTCGAGGACAGCCTGTTCATCGGCCGCGGCCAGCTCGCCAAAAGCAACGCCGAGCAGGTGGGCAAGGCGCGGCGCCTGATCGAGGAGCTCGGCTACCAGGTGGCGACGCCGAAGGACGCGCGCGCGATGCTCGGGTTGAAGGGCCCGGACCGCACGAAGTTTTAACAAGGCGAAAGGATGACGGTGCCCCTTGGGAGATCTTCAATCGGCCTCAGGCTGAGGAGCATCGCAGCGCGCCGCATGTGCCAGACGGCGTCGCGAGCATGGTTGCGCTGCGATGCGTCTCGAAGCATGAGGCCGCCCCATCCTTCGAGACGCGCGCACGAAAGTTCGAGTTTGCGGAACGCTAGCTACGTGCGCGCTCCTCAGGATGAGGGCGGAGAAAGAGTGAGCTGCGATGCCTGACCAAACAATCGTCGATATCTACTGTCACATCTTTCCCGACAAGTTCTTCCAGGAGATGAATCGCATCGCGCCGCGGCTCGGCAACATCGCGGCGCGGCTGCGGGGCGTCAAAAAGCTGTTCGATCTCGATGAGCGCTTCCGCGAGATGGACCAGTTCGGCGATTACCGCCAAATCATCTCGTTGCCCAATCCCCCGATCGAGGACCTTGCCGCCGGTGAGGTCGGGCTCAACCTCGCGCGCATCGGCAACGACGCCATGGCCGAACTCGCCGCGCGCCATCCCGAGCGCTTCCCGACCTTCGTCGCCGCGCTCTCGATGACGGACGTGGAGGGCTCGGTCGCGGAGGCGCGGCGCGCGGTCAACGAGCTCGGCGCCGGCGGCGTCCAGATCTTCACCAGCGTGGCCGGCCGGCCGCTCGACGAAAAAGCCTTCGAGCCGATTTTCGCGACCATGGCGGAGCTCGATCTGCCGATCTGGCTGCACCCGGCGCGCACCGCGAGCATGCCGGATTATCCCAAGGAGCAGAAGTCGCGGTTCGAGATGTGGTGGTGCTTCGGCTGGCCCTACGACACCTCGGTGGCGATGGTGCGCATGGTGTTTTGCGGCCTGCTCGACCGCTATCCGCGGCTCAAGATCGTCACCCATCATCTCGGCGGCATGATCCCCTACTACGACGGCCGCGTCGGGCCGGGCCTCGACGTGCTGGGCGCCCGCACCACCGATGAGGACTATTCGAAGATCCTGCCGTCGCTGAAGCGGCCGCATCTCGACTATATGCACGATTTCTACGGCGACACCGCGCTGTTCGGCGGCGGCATCCACGCGGTGCGCTGCGGGCTCGAGTTCTTCGGCGCCGAGCACGTGGTGTTCGCGACCGACACGCCGCTCGGCCCGATCGCGCCGACCATCGACGTCATCAAGCGGCTCGATGTCGCCGACGGCGATCGGCGCAAGATCTTCGCCGGCAATGCCGAGCGGCTGCTCAAGCGGAAATTCTCGTGACATGCGAGAGGCGAGCACGCCCATGATTGTGACGTTACGCCCCTTCATTGCCGCGGTGCTGTTGCTCGCGGCGAGCGGTTCGACCCTCGTGCCAAGTCCGGCCGCCGCCGAGACCTTGCGGGTCGGCAAGGCGGTGCCCGAGGCGTTCTCGTTCGTGCCGCTCGACATCGGCATGCGCAAGGGCTTGTTCGCGAACAACGGGCTCGAGATCGAGTCGATCGCCTTTACGGGCGACGCGCGCATGCAGCAGGCGATGGCCTCCGACAGTCTCGACGTGGCGCTCGGCTCCGGCCCGGCGATGGCGTTCATCGTCAAGGGCGCGCCGATCAAGGCGGTCGCCGCCATGGCCGGGCCGCCGCTCTTGCTGGCGATCGTGGTGCGACCCGACGGTCCCAAGACCGTCGGCGGGCTTAGGGCCAAGAAGATCAGCGTCTCGACCGCCGGCTCGCTCACCTATTGGCTGGTCAGCGAGACCTCGCGGCGGCAAGGATGGGGGCCCAAGGGCATCGAGATCGCGCCCATGGGCGCGCTGCCCGGCCAGATCGCGGCGATGAAGCGCGGCGACATCGACGGCGCGATCATGGACATCGGCAACGCCTTCGAGCTCGAAAAGCGCGGCGAGGGCCGCATCGTCGTTCGCTTCACCGATATCAAGGATTTCCACATCCACGTGATCTTCGCCACCGACACGCTCATCGCCGGCCGGCCGCAGGCGGTGCGCGGCTTCCTCAAGGGATGGTTTGAAACCATCGCCTTCATGCGCCAGAACAAGCCGGAGACGGTGGCGATCGCCAGCGAGGTCACGCACAAGGACGCCGAGATCAACGCGCGCGTCTACGACGAGTTGATGCCGATGTTCTCCGATGACGGCCGCTTCAATGCGAGCGCGCTCGCCACCCTCGCCAAGTCCTACGTCGAGCTGCAGCTCCTGCCGCAGGAGCCGGCGATGACGGCGCTCTACACCGAGGCGTTCCTGCCGAAGTGACGCGCCGCTCCATCCGTTCATTCCCGCGCAAGCGCATCTCCGCCGCTCATTCCCGCGCATAGCGCGTCGTTAAGGGCGTTCACGCCCGTCTTCGACGGGCTATGGACGCGCGTAAACGCGCTTATGGCTCAATGCGGGCTACAAAGACTGCGTCCCCGCTTTCGCGGGGACCAGCGGACGTTGAGTGGCGCTCACACCAGCTCCGGCCACGGCACGATGGTCGACTTGACCGTCTTCATGGCCATCGCGTCCTTGACCGCGCGGGAAACGCCGCCTTCGTCGAAGGGGTAGAGCGTCTGCATGTCGAGCCAGGGATACTTGTCGCGCGCGCGGTCGAGCATGTCGACGCCGAGCGGCAAGTCGTTGGCGGTGAAGGCCCACGACCCCAGCACGTTGAGGTCCTTGGCGCAGATGCGGTGCCACGACGTGGCGATCGCGCCGGCATCGGTGAACTGGCCCATCTCCACATAGGTGCCGCCGTCGCGCAGCATCTCGATGCCCTCGGGACCGGCGCTCGGATGGCCGGAACAGTCCATCACGAGGTCGGCGCCGAAGCCGCCGACGATGTCGCGCACGCGCGCGATGCGCTCATCCGGCTCCTTGATCTCCTCGATGTTCACCGTCGCCTCGGCGCCGAATTTGCGCGCGAGCTCGAGCCGCGGCTGCTCGGGCGCGCCGACGCAGATCACACGGCCGGCGCCCATTTCGCGCGCGGCGGCAATGGCGAGAATGCCGATCGGTCCCGAGCCCTGGATCACCACGGTGTCCCCCCAGGTGAATCCACCGGCGCGGATCGCGCGGTTGAACGCCCGGATGCACGAGGTCAGCGGCTCCGACAGCGCGCCGAGCCGCAGCGGCATGTCGTCGGGCAGCTTGTAAACCTTCGTGCCCGGCAGCATGTCGAGGTCGACGTAGACGTATTCCGCGAAGCCTCCCCACAAATGCGGCGCCTTGTCGAAGCCGAGATAGCGTCCGTAATAAACCGGGGTCAGGCACTTATTGGCCTGCTGCGGATAATGCACGCAGTAATAGCAACGCCCGCAAGGCATCAGCGGCGGGATCATCACCTTCGAGCCGACGCCGAGCGTCTTGCCCATGAAATCTTCGGTGAACTCAGCTCCCGCTTCCACGATGACGCCCCCGAGCTCGTGGCCGAGGGTGAAAGGCCACGGCAGCGGCTTCGGCCAGTGACCTTTGAGGATGTGAAGGTCGGTGCCGCACACCCCGCAGGCGCCGATCTGAATCAGCGCGGCGTTCTTGGGGACTTGCGGCCATGGCACCGAGCGGATGACCGGCTCGGCGCCGGGACCGGCGAAGGTGGCGACCCGGATGGTGCTGTTGCGCATGGGATTGTTCTCAGCTCCCAAATCTTATCCGGCATCATTGGCCGAGACTACGCGCCCGCAGCGGCCAGCCGTCAATCGTGGCCCGCACGTGTTGTTGCACCTGTGCCATCACGACATGCTAGAGAATGTGTTCGTGACGTTCTCGCCGGACGTGGAAAGTGAGCCATGGCGAGCCATCTCGATTTCTATTTCTTCTACGGCAGCATCCACTCCTATCTGTCGGTCATGCGCATCGGCGCGCTTGCTTCCGCCGCGGGCGTCGCGGTGCGCTGGCAGCCGTTCAATCTGCGCGAAATTTTGATCGAGCAGAACAATACCGCGTTCACGAAGAACGACGCGAAGATGAATTATTTCTGGCACGACGTCGAGCGGCGCGCGCGCTGCCACAACATCCCGTTCGCCGGCCGGGCGCCATACCCGGCCGATCCGGATCTCCTGGCGCTGCGGGTGGGTCTCATCGCCGCGCAGGAAAAATGGTGCGACGACTACTCGCGCGCCACGTTTCACGACTGGTTCATCGGCCGGCGCGCGCCAGGTGTCGGCGATCACGTCGAGCATATTCTTGCGTCGCTCGATAAATCAGCGGCGCCGATCATCGCCCGCGCGAAGAGCGCAGAAGGCGAGCGTCTGTCGAAGCAGGCGACCGATGCCGCGCGCAAGCTCGGCATTTTCGGTGCGCCGACGTTCGCAATCGGCACGGAAATCTTCTGGGGCGACGATCGACTGGAGGACGCGCTCGCCTTCGCGGCGGGACGCTGAATTGCCTCGAGGTGCGCGTACCGTTCGCATGCCGGAGGCGACACGCGCGTGGGCGAATTTTAGACCCAGCGCGCATGCAATAGGAGGAGATCATGGCGAACCCCAGCAACAGCCCGGAAGCGGCCGCGATCGAGGCCGCGTACCAGGCGCACGTGGAACTGTTGTTCAAATCCTTGGTCACCAACTTGGGCGATCAAGTCGTTTCCCATCAGAGCGACCAGCAAAGTCTCGACAAGTTTAAAGCGGGGCTCAATATCGCGAAGCGGGCGAAGCGGCTGGCGTTGAACGCCGTCACCCCCGCGTTGGCTGCAAGGCCGGCTGCATCACGAAGAAGGAAACGCAAGGAATAATCCAGGTATCGGGGCAAGCCCTAGACAAAGGACAAACGCGACGCAGGTTGTGCTCGTCGCCCCCGATGTGGCCGGGCGTTCTCTCGGCTGTGAACGCCGCTGCAAGGTCCGATTGGCGGTAGATTGGCAGGCGATGCAGCGACCGACGATGAAGTTCGTCAAGTGTGCTACTATGCGTGCTCACGAGATTGACATTTCAGAGTTGCGTCGCGCTCCATGAAAAAAGCGATGACCCGCCGCCGACTGATGGAGCTTACCGCGGCGTTCGCAGCATCAACCGCAGTCGCTCACAGCGTTCAAGCGCAGGCTTACCCGAACCGGACCATTCGGCTGATCGCGCCGTTCGCGGCCGGTGGCGGCACCGACTCCGCAGCCCGCATCATCGCTGCTCGCTTGTCGGAGCTCCTGGGCCAACAGGTAGTGGTCGACAACCGGCCTGGCGCCGGCAGCAACATCGGCGCCGAGGCCGCCGCGCGCTCTGCGCCTGACGGCTACACCCTGCTGCTCGGTGCGCCGGCGCTTGCGATCAACCGCTTTCTTTATGCTTCAGTCAACTACGATTCCGTCACCGATCTCGCGCCGGTGTCATTGCTCTGCCGCTATCCGAACATCCTCGCGGTGTCGGTATCGTCGCCGCTGACTTCGGTCCGCAGTTTCATCGACTACGCCAGGGCCAATCCAGGCAAAGTGACTTATTCCTCCCCGGGGATCGGCACCACGCCGCACCTGTCCGGTGAATTGCTTAAGCACATGGCCGGCATCGAGCTCATCCACGTGCCCTATCGCGGTGCTGGCGCCGGTGCCATTACCGACACCATCGCCGGCCGCGTCGATTCGGCTATCAATACTAGCGGCTCCCTGCTGCAAACCGTGCGCTCCGGGCAACTGCGCGGGCTCGCCGTCACCACGCTGAAACGTTTCCCGACCGCGCCGGAACTGCCGACCATTGCGGAGTCCGGGATTCCGGGCTTTGACGTGTCGGCCTGGTATGCGCTGTTCGTCCCGGCTAAGACCCCGCCCGAGATCATCGGTAGGCTGAACACCGCAACCGCCACGGCATTATCCGAACCCGCGGTGAGGGCCCGGTTCGAGCCACTCGGCGTCGTTGTCGAAAGCTCGACGCCTGAAGGGCTCGAAGCGCTGCTTCAGTCTGAAATCGACAAGTGGGGTCCGATAATCAAGGCCGCCGGCATCAGCGCAAGTAATTGAGCACGAGTCGGCAACGAGGCTCGAGCTGCCGGGCTACTCGGTCACCCGCGTCACGTTCGGCAGGAAAAGCCGATTGATATCGAGCGGCTTGTCGCGCATGTCGCTTCTGAGAATGTCGATGATCTCGGCAACTTTCTTCTTTGAAACTTCGCCTTTCGTTTCGAAGAAATCGATCTTCCGGTACATATCGTAGGATTTCTCGGTATCCTCCGGCGATTGTTTGCTGGCCTCGACCAAAATCCTGACCGCCTCACTGCGATTGTTGCCGTCGTTGAGCCAGACAACGGCCTTCGTATAGGCGGCGAGAAATCTTTCAAGGCGTTCTTTGTTGCGGACCGCCCACGACGTGTTGACCGAAATCCCCGAGAACGGAAGATTCTTGGCGTAATCGACGATAAAGCCCAGATTGGTGAAGCCCGCGGCCTCTGCTCGGAAGTTTAAAGGCGGAAACAGAATGGCCGCCGAGACCGCGCCCGACTGGAGCGCGGCAAATCGCGCCAGCGTCGATCCCGCATACAGCAAATCGTATTCGCCGGCCTTGATGCCGTTCGGCGTCAACATGCGCTCGAGATAAACCCGTGTGATGTCCTTTTCGCCCCCGACCATGATGGTCTTGCCGCGCAACTCCGCGATGGTCTTGATCGTCCGCTGGGCGAGCAGCGCATAGGGCGGCACCTGCCCTTCAATGCGGACGAGTGCAATCGGCGCCCCTTCGAAAATCGCCCGCATCTGATCGATCAGGCCGGAATCGGAGATCTGGAACGCGCCGGCCGCCAACTGTTGTTGAACCCCTGCGCTCGAGGGCGCAAAAATATGCTTGATGTCGAGGTTTTCGGCGGCGAACATGCCCGTGGCGGTGCCGATGTAAAGCGGCCAAAGCAACGCCGTCGGACCGCCGACCGAGCCCATCTCGATCTCGTCAATTGCCCGTGCGGGCGTGCTGGATGCAATCGCCGCATAAGCCAGCTGGATCAGGAGGGAAGCGACCGGAATGATGCGCCTGAACATGGCGTGTTCTCGATCCGAGATGGCTGATCGCTCCAAACAAGGCGCGTCCGGACCAACTTAGGGCAACGAGTTACGACGAGTCAAAAGCCTGCCCCGCGGGTGAGTGCGCCGTGGGAATCGCTGGCGAGCGGAAATGAAAGACGCTTAGCTTCCGCTGCCCGCCGCCTGCTCCCCCGACGGCGAGGGGGAGTTTGTCGAACAAGCCCGTTCGATCTCGTCCATCAATTGGGAAAACGCACCCGTTGCGAGCACGCTGCCGCAACGCGCGAGGATGCGTTCGGCTGTTTCCGCGCCGAGCACCGGTTGCGTAAAACGCAGAAATTTCTCCCGCACGCGCGCGCGATCGAAGGGGAACGCGGGATCGCCGGGAACGTGGGTCACGTCGCGCGCGTGCCGCGTCGGGCCGGCGGCAACGCGCAGGCGCGCCGGCCAGCGCTCCGGATAGTCGGCGAGCAGCTGCTCGTCCGCCTCTACCTTGATCTTTCCCATCAAGGCGCGAACGGGAGGCGGCAGATCCGGCGGCGCCTGCTGCACGTCGAATGCCATCTCGGGCGCGAGCGCGACCACCGCCATGGCGTATTGCACGCTGGTGAGATGCGAGGCGCGATCGCCGGCGACGACGCCGTGATCGATCATCTTGAGGTGGGGCGGCGGCACGGAGACGGCGATCGCGTCGATGGCCGCGGGCGCGACGCCGCCCGCGATGATGTCCTTGAGCGCCTGCGTCGCCGCCATGGTCTGCCGCGCCGCGCACCACGGCTTGAAAGAGACCTCGGTCAAGGCGGTGCGCTCGCCGAGGCCGTCGGTGAGCGCGGCGACGGCGGGCGTGATGCCGAGGACGTCGGGAAGGACGCGGCCTTCGAGCAGCTTGCGATCGGAGGTGAAGCCCTGCTGCGCCGCCAACGCCGCGTTGAGCCCGTTGCGGGCGGCATTGCCCACGGCGAACCAGCGCGCGGTCGTTGCCGCGTTGTGATGTCCCATGGTGGGCGCCGCCAGCGTGAGCGCCAGCGCCAGCGCGTGCGCGCTCGCCTCCGCGTCGAGCTTAAGCAGCCGCGCGGCGGCGGCGGCCATGCCGAAGGGCGCGGCGAAATAGGTCGGCCAGACGCCGCGATAGAGGATGGCCGGCCCGTCGATGGCGCGGCCGAGCCGGGTCATGGCCTCGGTGCCGGCGAGGATCGCCGCGATCACGTCGTCGGCCGCGACCGCCGGCAGCGCACCGGCGACCGTGAGCGCGCCAGGAATGACGATCGCGCCGGGCGTGATCATGGAGGGGAGATGGATGTCGTCGATCTCGCTCAGCCGCGCGAGCGCGCAGCGGGTTGCGAGATCGAGCGGCCATGCGCCTTGTCCACGCGCGCGCATCGCGGCGCGAAATCGCAGCAAGCCCAGGCCTTCGACGGTGCGCGTGCTCGCGATCAAGGCGCCGACGGTGTCGATGAGGTGGAGCTCGACGAGCTCGCGCATCGCCTCGCTGGGCCGCTCGCGCCCGCTTGCGGCGACATAACTGCCGAGCCGTTCGAGCGCGCTCATGTCACGGCCCGTCCTCATGCTGAGCAACCATTATGTGGTTAGTGCTGAGGAGCTCCATGAGGTGCCGCGAGCGACGACGGTATTGACGAAGATGAGGAGCTTGCGGGCGCAGGCGACTAGAGCAAGCGTGTGCGGCTTTCCGGCTACGAGGAGACGCCTGTAGAAGGCTTTCAGTTGGGGGTTCCAGTAAAAGACAGCCGGCAATGCGGCAGCGTAGAGGCTTTGCCGCAATCGCTGACGCCCACCTTTAATGTGTCGCGAGCCTCGCCGCAGACCGCTGTCATCGTCATAGGGAGCAAGGCCTGCGATAGCGGCAGCCTGTTCACGGGTGACGCGGCCGATCTCAGGCATGCGCACCAGGATGGCGACGGCCGTTCGCAGGCCGACGCCGTCCACGCTAGCGATCAGATCGAGCCGATTGGCGAGATCGCGATACTCGCGGATGGCGGTGACCAGTTGCTTAAGCTCTCTGTTCAGGAGCACTTTGAGCCTGTGGATCTCCTGCTTCCAGAACCCCCGAATACGCTCCTCGCGGCAGGCCTCACGGCGGGTTTTGAGCTGGCCAACATCCTCGGTGAGCTGCTCGATCATCGTCAGGTGCTGGGCCAGCGGCGCCAAACGGGCATCCGGCGGTTCGTGGATATCTGTTGCTGCCGCCGTGCAGCGGGCGATGAGGACGGCATCGATGTTGTCGTTCTTGGCATGTTGCAGCACGAACTTGGCGTAAGCACGCACCTGCACCGGCTGGAAGACGATGACCACAAAGCCGTCCGCCCGCAACGACAAGACCACCGCTTGCTCGTAACCGCCGCTCGCCTCGATACCGATGCGCTCGACCTCGCGCTGCCGCAGCCACGCCGACAAGCTGCGGTGGCCTTGCGAGTTGTTGTCGACCTGTACCCGCTGTGCACCGCCATCAATCGCGACATCCAGCTTGTGCTTGCCGGTATCGATGCCGGCGCACACCGTGGTATACTTGCTCATCTTCGTCGACCCTTCCTTGTGATGCGAACCCTCGGTTCCTTCAACCATCCGGGTCCGATGAAGAGCCGATCGCGATCCTGCTCAGCAACAGCCCTTGCGGCTCGGGAGCATGCGATCCGACGATCGGCGGCCCGGTTCAGGCGGCTACCTGGACCGGGCCGTTCCTCATGGAACCGACGCACAATACCGATTCGCGCTAATACAAGGAGCACGCACCGATCTCGGGTTTACCCGAGATCGGCGCTTTAAGCGTGCAAGTCGGGTAAACCCGACTTGCATGCGTGCGTCTCGAAGCATGGCCTGCATCCATCCTTCGAGACGGCTGCTTCGCAGCCTCCTCAGGATGGGGGCGGAGGACGCGGCGCCAACCTTGTGTGCCATCACACTCAAATCCCGTCGGATCCGCCGGCGTCGCCGAGATCGGTGTCGGCGAACAGTGCATCGAGCGGGAGCATCTTGCTGATCATGCCCTGCTCGAAGGTGTAGCGCAGCACGGTTTCGAGGTTCTTGCGGTTGGCCGGAG
>Ga0209648_10005797_pt1 | contig 10602 bp, 11 predicted proteins | sample GraSoi2013_115cm_FD_185830 | JGI IMG/M metagenome (GOLD analysis project Ga0209648, IMG submission 185830) | Grasslands soil microbial communities from the Angelo Coastal Reserve, California, USA - Sample 9_17_2013_115cm (SPAdes) (version 2) | ecosystem: Environmental > Terrestrial > Soil >...
TCCCTGAGGGCAACCCAGCTGACCGCCTCGACGTAACGCCACGTATCGGCCATCACCGTTTCCTCGTGACAGGTACCAGCCGCCGCCGGGAGAACGGGGCTGCATGACGCGGCTATCGTCTCACCCTGCGCCTGGCCTGGCGCGGCCTCCGCGAGCTGGACGCTCGGTCGCCACCTGCCCAGCTGAGCACCATTGTCGATTCAGCCCGGATGCTATAGCACGCGGCCCGGAATGGGGCGGCAGTGGCGACTGTGACGCACGAAGTGACTATCTGCATGGTTCGCCGGATTCGCGCTGCCCGCGTCATCGCCTAGAACGGTGGGGCAGCCGTCCGTGCCAGGCGTTGTCCGCCGTCATGGCAGCAGTTCTGGCAGCAGTCACGCCGAACAGCCATCGACCGTCTGCAATCTCGTCAAGGATCGACCGATGAGTTTCAGGGCGCCGATCGGTTTAACCCTCAGAGTCCGTCAAGCGGGCAGCCCCAGACCCAGCCAGGCCCATCCGGCCTCGGCAACCGCCGGGCCTGCCCAGTGAGCCCGGCCAGGGCTCACAACCGACCAGAAGGAACTGAGCAAAGCCAGGCCCCGAACCATTCAGGAGATGCAATGAGCACCGTGATCATGCACAACGTCGTGTCGGTGGACGGTTTCATCGCCGACGCGAAGGACCAGGTCGGCCCGCTGTTCGACTGGTATGCCAACGGCCCAGGCCCGCCGATTGGCACCCCGCGGGGTTCAACGCCGTTCACCCCCGGAAGCGTCAGGCGTGATCCCGGGCAACCGGGTGCTGCACCTGCGCTACCGAGTCCGCCGCTAGCCGGAGGCCTCAGGCACCCTATGTCGAACTGTTCCGGTACATCTGACGAGCGGTGCTGGCAGCAGTAACCGCCGTTTCATGACCGCAAGTGGGGCGTTATCTTCATAGGTCGGGTTAGCGTTCGTCTGAGACTTCCGGCCTGGTTACGGGGATCAACGTGACAAGGTGATCCAGGCCTGCGAAATCGCCAGGATTTGTCGTGTACAAGGGCAAATCGGCCGCCATCGCCGTCGCTGCGATCATGAGGTCCACTGCCCGGCGGCGGGGCTTCCGGCCCGCCGCGATCACCGCTGCTGTCACCCGCCCGTAGGCCCGAGCGGCGTCCGTGTCGAAGGGGATCGGGTCGAACTCGTGCTCAGCCCGCTGCAGGACATCTAGCCTGCGAGCTCGCTCCGCAGCCTCGAAGTAGATGTCCTGTTCGGTGTCGGGGCGTACTTCGTGAGGTCCGGCGGAAAGCTCGGCGAGCGTGACGGCGCTGATGGCCATCTCATCGGGAAGCTCCTCTGGAGCGATCCGGCTCCGGAGGATCATGATGTTGGTGTCCAGCAGGCCGCGCCGCACCGGCTCACCGGTCATAAGCGCTACCGGCCTGATCGGCGGCGGCGGCCTGGTCGGCCCGAAACGCATCCGCGTCGATCGCCGGGGCGGCGCGCGACATTGCAGCGAACTCCGCCCGGGACACGAAACGGCGGCGTTGCCGCAGCGGCACCAGCTCACCGATACGGTGCCCGTCACGGGTTACCGTGAAGGCCTGCCCGCGCTCGACCGCGTCCATGATCTCCTTGGATCGCATCCTCAAGTCGCGCTGGGTGATCTCGGGCTGGCTGCTCATGGAAATACCGTAGCACCGGTTGCTACAGCGTGCCATATGCCATAAGTCTCGTACTGAGGTCCCGACGGGCAGCCCATGACGAAAGCGACGTCTACGTATCCGCGCAAGGGCGCCTGCTGTCGCGGTCCAGCACCGCAGTCCGTGTCGCTATGGCCTCGAACGCCTCAATTAGCCAGTCGAGCGGCCGTTCCGGGTCTTCGAAGCCATAAATCAAGATCGCACATTTACCGGCGAAGTCACTGCCTGCGAGCTTCACGCAGTCGGTCACGGCACTTCGGTCATCGGGGTATGGGGAAAGAATTTCTTGATTCGGCTTTTTGTCCAGCTTTGAATATTGTACCGCCACTTGGACGTTCGGGATGATCGCCGAGACTTCGTACAATCTCTTTCAATCCTTCTCTCAAGGATACTTGTGGATTATATCCCAATGATCGGATTTTACTGATATCGGCAACCAGGCGATACGTATCATCCGTAATTTCCCGTATAGCATGGATTCGGACTTTTCTTCCGGTTATCTGACCGATTGTCCTTACGAGTTCGGTCATTGATATCTCTTCACCCGAACCGACATTATACGCTTGTCCTGCTTGTCCTTTGTCAACGATGACCAAGAATCCTCTCACGAGATCATGAACACTGACAAAATCACGGGTTTTACGATCAGGATCGCCGACGACGGGAATGGCATCGTCATTAAGAGCCCAACGAATAAATCTGGTAGGCTCGGTTAGTGCTATTTTTGGATTTTCACCAGGGCCATAAACACAAAACGGCCGGGCGATTACGACGTCCAGTCCCCGTGCATGAAGAAATGAGAGCGCGTTCAATTCTCCTCTATATTTGGACGAGCCATATGGGACGAAGGGTTCTTTCGGGTCGGTTTCATGCATTGGAAAGCTTTGCGGTATTCCATAGACAGATGCAGATGATACATAAAGTACACGTCCGATGCCGCCGCTTGACGCTCCCTCCATAACATTAAATGTGCCGATATCGTTCATTTCGTGATCCAAACGTGGGTTTTCCACAGAAAGCGTTCCATTTGAATTCGCCGCGACGTGGAAAACCAAATCTGCACCTTTTATAGATTCGGCAATCTTCCCGGGGTCACGTATATCTGCTTCGATGAAGCGGACACCTTTTGGAACTGGTTTGTCGGCAGATGTCCAAAGACTATCTATGATAGTTACATTCTTTCCGAGCGACCGCAACTCCCCTACGAGATGGGTGCCTATAAATCCTAGTCCTCCGGTTACTGTAACACTCTGGTATTTCTCAAGCATATAACTATTCTCCTATCTCTTTAAAAGAAACAAATAATACTACCGTAGGTCATTGAGCAGTATGTCACCGGCGGAGGCCCCCGCGCAAGCGCGGAATGGGGTATTCCCGGTCAGCTACACATTACGAGGGTGTTCTCGTGCGTTGGTCTAGGCTGAAGGCCCATGTCCGCGTGAGGTTTACGGATTACTGCTGCCAGTGATTGTGGGCAGTTGATGCGGTTCGGGACATCTCGGGGTGAAGCCACCTCGGGCATGCGCCGGTGCGAGCTGGCGGGCGCGCGCTGGGAGCTGCTCGACTTGGACGCCGGAACGCTCGCGATCGAGGTAACCCGCGTGGTCGTAGACGGCAGGGTGATCGAGTCGGACGGCAAAACCGAGAACGCCCGCACGCGCGCTCCGGCCTGTCGGTTCACCCTGTAACCGTCGACCGCCCGCACGTGGAGCGGGCTGACCGTTGCCTCCGGGGTATTGACGTGGCCCTGCACGCACTTCATTCTTGGGGTAATCAGGCTGGGGGGTTTTTAGGATGCCCGCGTGCGGGCTAGGTGAGGGATTCCTCCCGCCGGTGCCATTTCAGGGTCGCCAGGTGATAGTGGGGGATTCGATGGGGCTGGTACCCCGCCCCCGGAGGGCAGCTGGCCTGCGGCGCCGCCCGCCGGGTCGCCCGGATTGCGTCCGTGCCGGGGCGGGGCATTGCCCCTCACCTGCATAAGCGTCGGCCCTGATGGCGCACCCACCCGGTGGGGCAGGATCTCCCGGCGCGTTCGACGATGACCCGGACGGGCCGTCACCCTCGCCCAGCCTGGGCCTGCCCGCTGGGGCAGATGAGATTTCCGGGCCGGAGTGGATTGTCCCGGGTACGCCGGGCTGAGGGAGCTGGGCTCGGGCGCCTTCGGTCGTGTGGTGCTGGCCCGGCACGACGTCTCGGGCACCATGGTGGCGATCAAGTACCTACACCGGACCCTGCTGGAAGACCCGGAGTTCGTCACGACCTTCCGCGCGGAGGCGAGGGTGCTGGCCTCGCTGGATGACGGCAACGTCGTCCGGTTGCACGAATACGTCGAATCACCGACCGGTGCCGCCATCGTGATGGAGCTGGTCGACGGGGTGTCGTTGCGGGAGATCTTGTCCCATCAGGGCCAGACCACGGCGGAGGCGGCGCTGCTGGTGTTGCATGGCTCGCTCCTGGGCCTAGCCGCGGCGCATGCGCGCGGGGTGGTGCACCGGGACTACAAGCCGGAGAACGTGCTTGTCAACGGGCAAGGGGTCAGTAAGCTGACCGATTTCGGCATCGCGGCGCGGGCCGGGGACCAGCCGGTTCCGAGGGGCACGCTGGCGTATGCGCCGCCCGAGCAGTTCAGCGGGATCCCGGCCAGCCCAGCCGGGGATGTGTACGCGGCCACGGCGACCTTCTATGAGTGCCTGACCGGCCATCCGCCGTTCACCGGCGACTCCGATCAACGGCTGCTTTACCAGCATCTGTACGAGCCGGTGCCGCTGGACCCGGTGCCCGAGCCGCTGCGGCCGCTGATGGCCGCCGGGCTGGCCAAGGATCCGGGGGACCGGCCCACCGACGCCGCGGCCTTCGTCACCAGCCTCCGCGCGGCCGCCTGGGGCGCGTACGGCCAGGACTGGGAGGACCGCGGCCGGTCCAACCTGGGCTGGGCGGCGCTGCTGCTCGCCGCGCTGTGGCCGTCCGGTTCCGCGCCGGCGGTCCACGGCAGCGCCACGGAGCAGGTCAGCCTGTCCCGTCAGCCCGAGGATTCCCGGGAATCGCGCCACCTCCGGCATCTCAGACACACTGAGCATCTTCGGCATCTTGAGCACCTCGGGCGTCTCAGGCGCCTCCGCTTGGCTCTCATTATCGCCGTCGTGGCCGCGGTGGCTGCTGCGGGCGTGGCCCTGGCCGTCACCAGCGGGTCCCCGCACCGGCCCAGCGCTCAGAACCGTCCAGCGGCGGCGGGGCACCCGGGCCCGCCCGTGAGCATCCCGGTCACCGCCACCTCCGGCCTGCCTCCGGTGACCGGCGATGTCTACGTGGTTTACCAACGAGGCAAGGACTCGAGTGCCCAGGTCAGCGGCGAAATCACTGGCGCCGTCAGCGGGGAGGTCGCCCGGCTTTTCGCCCGGCAGTTCCCCTACACCGGCGTGCCCGCTCCAGTCGGTTCACTCACCTTGCACCCGGCTGGCCGGACCGCCACGTATGCGTTCCACGTGACTCCGAGCCTAGCCACCCGCTACACGGTGGAGGTGTTCCGAAGTAGTACCTCGACGACGCCGCTGGCCACCTCGGCTACCAGCACGATCTACGTTGTCTACACCGGGACGACAACATATTCCCAGAATTGCATCCGCCCAGTCTGTCACTTGACTGCGACGTACGTCGTGTCTGTGCCACCCCAGGCGTTGAACACGGAGATGTCGAAACACTGGTATGTGTATTTCGGCATTAACCTCGCCCCGTCCGTGGAACCCGGGCTGCCTACGCAGTTGCAGCTGGGAGAGGCTGATCCCGTCGTCGGCCCTTCACAGAGAATTTCCGCAAACAAGTTCGAGAGAAGCGTCTCATTTACGTACCAAATAGGTAATGACGCCTATCGCACGGTCGATGAATGGTGTGCCAAGGACACTGAGGCTCAGGACGGGATCGGGCTTCCCGGCCCCCACTCGTGCGGCAGTGAGCGCATTCCTTACCCAATCGCCTACATCGGCTAGCCCTCATGCTGACGTCCCGGCCAGGAGCGTCAGCGGGTGTAATCGGCGCGGCTACCACGGAATGCCGGTTCTTATAATTACAGGCCAGAATATGAAGCACGTCATCAATCCGGGTGACAAATACGGGAGGCTCACCGTCATCGCTGAAGTGCGCAAGGCGGCGGCGGACGGGAAACGCTACCGGGCCGCGCTGTGCTGAGTTCCTGTCCTGGAGTCGCCGGATCCGACGCCAGATGCTTGGTGCCGTTCTACCCGGCGGATTGGCGCTCGTTCGGGACCGGGACCACCGTGACAAGGTGATCCAGGCCGACGAAATCACCGGGGTTCGTCGTGTACAGCGGCAGTCACGAAGACAGGCATCCACATCGGGCTGAGCCGCTGCTTAGAAGGTCGGTTTGCGCAGCGGGTCGGCCTGCCTGTACACAGGTGAGCCGGTGTAGTGGGCCGTCCAGAAGCGACCGTGAGTTCCCGGTGTTGAACGGCCGATCAGGCACACAGCGGGCACGCGCTTACTCCCAAGAACATTTGATCCGTAGATACCCGTACGGGCATCCGACCCGTTCAGATCCGTTCGTGACCTCGGCCGCATCCCGGTCCTCTGTGCATGTAAGTCCGAAATTCTCGATGGTCGTTCGCCCCGGTGGCTCCCAGCGTGGCTCCTAGCCGAACACGACGTCTGGCACTGTGGCGCGCCCTGGTGCTCGTCACCGTCGTCAGACTTTCCAGCGGCTAGGGGACCGCGCCCGGCCCGGACCAGGCCTCTCCCCCGAGCCCGACTGCTGCCGAAGCTGACGACTGGCGTGAATACTCCTACGGCGGGTTCGGGGAGGACACCCACACATTTCTACCGGCATGCCGACTGCCGGTAGCCAATCTTGCCGACCTGGCCAATCAGCTTGGGAATTGGGCCAATCATGGCGAGTGAGGCCGCCGACCTGCCGCCTCTGGAGACCCGCGGTAGTCGTGATTGGCCACTTATTACCCTGCCTAATTGCATGGTAATTGCGTGACGATCGCCACCCGGACGGCGGGCAATTCTCTGCGACCGATGTTCCTGGGCTAGCAGGTCAAGCAGGACCCCGCATGAAATTTGGGGTGGGTGCAGGCGGCGGCGGTAGCTGCCCGCCGGAGTGCTTCTTATGCCCTGAGCCGAGCATCAGGGCATCTGCCGCGGGCGAGGCCAGAAAAACGCTGATGGTGACCACGATAGCCACCATGAATACTGCCGCGTTATCGGTGAGGAATGCGGCCGACCACAAGGCTGCCGCAAGCGCGATCGCGCATACGGACGACTTGACGCCGCTGTTCACCGGCGGCCGGGCCTGCGTCCGGGCGGCCTTCTGCGGTGACTGGGCTCGGATCAACCCGGCGGGGATGACCGCGGCCAGGTCCGCATAGGTCCGCGCCGCGAACGCCTGGCCGATCCGCGCGTCAAACTCGTCTTTGGTCAGTTGGCCCTGAACGAACGCGGCCTTGAGCACCTCGATCACCTGCTCGCGGTCGGTGTAAGACGCCCGCAGACGGCCGTGGGCCGCCATGCCTGCTGTCATCTCGGTCTGCGGCCCTGTCATCATGGGCACCTCTCACGAGCACGATGTAAGCAAAGTCTAAAGCGGCGGGTGCGTACTAGTAAAAATCCTCGCAGATGTCAAATTCTGAGAGGCGGGCCGGTCCGTCAAGGCTGGCGGATCCATCCCGTGCGACGCCCGCAGGCGGCCCGCCAGGGCGGCACCGGGTCAGCGTCCGCTGGGATAGCGTGCGGCGAGCTCGGCACCGATCCGGGCTAGCTCGGCCTGCACAGATCGCGGTTCGACTACCTCGATCATCGCGCCCCAGCCGGCGAGATTCCGGGCGATGTCCAACGGGGTGGGCGCCGCGAGGCGGATCCGGGTGCGTCCGTCATCGAGTTCGCCGTCGATGCGGAAGTGCCGCCCGAAGTGATCGTGCAGCACCGGCACGAACCTAGCCTGGATGAGCACCGTCGCCCAGGTGCGGGAACGCCGTTCCTCGACCGCGCCGACGACCTGGCGCCACGCGCTGGCGAGGGTGAAGCCGTCCGGGGGGCGCTCGGCGGGCTGGCCGGTGGGCTCGGCCGCGATGATCCGATCCACCCGGAAGGTTCGCTGCCCCCGTTCGGTCCCGGCAAGCAGGTACCAGATGTCATCCTTGTCGACCAGGCCCCACGGGTCGATCAGCCGTTCGCTCAGCTCGCGGGAGTTGTTGGTGTAGGACAGCCGGACCTTCCGCCTGCGGACCACGGCGGCCTGCAGCAAGCCGGCCATCTCTGGCCGACGGCGATCTCGCTCACCCCACCGGGTGGGGTCGATCATGGTGGCGCTGGCGGCGGCCTCGGCGTCGGCCCGGAATGTCTTCGGCAATGCTTGCACCAGCTTGCGCAGCGCCGCTTTGGCCTCATCCGAGACGGCCGCGGCCGGGCCGGCGAGCAGGAACAACGCCTGCGCCTCGGTTGCCGACAGGCCGCTGAGGTCGGTGCGGGCGCCGCCGACGAGCGACCAGCCGCCGCCGCGTCCGGGCTGCGGATAGACCGGGATACCCGCCGCGGACAGTGCCTCCAGGTCGCGGCGAGCGGTAGCAACGGACACCTCGAGCTCGCCGGCCAGCTCGGCGGCGGTCGCCCGGCCACGAGCCTGCAGGAACAGGAGGGTGGCGATGAGACGGTCGGCGCGCATGTCCCAAGCTTCCCCAGTAAAGTGCTCAATAGATGAGCACTTTAGTCGGGAGAATCGTGATTGTCACTGGCAAAGAGAAGGAAGGAAGGACCGATGTTGCGCGGACTGTCCACCGTCAGCTTCTTCGCCGACGACGTCATGGCCGCCCAGGCCTGGTATGCCGAGCTGCTCGGAATCGAGCCGTACTTCGTGCGCCTGGTCCAGGGGACGCCCGCGTACGTCGAGTTCCGCATTGGCGACTACCAGCACGAGCTCGGCATCATCGACAGCCGGTTCACCCCGCATGGACGGCCGGACAAGGCCGCGGGCGCGGTGATCTACTGGTACGTCGACGATGTACGGGGCGCCTACGACCGGCTGATCTCCATGCGCGCGACGGTGTACGAGGAGCCGGTCGAGCGCGGGCCCGGATTCGTCACCGCGTCGGTCGTGGATCCGTTCGGGAACATCCTCGGGGTCATGTACAACCAGCACTACCTGGAGGTCCTCGGGTCATGAACACCTTCTACGCGAGCGCCACCGAGGACTGGCGTGCCTGGCTGGCGCGGAACTGCCAGTCGGAGAAGGAAGTCTGGCTGGTCATCCACCACTCCGGAAGCGGCACGCCGAGCCCGCGGTATCACGAGGCCATCGAGCACGCGCTATGTTACGGCTGGATCGACAGCCACGCGCGTAAGCACGACGCTGACAGCTCCGTCCTCCGGTTCACCCCGCGCAAGCCGCGCAGCACGTGGAGCCGGGTAAACCGAGAGCGGGCCGCCAAGATGACCGAACAGGGCCTGATGACCGAGCACGGCCAGGCCCTGATCGACCTGGCCAAGGCAACCGGGACGTGGCAGGTCGTGTCCGACGCGGACAGCGCGTTCATACCCTCTGACCTGCAGGAATTGCTCGACCGGAATGAAGCCGCCCGGCAGAACTTCCACAACTTCCCGCCGTCTTCCAAGCGGCTGATCCTGGAATGGATAGCGAAAGCGAAGCGGCCGGACACCAGGCAACGCCGGATCAACCAGACGGTCGAGCTCGCTGCGATCAACGTCCGGGCTAACCACTAACTCCGCCGCCGCGAACCGGACCCGCTCCCGTCGAGCACGCTCCTCAGCGGTAAGCCCGCCACCATCGGGAAGTGATACCTCATGCTTCCGGCATAGCGCCCGCTCCGCCGGCCGTCAGCCAAGCTTGTAACCTCCGCCGTCAAAGTCATATGAGATCTTTAGATCACAAACCCGGACTGTAGTGCCGGCGTGCGGCGGACGGGCCTCCCAAGGCTGAGCCCGGCGCTGACGCCGGGCCAGCGGCGCCGCGGGCGCCGCCTTGATAATCACTACAATTAAGACTCAGACCTCCGGAAGTAGGTGAGCCGCAGGCCTCCTGGCCTGCGGTTTTCTTAATCCTGCTGTTATGCGGAAACAGTTAAAACTGCGGTAGGATTATGGCATGAACCCAGCCGCCGCGGCCATCCTGGAGGGCATGCCAGACCCCAGGGACCTGCGCCGTGACGAGCATGACGGCATGACGTTCATCTGCGCCGGATCGGCGCTGCTGGCCTGCTACCCGTCCGGGGACGCGGGGATGCGGAACGTGGCCGTGGCGGTGCTGCGCCAGCTCGGGTTCGGCGGCCGGACGGTCGCGGCGGTGATGGGGCTGACCGAGAACTACGTCGCCACGCTGCATAACCGGGCGCTGCGGGAGGGGACGCCCGGGCTGGTGCGCGAGCGGGGACGGCCCGGCAAGCTGGCCGCGCGCGACTGGGAGCAGGCGGCCCGGTGGCGGGCGGAGGGGGCTTCCGACAGCGAGATCGGCCGCCGGCTGCGGGTCGCCCAGTCCACGGTGTTCCGCCGCCTGGGCCCGGCCGCCGTGCAGGAGCAGCTGCCCGGCGCCGGGCCGGAAGGCGAGCCCGCGGCGCCCGGGCGGCGGGCGGAGGCCGGGCCGCAGCCGGAACAAGAGCCCGCCGGGCCGGAGCCGGAAGCCGAGCCCGGGCCGCAGCCGACGGCGCCCGGGCCGGAGCCCCGGCCCGGCGGTGAGCTGGTCACGGGCGGGCGGGAGCCGTCGCCGGGCGCCGGGCTGGCCCGGGTCGCCGGCGGCGCGCTGCCCAGCCGGTATGCGGGGGCGATGCTGGCCCACGCCTACCTCGACCGGATCGGCGCGGAGGCGATCCTGGCGGCCGCGCTGCCGCCCGCCCTGGCCCGGCCGCGGTATGACGACCTGGGCCTGCTGACCGCCACGTCGCTGGCGTTCGCGCTGGGCGCCTCCTCCGCCGAGG
>Ga0209648_10005798_pt1 | contig 10601 bp, 7 predicted proteins | sample GraSoi2013_115cm_FD_185830 | JGI IMG/M metagenome (GOLD analysis project Ga0209648, IMG submission 185830) | Grasslands soil microbial communities from the Angelo Coastal Reserve, California, USA - Sample 9_17_2013_115cm (SPAdes) (version 2) | ecosystem: Environmental > Terrestrial > Soil >...
TGGCGGAGGAGGAGGGATTCGAACCCCCGAGACCCTTTCGAGTCTAACGGTTTTCAAGACCGCCGGTTTCAACCGCTCACCCACTCCTCCGTTTTTAATTCTAACGTATTCTGTGAGTTAGCGGCCAGTTTGCTACAGTGGCGATTCGAACTGCTGCATTTTGGTGCAGGGTGTAGCAGAATTGTAGCAGCGCCCGCCAGTTTTCCCACGGCAACCACCTTCGAAGTGAGATTCGAATGCGTGTAGCGCATCGTAACGGTCACCGTCGAGTGTCCCAACAGTTCCTTCACCGTCATGATGTCTGCTCCCCGCTCGAGAAGACGTGAGGCAAAAGTGTGGCGCAGCGTATGCCACGTCACTCCTTCGATCTTCGCCTGCTCGCAAGCGTTTTCGAGACCGGCATCGAGATCGACGAACGGTTCTCCTGTTTTCTGGTTGTAGAAGACGAACTCGTTCTTCTGCCCCAGAGCCCAGAAATCCAGAATCCGGCGCACTTCCGAGTTGATCGGAACGACGCGGGTCTTCTGGGTTTTCGTCGAGAACACGTTAATCAAACCTCTGTCCAGGTCCACGTTCTGCCAGCGGAGGGAGAAAATCTCCCCGATGCGACTTCCCGTATTCAGAGCGTAAAGAACGACATCCTGAATTGCGGGTGTGGCATTCCGCAGCAGCCTGGTTTCCTCGTCTGGCTTCAAGACCCGAAAGCCCGTGTTGACCTCCTGAAAGAACTTCACCTTTCGAAAAGGGTTCGAGCCCAGGTAAAGATCCCAGTCGATGGCGAGATTGAACATATGCTTGAGCAGCGCCAGTTCGCGATTTACGGTCGCACCGGACACCTGCTTGCGCCTCCAAAGTTTGAAACCTTCGATCTCGGGCGGCGTGATGTCGGCCAGTTGCCGCTCGACCCGAAAAAACTCCTTCAAAGGCTTGAGCAGTTGCTCGTCTCTCAACCAGGAACGCTTGTTCGTCTTCGCATATTCCATGTAGCGGTCGGCAAAACTCTCCAGGCTTATCCTTACGGGTTCGCGGTAGACGCCCCGCAGGACTTCGGATTTCCGAAGCGCATGGAGTCTTTCTGCGTCGCGCCGGATGGAGCTGTGCGAAGACTCTTGGATTCTCCTTCTGTTTTGATCGTGATACGTAATCCACCAAACACGTTCTCTTCGGTAGATTCCCATTGCGGCTCTCTTTCTACCCTTTGCCAGCCGCGGGCTCATTGTAGCAAGCGTGCGCGGAAGACAGACCTAGAATTTGGGGGCCGGCCGAGCCTCAATTCGATTTTGCGACACGAACCGTTCAAGATCGGCCATGTCAAAGCGGACGGCGCGGCCCACTTTTACGAACGGAATTCTCCTCTGCCAGACCCAACCGTAAAGGGTGGATGGTGAGACAGCCAGAAAGCGCGCCGCTTCAGTTACGTTGAGGAGCTCAGTTCGTCGCGTGATTTGGGCCGTTGTGCCATGGTCTGCAGCGAGTTCTATCTTTGAAACGGTTTTCATGTGGGTGCCTTTCGCGCACTGGGATGGGCGCGCTTTCACACTTGAACTCAGGAATTGCGTGCGAGATCTTCGGGCGCACGTGAGATTCCGTTCTCTGGTTGTGTGCTAGCCAACTCTGCCTGGGCCTTTGTCACCGTGCGGCGAGCGTAGTCTTCAGGATTAGCCTTGTCGGATGCACGATGTTGCGCGATCTTCCGGATGACTTCCTCAGGGTCTTCGCCGCGGGCGAGCGCGCGCTTGGCGAAGGCCCAGTCGTGTTCGGATTGGCTCAGACTGCTCCGTGGCGAGGAGTCTCTTCTGGCGCGGTTGTCGTAGTAGTGGCGTGGTGAGTCCTGCGAGTCGATGTGCAGCTTGAAGTCGCGAAGATGGTATGTTTCCGTGGACTCCCGGCGAGCTTCGACGTAGAAGTCTGCTTCGTATTTCTTGTTCGCAAAACCGGGAACTCGCAGGACGCGAGTAGCGTCGGTCGCCGCGGGATCGCCACCGAACTCGCGCGCCATAGCATGCAAGAGAGGTTCGGCCTCTTCGAGATTCATGCCTTCGACCTTCCATACAACCTGATGCTTCTCGGGCGAACTATTCAGCACGTAATTCGGCTTGGGGACCACGCTGGAATTCTCGACGGCTTCTAGGGCTTGAGAGCCGCCGTGATCCAAGTCGAGATAGACATGCTTGATGGACTCGACCTCTTCCTTGGTCCGTGTTGAGGCATTTTTCCTAAGCGGGTTCATCCCCATATAGATGTCCGAGCCGCTCGCGTTTTTGTGGCGAAGCCATGCCTGAAATTCGGGGCTCGCGGCTTTCTCTGCGCTGGTGATGCGCTGGATGGTTTCGCCGAAGTCGCGGTTGAGCACCAGCATGGCAATGCGGTCGGAGGACTCGAAATTGTCGAGAATGTACTCTGAAGCAGACGGGATAAACGGTGCCGGTTTTTCAACAGGATTCATACAAGCTCCTTATGGCAATCGAAAATGAAACCGTAGTTGTACTCATCGCGATCGGGATCGTAGCCGTGGACTTCCACGACCTCGGAAACGAAGCGCCGGCCCGGGCGGCGTTCCAGGTGCACAACGACATTCACGGAATCTCCGACATTCGTTTTGATGGCGCGATAGGGCAGGTCCACGCCGCTCTGCAAAACGCAACTGGTGAAGCGAGCGAGGCCCTGCCTTGCGGAAGTGGCATGTACGGTGTTGAGAAGCTGCAAGAGATCGAATGCTTCGCCACCACGAATTTCGCCGAGGATTATTCGGTCGGGCCGGTGGCGAAGGGAGGCTTTGAGGAGATCCCGGATGGTGACGGGGGGCAGACCGTTTTGTGGCTGTCGCGCTTCGAACCGGACCAGGTTGTCCTGGCACATGTGAATTTCTGAGGTGTCCTCGATGAGGAGCACGCGTTCATCGGAGGGAATGAATTTTCCGAGGGCATTCAAAATCGTCGTTTTACCACAGCCGGTCCCACCTGCAATGAGGATGTTTTTTCGGGCGAGAACGTAGGCTTCGAGTTGGTTGGCGAGCCAACGCTCCAAAGTTCCGGCCTGGACCAGGTCTTCGACACCAAAGTGCCTGGCATTGAACTTGCGGATCGTGAGGGTGACGCCATTCACGCTGCACGGCGGAATGACCGCCGCCACGCGACTCCCGTCCGGGAGCCGCGAATCGAGAATGGGTTTCGATTCCGAGATATCGTCCCCCAATCGCCGCGCGATATTCTTCACCGCTACCATCAGGGATTTCTCGCCGAGATGGATGTCCGGCACTGGCTCGACGAATCCCTGCTTCTCGATGAAGATGTGGTCGGGGCCTATCGGAATGCGGGAATGAGGGAGGACGCGGAACGAGTCCAGGTCGCCTCGGAGAAAAAGGGCAAACGAGCCCACGAAGACATGAAACAGATTTCAGCGCGCGTCGAAGTGGCTGCGGCTGAGATGGAGAAATTTCTCGCTGCGTTCACGGCCGATAGCCTGGACCTGGCCTACAAAAGAATTGCTGTGAGATTCGTAACCAAGGCAACTGATGCGCGAGAGTTCATGAAACAAATGATGACGCAAGCGCCATTGGTCTCGATGGTTGGAGTTCAGAAAATCGCTGATGGCCATATAGCAGCTCAAGCTGGCTCGGTCGAAAGTGACCCGGATGGTCGGTTGATCATGCAAGTAGCGCAGGTCATCGAAATGGAATCCGTGTTCCTGACGACGGCGCTCGATAAGACGCACGAGATCTACAAACCCGATGCAAACAGAATCGTTGCCTCACTGCGCGAGTCACCGGTATTTACTGAGGAAGGGGAGAGCCTACTACGCGAAGGGATTGAGGCGTATCTCGCCAGCGATCATGCCAAGGCAATCCATATCCTGATCCCGCGGATTGAAGCGGCATTGCGGGCGCTGCTTGGCCTTTTAGGGCTTCCCACCAACAAACCTATGCGATCGTCGAAGGGCGTCATGCAGGCGAAGAATCTGAATGATGTACTCGGTGACGCGAACGTCAAAGCAGTCCTCGGTGAGGATACGGTCCTGTATCTCCAGACGTTTTTGAATGATCCGCGTGGCCAGAACCTAAGGAACAGGATCTCGCATGGCCTGACGGAGAAGCGCTACCTAAGCAAACCGCTGGCTGACAGAGTCTTTCACGTCCTTCTTTCGCTCAGTCTGATTCGGAAACGGGAGGCTAGTGAAGCGAGACCGCACAAGTAGCGGGCAAAAAATGGCTCCGGCCGGGTCACACTCGTGTCTCGCGAATTTCGCCCTTGTTTTGGTGCACTCTTGGTGCACTCTTGGTGCACTCAAGGGTGCAAATGGGATGATTCAGCGCAACTGACAGCGTGCTAAGTTATTCAAAATGCGAGAAGCATGGTGAGTACGAACAGCCGACCACAGTCATCGGATTAGTCACATCGGGACGAATGGGACCGCCAATTTCTCCATTAATTCTATGATAAATATAAGAACTCAGAAGTGTTTTATCCCGCTGATTTAACGATATGTTGTGGGCAGGGCAAGACGTTTGGAGCAAAAAGTTGCTACACTCCTAGTAAGACTTGGTAAATGGTCCCGAAATGTAGCAGATTTGTAGCAGTAGACAGCATAAAACGACGCAAAATGGGGCAAATCCCAAAAACTGAAATCGGCGCTATCTTGCGGCTGGCAAAGGGATTAGGTGTATTTTCAACAAGATAGCGAATGACCGTTTTTATTTTTCAAGTCCTGAAGTTTCAACCGTTTATGCCGACAAACTGCGGGAGGTTCGGCCGCTCACAAGCAGCCTTAGCGGTTCAACCCCTTTGCCACGTTTTGGGCGCAACCGGCTCACTCTTCTCGAAGATCGCTACCTTAATAAGGTAGCGGTTTGGAGCGACGAACGGTCTTGAAAATCGCTACACTCGAAAGGGTTTCGAGGGTTCGAATTCGTCCTCCTCCGCCACTAAACCCAAGCACTCTTGGATTTAGAGATGACTGCCAATCTCTCTGGCGAGCGTGGCCTTTATCCCAATTTATCCCAATGCACGAATTGCCTGCCCGGCGGTCCGCAAAACCGTTAGACTGGAGGAATCCGTGGAGCAGGTGCGCCATCATGGAACCTGTTGCTCTAGACTGTCGCTAGCCAGTGTGAAAGGTATCAGGGCGTAGTCGGTGCGCGGTCTTTGCGTTTGGGGTTGTAGCAGTCCTCGACGTCGCTGTCCTTTTGAACGCTATATGAACCGGGTTCAAAGACGAAGCCGGGTCGCGACGTGAGGGCGTCAGTTAAGTCAGCCGGATGCCCCGACTTCGCATTTGCGCCCTGCGCTTCGGCGCGCATCGGAACCATCACCGCTTTGTATCCTAGGAACACAGGCTCTGAGATTTGTACGGTGCCGTCTTGAGAAGGCGGAATGACTCAATGCCGTATTTGGCGAGTTGTGCTCTCAGGACAGACTCATCCACTCGAGTTTGTGTGCCCCGTAAGAGAAGTGTCCCCGTGACTGTCGTAGCGATCACCCAGGGGAGGGAACAAAAGGAGGTGCGCTAGCGTGCTCGGACCGTGCATTTTTGCTTGGGTTTGAGGCTCTTGGAGTTAGCTTTGAACGAGAAGCAGATTCCCCAAGTTATTGGAAATAATAGAAACACAAGCAGGAAATGGAAGGTTTAGAAAAAGCTATCGTCCTTGCAAAGCATTGGAGCGCGATGACCCCAAGACTCGTAAAAAGGGAGAGCGCCTGCTCCAAAAGCAAGCGACTTTTGGAATGAACCCCTAAGCCGAGACAGGTTTTATTAACATCACGAATGGTCAGGTTTCTCAGGACGGCCACTTTTCATAGTTATGGATACCCCCGAATTTCCAGTGGACTCAGCGGTGAAACTTGTTACGGAACCTCGAAGGGACTTGTGAGGTGCATAATTCTGGCAGGTGAAGAAAACGGCCAACGAGTCTTGAATGCGGGTTTGCCCTTGAATATAGCAACACTCACGTGGTTCACTCTTCGTTGCAGTTCTGACGCTGCGTAGAAGCGTCAGCTCCACAAACCGCTCAGAGTTTCCGGAGCACGCGGGGATCAAGTTGGTCGACATTGCGACAATCGCGCGCGCGGGCGCGCTGTTACAAGCCGCAGCTCCCGATGCGAAGATCTTCCTGTTTGGGTCTTACGCGCGCGGAGACGCGCGGGAAGACAGTGATCTGGACTTTCTTGTGATCGAGCCGGGTTGGGCCGCCTCGCGTTCTGAAAAGATGCGCCTGCGGAGCGCGCTGGGCAGGTTCGCTGTGCGAATCGATCTGATGGTAGTGGGCGAAGCCGTTTTTCAGGAGTGGCTCCGGACGCCAGGCATGATCGAGGAAATGGCATCCCCACTGGGTAGGCAACTCAAGGCAGTCAATTTCTCAAGACGGATTCGGGATTTCTTAGCCGAACGACCGAATTCACCTCGATAGTCACGACCAGTGACTGCCCAGTCTTCTATACCAGAGTAAAGCAGCCTGTCACAGCGCATTCTGATTACTAGACCTGGGAATTCATTGCCAGCCAATTTGCTGGAAGATTCGTATTCGATTGCAGAACATTTCCCGTCACTGCCATTCCCGCAGTAAGAGACGATTGCCCAGTCGTTAGGATTACGTACAGGCACCAACCGGGCGTGCTCGAACAGATATTCAGGATTACGCTTCCATTGATCGAACAGCGCGACATAGAGACGATGGCCGCCGTGGACAAGAGGGGCGAGGCGTTGTTCCGAAGTTTGTTTGCGTTCAATACAAGGCTGCTCTCGAAGTCGCCGTCTTCACCCCAGACGACAAGCGCCTCTCCGGAATCGCTTTCCGGGCCAGGCGTCCATAAAGCATCCACCCGGTTGTTTGCACAGTGCAGAGCTAGACTGCTGAGAGTAGTTCCCACCGCCGCTTTAGCCTCCATCGAGGCTACAAATTGCTGCAGGACATAAAATAGCGCAAGGGTGGGATTACTTTTCAGTGGATTAGCATTAATAAGCTTGACAGTACCTGAGACGGACTTTCCCTTAATTTTAGAGGCAATCGGCAGCGGGTAGCAGCGGCCAATCGTGCTACCTAGCACAAGCAGCGGGTCTAGCAGGATGTCGTTCAATAGTTGCTTGTCGGTGTCTGACGTCCCAATACTGGCATCCGGTTGAGTGCGGCGTCCGAGAATCCAGAAACCGGCATAGCAAGAGTCAGCAGAATTGTCGTCAACATTCATGGTGCCCGGTTCGGCATAAGTCAAGATGGCTGCCGTGAGGCCGGAAAACATATTGCGTCGAATCGTTGCGCCCAGAATCGACGGTCGGACGACGCTGCCTCTAAATTCAGCACTGGCCTCCGTCGCTTTGATCGTCTTGATGCTTGCCCCCGGCGTCAGCAAGTAGCCAATCGAAACGCGAAATGGCTCGGCTGAAATCTGCGCCGGCTCGGAAGAGCTTCTAACAAAGGAATTGCCTTGCAGCGTCAGGCGATCGTTCAAGCCCCAGCCGAAAACACCCACTGCGAAGGTGTTCGCGTCTGCATTCGCCGGGTCGAGCGCCGGGAACTGAAACGCACAGTCTTCGATTGCGAGATTGACCGCGTCGATCGGGCGAATTCCAATCGATGCGTCCAACCGACTCATGGTTTTTACCGTGGGACCTCCGGCTCTCGCCAAGATTTCCGGAGTCAGCGTGGACAGTTGCCCACCCGCCTTCAGGAACGGAACAGACGGCAGCACGAATGTTAGGTCGCGAAGCGTAACCCCGGTTGCTTCTGAAACCACAACTAACCCGTCCAAGAATTTCCCCTCGGCGCCAGCCACCGCCGTAAAGAACACACTTCCGTGGCATCCTTCAAGAGTGAATGAGGAGTGCTGGCGTGCGAGAACTAGTGGGGCTGGAAGAGCATATGTGCCTGGAGCGAGACAGATCGTTATTCCGCTCTGACCTGCGAACTGATCAATGATGGATTGCAAAGTCTTGTTTCCGGAAAGATCCTCAGGTTTCACCGTCACGGTGCAGCAGCAGGTGGTGGTCGCAGTAGTAGTGCCAGTGGGCGGCCAAGGGATGCGACAATCCGAGGCAGTGCTTGGGAGCGTTAGGATTGCCAGCCTGGCGTAATGGTGGTGCACACCGCGAGGAGGTGCTTCGACCAGCTTTTCTACCGTGCCGTCGGCGGTGCGAGCAGCAAAGGTCCAAGAGTCCAGGGGGAAAAACGATCCCGGGGAAGGATTCAAATCGAAAGAAACGATGATGCCGTTCTCCAAGATGAGCGAAGTCCCCGGCGGCGGGATTGGAATACCAGCGCTTCCTGCAGCATCCAGATCTTTCCACACCGTGACGCCATCACTTTGATAAACCTTGCCTTTCTGGTCCCAGCGGATCAGGCGGGTATGCCGTGTGGGATCGGTGAGGCCGTTCGCATCGACGGGGAAACTCGTGGAGGAAGCGGCCGTCGAGAGTGTGATGGTGTGGGTGGCGTCACTGACAAGCGCAACCTGATGTAACTCACCGTGCTGCCCATTCAGTTCCAGCCAGTCGTCGGTGATTTCGACCCAGTCATTCGGCGAGAAGCGAAGTACGCTGTCCTTCCCTGTGTTTTGCACCGTCAGCACCGTCCCTCCGGTTGTGATCCCACTCACGGCCGTGGCCACGGAGGCGTTGTCCCGCGACCACTTGAAGGTACCTACGGGGCTCGAGGAGGCACTTCCCTTCTGGTGAATTTCCACGCGGTAGAGCTGGTTCTCCATGCCGGTGTAACCGGTGTTCGGGGCGAGACAACATGGGCCAGAGGCGGCCGATTGCACCACGCCGGTCGTGAGCCTTCTCGCAGTAGGCTGGATCAGGTTCTCCCAAGGACCGATGTCCGAATCATTGGTGGCACAAGTCACGTTGCCGGCGGCGCTCACATCGAGCAGCCGCACCTGCCACGCAGTCTGGAGCCGCCCGGTAGTGTCGAGACCTACCGCTTTCTCAATCAGGTCCGGGTCTTCGAGGAAGGTTATTTCCCGCTGCCATACATCCAGATACACCAGGAAGGGGCCGCCGGTTGTGGGAAACGGGGCCTGCAGTGCGACGCCGGGGAAGTAGGGTTGCTGGCTGTAATCGAGAGCGTTCTGCCCTACCAGTTCGTCCAGATAAGGATCCCAAGCGGGCTGGGGGCCGGCAGCGCCGCTGTTTGGGGGGACCCAACCCTGCGAGCCGGGTGAAGGCATGCCGTGGTTTTCGGCCAAGAATCCATCCACGTACATGCGGCCCACTCCGATGCTGACCGACCCCGCAGTTGGAGTGATCAGGAAGGCGTTGGGTGTGGTCGCTGGATAAACCGCGTGTCCCAGCGTGTCCAAGGTCCCGGCTCGAATGCGCCGGATCGACTCATCCACCCATTCATTCCATTCAGATTCAAGGTTAACTCTTCCCTGCTGCTGGACCAAGCCGTCAAAGTCCTTCCAAGCATTGAACATGACACGGCTTTTGTCGGTATTCATCGCAGGTTCCTTTCAATTCTCGTAGAAGACACCGAATTCCAACCCCACGGGAAGGTATTCCTGCATCCTCACGCGAAGATCGGTCTCGCGTAAGGGAGCCAGCACGAAATGAAAGGCCCCCATCTCTCCGCCATCATCAGCTCCGCGGCGCACGGCATCATCGGTAAGCGGCGACAGCTTGGCATAGGCTGGATTGCCATAACGCAGTGAATAGAAGAGAGGTTGAGACGAGCCCACCTCTTGCTCGACGCACTTGAACTGTCGGGGAACGATCGAACGTGGTGGCAGATAGCTGAAGCGCACGCAGCCTTCCTGCCTGCGCACTGCCCAAAGAGGCGCACTCCAGAGTGGCGGCGTCACCGCCAGATCTGCCGCGGACAGCTGCGCCCACACAATACTGTCAGAAACCAGGCTGAGCAGCGAGGCATAGACCTTTCCCACCACCGTGCACCCCGTAAGTGTCAACACGCCGCCGGGCTGTGGCCGGTTGGTTACGGGATCGACCTTCGCCGCGTATGCCACTGCGGACATGTCAGTGGCGTCCACAATGCTGTCAGACAAGTTCGCCGCCGCCTCTACGTTCACCCAGAATCCGCCCAGAATCGATCTCTGCACCACGACCCGCAGTCCCGAGGCTTCCGCCAGGAGCGTGGGCAGACCGAAATACGCCGCCTGCGGATCGCCCGTGGGCGTCAATGCCCACCCGGGAACCAGAGTGCAATGCGTTAATCCAAGATGGCTGAGCTGGCTGGTGCCGCCATCGGGCGCATGGACCAAGGCGGGAGGAACAGGAGCCCCTGCCGATGGCGGCGCATATGCGATCACGAGCCCGTTCAGATCAAGTGAGCTTTCTGCCCTTCCCGTCACCGCGATTTCACTCCCCAGAATCAACGTGGGGTGGCAGCCGTCGGCCGCCCTGAGTTCAATGTGTCCATTGGCCCTCACGGCGACGGTGAGACCACCGGACTCGGAGTAGCTTCCACTGTCCGTGATCTCCACGACTCCGTCGCCGCCGAGAGCAGCGAGAGCCTGGTGGATGGTGGCATAGTCGCCTGGCACGCGGACCACCGATTGTTCCGGTGAAGCCGTGAAAGTGGCGGAGCGGGGATATTCTCCGCCGCCCATGTCTGCGTTAAAGCCGTAGTAAAACGAAGCGCGCACCTGATGGGA
>Ga0209648_10005802_pt1 | contig 10601 bp, 11 predicted proteins | sample GraSoi2013_115cm_FD_185830 | JGI IMG/M metagenome (GOLD analysis project Ga0209648, IMG submission 185830) | Grasslands soil microbial communities from the Angelo Coastal Reserve, California, USA - Sample 9_17_2013_115cm (SPAdes) (version 2) | ecosystem: Environmental > Terrestrial > Soil >...
CCCAAACCGACGAACAGGACAATCGTCGCGCCGGTCCACAGAACCTCCATGGTCTGGTTGCCTTCGCTGTACTTGGCCTTCTGCCCTTGGTCGCGGAAGCGGAAGACGGCATAGGCGAGCACGAGCTGCGAAGCCACGAAGACGACGCCCGTGATGATGAGGGTGCGGAAGAATTGCGCGTCCACTTCGTGGCCGAAAGACGTTATGGCCGGCGGGAACCACCATTTCTTGGTCACAAAAAGATAGACGGTGATGAACGTCAGCGCGGCCAGCAGAAGGGCCAGCGTGGCAGCCAGCGTCGTCGAACCTGCACAGGCTTTTCTTCTTCGCATCGCTTCCGCTCCACATACTTCCGTCGGCCCAAGATCCAGTCTGAATCGCCTGCGACGGGCCAGGGTGAGATACAAATTGCCCCTGAAGAATTACATCATATACATCCGAAACCAAAATTCAAGATGCATTCCGAAGAAATATCGGTTGGGGGCAAGCGTCGTTACCTGCCCAACCGGGCCTTTTTTATCCGTCGCCCCATTCGAGACATATCTTCGTTGAGAAGTTCGCACTGGGCACGATCATGCAGGACGATTGCGATGTTTTCCATGAGCTTTCGGCGAGCGGGGTCAGCCAATCCCGATAATTCTATGTATTCGCTATTGATGAAAAAAGTCTCAAACTGGAGCATCTGCCATTCGACGACGGAGCCGCTTGCAACTTCTTCCCTGAAGCGCCGGGCGATGCGGAATACCTGTTCTTGGCTGGAGTGCGCGTACAAATAATCGCGGACGCGCCTATAGAGACTGTCGGTTTCACCGATGTAACATGCATGAGCCTCAGCCCCCGGCTTCGATACAAGCCATCGGTACACGGCAGGAATGGCGTACCGCTCCTCGCTAAGCGTACTTTGAGCTTGCGGGTATTGATACCGACCACCGCTCTTCGTTATCACCGAATCCCAAGAAATGCGGAGACTGAGTTGCTTGCATTCCATGGCGGAAACCTAGATTTCGCTGCCATCCGGCGGATGAAAACCGAAAGGCCGCCTCTTCCCCGAGGGCTCATCGGTTCCGCTCGCCATCATTAGTGAACTGGGGGTTCTCAGGAAAGCTTCGGCAAGGTGACGCTGAGTGATCTTAGGCGCATCCTCGGCAGCCGCAGTTCTCCCTGCTTGTGTGACTATCTCTTCGACGTCGGCATTGCTGTAGCCTTCAGTGCGCTCGACCAATTCAATTAAATCGACGTTACTTGAATGAGGCCGGTTCTGGAGGAACAACTCAAATAATGCATGGCGAGCCGCCTCATCGGGAGGACCGACATAGATCCTCTTGTCTAAGCGCCCGGGACGCAGCAGCGCCGGGTCCAACAACTCGATCGAATTGCAGGCGGCAATGACTAAGATTCCACGTTCGCCGCACTTGTCCATTAGCTTTAGCAACTCGTTGACCTCCTCGACGCGATACGCAGCAGAATCATGCCCGTGACGATTCGCCGCAAGAGAATCTACCTCGTCCAAGAAGATGAGAGTCGGTCGATTCTTTTCTGCTTCCTCGAACGCTTCCCGCAGGTGTGTCGCAGTCTCGTGAGCGTACGGACTCCCCACGTCTGAGATCCTGAGTTCCCGAAGGTTGTAGCTCACTTTTTCTGAAATTTTTCGCGCTAGGAAAGTCTTCCCGCAGCCGGGTGGGCCGTACAGGAGTACGCCGTTGGGCAGACTAACTTTGAACCGTTGAAATCTTTCCGGGTGTCTTACCGGTAAAATGATGTCGTTGTGCAATTGGATTTTTACTTCGTTCATGCCGGCGACATCCGGCCAATCTGTATCCGCCCGCCGAAACGCGGACAAGAGGTCTGGCGTGGGACGTTGTGGGTCGAAGAGCGAATACGGATAGAACTCCATTAGTTCATCCCGAAGAGCCAGAGTCTTGGGGTCGTCGGGATTAAGCTCTGCGTCGAGGCAGACCCACGCGATGGCCTCCTTCAGTCTTCCCATCTTTTGCAGCAGCCGCACCTTGTAGAGCAATACGTAGTGTCGGTCGATATTCATATCGAGCAAGTGATTGAGCGTCCGTAAGGCCGTAGCTGTTTTCTTCTGTTGGATAAGAGAATTGACGTGAGGTGCCCACCAAAAAGGCTCTTTGTTCTCTGTGGTTGCCATAGGGGACTTCACTTCTTTGGTTTGTGGTTTGTTCTTGTCGCGATGGTCTTTGCAAGGCCAACGCCGTGGCCAACGACAATTCACCTCATTATGAACCCAGTCTCGCCTGCTGACAAATTCTCCATCCTTTTCATCGCAATCAGGACATTCGTGAACGTGTTCGGTTTTTTGGGTGTCCCACGCGCCACCATCTTCGGAGCAATACTCCTCAGTGGGCAAGTGGCAATACTCATCTGGGCATCCCCAATAGGCTTGGCAATCCGGGCAAAAATGATCGTGGTCTGCTTTCAACTACTTAGTCCACTTCTGTCGTTCGTCGAGGCGTGACCGCAGTCTATAGGACGACGTTATAAGTTGACAATCATGGGCTAGGAATCCTGGCATCGTTTCGCCTGAATCTGAGGGGACCTTAGGGTCAGACGCAATAACCTTAGTTCGCAACGATTCCGATTCCTCCAAGAAACTCCGCAACTCCCTTCGCCGTTCCCGAGAATTGAACGCTGGCCAGCATCATTAACTGGGCGTCACACTCCTCTTCGCAGAACTCAGAGAATTTCTTGCCGAGTTTCACTAAGGCCATCCCTGACGCCTCTTTTTCATATACCTCGCTGTAAGCTGCAACGCGTGACTGCCAAAACCCACGAGCTTCGGAAGGAACCTCCGCTAAAGTTTCAAGGTTATTCAATGACTTATGGAACTGGACAAAGACCTCGTCGCGAAAGGGATTATCTGCAAGCATATTGAAGGCAGTCCAATACACGGCGAATACCTGCAAAAGGAACACTTCGGCCAAAAACTGTTCCGGTTTTAGTCTCGATTCGTCGAAAACGACCTTGACGAATTCCAGGGCCTGAGCCGCTTCCTTCTCCGAAAGTTTAGCTAGTTGAACAAGCGCATCGCCGACGACGGCTGGCGTGGTAGTTTTCTTCTGCTTCAGAAAATCTAACAACTCGTGCCCTCGGAAATTTGCCTGGATTTTATCACATCACACAACCCGGAATGCTGGTGCGGAAGGAGGGATTCGAACCCTCACGCCTTACGGCGCCACCCCCTCAAGATGGTGCGTCTGCCAGTTCCGCCACTTCCGCACGAGGATGGTGAGAGATTGGATTGTAACCGGGAGCGCGGCACCCGGCAAGAGAGCGTCCGACTAGGGCTTCTTGGCCGGGGGCGTCTGCGCGGGCGGCGAAGCTGGAGCTGATGACGACGGCGTCGGCTGCTGCGATTGCGGCTGCTGTTGCGACGCCGGGGGCTGCTGCGCCGGGGTTTGCGCTGGCGGGGCCTGCGTTACGGGAGCCGGAGTTTTCGCCGCGGGCGGCGCGGGCTTCGAGAACTTCTGCAGGATCGAGCTGCCCTGCGGTTCCGCGCGATCCTGACGCAGCACCAGCACCATGGCCGTGAGCATGAACATGATGGCGCACCACGTGGTGGCCTTGGACAAAATGGTCGCCGCGCCGCGCGGGTTGAACGCCGTCTGGCTGCCCGCGCCGCCGAAGGCGCCCGCGAGATCTGCCGCCGAACCGCTCTGAAGCAGCACCACGATGATCAGGACGAAGCAGATCAGCACAAAAAAGGTGTTCAACACGAACGGGAACTTATACCAGCCGAGGGCTACGATGCCCAGGCCAATCAGCAACGAAATGAACCACTTCATCCAACTCGGCATTCAAGGCTCCGTACTCTAGTAATTCACGATGGCCGCAAACGATTTGGCGTCGAGGCTCGCGCCGCCCACCAGCGCGCCGTCAATCTCCTCCTGCGCCATCAATCCTCTGGCGTTCTCGGGCTTGACGCTTCCTCCGTAAAGAATTCGCAGCCGGGAAGCCAGTTCCGAAGAGAACGCCGTGGAGGCAAGACCCCGCAGGAAACGATGCGCTTCCGCAGCCAACTCCGGCGTAGCCGTGCGGCCCGTGCCAATCGCCCACACCGGCTCGTACGCAATCAGAATACGCGAGAACTGTTCCGCGGTCAACGCGGCGAATCCGTCGCCGAACTGCCGGCGCAGCACAGACTGCATCTGGCCCGATTCCCTTTCCTGAAGCGTTTCACCCACGCAAACGATGGGGATGAGGCTGGCGCCGAGGGCGGCCTGGATCTTCTTATTCACCGAGGCGTCGGTTTCGCCGAAGAGCTGGCGGCGCTCGGAGTGGCCGATAATGACGTAGCGGCAGCCGGCCTCCGCGAGCATTCGCGCGGAAATTTCGCCGGTGAATGCGCCTTCCTTCTCCCAGTGGAGGTCCTGCGCGGAGACGGCGATGGATGTTCCGCGGGCCGCCTCGACAGCCGCGGCCAGAGCCGTGAAGGGAGGCGCGACAACAATATCGCAGTGGTTTGCCGGGCCCACCAGCGGAGCCAGCGCGGCGATAAACGCGCGAGCCTCTCCCTGCGTTTTGTACATCTTCCAGTTCCCGGCGATGACCCGGCGGCGCATGGCGATTTATTTGTTTGCTTTGTCGGTCAGCGCATCCACGCCCGGAAGACGGCGGCCTGCCAAAAATTCCAGTGTCACGCCGCCCCCCGTGGAGATGTGCGAAATCTTGTCGGCGAGGCCGCACTGACGAACGGCGGCTACGGAATCGCCGCCTCCAACAATCGAAGTGGCGCCCGCGGACGTGGCCGCGGCAACGGCCTGGGCGATTTGCAGCGTGCCCTGCGCGAATGCCGGCACTTCGAAGACGCCCATGGGGCCATTCCAAACAATTGTTTTTGCGCGCGCGATCTCTGCGGTGAATGCCGCCACGGTCTGCGGGCCGATGTCCAGACCCATCCACTCGGGGGGCGTGGACGCGATGGAAGCAACCTTTGTATTTGTCCCCGCCTTGCATTCCATGCCGAGGACCTGGTCCACGGGCAACAGCAGGCGGAAGTTGCGCTGCTTCGCTTCGCTCAGAAGGCGGAAGGCCAGCTCCACCTTGTCGTTTTCGACCAGCGACTTTCCAATGGGCAATTTCTGCGCCTTGAGGAAGGTATAGGCCATTCCCCCGCCGATCAGCATGGCGTCGGCGATCTTCATCAGATTTTCGACCACTTCAATCTTGTCGGACACCTTCGCGCCGCCGAGAATCGCCACGAACGGCCGCCCTGGGTTGGTGATGGCATTGCCGAGATACGCCAGCTCCTTTTCCATCAGCAGCCCTGCGGCAGCTTGCTTGACATATTGCGTGATCCCGACCACGGAAGCGTGCGCGCGGTGCGCCGAGCCAAAAGCGTCGCACACAAAAACGCCGTCGCACAGCGCCGCCAATTGTTTTGAGAAGTTGGGGTCGTTTTTTTCTTCTTCGGGATGAAAGCGCACGTTTTCGAGAAGCAGGACGCCGCCCTCGGGAAGCGCCTTGCTCATGGCTTCGGCCTCGGGGCCGACGCAATCGGAGGCGAACTCCACGCGCTTGCCGAGCAGTTCCTCCAGCCGCTTGGCTACGGGACGCAGCGAATAGCTCAGGTCGGGCTTGCCTTTCGGGCGGCCCAGATGAGAAGCCAGCACCAATCGCCCGCCCATGCTCATGGCCAGGCGCAAAGTCGGCAGAGTTTCCCGGATGCGCGTGTCGTCGCTGACGGCGCCGTCGGCAATGGGAACGTTGAAGTCCACGCGGATAAAGACGCGCTTGTTGCGCAGGTCGAGGTCTTTGACGGTGAGTTTGTTCATGGAGGAACCGTGAATCTTGATTCGCGGCTCGACGACGTCCGTTACAACCGCGCGGCCATGAACTTGATCAAATCGCGGCAGCGGCACGAGTAGCCCCATTCATTGTCGTACCAGGCCAGGACCTTCACGCAGCGGTCGCCCACGACTTTCGTGTATCCCGCGTCCACAATCGAAGAGTGCGGGTTGCCCTTGAAGTCGGCGGAAACCAGTTCTTCCTCGGTGTAATCGAGTATGCCCTTCATCGGCCCTTGCGCGGCGGCGCGCAACGCGCCATTCACCGATGCCAGCGTCGCGGGCTTTTCCGTCATCACCGTGAGGTCCACCACGCTGACGTTTGGCGTGGGCACGCGCATGGCGTAGCCGTCCAGTTTGTCCTTCAGCTCGGGGATCACCAGGTGGAGCGCTTTGGCGGCGCCCGTGGAGCTCGGGATCAGGTTGATCGCGGCGGCTCGCGCGCGGCGCAGGTCGCTGTGCGGGAGGTCCAGCAGCCTCTGGTCGTTTGTGTAGGAGTGGATCGTCGTCATCGTGCCGGCGACGATCCCGAAGGTGTCTTGCAAGACGCGCGCCACCGGCGCAAGGCAATTCGTGGTGCACGACGCGTTCGAGACCACGTGGTGCAGGCTCGGGTTATAAGTCTTTTCATTGACGCCGAGCACCAGTGTGTTGTCGGGCTCCGTGGCCGGCGCGGAGATAATCACCTTCTTCACCGTCCCGCGCAGGTGCCGCTTGGCGTCGGCGCCCTTGGTGAATAGCCCGGTGGACTCGACCACAATCTCCCCCCCACCGAGGCCCAGTTCAGCTCGCCCGGGTCTTTCACCTTGAACACCTTGAAGCTCTTGCCGTCCACGGCGATGGAGTCGGCCGTGTGCGTCACCTTGTGCGTCAAATTGCCGAGGATGGAGTCGTACTTGAGCAGGTGCGCCAGCGTTTTCGGGTCCGTGATGTCGTTGACGGCGACAAACTCGATGTCCGGGTCCCCAATGGCCGTGCGGAAAATGTTCCGCCCGATGCGGCCGAACCCGTTGATGCCCACTCGAATCGGCATGCGTCCTCCGGAAGTTGCGGTTGTTTCTGCCCCGCGTGCAACGAGGAACGAAATCAGAATGGAGCGATGATGCTAGGGTGCGAAGCCGGAAAAGTCAAACGCGATAAGCGCGGCGCCCGTTAATGGGGAAACTCTCTGACGCTGGTGACGCGCTCGCCCAGGAAGCGCACGAAAATCGTTTTCGAGGGTGGCTTGCCGTAAATCCAATCCTCGATTTCGTTCCCGTCGTCGTCGCGCTCGCGCACCTTGTGCTCCGGCTTGCCGATGGCGGCGACCACCATTTCACGGTCCATTCCCACGATGGCGCGCTTTTCCTGGATGGCCTTCTTGATGTTCGGCGGAAGCGTGTCAATCCATTGCACCGCCGCCGAGCGCTGCTTGGAGAAATCCAGCAACCCCGACAAAAGCTGTTTCAGTTCGTCGGGCGTCATCTCCGGCACAGGACGCCCAAAATCCAGGTCAATGGTGCTGCCCGTGCCCGGCTGCAGCCCGGGAGTCTGGTTCGGGTTTGTCGTTGTAGTTGTGGCCGTAGGGATGCCGCCCAAATCAATGTGGATGCGGTCGCGGAGTCGTCTTTTGCCGCGCCCGCCGCCGTTGATGTCTATCAAAATGTCCTTGTCGCGGATTTCCAGGCGGGTCAACTGCACCGCATCGCCGGCGTTGATGGCCGCTCCGTGCGTGGCCACCGCGCGGTGCAACATCTCGTCGTTTATCGGCTGGCCCGCCTTCACGTACAGCCCTGCTTTCCCCGCCGGCAGCGGCCTCACGGCATGAGCAAACTCCCCCGAGACATACCGGATCAGCGCGAGACGCGATTCCGGGCTGAGCGGCTGGTCCTTCTTTGCCTGCTTTGCCTGGCTCTGCGTATCCACCGCGGGCATGAGCGACGGCAAGACCGGCAGGTCTTGCCCGGCCGGAAACTCCACGCTGCGGCGGCGCTCCGGCACCAGCCGCATCGCCGTCGGCACGTCGGCGTCGCAGAGGAACATCGCCGAAATCGCGATTAGCATTAGCCGCAACATTGCACCGTATCCTGCTCCTTATTGTAATTGTTCGATGCCGCCTTCGGGAAGAGGGTCGGGAATCTCGAGGGCGCCATTACCGATGATTAAAGGAGTGCAGGAGAATTGAACTATTCTCCGTTTGAATCCCCTGAGACGAACAGAATCAATACTCCGCATAATGACGAGCCCATTCTCGATACCCCTGCTCAGGCTTCCAGCGGCTGTCATCGAATAAACATAGTGAGTCTTGAGTTCCAAGAAGGTTCTCCACACCTCTGCAACCAAGTTGACCATAAGAACGGTCTTGCTGAGAGGGACTCGCTTCCATTCCTCAGGGAGTGCAACCCTACCTCTCAGCCTCCCTCGAAATGAAACCAGCCTGCCTTCAAGTCTTGCTTTTGTCGGATCCTCAAGGCGCGCTAGATCCTCGATATCGTATGCCCCCCTTGCAGTGAGAATTACCCTAACCATGATCTGGCACCACAGGTCGTAGAAGGCAAACGTCGGAATCGCACCGTGAAACCCGATGGGCAGAAGGGGGTCTCTGGGGTGGCCCCTGAAGGGCTTAAAAAATTCTGGATGGAAATTGCCAGTCTTTATTTCCTCTAGGAATCTCTCAACGGTGGGACTCCATTCGGTAGTTGGTTCGAGAGATGCGTCAAAGCCTTGCTGCTTGCGCAGAACATCCTCTTCTCGAAACTGAGTTCCTAGCACATCGAACGCGCGAAGACGCTCGGATCTACTCAACTGTGCATATAGCCCTCGGATGCGCTCGACATTCTTATAATCAACCATGAAGAACGCGGTCCTTGACCTAGCAAGTCGTGCTGAATCATGCGCACTTTCCAGCTCCCCAATACGCCCCACACTTGCTGCTCTCCCCACCCGCTCTGAAGCGGCCTCCTCTGCGCCTTTTTTCCATCGTTGCAAAACTGCCTCCGTGAAGTGGGCAGGATCGTTGTCCACCAACTTCGCGCAGTTCTGGCATAGCCAGATGGCGTTATCGGGATGGCGTCGACTCTCAGGAGTGAGCGCGCTGTTGTAACGGGGCCCTCCTGGCGATGCCGCCGTAATGTGTGCAGCCACGCCGACATTCACCGATTTGGACGAATCACTCCGCGGTCCACTCGTGAGTGCACCGCACCTCGGGTTGGAACAGATGTATCCGACCCGCGCAGCGATTTCTCTCTTTAAATCTTCTGCAAAATCGTCCCTCATGATGGCTACTTGGGGCGTTTCCATCCACCGGGGAAAATAATTTCGTATCGGTTCGTTTCGTCCAACAAATCGAAACCGTCTAGATTGCCGAATTCGTCTGCTATGTATTTCTCGACCGCTTCCCTGTACTTCTTGCGCTCTTCGGTGTTGGCGCCCTGTTTTTCTTTCACGGGGTAGGTATAGGTTATGTGAATTGGGAATCGCACGCGTTTCTTGGCAGGGACAAAGATCGGATAGTCAATTCTCTCGTCCTCACCGAAAGGCGACAGGTTGTTTTGACGTTGAAGTTTAGCGCTCATTAAAATACCGTGACCGTCTGCAACCCGGTAATCAAAATTGGTCATATTTTCCAAGGTGTAATAAAAGACTATGCTGTTCTTATCCCCTTCAGTGTAGGCGTAGTCGTAATCAGCCCTGATCGAGGCGGCGTTCCATGGCTTCGGCGGCTTGGGTGGTCTTGGTCGGTTTTCGTACCAAAGAAATCCTCCGAGCAGGATCCCAAGACCCACTGCCGTGCCCAGTCCCCACCCGATTCCGATTAGCAGCGGCCTTTTCCAGTCCCCCATGCCGAAGCGGCCTCCCCCTTTCAGGCGAATTATCTTAACGAGAGCTATAATTCTGTAACAATCGAAATCTAAACCTCACATGACTTTTCACGAGGGCAGGACTCATCGCATACGCCGATCTGGTTTTGGGCGGCCGGTCAAACCGACGCTACCCCCGCCTTCGCCTTCTCTTTCTCCGACCACGCGTAATCGTAGTCGTTCTTGAGAGCGAAGATGGAAGGTGTCGAATCCGATTCCTTCAAAAGGACGAGGGTCTGCACCGCTCGGAAGGAGCAGTAATGGGCAGTTTGCAACGCCTTCGCACAGCCAATTATCGACGGCGGAACGGCAGGCTGCCAGTTATCCCCGACAATGCTCTCGACATGCTGGACCAGGCCACCGAAAGAACCGTGCGACAGTTCGCTGGAGAGGCCGTGCACACTACTATACATCTCTTCGAAGTTCGCCCTTACCGCACGCTGCCGTAAGTTCAGCCTGCACCATGACTGACGCAGCCTCTTGCCATTAGGAAGCAGGAATTTCGGCATTACCGCTTGATACTCCTTCTCGGTGTCGGCAACCATCGGAGGATCGAGATTGGCGAACTCGCTCGGCATGTACTTCCGCATGTATTCGACTTTGCGATGCTGCTCAATCCAACTCCAATCCAAGAAGTCCCTGTGTTCGGTAGGTTCGAGACGCAGATATTCGGCATTGATGGCGGACTCCAGACAACTCCGAGAGATCTTCATCGCGCCAAGCCCGTGGCCATGACCAACCAACATACCCACGTCTGCGAAGGAAATCCCCGTCGAGATGCAAAGGGATCGAATGATTATTTCATTCTTGTCCTTCGATTTCCCCGCGTTCAGCGTGAATTTGTTCAAAGCGTCGAACAAATGATTGCACACTTCCCAAAACCTAGCGAAGGTCGGATAGCCCTGGCTTTTCCAAAAATCGGGCTCAGCGAGAGGCGGCGGCATCATCGGACTAA
>Ga0209648_10005804_pt1 | contig 10597 bp, 9 predicted proteins | sample GraSoi2013_115cm_FD_185830 | JGI IMG/M metagenome (GOLD analysis project Ga0209648, IMG submission 185830) | Grasslands soil microbial communities from the Angelo Coastal Reserve, California, USA - Sample 9_17_2013_115cm (SPAdes) (version 2) | ecosystem: Environmental > Terrestrial > Soil >...
CCGCCTCAGAGGCGGCCAGGCAATCGGCATCGTTCTCAACCCGGATCTCGCGTCCCAGTGCCGCGCGAAGGTCTTTTTCAACCGGCCGACCAATTAACCAGGTTGAACTCGCTCCTTTGCCCAGGCGTGACTTCGGTTCAAGTGATCCAGGTATGCCGATACCAACGCTCCCGGTCTGCCCCGTCTCCCGCTCGATGCGTTCGACTAAGTTGGCGATCACTCCGATGCAACCGTGATAATCGTGACGGGGCGTGTCCTGACGCAAGCGGATCATTTCTTTACCTTCTTTCGTCAGGGCAACGCCTTCGATCTTGGTGCCACCCCAGTCGATACCGATGAACATATATGCTCTCGCAGTTTGTTTTCTTCCGACACCGAACGCTGGTGTCGGCGGGATTTTCAAAGATTACCCATTGATTCGAAATAGCAGCTCCCGGTCTTGCGAAAAATCAGCGAGAAAGGGCAGACTAGCCGCCCCCAGCACGCGAGCGTCGCTGCCGATCATACCTTCGACGATGTCCACTGGAGCGACGCCCTGCGTCTCCACCCGTCCAAATTTTTCGCAGGTCTTTTCAACGACGGCGGAACGTACTGATTTCGGGAATGCGCCGTCGATCACAACCGCCTCGAAATCGATCACCGAAACGGCCGAAACAATTGCCACACTGAGACTATCCGTTGCCTGCTCGATCCATCCGTCCAAAGTCGAGCCGGCCTCGCTCCAATCGTCGGATGAACGCCACAAAATTGAAGCGTCCTTGCCTTCACTCCTCATCATATTCTCAAGCAGGTAGAGGGAGGCGCAGCGAATCAGACTCTGGGGGGCGCGCCCGCCTGAGGAGTCGGGCACGAGAACGGAGCCGAAGGCCCCAGCGTACCCGGTACGTCCAGGATAGAGACTGCCGTTCAGAACGACGCCCCCTCCAATCAGCGTTGCAATAAAGACATAAAGAAAATTTGCGTACCGCGCGCCACTGCCAAATGCGAGTTCGGCTCCAGCGGCCGCCGTCGCGTCGTTGCAGAAGTGGACTGGCCAGGGAACGAGCCTTTCGACGCTAGTTCTAATGTCGTAGGCGCGCCAAGCCTCCAGTACCTCGTGCGGCGCCCCCACTTCTTCCTCCCAACCCCACATTTCGAAGGGTGCCGCTATCCCGAGTCCGCAGATTCTTCCCAGTTGCTGTTTGCTCAGATCAGTTGTGACCTCGGAAACGCCTGATCGAATGAATTGTTCCAGCGCGTTCGGCGCCGGATAGGCGTACGTCGTCCGCACCAATCGACGAGCCGTACCGACAAAATCCATTAGGACCAGTTCCGCACTCCGCCGTCCAAACTTGAAGCCGATTGAGAATGCGCCTTCCGGGTTCAACGACATCGGAATGGAGGGTTGGCCGACCTTGCCGCGCATCGGATCCTTGCGAATCAACAACCCCTCGTCTTCGAGCTGTTTCATGATTACCGAGCTGGTCTGCGTTGACAGTCCGGTGCGTCGTCCGATCTCGGTTTTCGAGAGACTTCCATACCGGCGGATGAGCGAAAGAACCAAGCTCTTATTGTAAAGTTTGACGCCGGATTGATTGGTGCCGCGGCTCGCGTCCACAGTGTTCGGAAAGATCAACGGCGCTGGGGATGCGGAATCGCGCATGTTCTTCGCTCGGCTCCACCGGCTGATGGCCGACCTCAAGGACGACTCCAACTGCCAATGACCGGAATGGGGTTTGATCTTGCCGGCGGTTGAAAAGCTAGAAGGGGAAGAGCGCTGGGTCAATAATAAATCATGCCGATTTATTTAAATTGACACGATTACTCTCCAATTCCACAATGCTTCGGATTTAGGCTTCACCCTGAACCGGTATCCTAATATCTAAAACCCCCAAGATTCTTGACCACGAGCTGTTCTTTCAAGACGTCGCTCAAAATTTCTCATCAATCGGAATAACCCCAACCCCCCGGAGTAAAGTAAATTACATGCGTACTGGTACTACTCGCGCTGCAGCGCTACGCGCCGCCAGACTTAATAACGGTCGGACTGACAACAGGACCGAACGACAAATCCAAACGGGCTCCCGCCGCACGTCATGCGGTAGGCGAGCAGGTCTACCAATTGCTTTTGCTGCCGCGGCGATGGCCGGAGTCTTGGGCAGCGCCGCGCCATCAGCGAACGCCGCACCCAGCGATCAAATAACCATCGGACTGGTCACTAAAACGGAGGTGAATCCATACTTCGTCAAACTGCGGCAAGCGGCCACCGCTGAAGCCGAGAAACAGGGCGCAAAGCTGATCGCGCGATTTGGTAAATTCGACGGCGATAATGAGGGCCAGGTAGCTGCTGTGGAAGATCTCATCAGCGCCGGGGTGAAAGGCATCTTGATCACGCCGAATAACTCGACCGGAATGCTCGGAATCATTAAGAAAGCCCGGGACAAAGGCGTTCTCGTCATCGCTCTCGATACTGCGACGGACCCGGCCGATGCTGTCGATGCAACCCTGGCCACCGACAATTTCCAGGCAGGAGTATTACAGGGGCAGTACGCTAAAAAGGCGCTTGGCAGCAAGGCTCCCAAGCTTGCGATGCTTGATGGGACGCCTGGTGGAAGCGTCGACGTACAGCGGCATGACGGCTTTCTGAAAGGGTTTGGCTTGAAGGAAGGTGATCCGGCAATTGTTGGTAAACAGAATACGCACGGCGCTCAGGACGAAGGCCAGACCGCAATGGAAAATCTCCTCACTGCTCACCCTGACATTAACGTGGTGTATACGATCAATGAGCCGGCCGCGGAAGGTGCCTACGCCGCAATCAAAGCGCGCGGCAAATTGAAAGACATTGTTTTAACTTCGATCGATGGAGGTCGTCTCGGCGTTCAATACGTTAAGGACGGAAAAATAGCCGCGACCGTCATGCAATTCCCAAAGATCATGGCTACTCGGGGAGTTGACTACGTAGTCGACTATGTGAAGTCGGGAAAGAAGCCGAGCGGATTCATCAATACCGGTGCGAGCTTAATCAGCGATAAACCTTTCTCCGGTCTTCCGTCAAAGGATACAAAATGGGGTCTGGAGAATTGCTGGGGATTGGTCGCACCAGCAGTTGCTCTGGACAAGCGCGTGGCGTCAGTAAATTGAGCTTCGGGTTCTGGTCCCTCGTTGTGCCTGGCTAGCCCGCAACCGTCACCCACCCTATGCATCCGCACGCTCGTTGCGGGCTAGAAGGCTCAGTACGCGAAAAGGAAACGGATCAATGAGCGTAGTTAGCGCAGCCAAACCGAACCGCCCAGCTGGTGGGTTCGGCCGGCTGCTCACGACTCCCACATTTGGCCCGCTGATCGTTTTAGTAGCGTTCTGCGCAGTGTTCTCTGTGACCACGCGTACGTTCCTGGCAGCCGGCAATCTCTCGCTCGTAGTCCAGCAGAGCGTTATCGTGGGTACGCTGGCTATTGGCCAAACGATGATCATCCTTACCGCCGGGATCGATCTGGCCAATGGCGGTATCGCTGTTCTGGGAACGATCATTGCGGGCCGGTTGGTTGCTCAGGAGCAAAATCCAGCGTTATCCCTCCTCTTTGCGCTCGTGCTTTGCACCTGCTTCGGATTGACCGCCGGATTGCTTGTCAGCCGCTTGATGTTGCCGCCATTTATTGTGACTCTCGGTTTGCTTGGGATCATCACGGCGATCACCCGCTTAGTGGCGCAGGGTGGCGCGTTTCCCGTTACCGATGACTTGCTTTCGTGGACCGGAAACGCCTTTGCCGTTGGCGATACTTCGATCACCTACGGCATGATCATCATGTTTTGCCTGTACCTGCTTGTCTGGTACCTGCTCACCCAGACCGCTTGGGGCCGCCACGTCTACGCGATCGGAAATAATCGTGAAGCCGCCCGGCTCGTCGGTATTCCGGTTCAAGCCAGGCTGCTATCGGTCTATACCTTCTCCGGTCTTCTTTACGGGATTGGGGCGTGGCTGGCACTGGGCCGCATCCCGAATGCCGATCCAAACGCACTGCAGAATGCCAATCTCGACAGCATCACTGCGGTCGTGATTGGCGGAACCAGTCTGTTTGGCGGACGCGGAAGTCTTTGGGGGACTTTGATCGGAACATTGATCGTGGCCGTCTTACGCAATGGATTGACCCTCACCGGAATCGACCCTCTTTGGCAGGACTTGGTCACCGGTATTCTCGTGATCAGTGCGGTCGCGTTGGATCAAATGTCAAGAAGGAGACAGCGATGAGCGCAGAGGTCAAAATTAAGCCTTCGCTCCCACCGCGAGGAACGGTGGTCTTGGAGGCGCACGGCATCGTTAAACGTTACGGACATGTCACCGCACTCGCCGGTGCCGATTTAGAGTTACGGGCAGGAGAGGTGCTCGCGATCGTGGGCGACAACGGCGCCGGCAAAAGCACACTGATCAAAGTACTATGTGGTGCGGTTGTTCCTGATGCCGGAAAAGTCCTGCTCGACGGCACGCCGGTTCATTTTCGCAGTCCTCTGGACGCGCGCCGATTAGGTATCGAGACCGTCTACCAGGATCTGGCCGTTGCTCCCGCCCTCGACATCGCGACGAACCTCTTCTTGGGTCGCGAAGTGCGCCGTAGCGGCCCGCTCGGTTCTTGGTTTCGGCTCCTGGACAAAGGGAGAATGAGGCGCGAAGCGCAGCGGGAAATGGACGAACTGAAGTTCCATCTCCCGTCGATTGATAGTGCGGTCGAGAAACTCTCTGGCGGACAACGCCAAGGGGTGGCTGTTGCCCGTGCTGCTATTTTCGCTCGTCGATTGGTGATCATGGACGAACCGACGGCCGCGCTGGGCGTCCGTGAGTCCGGTCAGGTGCTCAATCTGATCCGCTCGATCCGTGACCGCGGACTACCCGTGATCCTCATCAGCCACGATATGCCGCACGTCTTCGAGGTAGCGGATCGAATCCAGATCATGCGCCTCGGCCGGCGTGCTGCTCTCACTACACCGCAAAGGCATACGATGCCCGAAGTCGTTGCGATCATGACAGGCGCTGCGCGCGGCGACGAGCCGGTAGCGGATTCAAACCAGGCGGGCGGTTGAACCGGAAACAAAAAACCGGCCAATTCGCGTCGACCTCTCAATGAGGACCGAGCCTACGTCGGACCAGACGGCGGGACCGGCTACGAATTAAACTCATTGATTCGAGTCCATTCGTGTCCATTCGTGGATTAAGGAACTTTGTTTCCCTCTCTCATGGAAAACTCTTCACAAATCTCTCTTGTTGGTGTTGTTGGCACCGGTCTGATGGGCTCGGGAATTGCCGCCGTATTTGCTGCCGCTGGGCGCACCGTGTTCCTGTTCGACAAAGATCCGAAGCGTCTGGATGAGGCCAGGAAGAAAATTATCGAGATCTACGAAGAAATGCGTGGAGCCGGGCTGACCTCCCTTTCTCAGGCCGAGATATTATCGCATATCAAACCGGTTTCTGAGTTAGCTGATCTGAGGACAGTTGAATTTATCATCGAGGCCGTACCAGAAGTTCTCGAGATCAAGCAGGCGTTGTATCGAGAATTGGAAACGATGGTGGCGGAGGGGGTGATCCTCGCGAGTAACACTTCAGGTTTTATGCCGTCCAAGCTTTCCGAGTTTCTCGCCCATCCAGACCGGTTCATTGTCGCGCATTTTTGGAATCCGCCTCATGCCATTCCATTGGTTGAGGTGGTTCCATCGCAGCAAACATCAGCTCCGGTCGTGGAGCGGACAATTGCGCTGCTACGGGAGTCTCGAGCGGAGCCGGTTTTGGTGGAGAAAGAGATTCCTGGATTTATTGGCAACCGGCTCCAGTACGCGATTTTGCGAGAAGCATTAGCTATTGTTCGCTCCGGAGCGGCTTCGCCGGAAGCTGTCGATACCGTGATGAAGGCGTCGTTGGGTCGCCGGTACGCCACCGTTGGACCACTGGAAACCGCGGATCTTGGCGGGTTGGATACGTTCCTCACCATAGCTTCACACCTGATGCCCGAACTGGCTAAGGATGAAGATGTGTTGAACCTCATGCGCACACGGGTGGAGGCGGGGGACATCGGCTTACGTTCTGGTAAAGGATTTTATCCCTGGCCGCCTGAGCGAGCCGACAAAGTTATCAAACGACGCAATGCCGATCTCCTCCGACGCCGGCTCGCGGATTTGGGATGATGGATCAGACGATGACCCAATGAATGGCGGACGACCCGCAAGACGGGCGAAACACATCTTCGAGCGACAGCGCGTAAGATGTGTCAGCCAAAAGAGCGGTGATCCAAACAATGTAATGCGAGGCTCACAGTCCGTAGAGACTGTATCGCCCTACCTATCCTGGGCTGTGCCTCGTCGCTCCGAGCGTTCTCGCCGTGTCATTATTGGCTATCGGCTATCGGCTATCAATCGCCGGTTCCAGGCTCATTCGTGGTGCGATCATGGCAAAGCGCTTTTGCAAAAATACCAGAAAATGAAAAATCCACAGTCGCCAACGAACCTCCGGCAACTGTTTCTCGCTACCGGCCAGTACGGTATTCACCGCGGGGACCAGCTGGAAGAATTGCTGCGGGTGGAAAAAAACCTCCGCAAATTCCTGGGTATACCACGACGTTACAAATTTGAGGTACAGGTCCATAACGCGACCGACTTGGCGCTCGTAACGGCTAAATTCTGCCGCCCGCCGCGCCGGTTGGCGCAACACTCGGTCAAGCATATCCGCAGCTTTTTCTCCTGATAGAGTAGCGATGAAGACTCCGCTGCTCCAGACCGGATCAATGAAACCAGCTGCATCGCCGGCGAGCACCCAGCGCTCGCCGGTAAAGCGTTTGTTCCGAAAAGAGAAATCTCCGGTCGCGTGGACATCGGTCACCCGACGAGCTTGCGACATTTGTTCGATTACCTTCGGGTTTTCCTGAAGAATTCGGGCGGCTGTTCACCTTGGACTTCTTGCCATGTTCCAACTGCTGCGCCCAACGATCGTGCGCTCGGCTCAAGTGAGAATGCATTGCCTTTCGGGCTTGTTCGGAATCGCGCGCCGCCAATGCCCCGATAATCTTCCGATGCTCAGCGATGACTGCGGTCCAAGTTTTCGGATTGTCGAAATGTGCTCCGAATTGCTTACCCAGCAGACTGCTCCGCTGGTCGAATAGATCGGTTACGATCCGCAGGAGCATATTGTTACGGATTTTCTTTGCGATGTACAAATGAAAGCTACGATCGGCCGAGATGCACGAGCTTGGGTTCGGAGCCACTGCCGCTTGTTCCAGTTCCAACAGAATCCGCCTAAGTACCGCGACATCCTTCTGTCTTATGTGCGCCGCCGCTTCTGCAGCAATTTCCCCTTCAATCACCTTCCGAGCCCGCATAATTTCTAGGGGTCCTTCAGTCCGGGAATAGTCCGGCGCCGGACTTTTCGGCGTTGCCACAAAAACGCCGGAACCGGGGCGGACGTCGACGTAACCTTCCACCTCCAAAGCAATTAATGCTTCTCGCACCGACGGCCTGGAGACGCCGAACTGCTTTGCCAATTCACGTTCTGCCGGAAGCCGGCTATTGAGTGGAAACTCTCCGTTTCCAATCAGTGACCGGATTTGAGCGGCGATCTCCAGGTAAAGACGACGAGGCTCGATAGCTTTTATTGGCATCGAAAGCAGTAATAGTAACCCTATCCTAATTAGATATTCAAAATCGAAACAACAAGCATGCCGGGGGGTTAGCCCAGGATCGGTAGGGCGAAAACCTCAGCGCGCCGAGGTTTTCGCCCTACCAACCTGGGGCATGTGTCGCATCATGGCCTGTCGTTGAGTGGCCTGACCAATTGACCAACCAATTTACCGGTCTTATAGGAAACTGCATCCTAATCTCGCACCCCGATGAAGAATCGCTTTCTCGCCGAGAATTTTCTGCTTTCCACAACCACGAGTGAGAAATTGTATTTCCAATTTGCTCAGCAACTCCCCATTTTTGATTATCACTGCCATATCCCTCCAGCCGATATCGCCCAGAATAAACGTTACGAAAATTTGACCCGGATCTGGCTGGCCGAAGGCCACTATGGGGATCATTACAAATGGAGGGCGATGCGGGCAAATGGCGTGCCCGAACGATATATCACCGGTGACGCCAGCGATTATGACAAGTTTGTCGCCTTTGCTCGGACGGTCCCGGCAACGATTCGTAATCCGCTCTACCATTGGACGCATCTGGAGTTGCAACGCTATTTCGGTATTACCGATCTTCTGGATGAGCAGTCGGCGCCGCGCATTTGGGAACAAGCGAATGAACGGTTAAAGGACCTCACCGTTGATCGAATCCTGGAGAAATTCAGGGTGTCGGTTATTTGCACCACCGATGATCCAGGTGACGATCTTTCGTACCACCAGACGATAAAGTCCGGCGACTTGGCAACTCGCGTCTACCCCGCGTTTCGCCCGGATACAGTATTTGCGATTGATCAACCGGAACTGTTCAATCGGTGGGTCGATCGACTTGAAAAGGTCAGCGGCTGCAGTTGTGCCGATCTGACCGGATTGCTGCACGCACTACGGAATCGACACGCATTCTTTGGTTCGCTCGGCGCCAAGCTTTCCGATCACGGGATCCCATTTTGCTTCTCAGAGGAATGCGGCCAAGGGGAAGCGAGCACCATCTATTCTCTGGCCAGATCGGGTGTTAAATCCCGCGAAAACCAGAAGATCAAATTCGGCAGTTTTATGTTGCGCTTTTTCGGAGAGCTGGATGCCGACGCAAATTGGACGAAGCAGCTTCATCTTGGTGCGTTGCGCAATGCCAACAGCCAAAAGTTCAAGGAACTTGGGCCCGATGCCGGGTTCGACTCGATTGGCGACTGGCGGCAGGGCGAACCTTTGGCGAGATACTTCGACCAACTCGAATCCATCGGCAAACTGCCGAAGATGATTCTCTATAATCTTAACCCGCGAGATAACTATCTCTTTGCCGCAATGATCGGCAATTTCCAGGATGGCTCGATTCCGGGGAAATTGCAGTTCGGGAGCGGATGGTGGTTCCTGGACCAGAAGGAAGCAATCGAGTGGCAATTGAATGCCCTATCGAATGTCGGTTTGCTGAACCGGTTCGTCGGGATGTTAACCGATTCACGCAGTTTCATGTCCTATCCGCGACATGAATATTTTCGGCGTGTGCTTTGTGATTTGCTCGGTCGTGAAGTGGAGCGCGGCGAAATCCCGATGGACGAAGAATTGCTGGGCAACCTGGTCAAAGGAATTTGCTTCGACAATGCGAGGAATTATTTCGGACTGGAATGTGGAGCGGTTTAGAATCAGGACCTGGATCGATCGTAAATGGGTAGGGATCGCGTCCCGACTACGTGGACGGCTGCCGGATCGCGGTCAAGCACAATGATGTCTGCCGAACTCAGTGCCAGGGCGCGCCGCTTCCGCAGGCGGCCCCGCGATCGGTGCCGGCTAAATTGTCTGCGATAGGAATCCGCCGTCGACGCGAAGATCGATGCCAGTCACGAATGCGCTTGCTTTTTCGCTCGCGAGAAAGATCGCTGCGCCGGCGAGCTCCGATGGCATTCCGAAGCGCTTCATCGATGTATGGTTCAAGATTTCTTGGCCACGAGGTGTCGCCGTTCCATCATCATTAAAAAGCAAACGGCGGTTTTGTTCACCCGGAAAGAAGCCGGGCGTGATAGAGTTTACCCGAATGTTGTCCGGCGCCCACTCGCGCGCTAGAAATCGCGTGAGATTCAGCAATGCCGCCTTGGCGGCGGAATAAGCCGCGACCCGCGAAAGCGGCACATGGCCAGAGACACTTGCGATGTTAATGATGCTGCCCTTCTGATTTTCCCTCATCGCCGGGCCGAACTCCTGGCACGGCGACAACACGCCGCCAACCAGGTTCAAATCGAAATTCTCGCGCCAATCTTCAATCGTAATCTTTTCGAACGGATGTTCAGGCGTAACGTTAACCCGCGGATCGTTGCCACCGGCAGCATTTACGAGGATTGTGGGAAGGCCGAACCGCTCGGTCACATTTTCCCGCGCAAACTTGAGCGATCGACGATCGAGAGCGTCGGCAACGAAAAATTCGGCGATTCCGCCGTTATTCTGAATGAATTTGGCCCTTGCCTCGCCCCGATTCTGGTTCCGCCCAAGTATGGCTGCTTTCGCGCCGGCCATGGCCAAGCCTTCCGTGATTGCTCCACCGAGAACGCCCGTGCCACCAATTATCACCGCAATTTCTCCGGTTAAATCAAACAGGTCCACTTTGTTCACATTAGTCTCTTCTCCTTTTGGTCAGGATTTTTGTAGTTGCTTCTGTCATACCTACGACTGGTGGGGCGCAATCAGCGGCGACTGTCTCGTTAGGTCTTTTGATCCTGCCGCGCCAGAAAATTTGGCCGAAGTGACTGGCCGGCCACAATCACAAACCGCAGTCCCCAAACGCCGGCACCGTGTATCGCGAAACACCCGGTTCAACGCTGATGGCGACTGAGTGTTACGGTCAGATACAGTCGAAGCCTTCGGGTGACCTCTCAGGTTGATCGAGATTTGCGACATAATGGGACAGTCGCCGCTACCGATGAGACGACATGATCCACACCGAAGAAGCGACGAAAGGGCACCGATCCGGCACTGGCTTG
>Ga0209648_10005805_pt1 | contig 10597 bp, 9 predicted proteins | sample GraSoi2013_115cm_FD_185830 | JGI IMG/M metagenome (GOLD analysis project Ga0209648, IMG submission 185830) | Grasslands soil microbial communities from the Angelo Coastal Reserve, California, USA - Sample 9_17_2013_115cm (SPAdes) (version 2) | ecosystem: Environmental > Terrestrial > Soil >...
CCGGCGCCTTCCTTTGGCTGACTTTTGCCGGACAGGCCGCTGCGGGGGCAACCGCTCCGTCGATGTGGATCGGCATTTTGTTTGCGACGGTACTGTGTCTGGCGACCGCCGTCTGTTACGCCGAAATGGCGAAGTTATATCCCGGAACTGGCAGCTCCTATTACTTCGCCGAGCAGTCGTTCCTCAATCATGAAACCGCGTGGCCGTATGCCCGGCTGGCTAAATTCATCGTCGGCTGGGGTTCACACCTTTACTACTGGATCTATCCCGGAGTTATGGTCGGTGTCATCGGGGTAATCTCCGGTTACCTGGTGGGAACGCTGTGGCCGAATTTCATGAGCGCCAGCAATCCCGGTCCGATGTTCATGATGCTGGTCGCCGTTGTGTTTTCGTTTGCCGTGGCCTACATCGCTCATCGGGGCATCAACGGTTCGACTTCGGTGAACATCGCCATCAATGTCATTCAGATCAGCGCTCTGCTCTTGTTCGCCGTGGTTGCCCTGAATTACCGCATGAGCCATCCACCGGGCAGCACCGCCTACCAGTTTGATTCTCAAAGCAGCGCGGCTTTCAGCTATGAGTTCGCCACGGCTTCGCAGGTGGTGAATGGCCAAGCGACTGATGTCGTCGTGCGTGACTCGAATGGCACGCCGCAGCCCAAACTGGACGCTTCCGGAAAGCCCGTTCCGTATCACATCAGCTATCCCGAACACGACTCCAGCGGTGCTTTCGTCTCCCACCCCAGCGCCGGCTCCGTCGTGCGCATGCATAACTTCGGCTGGATGTTTGTTCAAGCCACCATCGCCATTTTGATTCTGGTGGGATTTGAGTCAGTGACGTCCATGGGAGGCGAAGCCAAGAATGCCAAACGTGACGTGCCTATCGCGGTCATCACGTCGCTTCTAGTGCAGGGCTGCTTCTGCTATCTCTTCGAGTATTTTGCGGCGAACTACGTCCTCAATAGTGGATACCCCATGGCGACCGCGGCGGGCTCCGCCGCCCCCATTGGGGATCTGATGGTTCTGGTGGGCGACGCTTTGTTCGGGCCCGGACGAGGCAGAATCTTCATGCTCGCGGAGGCGGCCACGGTATTTCTGGCGCTGATCGGTACGACGCTCTCCTGTATCAATACCGGAGCGCGCGTGACCTACGCCATGGGGAAAGACAAGGAGTTGCCGGATTCCATGGGGATGTTGCACGCTAGAAACTCGACTCCGCATCGTGCCATCTGGACGCTGGCCGTCATTTCGGCGGTGGTAGGGTGCATCACGGTTGTCATGTACTTCGGTGACGGTGCCGCTCCAGCGGATGCGGCGATTCAGGCCTTACCTCATGGCTTCTGGTCCAGTTTTGGATACTTGACTCATGACAAAATGGCGGCGCTGCCGAATTCCTTCCTGACCATGACATTGGCTTCGAACTTCGGTACGTTCTTGCTGTACATGTTAAGTTGCGTCACTTGCATCGTCTGCTTCCACAAGCACCCGCAGTTCAAGTTCGTGCGCCATCTCCTGATCCCGGTTTTCGGGCTGGTAGCCAACCTGGCGTGCATGGTCTTCTATCTGGTCGGTCCCTTTATGGGCTACGGCACTAAGATGGAACCGCTGCTGGCCCTTGGAATCGCGCTGGTCTGGGCGATTTACGGCGCGATTTATTTCCTGCGCACAAGCAAGGCAACGAAACGAACGACGCTCGTCGAAAACCGTGTGTCGACCGCCTGAGAAACAGCGGAACGGCTCCGTGGTTCCAAAGCCTGGCGGCCGTAACGCTGCCAGGCTTTGGCCTGTAGCTCAACTTGATACCATTACGGTTTCGGTCCGTGATGCGCCCCGGCGAGCGCGCACTGAGTGCCAGGCAGTCCTATGCTCGACCTCGAGTTCTCTCAACTTTCGGATGTGGGCACCGTTCGCTCGCGGAATGAGGACTATCTTGGGTACGTACTCCCATCCTCTCCCTCGCAAGTCCGTTCCCATGGCTGGCTGTTTGTCATGGCCGACGGGGTGGGCGGACAACGGCAGGGGGAAGTGGCTTCCCGAGCCGCGGTGGAGGAGGTGCTGGCCGGCTTCGAACGTGCGCGGGCCATGGAATCTCATGGAGCTTTGCTAAACCGCCTGGTGCAGGCGGCAAACGCCCGCATTTGTCAAACGGAAGCCCTTGCCGGTCCCGCAGGCACGGGCATGTCCTCCACGGTGGTGGTGTGTGCCGTGCGCTTCGATCGCGCCACGATTGCTCACGTGGGTGACTCGCGATGTTATCTGATTCGCAACCAGAAGGCGCGTGTGATCACCCACGATCACACCGTCGCAAATGAACAGCTCCGCCTCGGCCTGCTTTCCAGAAAGGAAGCGAATTCGGCGACCACGCGACACGTTCTCAGCCGGTCCCTGGGTAGCGGGTTGTTCGTCAGGGTAGAAATCAACGAAGTCCAGTTGCTCCCTGGCGACGTGCTGTTGCTGTGTTCCGATGGTTTGCACGGCGCCGTGACCGATGGGGAAATTGCCTCCACGGTTGGACGCAATCACGATTTGGAAACCATGGCCCGGGAACTCGTTAACAGCGCGAACCAGCAGGACGGCAGCGACAACATCAGTGTTCAACTCATTCGTGTTCGCAGCGTGGAACGCATGGGAATATACCGCGGTCGACCCTACAAACTCCGTTGATTTTCCCGAGTCACAGGCCATTCTTTATGAATTTCTTACACATTTTCTGGCATGATGGATGGAGTTTCCTCTCCATTCGAGGGTGTGGCGGGCCGGTCTCTTGAGCTTTGCCATTTCGATTACGATGACCTCTCTCCATCCTGGCGACCAGCTCGATCATTACCGGATTGACGGGCTGGTGGCCCGCAGTGGCATGGCCTCCATATTTCGCGGTACTGACTTGCGAAACGGCCGGCAGGTGGCCATCAAAATCCCGCATCCCGAGGTCGAGAGCGATCCCGCACTCTTCGACCGTTTCCATCGCGAGGAACAGATCGGTAAGGCTTTGGATCATCCCGGCGTGATGAAGGTCTTCGCCGACGAAGATCGCAGCCGGGTCTACATGGTAATGGAGTGGGTAGATGGGCGATTGCTGCGGAAGATTCTGGATGAGCAGGGCAAATTGCCGCCGGAGCGGGCAGTGCAGATGGCGCTGCGTATTCTGGACGCGCTGGAATACATCCACTCCCACGGCGTCGTGCATCGCGATCTGAAGCCGGAAAACGTGATGGTCGACACGAACGACAACATCAAACTGATTGACTTCGGCATTGCCGCCAATGCCAAGTCCCGCCGCCTTACGTTCGCGAAACTTTCCCAGACCATGGGGACGCCGGATTATATTTCGCCCGAGCAGGTCAAAGGCAAGCGCGGAGATGTTCGCAGCGACCTCTACGCCCTGGGTGTCATGCTCTACGAGATGTTGACGGGTAAAGTACCGTTTTCCGGCGAGAATGCCTTCCTTGTGATGAATGACCGCCTGCTCAACAACCCGTTACCGCCGCGGGAAATTGATCCCTCGATCACACCGCAATTGCAGGAAATAATCTACCGTGCCCTGGAGCGCGACCCCAAGAACCGGTACGCCACAGCCCGTGACTTTGCCTCAGACCTTCAACATCAAGAAAAGGTGGGAGTCGCCGAGCGCCCCGAACTGCACAACTGGAAAGATCGCCGCGCGCCCCGGAGCCGGCAGATTTTGTTCTACGTCGGACTGGCGCTGATACCGGTGGTGATTTTTGCGTTGCTACTCTACGTGGCACGGCACAGCTAGGATGACCTAATGCTGAGTGAACTCGTCGCTGTGAACGACAAATTCAGGGTAAGCAGAGGCGCCGAGTTCGTGAATATCCATTCCCTGCCACTCGCCTTCCGCGTCCACGCGATGTGGGGACACGCGATCGATCAGCCAGTTCAGGCCGTGCGTCAGAGGCAACATCAGACCAAGCAGGGTCGCGATGCCGATGAGTTGCGCCAGCCATTGCCCGCTTGAGCCGCCTCCGGCATCCGATAAAAGAGCAACTGAAAGCAGGCCCCAGAGGCCGGCTATGGCGTGCACTGAAATCGCGCCGCCGGGGTCATCGATAGTCAGGCGGAACTCAAGCAGGTCGATGGCCAAGACCACAAGCGCGCCCGCAACCAAACCAGTAAGAACGGCCGTCGGCGGCTTCAGGAATGCAGCCGCTGCACTGCTGGCGACTAAACCCGCCATCCACCCATTGGCAACTAAGGATGCATCCGGCCGGCCAAACCGTAACCGTGTAACGATTGCTGCCGCCAACCCGGCAGCGGCAGCCGAGAGCGTAGTGTTTACGGCAATCAACACAATGGCCAACGGCTGGCTGCGGTTGAACAAAATCGCACTAGCAGAATTCAGACCGAGCCAGCCCACCCACGCAAGCAGGCACCCGACCAGAACGAGCACGATATTGTGGGCAGGAATGGCCACGGGCCCTCCATTGGGTGAATATTTTCCACGTCGTGGGCCTAAAATCCAGGCTATCGACAACGCGCTCAGCCCACCCATCACTTGAATCGTGCCAGCGCCGCCGTCCACAAAGCCTTGTCCCAGCCCGTAGATCGAACCGAGTTGAGATAGCCAGCCTCCACTCAGCGCCCAATGGGCAAAAAGCGGATAGGTCCAGCCCGCCAGCAGAATCGTGGAGGCGCACGAAGCACCCAACTTCCAGCGCTCTGCCCCGGCGCCCAACGGGATCATCGCAGCCAAGCCCACGCTGAACATCTGCAAAAGCAACACCAGCGACGCCGGAGAAAGATCAAGCCGCAGGCCGAGCAGAAAAAGGGGCTCGGCTGCGATCCAGTTCCACGCCTTGCCGCCAATCATGAGGACGTGAGCCGGACGCGCCGGAGCTCCCTGCCATGAAAATCCGACCATGACATAGACGATTGCGGCTACTGCAAAAACGCAAAGTGAAGCCAGCATAACGTGCGCGGCGCTGCGCGACCGGGCAAGGCCAGTATTGACGAGCGCCAGCCCCGTTCCCGCCAGCGGAACTAACAGAATGAGGACGACGCAGAGTGTTGCGGAAGTTTCGGAAAGGGAAGGAGTAGCCGCCAACCCGTTATCCTTTTAGAACCAAATGGGAGCGTACGACAAGACCGAGTCCCATCAATTCCACGGCCAGCCCGGCCGGCACGAATCCAGCGCGCATCGGCAAAGACGGCAGCAGTGGCAAAGTGGCGACAACAATCCCCCATCCCGAGAGTAACAACAGAAAACCGGCCAGCTTCATTTCCAGCCCGCCCCAAGAGATTGCCCAGAACCTTCGCGGCGGAAGAAAATAGCCATTGGCAAGCTATTGCCACGGGCCGCCGCACGGGCCTTAATCTCAATCATCAGCAACCTAATGCCGCGGCTATCATCCGTCCAATCGATTTTTTCTATCGCTCTTAGAAGAAGAACAGGTGGAAGGGCCTTCCATTCCCACTACAATGGCGGCACGTTCCGTCTCCTATGAGAAACTTTCTCGATCACATCATCGCACATCGTAGTGGCGCTTTCCTTGTTCTTTTGCTGGCGGCCTTTCTGGAAGCATATGGCGACTCCTGCTTCCAGACAGCTCTCTATCGTTCCTCCGGGATGAGCCGGACGATTGCCTTCCTGGGCGGGGCTGCATCCCTCGCTGCTTATGGATTGGTGGTCAATGTCCCGCGTTGGGATTTCGGTAAACTGCTGGGCGTGTATGTGGTTCTGTTCTTTCTTCTGGCCCAGATTGTCGCCCGGGTAAGGTTCGGCCAGACGCCCACTCTGCCAGTCGTCTTTGGCGGTACGCTGATTGTCGCCGGCGGCGTGATCATTTCTGTTTGCGGTACGTAGTTCTCGCCTACGACCTGATCTGCCCTGTATATCGGCTTGCCTTCTTTTGGCTGCCGGCAAAGGGAATGTTGCGGTGTGCCCACTACCACCTCGCCCTTGCAAACATTGTGTCGCACGGCGACAATCGTCACGTGAATAAAAACCGAGAGGAGAAACCTTCTCCGTTCCTTCGACGTGGGCCCTCGGGTTCCAACACCCAGTATTGCTCCTTGCCAGGAGCATTGGTCAGCGCCGCTTTCTCCAGATCCAGGAGAAAGGTCCGGGAAACGATCGCGGCGCTATCTGCAGAAGACTGGGGTCTGAGAAGCATTGACCTGTCATCGAGTGGCCGAATGCTTCGCGGCTCCGAGGTGCACACGGGGGAGAGGCCTGCTTGAAGTTCTCCCACATCTTTACAGCACCCAACCAACTCACTTTGCTGCGGATGATTTTCGTCCCATTCATCGTGATTCATCTGGTCGAGGGACGCTATCTCTGGGCTCTGATCGTCTTCGTAATCGCCGGCTTCAGCGACGGATTGGACGGCGTGCTCGCTCGCACTCTTCATCAGCAGACGATTCTCGGACAATATCTCGATCCCATCGCGGATAAGCTCTTGTTAAGCACAATGTTTTTGGTGCTTTCTATCCTCCATAAAATTCCGTGGAAGTTTACAGTTGTGGTCTTCAGCCGCGACATTTCGATTCTGGCCGCCAGCGCAGTGCTTTTTGCGATTGCGGGCCTCCGCGACTTCCGTCCCAGCATCTTCGGCAAGGCCAACACCTTCTCGCAGATCAGTGCCGTATTTTTCGTTTTGCTGTTTCAGGTCCGGCCGGTTCGCTGGATATGGATTACGCGTACCGTATTCCTGCGCGCCACCTTCTTATTTACGATTGTCTCGGCCCTGCATTACGTCATACTTGTGCAGCGCCGCTTGCGCCAGCACAGCCATGTGCTGCCGGCACAGACTTCGCCTCCCCGGACCACGATTTGACCCTCTTTCCGCAAGCCCCCTAGAATCGTAGGTTCGCCGCAACTGCTCGCCAACACTATGCCGCTTCGTCTCTACAACACCATGTCCTCGCAGGTTGAGGAATTCCACCCACTCAGCGATAACGAAGTCCGCATGTACGCCTGCGGGCCGACGGTGTACGACTACGGACATATCGGCAACTTCCGTACCTTCGTCGCAGTCGACATTTTGCGCCGTTTTTTGCGGCAGAGTGGATACCGGGTTCGTCACGTCATGAACATCACCGACGTGGATGACAAGATCATTCGCAATGCCGCGCGCGATGGAGTAAGCGTTCAACAGTACACAGCCAAATACGAGAAGGCGTTTCTCGAAGACGCAGCCCTGATCGGGATCGAGCAGCCGACTCTGGTACAAGCTACCCAGCACATCGCAAAGATGGCGGAATTCGTCTCCAAGCTTGTGGAGAAAGGGCTCGCATACCGCACCGACGATGGGTCGTACTATTTCCGGATCGCGAAGTTTTCCGAATATGGGAAGCTCTCGAAGAGGGATTTCGGGGGCATGCTCGACGGCGCCCGCGTCGATCTCGACGAATACGACAAAGACAGCGCCCGCGATTTCGCACTCTGGAAGGCGCCGAAGCCAGGCGAGACTTCGTGGGAAAGTGCCATCGGGCCCGGCCGGCCGGGCTGGCATCTTGAGTGTTCCGTCATGTCGATGATGGAACTAGGCGAGACCTTCGATCTGCATGCCGGAGGGGAAGACCTCATCTTTCCGCACCACGAAAACGAAATCGCGCAATCCGAATCAATGACGGGTAAAACTTTCGCTCATTTCTGGTTCCACGCACGTTTTCTGCTGGTCGAAGGCGAGAAGATGTCGAAAAGCCTGGGCAATTTTTTCACTCTTCGCGATCTTGTGCTGAAGGGATACAGGCCGTCCTCCATCCGGTATCTGCTTGCGTCCGTCCCCTACCGCCATCAACTCAATTTTACTTTCGACGGCTTGAAGCAGGCCGCGATTTCGGTAGAACGCCTGCGTAACTTTCGCGTACGTTTGACCGCAGGAACGTTTCCGGACGGCGCCGGGAACGATATGCAGGCCCTTGCCAACAGTACGGTAGAGCGAATGCGAGCAGCGCTGGACGACGACCTGAATACCGCGCAGGCGCAGGCTGCGATCTTCGATATGGTTCGCCGGGCCAATGCTGCCTTTGACGCGGGCGAGATTAAAAAAGAAGATGTTCCGCCGCTGCTGGACGCACTCGCCAGATTTGATGAGATTTTTGCGGTGCTCAACGACGATGATGGTCCCAAGCTGAAGGAGGTTTTCGACTGGGCGCTGGCTGAGGGACGAGAGAAAGATATCAGCGACGAGTTGCGAGACGCGGTCCGGTCCGGAAAACTCTCCGACGCTGACATCGAAGAGAAAATTGCCGAGATGGAAACCGCCCGTCGGGCCCGTGACTTCAAAACCTCCGACGCAATCCGCGCGCAACTCACCGACGCCAGCGTCATAGTGGAGATCACAAAAGACGGCGTGCGCTGGCACAGAAAATGATCGTAGAGGTGTAAGCTGAGAGCTGACGGCTGCTTTGTGAAATCCCTCGATGAATATCTCCGCGACGCTGAGCAAGCCCACGGACATCTCTGTGCCGGGCAAGTCCTTGGCGTGCGGCTCGCGATGCTCGGGCTGCAGAAACTCGGCATCGATGACCCGCACGGCAAAGACCGCAAGCGTCTCGTCACTTTTGTTGAGATCGACCGCTGCGCCACCGACGCTGTCGCGGTGGTCACGGGCTGTCGACTGGGCAAACGCGCTCTGAAGTTTCGCGACTGGGGAAAGATTGCGGCGACTTTCGTGGATGTAGGCAGCGGAAAAGCCATCCGCGTGGCTGCCAAAGAATCTTCGAAGGCGCTGGCGCGACAGATGCATCCCGAAATCTCCGACAAGAACCAGCAGCAGATGCTGGCCTACCGCGAGATATCAGACGGCGATCTCTTCGCCACACAGTGGGTGAAAGTTGAGTTGCCTCCCGAGGAGTTTCCCGGATACAAGGGTGAGCGCGTGGTATGCGAGACATGTGGCGAGGGCATCAACTTTCGCAGAGAAGTGCGGCGCGAAGGCAAGATCCTCTGCCGCTCCTGCGCCGGCGAACGATATTACGAACCAATCTAGCGCATAGGTTCTACGCAGCTTGCTCGTAGGCGTGTGCCAACCGCAAAATCGTTGCCTCGTCAAAATGCTTTCCCAGGATCTGCAGGCCGATGGGCAGCTTATCTCTATTTTTGCCGCATGGCACTGATATCCCCGGAATGCCCGCCAGATCGGCGGTTACGGTGTAGATGTCGGCCAGATACATGGCCAGCGGGTCATTCGATTTTTCACCCAGACGGAATGCTGCCGTGGGACTTGTAGGCGTGACAATCGCGTCGACTTTGCTGAATGCCTGCTCAAAATCGCGGGTCAGCAGCGTGCGCACCTTCTGTGCCTTCAGGTAGTAAGCGTCGTAATAGCCGGCGCTCAGAGCGTAAGTGCCGAGCATGATGCGGCGCTTCACTTCCGCGCCGAAGCCCTCGTCCCGGCTGCGCCGGTACATTTCCGATAGCGTCTTTACTCCTGATGTCCGATGGCCGTAGCGCACTCCGTCGTAGCGGGCAAGGTTTGACGATGCTTCCGCCGTCGCCACCAGATAATAAGTAGGAATCGCGTATGGCGTGTGCGGCAGAGAGACCGGGACGATCTCACACCCCAGGATTTTCAACTTGTCGATGGCTGCTTCCACAGCCTGTCGAACTTCATCGTCCAGCCCTTCGCCGAAATATTCTTTGGCTACGCCTAACTTGAGCCCGCGTACCGGCTTTTCGAGTTCGGCGACGTAATCAGGCACGGCCACGTCGACTGAAGTTGAGTCCATGGGATCGCGGCCGGCAATCGTTCGGAGCACGATCGCCGCGTCCTTCACGGTTTTAGCCAGCGGTCCTATGTGGTCAAGCGACGACGCGAACGCAATCAGTCCGTAGCGGGAGACGCGGCCATACGTCGGCATCAGCCCCACTACACCGCAGAACGATGCGGGCTGGCGAATGGAGCCACCCGTGTCCGAGCCCAGCGTAACCACTGCCATGCCCGCCGCCACTGCCGCGGCGGACCCTCCCGACGAGCCTCCGGGCACGCGATTCAAATCGTGAGGATTGCGCACCGGATGGAAAGCCGAGTTCTCGTTCGACGAACCCATGGCGAACTCGTCGCAGTTCATCTTGCCCAAAATCACCGCGCCTGCCGCTTCCATGCGCGCCACTGCAGTGCAATCGTAAGGGGGAATGTATTTGGCGAGAATCTTCGATCCCGCGGTGGTGCGGACACCTCGAGTGGACATCACGTCTTTAATTCCGACCGGCACACCGGCTAGTGGCGGTAGCGCCGTACCTTCAAAGGCCATGCGGTCGATGCGGTCCGCCTGCTCCAGGGCGCGCTCTTTCGAGAGCGTCAGATAGGCACCGATTTGTCCGTCTTCTTTCTGGATGCGCGCGTAGTGAGCCTCTGCCAGTGCGAGCGCAGTCGTGTTACGTGTCGCGACGGCAGAGCGGGCGGCGTCGACAGTAAGTGATGTCAGGTCCATGCGGTCTCAGGGTCCATTCAAGGTGGGTGGCGGCTAAGTCGTCCCAAAACAGTACTTGAACAGAACTTGGGGGACCCCCTCCCCCCTGTACCTCGACTGATCTATTTGAATCTTCAACTTAGAGAAAATTTGCGAATTAATCCTAGGGCCTCAATAAGTTACGGGCAAAATCCTGAAAACAAAAGGCTTACAGGCTCACG
>Ga0209648_10005806_pt1 | contig 10597 bp, 10 predicted proteins | sample GraSoi2013_115cm_FD_185830 | JGI IMG/M metagenome (GOLD analysis project Ga0209648, IMG submission 185830) | Grasslands soil microbial communities from the Angelo Coastal Reserve, California, USA - Sample 9_17_2013_115cm (SPAdes) (version 2) | ecosystem: Environmental > Terrestrial > Soil >...
GCCGTGGCCGCCGCCGCTCGGCCCGAGCGATACGGAAAAATCGCCGCCCGAGCAGATCGCCGCGCTGGATCCGGTGCGGCCGCCATTGCCGGCCGCCGCCCCAGCCCCGACCGCGGCGAACACACCGGAGCAGCAAGCCGCGCTCGAACCGCCGCCGCGCCAGAGCAGACCCGGCTCCGTCTCGATGCAGGCGGCGGAGATCAAGTTTGCCGGCAGCGGGTTGACGTTGACGCCGGATGACGATCGCCGGCTCGCCGACGTCGTCAAGCTCTATGACAAGCATGGCGGCGTCGTCCGCGTCGTCGGCTACGGCCGGCGCGGTTACGGCGCCGACGCGGCGCAGCAGGAGCTGGCGAGCTTCAGCAAGGCGATCGAGCGCGCCAATGTCGTGGCCAAGGCGCTGACGCAGCTCGGGCTCGCGTCGAACCGCATCATCGTCCAGGCGGCCCCGATCGGCGATGGGCTCGGCGAGGATCGCGCCGAGGTTCTCCTGGAATTCTGACGTCGCCCATCCGCCGATAAAACAGTCGCAACTCGACGATTGCGGCGCTACAAACCGGACAGTGACCGCCGAGGGAGCCGGCAACCGCGTGCAAGCCCCCCTGAAGATCGCTGTCGCTGGCCTCGGCACCGTCGGTGCCGGCACGGTGCAGCTCTTGCAGCGCAATGCCGATCTGCTCGAGCGCCGGAGCGGGCGGCGGCTCGTCGTCGCCGCCGTCGCCGCGCGCGACAAGCGGCGCGACCGCGGCGTCGATCTCTCCGCCGTGCGCTGGTACGGCGACGCCGTGGCGATGACAGCCGATCCCGAGATCGATGTGGTGATCGAGCTGATCGGCGGCAGCGACGGCGTGGCGCGTGAGGTGGTCGCAGGTGCGCTCGCCCACGGCAAGCACGTGGTCTCCGCCAACAAGGCGCTCCTTGCCCATCACGGCACCGAGCTGGCCAAGCTCGCCGAAGCGCGCGGCGTGGCGCTCGTCTTCGAGGCGGCGGTCGCCGGCGGCATCCCCATCCTGAAGGCGCTGCGCGAAGGCTTGGCGGCCAACCATGTGCGGCGCATCTACGGCATTCTCAACGGCACCTGCAATTACATCCTGACGACGATGCGCGAGACCGGACGCGAGTTTCAGGAGGTGCTGGCCGAGGCGCAGACGCTCGGCTACGCCGAGGCCGATCCGAGCTTCGACATCGACGGCATCGACGCCGCGCACAAGCTGGCGCTGCTCGCCGCCGTCGCCTTCGGCAACGCCGTCGATTTCAAGGGCGTGCATGTCGAGGGCATCCGCCACATCTCCGCGCTCGACATCGAGTTCGCCGACGAGCTCGGCTATCGCATCAAGCTCTTGGGCTTGGCGCGGCTCACCGATCACGGCATCGAGCAGCGCGTCCATGCGTGTATGGTGCCGCGGGCGACGCCGATCGCCCATGTCGAGGGCGTCTACAACGCCGTGGTCGTCGAGGGCGATTTCGTCGGCCGCGTCCTGCTCGAGGGCCGCGGCGCCGGCGCCGAGCCGACTGCGTCCGCTATCGTCGCCGACCTCCTGGACATCGCGGTCGGGCGCTGGTCGCCGAGCTTCGCCGTGCCGGCGGCGAGCCTCCAGTCGCGCCCGTCGTCGCCGATCTCGCGGCATTACGGCGCCTCCTATGTCCGCCTCATGGTGGTGGACCGGCCGGGCGTCATCGCCGACATTGCCGCGGCGCTGCGCGACGAGCAGGTGTCGATGGAGCAGATGATCCAGCGCGGCCGCGCCCCCGGCGAGGCGGTGCCGGTCGTGCTGACCACGCATGAGACCGAGGAGGCGGCGATGCGCCGCGCGCTCGAGCGCATCGGCCGGCTCGAGACGGTGCTCGAGCCGCCCCGCATGATCCGCGTCGAGAATCTATAAGAACAGGAGCAGTCATGGCGCAGAACGAAGCGATGGACCGCAATCTGGCGCTCGAGGCGGTGCGCGTCACCGAGGCGGCAGCGCTGTCGGCGTCGCGGCTCATGGGCCGCGGCGACGAGAAGGCGGCCGACCAGGCGGCGGTCGACGCCATGCGCAAGGCGCTCAACAGCCTCGCCATCGAAGGCACCGTGGTGATCGGCGAGGGCGAGCGCGACGAGGCGCCGATGCTCTATATCGGCGAGAAGGTGGGCGCCGGACACGGCCCGCGCATCGACATCGCGCTCGACCCGCTCGAGGGCACTACGATCACCGCCAAGGGCGGCGCCAACGCGCTCGCGGTCATCGCCATGGCCGAGGCGGGCGGCTTCCTCAACGCGCCCGATGTCTACATGGACAAGATCGGCATCGGCAGCGGGCTCGGCGAAGTCGTCGATCTCGACGAGCCGCCGGCGGCGAATTTGAAGAACCTCGCCAAGGCCAAGGGCGCCGACGTCTCCGACCTCGTCGTCTGCATCCTCGACCGCCCGCGCCATTCCGAGCTCATCGCCAAGGTGCGCGAGGCGGGCGCGCGCATCATGCTTATCTCTGACGGCGACGTCAGCGGCGTCATCGCCACGTCGCGGCCGGAAAGCGGCGTCGACATATACATGGGGTCGGGCGGCGCGCCGGAGGGTGTGCTGGCGGCGGCAGCGCTGCGCTGCATCGGCGGCTTCATGCAGGGGCGCCTCATCTTTCGCAACGACGACGAGCGCAGCCGCGCGCAGCGCTGCGGCATCACCGACTTCAATCGCAAATACAACCTGCTCGACCTCGCCAAGGGCAATGTCATGTTCGCGGCGACCGGCGTCACCAGCGGCACCATGCTGCAGGGCGTGCGCCGCTTCGCCGGCGGCGCCATCACCCATTCCATGGTGATGCGCTCCAAGACCGGCACGGTGCGCTTCATCGAGGCGCAGCACAATTTCGAGCGCAAGAGTGGCTACGACCGCTGAGTCGAGAACCGATTGGGCGCGCGATGCCTACCGCCGCATGCAGCGCACGGTGAATTGAGCGTTCCGATTGATCGCCAGCACCGAATCGGAGCAACGGACTCGGATTTCCGAATGATTTCGCGACCGTGTGCGCGGACGCCAAGGATCCGTAGGGCGGCGCGGGGCGATTTGCGCCATTGACGCGACTCGGGGCGGTCGTCGATCCTGGGCGCCATGCCCGATGGGTCGCCTGCCTTTCTCGGCGTCGAGCGCTCGCTGTGCGGCTGGCGCTGGCGCCAGCGCGCCGGCGATGATCGCGCCGGGCTGGCCTTGGCGCAGCAGCTGCGGCTGCCGGAGATCGTCGGCCGGCTGCTGGCGTCGCGCGGCGTCGGCGCCGCGGAAGCCGACCGGTTCCTCAATCCGACCTTGCGCGCCGACCTGCCCGACCCGGCGCATCTCAAGGACATGGACGTCGCGGTCAGGCGGCTGACGCGAGCCATCACGGGTGGCGAGGTCATTGCCGTGTTCGGCGACTACGATGTCGACGGTGCGACCGCGGCGGCGCTGCTGCAGCGTTTTCTCGCTTCCGTCGGCGCCCGCGCGCGGGTCTACATCCCCGACCGCCAGCGCGAGGGCTATGGGCCCAACGCGCCGGCGCTGCTGCGCCTCAAGGCAGAAGGGGCGGCCGTCGTCGTCACCGTCGATTGCGGCACGGCGGCGCACCAGCCGCTCGCCGCGGCGCAGGCGGCGGGCCTCGACGTCATCGTCGTCGACCATCACATCGCCGAGCCGGAGCTGCCGCCGGCCTTCGCCGTGATCAATCCGAACCGCGTCGACGAGACGAGCCCGCATGGCGTGCTCGCCGCGGTGGGCCTGGCTTTCCTCCTCGTCGTCGGCGTCAACCGCGCGCTCCGCGAGGCCGGCTGGTATGAGCGGGTGCCGGCGCCGGACCTCGTGCAGTGGCTCGACCTGGTGGCGCTCGGCACGATCTGCGACGTCGTGCCGTTGACCGGCGTCAACCGCGCCCTCGTGGCGCAAGGGCTCAAGGTGCTGCGGCGGCGCGGCAATCCCGGGCTCGCCGCGCTGGCCGACGTGGCCGGGATCGGCGAGCGGCTCGACGCCTATCACGCGGGCTTCATCCTGGGGCCGCGCGTCAATGCCGGCGGCCGGGTCGGCCAGGCGGATCTCGGCGCCCAGCTCCTGGCGAGCGACGACCCTGCCGCCGTCCTCGCCATCGCGCGCCAGCTCGATGCGCTCAATGCCGAGCGTCGCGAGCTGGAGGCGCGGGTGCTGGCCCAGGCCATCGATCAGGTCGAAAGCGGCGAGGGCAACGCGCCGCTCGTCTTCGCCACCGGCGAAGGCTGGCATCCCGGCGTCATCGGCATCGTCGCCAGCCGTCTCAAGGAGCGTTACAACCGCCCGGCCTGCGTCGTCGCCCTTGCCGACGGCATCGGCAAAGGCTCCGGGCGCTCCGTGCCGGGACTGGCGCTTGGGCCCGCGGTGATCGCGGCGCGCCAGGCCGGGCTTCTGCTCAACGGCGGCGGCCATGCCATGGCGGCAGGATTCACCGTCGCCCTATCCCAGCTCGCCGCGCTGCGCGGCTTTCTCGTCGAGCGCGCGGCGGCGGCGCTGGGCACGGACGCGCCGATGCCGGAGCTCGGCATCGACGGCATGCTCGCCGCCGGTGCCGCCGGCCCGGATCTCGTCGAGCTGGTCGAGCGGCTGGGCCCGTTCGGCGCGGGCAATGCCGAGCCGCGCTTCGCGCTCGCCAACCTGCGCGTGCTGCGCGCCGATGCGGTGGGCGCGCAGCATGTGCGCTGCATCCTCGGCGACGGCGCCGGCGGCGGGCGGCTCAAGGCTATCGCCTTCCGCTGCCTCGAGGGCGAGCTGGGTCCGGCGCTGCTCCAGGGTCAGGGCCGCGGCTTTCACGTCGCCGGCCATCTCCGCGCCGATCACTGGCAGGGCCAGACCGGCGTGCAGCTCTTGATTGATGACGCTGCCGCCGTAGCCGGCTGATCAGTACCCCATCAGCGCGGCATAGCGGTCGCGGTGAAACGCGGCGTCGCCGAATGTCGCCTGCGCCACGCGGGCCCGCTTGAGGAAGAATCCGACCTCGTGCTCGTCGGTCATGCCGATGCCGCCATGCATCTGCACGCTTTCGTTGCTGACGAGAAAGCACGCCTCGCCGGCCTTGGCCTTGGCGACGCTGGCGAGCCGGCTTGCGCCGGCATCGCCGGCATCGAGCGCCGAGAGCGCGGCGATGACCGCAGAGCGCGTCAGCTCGATCTCGCAGAGCCGATGGGCACGCCGAACTGCTTGCGGTCCTTGAGATACTGCACCGTGCGCTCGAAGGCCTCGCATGCGCTTCCCAGCATCTCCGCGGCGAGGCCCGCACGCGCCCGATCGAGCACGCGGTCGAGAATCTCGGCGCCGGCATCGACCTGGCCGAGCACCGCGTCCTCGCCAAGCTCGATGCCGTTGAAGCGCATGACGGCGGCGTTGCGGCTGTCGACCATGACGGTGCGCGTGCGCACCACGCCCTTGGCGTCGCCGGGCACAAGAAACAGCGTTATGCCTTGCGGCTCGTCGCGGCTCCCGGCTGTGCGCGCCGCGACGATCAGCAGGTCGGCGACCTGGCCGTCGAGGACGAAGCGCTTCTCCCCGTCGAGCCGCCAGCCATTGCCGCTCTGGCGCGCCGCCGTGGCGATGCGGAAGGGCGCGTGGTGCGTACCTTCTTCGAGCGCCAGCGCGACGACGCGCTCGCCACCGGCCAACGCGGGGAGGTGCGCGCGTTTCTGCGCGGCGCTGCCGGCCAGCGAGAAGGCGCTGGCGCCGATCAGCGCCGTCGATATGAGCGGCGTCGCCGCCAAGGTGCGCCCGGCGGCTTCCAGAACCTGGCCCAAGCCGACGCAGCCGAAGTCGCTGCCGCCATACTCCTCGCTTACGAGGAAACCCGCCCAGCCCAGCGCCGCCATGTCGCGCCACAACGCGGTCGAGAAGCCCGTCGGGTCCTTCTCGTCGCGCAGCTTGCGCAGCGCCGTGACCGGCGCGCGCTCGCGGAAGAACTTGAGCGCCGTCTCGCGCACCAGCGCGGCATCGCCATCGAGCGTCAGCGCCATGGCGCGCCTCAATCCGGCAGGCCAAGCACGCGCTTGGCGATGATGTTGAGCTGAATCTCGGAGGTGCCGCCCTCGATCGAGTTGGCCTTGGAGCGCAGCCATTCGCGGGCGATGCGCAACTCGTCGGCTGCGAACCCTTCGCCTTCCCATCCCAGGGCCTGCGTTCCGGCGCAGGCCAGCAGCAGCTCGAATTTGCGCTTGTTGAGCTCGGTGCCGTAATACTTGAACATGGCCGAAGCGGCGCCGGGCGAGCCGCCTTTCGCCTCCTCGGCGCCGCGCTGGCGCTGGCCGATCGACGCGAGCCCGATCGGCCAGCCCTGATTGAGACCATCTCCTGCTGCGCGATGCGTTGGCGCAGGGCCTGGTCGGCGACGCGGCCGTCCTTGGCGCCGGCGTAAGCCTTGGCGAGGTCGGCGAGCGGGCGCTCGGCGCCGCGCTGGCGCTGGCCGATCGACGCGATCATCTTGCGCTCGTGCTCGAGCAGGCGCTTGGCGATCGTCCAGCCCTGATTGAGACCGCCAACCAGATTACCCAGGGGCACGCGGACATTCTCGAAGAAGGTCTCGCAGAAGGGCGAGGCGCCGCTGATGAGGCGGATGGGCCGCGTGCGCACGCCGGGATCGGCCATGTCGATGACGATGAAGCTGATGCCCTCATGCTTCTTCGCCATCGGATCGGTGCGCACCAGGCAGAAGATCCAGTCGGCGAAGTTGGCGTAGGAGGTCCACACCTTGTGGCCGTTGACGAGGAAATGCTCGCCCTGCGGCACGGCGCGGGTCTTGAGGCCGGCGAGGTCGGAGCCGGCCTCGGGCTCGCTGTAGCCCTGGCACCAGCGGATCTCGCCGCGCGCGATCTTCGGCAGATGCGCCTGCTTCTGCTCCTCGGTGCCGAATTCGAGCAGCACGGGGGCGAGCATCCAGATGCCGAAGCTCTGCAGCGGCGCGCGGCAATCGAGCCGACGCATCTCCTCGTCGAGAACGCGCGCCTCGTCGGGCGAGAGCCCGCCGCCGCCGTATTCTCTGGGCCAACTCGGCACGGTCCAGCCGCGCGCCGCCATACGCTCGAGCCAGAGCTTCGAATCCGGGTTCTTGAAGACGGCGCGGCGACCGCCCCAGACGATCTCGTCGTCGGGCATGGGCGTGCGCATGCTTGACGGGCAATTGGCTTCCAGCCACGCGCGCGTTTGCATCTGGAACGCATCGACGTCCTGCACGGAAATCCCTCCCGCGCCCGCCTATTCGCGAGACGCGCTGCGCGTTCTTTATAGCACGACGGGCGACCTCAACGGGACGAGTGCTTCGGCCGTCAGCACGAAACCGGCCACGAGCCAATAGGCGATACGCAAGTCGCCAGCGGCCCAAAAGACGGCTCTTCTTTACAAGATTTATCTTTCATGCATTTATGAACGCGCCGGTTGCACCAAGCGCCCGGTAGAAACATTCGAGGGGAGGAAAATCCATGACATGCGCCCGGACGGCGCCGGATACCCGGCGCCGGCTCAGAAGCTTTGGCCTTGCCACCTTGCTAATGACGGCGGTGCACTGGCCGGCTGTCGCCGGCACCGTGCCGAACCCGATCGTCAGCGGCCCGATCGCCGTCCATGCAGCGCCGGGCGATCCGTCGCACGACTACCCGCAGCTTGCGAGCCAGCTCAATCTCGCGAAGTTCGGCTATGTCGAGGAGGAATTCTTCTTCGAGGGCACCGCCAACCGGTACAACACGCCGACGCTGACGACTGGAAGCGTCCTCGATAGCGGGCATCCCTACAAGACCCGCATGATCGTCCGCCGGCCGATGTTCAGCGGGCAGTTCAACGGCACGGTCCTCGTTGAATGGGTCAACGTCACCAGCGGCTACAATTTCGACGCCATGTGGGAGCTGTCCTATGACCATCTGATGCGCGAGGGCTACGCCTATGTCGGCGTCTCCGCGCAACGCGTCGGCGTCCAGCAGCCGCCCTACGGCCTTACCGCGTGGAGCCCCGTCCGCTATGGCACGCTCGACGTGACAGCGGGTGGAACAATCACGAATGATGCGCTGTCCTACGACATCTTCTCGCAGGCTTCCCAGGCGATTCGCAATCCCGTCGGCGTCGATCCGCTGGGCGGGCTCAAGGCGAAGCGCATCATCGCCGGCGGCGTCTCGCAGTCAGAGGGTCGTCTCGTCACCTACTACAATTCGATCCACCCGCTCGCAGGCGCCTACGACGCCTTCTTCCTGCATCTCGGCCTGGGCGGCAAGCTGCGCCAGGACATCCCGACCAAGCTGTTCAAGGTGAATACCGAGAACGATGTGCTGCTGCTCGGCGAGGCCGCCGCGCGCCAGCCGGACTCCGACACCCTCCACACCTGGGAGATCGCCGGCGCCTCGCATGTCGGCTACGACCTCATGCAGTTCCGCCTGCAGCTGGTGACCCGCGACGCGCTTGCCATCCCCAACACGACGGCCTGCACCAAGCCGGCGCTCAGCCACGTCCCGACCGAGCAGGTGATGAATGCCGTCTACGGTCACCTCGTGCGCTGGATGGACCAGGGCGTTACACCGCCCACCGCGCCGCGCATCGAGCTGTCGTCGGTCACGCCGGCGACCGCGGTGCGCAACAGCTTCGGCAACGCGCTCGGCGGGATCCAGCTGGCGGAGCTCGCCGTGCCGACCGCAACCGATACCGGCCTCAACACCGGCCCGGTCTTCTGCATCCTCTACGGCTCGCACGAGCCGTTCGATGCCGCGACATTGGCAGCGCTCTATCCCAATCACGGCAAATACGTGTCGCAGGTGGATCGGGTCACCGCCGAGAATCTGGAGGATGGCTACATCGTGCCTTTCGACGCGATGAAGACCATTGTCGAGGCGGCGCGCTCAGATATCGGCAAGCATCACTGATCTTGCTGCTCCTGATCCGTGCCGTTGCTGAGGGTGGCGGCACGGATCGGGAGAGCATCACCGATCATTCCTCGCCGGCCACCATGTCGGCCATGCGCGCACCTCGCCGGCCCATCGGTTGCTCGGGGTCGGTCGTGGTGTCGCGCGCGCGGAGTGATCGGCCGCTTCTCCTGGTTTCCGCCGCGGCGGAAAAAAGGCCCCGCGTCGCCGCCCGCGGGGGCCCAGGTCTGGGGGAAGCACCATCTACGCCTATCCGCCCGCCCATCGCCTTGACCTCGGTCACGCCCGCCGAGAAATTGCCATCGGGCGAGCGCGGCCGCCGGGCCGTCCCCGTCCACGGCGCGCATTGAAACCGAGATGCCCCGACTCGATCTCGGGCGGCTTCCTCCCACCTGCTAGGACCAAGCCTCACCGAAGGAGCATGACATGGCGCTTCATCTGGCGATCGCGCTTGCGGGCGCGACGTTGATCGGGTCCCCCGAGTCCGGCGGGACACTGCCGCCGGGCGACATTCCCGCCACCAAGGCGGAGACATTCGCCGCCTCGGCCGGCCAAGTGCTCGGCGCGGCATCGGCCTGCGACGAGATCGAGAAGGGCCGCCTCGATGCTGCCGCGCAGAAGGTCGGCGACGCCGTGCAGGGCGAGGTCGGCGACAATGACGAGCTGACCAGCGCCCACGACATGTTCGTCGAGGCTGTCGCCGACGGCAGGCGCTCGGTGACGAGCGGGAACACGGACTGCGAAGCCGCCGCCGCCCAACTGGCCGATCTCGAGCGCGCGGTACAGCATTAACGGCAGCTGCGGACGGTCCCCGGCTGCTGAGTCCTTATTCCCGGCGGCGCGTCGTCGCGCTTGGCGGGCAGAAACGATTGCTGCGCGCGAAACGATTGATTAACCACGGCTGGCCATAGTCGAAAAAAGGCTTAAGGTAGGCCATGGTTCCCGATACTGGCACGGCGGAGACCGCGCGCGCCCCTCGCTCGACCGGCGCGGAGGGCGGGCGTGCGCCTGTGCCCGCCGGCAGCGGCCGGCCGGCCGGCGAGGCGATGGCGCGGATCGGCCGGCTGGTCGCGACGATCAAGGCCGAGCGTCATGCCGACCGCGTCGTCCAGCCGATCGTCGAGAGCGGCGAGCGTGACCAACTTGTCGCTTTGCTGCGTCGCTTTGTCGTCGCGCGCGAGCAGGAGCGGCTGGAGTGGGAGGAGACGCTGCGTCAGATGCAGGCAGAGCTTTCCGAGGCGCTGGCGGCGGCGCAAGCGGCGCAGCAGCGTCATGAGCAAGCGGCGAGCCGGCATCAGCGCGACCTGGCCGATCTCGAGCTGCTGCATGAACACCAGCGCTCGATCTGGAACCTCGACCGGCGGCGCCTGGAGATCACCATCGACGGGCTCGAGAATGCGCGCACCATGAAGGGGCGCCGCAAGCGTGCCCAGCTCGCCGCCAGTGTCGCCGCCCTTCTGTGCGCCGGCATGATCGGGCTCGCGCTCGCCGGTAATGGCGCACCGGGCGATGCAGGGGGCGCGCCGCGCCGCGTCATCGAGAGCATTCGCTCCCTGTCGCTGACGAATCTCTCCTGCCTGATCGGCTGCGAGCGCGTGCCGGAACCGGCGCTGCAGCAGGGGCGGCTGTAAACCCGGCGCGAACCGCACGCTTAGTCTGGTCAAGCGGCGGTCGCAACCCTCACCCTTGTGTGTCTCGGCGACGGGTCCCTCCCTCTTCCGTGAACAGAAGAGGGGCGATG
>Ga0209648_10005807_pt1 | contig 10595 bp, 9 predicted proteins | sample GraSoi2013_115cm_FD_185830 | JGI IMG/M metagenome (GOLD analysis project Ga0209648, IMG submission 185830) | Grasslands soil microbial communities from the Angelo Coastal Reserve, California, USA - Sample 9_17_2013_115cm (SPAdes) (version 2) | ecosystem: Environmental > Terrestrial > Soil >...
TGCTCCTTGCGACTCCCTGGAATTGAATTGTCAACCGTAGAGACTGTGTTCACGCTTGAGACTCATCGGTCAGCGGCTCGCCCTTAGGAGAAGTTACGGAGCCGGGGCCAGACCTCCGCGATCGGAGCCTTCAGCTGGCAGAAGGTCACCGGCGCGCCTTGCTCCAGGCCCTTGACGTGATACGGCACGGTCAGGCGCGTCGTGAGGATTGGTGAATTGCACATCCACGCGACCTCCGACGGTTGGTAATCCACCATGAGCGCGTTGGTCGCAGTGAGGTTGCTCGGCAGCCAGTACCAGTCACTCAGCTGCGGGCTGATGGCGACGGGGCGGACCGCCGGGCTGTCGTAGACGTAGAGCGCCCCCGGCACGCCGTAGTAGGCCGAGATGATGACGGTGTCGCTCCGCTGCGATGCCGGGAGATCGTCGTAGATCGCCGTCACCTGCTTCGCGACGTCATCCCAACCCACGCTGTCGGCGAACACCTCGTTGACGGTGTCGAGCTTGGTGGCGTGGATTCGATCTGGCGGCGTTACCGGGACGACAAGAAAGAAGAACGTGACGAATTCGAGCACGCTCGCGACGACGACGGCGACCTCGAGGCCGGAGCGAAGCCTCGGACGCTGGATCCTCGAAATCGCCATCAGGCCTTGAGCCATCGCGAGCGGAATCGTCCCGGCCGCGTAGTACGACTTGCCGACGAACAGGAAGAGGATCAGCGGAACGGCGCTCGCGATCGCGAGCGGCCGCAGGGCGGGATCGCGAAACAGAGAGATCACGCCCGCGAGCCACAGGGGAATGAGAAAGAAGAAGTAGACGCCCAGCTCGATGAGATAGGTGAGGGGTCCGCCGCCGCCGCTTCGATGGTTGGCGAGGTAGGTGAGAGTGGGAAACCCCTCGGCGACCTGCCACGCGAGGTTCGGCGCCCAGATCAGCAGGGCGATCGCAGCACCGATCCAGGGATACCTCGTGCGCAGCCCTGCACGCAATGAGGGGGTCACGACGACAGCGACGGCGATGCCCAGGATGAGACCGACGATGGTGTACTTCACCTCGAGCCCGATCCCTAGCGTGACGCCTAGGTAGACCCAGTACCGCGGGCGTCGGTCGGTGACGAGGCACAGCAACCAGTACATGGCGAGCATCCACGTCACCTGGTCGAACGTCACCGTCTGAAAGACCCAGTTCGAGCCGAGAAGGAAAGGCGCCGCGATCGCGGCGAGTAAGGCAATCGCCTGGAGGCGCAGTGAGCCGCCAAGCCTCCGCACATAGAGGCCCGAGAGCACGACGAGGAAACCTCCCAGCAGCGACGGGAGCAGGCGCAGAGTCCACGGGCTGATCCCGAGGAGCCCGGTCTCCAGTCGGGCGAGCAGGGGGACGAGTGGCGGGAAGTCGACGTATCCCAGCGCCGGATGAAGGCCGCAGGTCAGGTAGTACAGCTCGTCGGTGTGGAACCCCAACGTGCTGCTGGTCGCCAGATGGAGAGCAACCACGAAAAGCGCGGCGGCTCCAAACACGATCGCGGCAGGCCGGCGAGCCTGATCCATCACCCCGTTGAGCGCGCGTGCAACCGGCTGCCCATGGCAAACGCCACCGCGATCGTCGCGGCCAGCGCGGGTGCCCAGTCGACGAAGCCGCCGAAGCTGATCACCTGGGGGATCGCCTGGAGGACCGAGGACACGACCGCCGGCCAACGCCTCTCGGTGCGAACGCTCGCCAGCGGTGCCAGCGAAAGCAGGACCAGGGCAGACGCGATGGCGTAGGGGAGAGGCCCCTCCCAGGCGCTAACCGCCGGCAGAGACTTGCAGAGCTCGGCGCCGGCGGTCGAAGAGCGGCACATCTCGACGCCGCCAGGCACGAACTGCAGCGCAAAAGCGAGCACCGAGAGGAGCGGGGCCGAGACCACGAGGACCAGCACGACCCTGCGACGACCGCGCGCGAAGTAGCCGAGAGCTCCGACCGCCAGCGCGAGGGGGACGAGAAACACGGCGACGCAATCGTGCGCGCTCGGGGTCTTGACAAGCCGGCGGCGGCAATGCATACTCGGCATACATACTGAGTATGGTTAATCGAGAGATTGTCGCTTAAGTACGGGGTGCTGGGGCTCCTCAAGGCGGAGCCGCTCCACGGCTACGAGGTGAAGAACCGCTTTGAATCCATGCTGGGCGGGACCTGGGAAGTCAACATCGGCCAGATCTACACGACCCTCCAACGCCTCGAGCGCGACGGGCTCGTTCGGCCGCTGGGGCCTCGGGGAGACCGAGGCAAGCTCCAGTACGAGCTCTCGGCTGAAGGCCGGAAAGCCCTCGACGAGTGGCTCGCCCAACCAGACTCGGGCCCCCAGCAGCTGCACGAGGAGATCTACGTGAAGCTCCTTCTCGCGACCCGCATCGCGAACGGCGACCTGCCCGGACTGCTGGCTCGCCAGAAGCGCGCGTACCTGCAGCGCTTGCGGGACCTCAACCGGCTGGAAGAACGGGCGCGCCGTGACGGCCGCATCGACCTGGCGCGGCTCGTGCGCGGCGCATTACTTCACACGGAGGCAGACCTCAAATGGATGGACGAACTTTCTTCAGAGCATTTCGGGGCGGCGGAGGGGGCAAGAATGGAATGAGCGAGCTGGTGCGGCTGACCGATGTCACCAAGGTCTACCAGGGCGGGATCACCGGCGCGTTGAACGGCGTATCGGTCAGCGTCGAGAAGGGCGAGTTCACCGCGATCATGGGACCTTCGGGCAGCGGCAAATCGACGATGCTCAACCTGGTCGCGGGATTGGACCGCCCGACATCGGGCAGCGTGTCGGTGGGGGGGACCGACCTCGGCAAGCTCGGCGAGGCGGGGCTGGCCCGGTTCCGGCGCGACCACATCGGCTTCGTCTTCCAGTTCTTCTACCTGCTCCCGAACCTGACCGCCCTCGAGAACGTCCTCATCCCCGCACAGCTGAAAGGCAGCCCTGGGACGGAGCGGGCGCGCGACCTCCTGGACCAGCTCGGGATCAAAGATGTCGGCGACCGCTATCCAGCGCGGCTGAGCGGTGGCCAGCAGCAGCGCGTCGCGATCGCACGCGCGCTGATCAACAACCCGACGCTCCTTCTCGCCGACGAGCCGACTGGCGCGCTCGACACGCATAGCGGCGAACACGTGATGGAGCTTCTCGGTCAGCTTCACCGCGACGGGCAGACGATCCTGCTCGTCACCCACGACGCCAAGCTGGCGACACGAAACGCGGCGCGTGTGCTCAGCGTGATGGACGGCAAGATCGTCGACGACGCACGTCTCGAGAGCCCGGAGCGGGCTCCGTCAGAAGTGATCCGCGTCCGCGGCGAGGAGGCGTCGCGATGAGAGCGATCTTAGTCAAGGCCGTCGCCGACCTCCGCCGGCGGCGCGTTCAAGCCGCTGTGATCTTCCTTACTGTGCTGCTGGCGATTGCCACCGGAACCATGGCTCTGACACTCATGTCACAGACCCGCGACCCATATCAGGCTGCTTTCGATGCGCAAAAGGGTGCGCACCTGCAGGTCAGCTTTCACGCGAGCACGGACCCCCAGCTGTTGGCAACGACGCCCGGGATCATCGGCGCCTCGGCAGCCGGCGGGCCGTATCCGGCGACCACGCTCGAGTTCAAACATGCCGGCCAGCGGTTCAATGTCGAGACCTTCGGCCGCGACAATCCTGCGGGCGATGTCGAGGTGCTCAAGGTGACATCCGGGCGCTGGGCCCAAACAAACGACGAGATCGTGCTGACCCGATCCTTCTCGGAGCTCAACAAGATCTCAATTGGCGACCGCATCAAAGTTGTCAGCGTTTCCACGGCGCCGACCCTCACCGTCGTCGGCGAGGTTGTCGACATCGATGAGGGAAGTGCAGATCTGAGTAGTCCTCAGCACTCATGGATGCTGAGGAGTGCGGTACCGGCGCTGACAACACCGGAGCTCTCCTACTACGTCATGGTCTATCGGTTCGGAACGGACCCGACCAGTACGCAGCTCAAAGGCGACGTGGACCGCATTCGGGCGAGCCTTCCGCCGGGCAGCATCAGCGGATCTATCAACTACTTGCTGATCCGCAACATCTTCAACATCACCAACCAGATCGTCACGAGCGTGCTGGCCGCGTTTAGCGTCTTCGCGCTGGCGGCCACAGTGGCCACGGTGGCCACCCTTGTCACGGGAATCGTGATCTCGGCCTACCGCGAGATCGGAATCATGAGAGCCGTCGGTTTTACGCCGGCCGGAGTCGTCGGAGTATTCGCGCTCCAGGTCGTCCTGCCGGCGCTGGTCGCATGTCTCGTAGGCATACCGGCCGGCACGCTGCTCAGCCAGCCCCTGCTCGCGAACAGCTCCCACGCTCTAGGTCTCGCCTTCGTACCGAGTTTTTCGATCCCACTCGATCTAATGCTTCTTGCAGGCGGGCTGGTGGTGGTCTCGTTGGCGGCGACGTTGCCCGCACTGCGGGCCGGCCTGTTGAAGCCGATCACGGCCATCTCGATCGCCAGCGCCCCGCGGGGCACCAGCGGCCGATGGCTGCGGCGGTTGGCTGGCCGGTTGCGGCTCCCACGCGCCGTCATCCTCGGGTTCGGAGATGCATTCGCGCGTCCGCTCCGCACCGTCCTGACCCTCGTGACGGTTCTGCTCGGGGTCGCGACGGTGGTGGTTGCCGTGGGCCTGCCTCGCAGCTTCGAGCTGATCAACAACAGCGAGACCGGCGCCGGCAACTACCAGGTGGTGGTCAACCGCAGCAATGCCTTTCCCGACGGCGACGTGATGCGGATCCTCAACGCGCAGCCGGAGACTACACGCGTCGTGGCCATTGATGGCGAGAACATCGCAGTCTCGGGAATCGCCGACCCAGTCAATACCCGCCTCTTCCGAGGTGACTCATCCCGGCTTTCGTACGAAATCATCGCCGGGCGCTGGTTCAACGGCCCGGGTGAGGTGCTTGCCCCGGCAGGTTTCCTGCGCGATGCCCACGTCAAGATAGGTGACACATTCACAGGCAGTCTTTACGGCCAGAACTTGCAGCTGCGCGTGGTGGGCGAGGTCTACGACATCAGCAACCTCGGCCATGAGCTTTTCATGGATTACGCGACCCTTCCATCGAGCATTCCGAACTCGACTCCGGGAACGTACTGGGTCACGCTGCGACCGGGCGCCGACGTCAATGCCTACATCCAGCGAGTCGCCGCAGCACAGCCGGACCTGATCGATGTCCAAGCGAATAACACGAGCATCATCGGCCCGGTGAAGATCATCGACTCGGTTCTTCTGGCGATCGCGGCGGTCTTGGTCCTCATCGGGATCGGCGGGGTTTTCAACATGCTGCTTCTCAACACCAGAGAGCGGATTCGTGACACAGCGACACTGAAGGCGGTCGGCATGAGCCCTCGCCAGGTCATGGTGATGGTCGCCGCCTCTGCCGCGCTCCTGGCGCTGGTCGCCGGCGTGATGGCGATGCCACTCGGGCTGGAGCTCCATCGTGTGCTGAACGACGTCATCAGCACCTCGACAGGCAACGACACACCGCCATCTGTCTACGGCGTGTTCAACCCACTGGAGCTGGTCGCGATTCCGCTCCTTGGGGTGGCGGTGGCTGTCGCGGCGGCGTTGATCCCTGGGCGATGGGCGGCGCGCACCAACGTCGTCGAGGTCCTCCACGCGGAATGACAGATGCCGCCTGGGCACGCACCGGTCGAGGCTTGGCGTGGGCGTACGGTGCCCTCGCCATCGTTGCCGGCGCTCTGGTCACCGTGGTCAGTGTCAGCATCCCTTCCACTGACGATCTGGCCAAGCACTATGCCTATATCCGTCAGATCTGGCCAGAGCTGTACATCTCATTCCTGCTCTTCATGGGAGCTTTCGTTTGTCTGATCGCGATCGCACCCGTCCTGCGCGAATTTTTCGGACGTCGCGTTCGCAGCGAGCTGCTGTACACGTGGTTCCTGGCGGCAGGCATCGTGGGCATGCTCTGGATGCTGGCCCAGGTCGGCTCCGCGCAGGCTGTGGCACGCGACAGCGTAGGCCTGAGCACGCAAGACCTGAACGTGCTTGGGACGTCTTCAGGGATCTGGTCCGGAGCCATCAACTGGCTGGAACGTGGCTATCTTGTCTTCGCGAGCCTTGGCACGTACTTCACGGGCCGCCTCGTCCTGAAGGACCCGTCGCTCCCGCGAGGGTTGGGGTGGCTAAGCATCGTGCTCGCCGTCTTCTACTGGCTCGGCTTGGCCAACCTGGTGCTGTTCGACCTGGGCGTGTTCTTTTCGAGTGAGCTTGGCTCGGCGCTTGTCGCGTTGGGAGCGGTTCTGGCGCTGGCCTGGGCGGGCTGGCTCGGCTGGGTCCTAGGCAAGTCACCTCCCACCTCGAGCTCCGGCCAGCGTCCGACCGATGAGATTCGGCCGGCGGCATAGTCTTAGCTTTCGATCATGAGCAAGCTCACCGAGCAGCTGAAGCAGGTGCCGACGGCGGTGCGCCCCAACGTGGAGGCCGCGATCAAGGTCGTCAAAGAGGTCGCGCCCAGGGCTGACGCGGTGGCCTATGAGATGGCGCCCCCGCGCTCCCGGAGCATGATGTGGAAGCTCGTCCGCTACACCGCCGGTGGCGAGAACGTGGTGGGAATCGGCACCTTCACGAACCACTCGGCCCTTTACTTCTTCCGCGGCGTCGAGCTCGACGACGGCAGCGGGCTCCTCCAGGGCGGCGGCAAGCTCATGCGATTCATCACCCTCCGATCGCCCGCCGATCCCCACCGCCCAGCGGTCAAACGGATGGTCCGAAAAGCGTTTAAGCTCGCGGGGTCCCCCTAGGCACCCCTAGAGTGGGGTGGGTGAAGGTCACCCCCGCCCGGCCCCCGGCAGCCCCCGAGCGCCCGCGCGTCCTCGAGGCGCACGGCGACCGCCGCATCGACCCCTATTACTGGCTCCGGGAGAAGGACAACCCCGAGGTGATCGGCTACCTGGAGGCGGAGAACGCCTACGCCGAGGCCGTGATGGCCGGGTCCGCCGAGCTCCAGGAGAAGGTGTATCGGGAGATCGTCGGCCGCGTCCAGGAGACTGACTATTCCGCGCCGACCTTTTACAAGGGTTGGTGGAGCTACACCCGCACCGTGGAAGGTCTCGACTACGAGATCTACTGCCGCCGGCGCGACACCATGGAGGCTCCTGAAGAAGTGATCCTCGACGCCAACGAGCTGGCGAAGGGCCATGAGTACTTCGAGCTCGGCTATGTCGAGCACAGCCCGGACGAGAAGCTGCTCGGGTACGCCGCCGACTACACGGGTTCGGAGCAGCACGAGCTCCGCTTCCGCGACCTGGCGACTGGCACGGACCTGGACGACGCGCTGCATGACGTCTACTACGGCGCTGCCTGGGCGGCCGACAACCGGACGTTCTTCTACACCCGGACCGACTCGACGGTGCGTCCGCACCAGGTCTGGCGCCACCGGCTGGGCACGCCGCCCGAGCAGGACGTCCTCGTGCTCCAGGAAGACGACGGGCGCTTCGAGCTGAGCGTCGAGCCGTCGAAGAGCGAGCGGTTCGTCTTCATCACGAGCTCGAGCCAGGTGTCCAGCGAGACCCGGTTCCTGCGCAGCGCGGCGCCCGACGAGGAGCCGGTCATGATCGAGCCTCGGCGGCCCGACATCGAGTACTCGGTCGACCACCAGGAAGACAGCTTTCTCATCCTCACCAACGACGGCGCCACGGACTTCAGGCTGATGGCCGCGCCAACGTCGAGCCCGGGCCGCTCGTCGTGGACGGACGTGGTGCCCGAGCGCCCCGGCGTGCGGCTCAACTTCACCGACGTGCATCGAGGTCACGTCGTGTTGGGCGAGCGCTCAGACGGATTGCAGCGGCTCGAGGTGCTGAGCTCGCGAACTGGCGACCTGCACCTCGTCGCGCAGCCCGACGCCGCCTACACGGCCTACCCGGGCTCGAGCCCGGATTACGAGAGCCGAGTGATGCGCTTCTTCTACACCTCGCTCACGGCGCCGTGGTCGGCCGTCGACTACGACATGGAGACGCGCGAGCGGACGATCGTCAAGGAGCAGCCGGTCGGCGGCGGTTACGACCGCAACGACTACGCGACGGAACGTCTCTGGGCAAGGTCACACGACGGAGTCGAGGTCCCGATCTCGCTCGTCTATCGTCGTGATGCCAGGCGTGACGGGGCGCCGCTCCTGCTCTACGGCTACGGCGCATACGAGCAGTCGAGCGACCCCATGTTCGACTCCAACCGGCTGAGCCTGCTCGACCGCGGATTCGTCTACGCGATCGCGCACGTGCGCGGTGGCGGGGAGATGGGGAGGGAGTGGTACGAGAACGGCAGGCTTCTCCGCAAACGCAACACCTTCGAAGACTTCATCGCGTGCGCCCAGCACCTCATCGCGGAGCGCTACACAGTGCCGGAGCGCCTCGCGATCCGTGGACGGAGCGCGGGCGGACTCCTGATCGGCGCCGTGCTCAGCATGCGGCCGGACCTGTTCGGCTGCGCGGTGGCGCAGGTTCCGTTCGTCGACGCCCTCACCACGATGCTCGACGATAAGCTCCCCCTCACGGTCAACGAGTACGACGAGTGGGGCGATCCGCGGCAGGCCGATTACTACCGCTACATCAAGAGCTACTCGCCCTACGACAACGTGCGTCCGGCGGAGTATCCGGCCATCCTCGCGACTGGCGGCCTGAACGATCCGCGAGTCTCCTACTGGGAGCCGGCGAAGTGGGTCGCCAAGCTTCGGACGTCCAACCGCGGCAGCCGCCAGATCCTCCTCAAGACCCAGATGGGCGCCGGGCACATGGGGCCGTCCGGGCGCTACGAGTCGTGGCGCGAGGAAGCGTGCGTCACGGCATTCGTCCTGAGCCAGCTGCGTCTTGACTTGGAGTCGGTGGGGGATTAGGCTAGCTGTGTCTGCACACCCATCCGGGTGTGTCCATCCCTCGAGAGGTAGCGGTTTATGGCAGGCATCGAATTGGTTGTCTTCGCCGAAAACGGGCGAAGCATGCCTGCGCACAACCGCCATTGAGTCTGGTCCGGTAGCCGACACCTAGAAACCCAGAGCAAGTCAAGCCAGGACCGTGCGGTTGTTGGGCACCGCCACGGTCCTTTTCTTTTGTCCACTCGAGGTTTCAGGAGTCAGCGATGAGCACCCCGGCGATCGAAATTCAAGGCGTCAGGAAGGCGTTTCAGCATCGCGAGCGCGAAGCGGGCGCGCCCTGGTGGCGGCGCGAGAGGAAGGACAAGGTGGCCCTGCACCAGCTCGACCTGACGGTCGAGGCGGGTGGCATCACCGGGATCCTGGGCCCCAACGGCAGCGGCAAATCGACGCTGATCCGGATCCTCGGCACGCTGCTGACCCCCGACGCGGGCAGGGCGCTGGTGTTCGGGCGGGACGTGGTCACCGAGCCGCTCGAGGTGCGCCGCCACGTGAATCGGGTATCCGTCGAGGCCGCGTTCTTCAAGGAGCTCAGCCCGTGGGAGAACATGCTCTACGCCGCGCGGCTGTACGGCAGCGGAACCAAGGGCACGCGCCGGCGAGTGGTCGAGATCCTGCAGCGGCTCGGGCTGCCGCTCGACGTCGTCGACCAGCCGATGAAGCAGCTGTCGCGAGGCCAGCGGCAGAAAGTCGCGATCGCGCGAAGCTTTCTGACGGCGCCATCGCTGCTGCTGATGGACGAGCCGACCACCGGCCTCGACCCGCGCTCCAAGAAAGAGGTGCAGACCGTGCTCGAGACGCTTCGCGCCGAGCGAGACATCACCGTGCTGCTCTGCACCCATGACATGGATGAAGCCGCGGTGCTCTGCGACAGGGTGCTGATGATGGACGGCGGCCGCGTGCTCGCTGATGGGACGCCTGACGAGCTGTGTCGCCGGTTCGAGAGCGAAACGCTCGAAGACGTTTTCATGCACCTCACCGGCAAGACCCTGGAAGCCGAGGAAGAGGACAAAGAGGCGGTGGCGACGTGAGTCTGGGAATCCGCCATACCGAGCTGAATGCGCTGTTCGGCTTCGCCGAGCGGCAGGCGCACGTGATCAAGCGGTACTGGGTCTGGGAGGTCGTCTGGCTCTTCTACAGCCTGGTCAGCGTGCTCTCGATCGGCTTTCTCGCCTCCGGCCTGGGCTCACTCGGAGTCGGGAGCGGGTCGTTCGACTTGCGGCGCGCGCAGCTCTATCTGTTGATCGGCGCGTTGCTGTGGGGCTACCTGTCGCTGGTCTTCATGGAGGCGGCTTACGCCATCTCCTGGGAGAGGTGGGAGGGGACCATCGAGTACACGTTCATGGCGCCCGTGCGCCGCGTGACCCACCTGATGGGGATCTGCCTCTTCGCGATCGGCTACGGCCTGGCGCGGACCCTGGTCGTCTTCATCGTCGCCGCGTTCATGTTCAGCCTCGATTTCTCCCACGCCAACATCGTGGGCGCCCTCGCCGTGCTCATCGCTTCGACCCTGCCCCTGATCGGGCTGAGCATCCTGACCGCGGTACTGCCCCTGCTCTCGCCCCAGAAGGGCGAGCAGATGTCGATCGCGCTCCAGGGCTTCCTGCTCCTGGTCTCGGGCGTCTACTACCCGCTGACGGTGCTGCCGCTGCCGATGCAGGTCGCGGGCGCCG
>Ga0209648_10005808_pt1 | contig 10595 bp, 12 predicted proteins | sample GraSoi2013_115cm_FD_185830 | JGI IMG/M metagenome (GOLD analysis project Ga0209648, IMG submission 185830) | Grasslands soil microbial communities from the Angelo Coastal Reserve, California, USA - Sample 9_17_2013_115cm (SPAdes) (version 2) | ecosystem: Environmental > Terrestrial > Soil >...
TCTCCTGCCGGCTTCAGGGTTCGCCGAAAAACGCGGCTCGATGATCAATGGCGAAGGCCGCTTGCAACGGTTGAATCGCGCGGTGCGCCCTCCTGGAAACGCGCGCGACGATTGGGAAATTTTACGCGACTTGCTTCAGGCGCTCGGCGGAAGCAATGGAATTTACACCATCGAGGATGTGTTCCGGCAAATGAGCGCGGAGATTCCGAAGCTCGCCGGATTGACTTTGAGCAAGATCGGCGACTTGGGTGTGGACGTAACGGAGGTCGACGAATCGCCTCGGCCGCCGATAGATCCCGAGGCCAAGGACATCGAAAAGGCGGAGAAGAGCCGCCCGGCCGGACGATAACGCAAGATCGACAATGGATTATTTTTTTATCGGCACCTCCCTTCTGAAAATCATCGGAATGATTTTCATCGTGATTTTGCCGATGGTTTCCTACGCGGTTTACGCGGAGCGCCGTGTCAGCGCGCTCATCCAGGATCGGCTCGGACCGAATCGTGTCGGCCCGGCTGGCCTTTTTCAACCGATCGCCGACGCTGCGAAGTTTTTGCTGAAAGAAGATTTTACGCCCGCGACAGTAAACACTTTTTACTACTGGCTGGCGCCATGTCTGGCGATGATTCCGGCGATCCTGACAATCGCGGTCGTTCCATTCGGCAGCACCTTGTTCGGCGTGCCAATGGTGATTGCCGACATCAACGTCGGAATCCTCTACGTCTTCGCCGTTGCTTCGTTAGGCGTTTACGGAATCGTCCTCGGCGGGTGGGCTTCCAATTCCAAATATCCTTTCCTCGGCGGCGTGCGCTCGAGTTCGCAAATGATTTCTTACGAACTTTCGCTCGGTCTCGCTGTCATTCCGGTTTTCCTGCTCGTCGGAAATCTTCGCCTAACGAGTGTCGTCCAATATCAAATCGAGCACGGCTGGTTGATCGCGCCGTTTATCGGCGATTGGACGAATCCTGGGAAATGGGCGCTCACAATTCCAATGATCGTCTCTTTCGTCGTCTTCATGGTTGCGATCTTCGCTGAGACGAATCGCCTTCCGTTCGATTTGCCCGAAGCCGAGCAGGAACTCGCCGGCGGCTATCACACTGAGTATTCCTCAATGAAGTTCGCCCTCTTTTTCCTCGGGGAGTACGCCGCAATGATCAGCGGCTCTGCGATTGTGGTTACATTATTCCTGGGCGGCTGGCATTTCCCCGGAATTCCCGATGGATCGCACGGCTGGATCTTCGGTTTGATCAACATCGCGGTTTTCTTCGCCAAGGTCGCCGCTCTGATTTTTTTCATGATGTGGGTGCGCTGGACGCTGCCGCGCTTTCGCTGGGACCAGCTCATGCGTCTGGGCTGGCTTTTCTTTTTTGAAATCGCGCTCGTCAATATCTTCATCGTCGCGGCAATCTTGGCTTTCATCCGCTAATAATCTTCCGCTTCCTCTTCCTCTTAATCTTCCCCCATATGTCATTTCATCATGAAAAACTCATTGTTTATAAGCGGGCCCTGGAATTCGCCGGCTGGTCGGAGGACTTGATGGACTCACTAACCAAAAAGACATCTACCCGCGACCAACTGGCTCGCGCTGGTGACAGCATTGCTTTGAACATTGCGGAGGGAAACGGTAAGTTTTCCCGGAGAGATCGCGCGCGGTTCTTTCAAATCGCGCATGGCTCGGCTTTAGAATGTGCCGCTTGTCTCGATCTTCTGGTAGCGCGGCGTTGCTGCGCTGATGATGCGATTGTAAAAGGCAAAGAAATTTTGGAAGAGATTGTGAGGATGCTTTTCACGATGCTGGATAAATTGGGTTGCAGAATCGCAGAGGATGCGCCGCTGTACGAAGACAAAGAGGAAGCGGAAGAGGAAGATTAACTAATGGCGATCACCGTTCCACGACCGAATCTGAACTGGCGCGAGCGCATGTTCCTGCCCGCAATCGCGGCTTATTGATTACGCTGAAACATTTCAAGAACATGATTTTCCGCCGGACAAAGGTAACGATGCAATATCCGGAGGAAAAGTGGGACTCCAACCTGCCGGAGCATTACCGCGGCGCGCCTGCGCTCGTGCGCGACACCGACGGTCGCGTTCGCTGTGTTGCCTGTCAGCTATGCGAATTCATTTGCCCGCCCCGCGCGATCAAAATTATTCCAGGCGAAATTTCAAAGAGCGATCGTTTCGCCAAGGTGGAAAAATACCCGGAAGAATTCGATATCGACATGGTGCGCTGCATTTTTTGCGGCATGTGCGAGGAAGTCTGCCCCGAACAGGCGATTTATTTGCGAAAAGATTACGCCATCACCGGATTCACTCGCGAAGACATGATGCATCACAAAGACAAGCTGCTCGAGATCGGCGGGGTGATGCACGGAGTCGTTTTGAAATGGAACGAAAAGAAGTAGGAATGTCATCCCGAGCGGAGCGAGGGACCTCTCAGTCGAAGCGCGGATCACACAAAGTACCTAGTGTGATCCAATCAGCTTGTGAGAGATCCTTCACTTCGTTCAGGATGACAGAGTAAGAAAATGTCGCCCTTTCTGTTTTGGATTTTCGCTTTGATGATGCTGGTCTTCGGCGGGGCCGTCATCATTAACCGCAATCCGGTGGCGAGCGCGCTCAGTCTGGTCGTTTCGTTTTTGGCGCTGGCGGCACTGTTTATCTCCCTCGATGCCTATTTTATTGGGATCATTCAAGTACTCGTTTATGCCGGCGCGATCATGGTGCTGTTTCTTTTCATCATCATGTTGCTCGATTTGCGCGCTGAAGAACTGAGAAAAATTAACTGGATCGCGTCCGCCGGCGGTCTGGCAGTTGCGCTCGCGTTAATCGTCCAAATTTTTTCGGTCGTCGGTAGTTTCCCGCTCGCCAAGCAACCTTTTCCGCCGCTGGCAAGGCATGTCCTGAGCGGGGCTGAAGGATCGACATCGGACGATGTCCACCGAATCGGGCTTTTGCTTTTCGGAAACTACAATCTGCCTTTTCAAATCATTGGCATCGTCATTTTGGTAGCAACCATCGGCGTCGTGATGCTGAGCCGACGCGAAACTCGCTAACGTGATCACGCTTGGCGATTACCTCATTGTCAGCGGGATCTTGTTCGCGATCGGGTTCGCCGGCGTGATGCTGCGGCGCAACATCATCATCATTTTGATGGCCCTCGAATTGATGCTGAACGCCGCTAATTTGTCGCTGGTCGCGTTCTCGCGCTTTCACGTCGATCCAACCGGCGTGCCGAATTACAACGCGCACGTTTTTGTCTTCTTCATCATCACCGTGGCCGCCGCTGAGGTCGCGGTCGGGCTCGCGATCGTGGTCGCGCTCTTTCGTCTCCGGCGAACAACACACGTCGAAGACATCACCACACTCAAGTTTTAAACCCGCGAATCACGCGAATTAACGCGAATCAAATGACCGAAATCATTTATAAGAAAGAGAGCTACGCAATCGTTGGAGCTCGTTTCGAAGTTTACAATGAGAAGGGCTGCGGCTTTCTGGAGCCGGTCTATCAGGAATGTCTTGGGATCGAATTTAAGCACTGCCGTATTCCAGCTATTCCACTACCGGCATTGTCTCTTGAATATCGAGGTAGAATTCTTCAGCAAAAATATTTTCCCGATTTTGTGTGCTACGGAAAGATCGTTGTCGAGCTGAAGGCAGTTACGGAATTAACCGATAATCACCGTGCCCAGGTTCTGAATTACTTGAAAGCGAGCGGCTTTCAGCTCGGGCTGCTAGTTAACTTTGGCCACTATCCAAAGTTGCAATACGAACGACTGGCCGATACTCAGCCCAAACTTCAACCCGATGAACCGCTTTACTTGTAAAGCTTTAGCGTTGTTTCGCGTGTTTGGCGGTTGAACCGATGACCTTTACGACTAACAGCTTGCTTCCGTGGTTAGCCTTGCTCCTGCCGCTCGGTTCGGCTGGTGTCATCACTTTTTTCACGCGCCGCTGGAAAAATATCAGCAGCGCGATCTCGGTCGCGGCTGTTCTCGGAAGCTTTGTCTGCAGTTGCGCGATCTTCGGCAAGGTCGACATCTCGGCGGGCGAGTTCACCTGGATCGATATTCGCGGGGTGTTCACTGTTCCGCTCGCGTTTGTCCTCGATGATCTGAGCAGATTGATGCTGCTCGTCGTTTCCGGCGTCGGGGCGCTAATTCACGTCTACTCGTTGGGCTATATGCGCGATGACGAAGGCAAATCGCGCTACTTCGCCGCTCTCTCCCTCTTCATGTTCGCAATGCTCGGGATCGTTCTCGCGAACAATTTCGTGATGCTGTTTATTTTCTGGGAACTGGTCGGCTTCACTTCTTACGTGCTGATCGGCCACTGGTTCGAGCGCGATTCCGCTGCCGAAGCGGCAAAAAAAGCGTTTCTTACCACGCGCGTTGGCGATTTCGGATTCATGATTGGAGTCCTGATGGTCTGGATGGCCACCGGCTCGGTCGTGTTCGACGACATCGTTGCGCATCTCTCGAAAATCACGAGCAACCCCGGCTATCTCACCATCGCCGCGCTTTTGATTTTTTGCGGCGCAGTCGGCAAATCCGCGCAATTCCCGCTTCACGTTTGGTTGCCCGACGCGATGGAAGGCCCAACTCCGGTGTCGGCATTGATCCACGCTGCGACGATGGTTGCAGCCGGAGTTTACCTGCTTGTCCGCGTTGCGTTCCTCATTCAGGCGTCGCAAACCGCTCTGCTCGTCATCGCCTGGATTGGAACGATCACCGCGTTGCTCGGCGCGTTGATGGCGACCCAGCAATCCGACATCAAACGAATTCTCGCCTACTCAACGATTTCCCAACTCGGTTACATGGTGATGGCAGTCGGACTCACCTCAAACGAAGCGGCGATGTTTCACCTTTTCACGCACGCCTTTTTCAAAGCGCTCCTCTTCCTTGCCGCCGGCTCGGTCCTCGTCAGCCTGCACCACGAACAAGACATTTGGAAAATGGGCGGCCTCGCACCAAAACTGAAAATTACATTCGCCACGTTCGCCGCCGGCGCGCTCGCTTTGGTTGGTTGTCCGCCATTCAGCGGATTTTTCAGCAAAGACGCGATCCTTGCGCTCGCCTATCAACGCAACACGCCGATCTTTGTCATTGGCCTAACGACTGCATTTCTGACCGCGTTCTATGTCTCGCGCGCGGTGGTCGTTGTTTTTCTTGGAAAACCGCGCAGCGAAGCCGCCCGCGCCGGGAAGGAATCACCGCTGGTGATGACTATTCCACTGCTCATCCTTGCCCTGTTTGCGCTCACTGCCGGGTTCGGGACGGTCGCCAAAAATTTCCTCGTCGTGCCGCATGAAAAGGAAACGGTGTTTACCGTGCCGGCACTCGCGTTGATCGCGCTGATTCTAGGCGCTGGCGTTGGGGTCTTGCTTTATCGCAACCGCGAGCGCGATCCGTTGCATGTCGATCTCATCAGCCGCCGCTTTTACTTCGACGAATTTTACGAGTGGCTGATCAACCGAACTCAGGAACTCCTGGCGCGCATCGCCGCTTTTATCGACCGCTGGATCATTGATGCCGGCGCAGTCCGCGGAGCCAGCGGCGGCACCTTCGGAATTGGCGCGCTCCTGCGATTGTTTCAGGTCGGCAATCTTCAGGCCTACGCATTTCTGTTTGGGTTAGGGATCGTGGCGCTCATTTACTTCACCATTTTCCGCTGACGCCAGAGCAGAAATGTTAGCCCACGAAACACACCAAATGACACGAAAGGAAGAGAAGGCAGAACTGATTTACAAGGATGAAAGCTACACCATCATCGGTGCATGTTTTGCCGTGTCCAAAGACAAGGGGTGCGGCTTTCTCGAACCGGTGTATCACGAGTGTTTGGAAATCGAGTTGGAATTCCAACGAATTCCGTTTTTGTCGAAGCGGCCGCAAACATTGCAGTATCGCGGCCGTACTCTGGTTCAAACATTCAGTCCGGATTTTATTTGCTACAACAAAATCGTTCTCGAGATCAAAGCCGTCTCTGAATTGATTGATGAGCATCGAGCTCAACTCCTCAACTACCTCACTGCAACGAGCTGCGGATTAGGTCTGCTCGTTAATTTCGGACATTATCCACGGGTGGAACACGAGCGCTTCCTCCCCAGACAGAAGGAATCACCGGATGTCTGTCTCTGAAATTTTAGCGTCTTTTCGTGTGTTTCGTGGGCAAAATAGCTTCACCATTTTCCGCTGATGCTTCTCTTTCTTGTCCTCTGCCCAATCGCGGCTGCGATTCTGATCATCGCCGGCGCGCCCGCGCGACTTACCGCGCTGATCGCGGCAATTTCGAATCTCTTCGTCACACTCATTCTTCTCAGCCGCTTCGATCAAGTGGCGGCTGGTTTTCAATTTGTTAGCTCATTTGTTGTCTCCGCAGACTGGCGCATTCATTTCGCGTTCGGGGTCGACGGCTTGAGCCTGCTCATGCTTCTCCTCGCAACCAGTGTCAGCGTCGCAGCCGTTTGGTTCGCGGGTAAGATCGACAATTACGAGCGCGCGTTTTACGCCTGCCTCCTTTTCATTTCTGCCGGCGCAATCGGCGCTTTCGCGTCGATCGATTTATTTTTCTTTTACGCCTTTCACGAGCTCGCCCTGATTCCAACGTTTCTCCTCATCGGAATTTGGGGAACGGGCAATCGCAATGCGGCTGCGTGGAAAATCACGATTTATCTCACGCTCGGCAGTTTTGTTCTGCTGATTGGACTTATTCTGCTATATCAAAGTGTGCCGGCGACGGCGCGAACGTTCGATATTCGCGAAATGCAAGCCGCGATTGCCGCAAACCCAATCGCGGCTCCGTCACAGCGTCACATTTATCTTTTGCTGCTGATCGGCTTCGGCGTTCTCATCTCCCTATTTCCGTTCCATTCGTGGGCGCCCGAAGCTTACGCATCAGCGCCCGCGCCAGCGGCAATGCTCCACGCCGGCGTCTTAAAAAAATTCGGGCTCTACGGTTTGCTGCGATTGGCGATCCCGATGCTGCCGGATGGCGCCCATTACTGGACGTATCTGCTCGTTATTCTTTTGCTCGGTAACATCATCTACATTGGGCTCGTCACCATCGCGCAGAAGCAGCTCGATTGGATGCTTGGTTACTCAAGCGTCATGCACATGGGCTACATTTTTCTTGGGATCGCGAGCGCGAACATTCTTGGGACGATCGGCGCCGCCGCGCTCATGTTCGCGCACGGACTTTCGATTGCGCTGCTTTTTGCGATTGCCGGTCAAATTCGAAACCGCACTGGGACGTTGCTCTTCGACGACCTCGGCGGGCTTGCCAAAGTGATGCCGTTCGCCGGTCTCGCGTTCGGCTTCGCAACCTTCGCCGCAATTGGTCTACCCGGTCTCGCGAATTTCGCGTCCGAGATCATGATTTTCTTCGGTGCGATTCGAAACGGATGGGAAATGCAACGTTTTCACATTTTCCAAATCGCGACAGTGCTCGCGCTTTGGGGCGTAGTGATTTCAACGATTTACATGCTGCGCGCTTACCGCTCGGCGTTCATGGGCACAATCAATGAGCGATGGGGAAAGCTTGCCGATCTTGGCGCAGGCCTGCGAATCCCCGTCGCACTGCTGATCGCGGGTTTGATCTGGTTCGGGTTCTTCCCGCAAACGCTTGTGCGAATGATTGCGCCGACGTTTCGAACCTATTTCACGGCAACTAAATGATCGCGATCCGCACCCCACATCTCGAGATCGCGGTGCTCGTCCTCGGCATCACAATCCTGCTCCTGGAGACATTTGCCGCCAAGATAGCGAGGAAAAATTTTGCCTATGCCGGCGTTGTCGGGCTGACCGCCGTGCTTCTCGCCAGTTTCTTTTTGGCCCCGGAACCTTCGACGCCGCAGGCCAGCGGCTTCTGGAATTTTTACACCGCCGACGCGTTGGCGATCTTCTTCAAGCGATTCATGCTCGTCACCACGATCATCGTGCTGGCCATGATGGTTGATTACGCGCCGGCCTTGCGCAAAGCTGACGAAAGCACCTCCGCGAATCTCGGCGAGTTTTTCTCCCTGCCGCTTTTGACTTGCGCCGGCTTGATGTATTTGGTTTCGGCGATCGATTTCATTTTCATCTTCGTTTCGCTCGAGCTCGTCACCATTTCGTTCTTCGTGCTCGTTAGCTTTCCGAGAAGAAATCCGGTCGCGCTCGAAGCCGGTGTGAAATATCTCATCCTCGGCGCGCTCTCGACCGCATTTCTGGTTTACGGGATCACCTGGATTTTCGGCGTGACCGGCGAAACGAATTTGGCGCGAATCACCGCGAGCTTTTCCAGCGGCAAGATCGACAATCACGCGGCCACGTTCGGGGCGGTATTGGTGCTGGTCGGTCTCGGTTTTAAAATCGCGGCGGACGCCGGTGACAGCATTTCTTTCGGTGGGATCCAAAGCGGCCGGTTTCGTTGTTCTTCTGCGCGTGCTCCAGCCGTTTCTGATGCTGCCGAACATGCAACGCCTTGTCGTGTTGATCGCGCTGCTCACTGTCGTTTACGGCAATCTCGCCGCGCTTCCGCAAAACAATCTCAAACGTTTGCTCGGCTACTCCAGCATCGCCCACGCAGGTTATTTGCTCATCGGCGTTGCATGCTTCGATGGCCGCGCGGTCACTTTTTATCTCGTCGCTTATCTGCTGATGACACTCTTGAGCTTTGCGATTTTGGTTATTGTCGCACAACAAACAGGCGAAGAAATTTCCGGTTTTGACGGTTTGGCAAAACGCGCGCCCTTTCTTGCATTCGCAATGCTAGTGGCGATGGCGTCGCTTGCTGGTCTCCCGTTCACCGCCGGCTTTTTCGGTAAATTTTTCATCTTCGTCTCCGCAGTTGCGCAAAAACAAACCGCGCTCGTCGCGGTTGGAGTCGTGACCGTGGCGTGCGGGTTTTATTATTACCTGAAAGTCGTCCGCGCGATGTATTGGCAGCCGAGCACGAACAGCAACACGATTCCGGTCAGCGTTCTTTCACTAGCGATGATGATTCTGCTGATCATCGCCACAATCTGGCTCGGCGTTTATCCGCAACCGATTCTCGATGCGTTGCAGCGTTAAACAGTTGAACCGTTGAAGCGACTTCGGCTGGAACACCCGCTTCAACTCTTTAACGCTGTATCGCTTTAACGAACCTCAGTCGCTTAATTCGACGTTCCAGTAAGCGAGATCGACAAAGTGTCGCCAGCTCTCGTGCTGAGGGGCGGTAAAGGTGACATGCAAGAACGGCCGCCATTTCGGCCGCCTCGGTTTGCGAATCAGCATCATCTGCACTTCTTGCGGGAAGCGGTTGCCTTTGCGGGTGTTACACGGAATGCACGAGCAAACCACGTTTTCCCAGGTCGTGGTTCCACCGCGATCTCGCGGCACGACGTGATCAAGATTCAAATCATTGCGATCGAAAGAGTGCCCGCAGTACTGGCAGGTGTTTTTATCGCGCTCGAAAACATTGTGGCGGGTAAACTTCACTTCCTTCTTTGGGAGCCGATCGAAGAAGAGGAGCACGATCACGCGCGGCACCCGGATCTTCCACGAAATCGTCTGGACTAGTTCGTGGTCGGGCGCGTCAGTTGAAAAATCTCGCCACCCTTCAAAATCGTGCGTCAGAAAATTGCTCGCGTCGTCCGCGGAGACGACATGCGCGTGTCCGGCATAAACGAGCGAAAAAGCGCGGCGCGCAGAGCAGATGTTCACCGCCTGCCAAAGGCGGTTCAGAACCAGGACCTGACTGTTTAACAACGAGTGCAATTTAAGAGCCTCGGTTACTACGCTTTCAGCGAAATAATCGCGAAAGTGCGGCGAAAGTATCATCCGCGTTTTCCCTTGTCAACGAAGGGCGACCCCCACCGCCGCGGCTTGCGGGAGAATTCAAAACCTGACATGATCGCCACCGAATGCGGTGTTTCTCCCCCTCCCTCCCAGTAAAGTTCCGGATTAGGCTCCAAAAAGGCGTATTATATTGCGCCTTTTGGGCGTCTACTTCTCGTTAGGCGTCGCTACACGCACACCGAGAATTTCCACTCAGCGAGCAACCATCAAAATTAGGAGAACAACATGAAAATCATCGTCATCGGCGGCACTGGACTTATCGGAAGCAAAGTCGTGAAGAACCTTCGCGACAAGGGCCATGAGGTCGTGGCCGCCTCACCTTCGAAGGGAATCAACTCAGTCACCGGCGAGGGGCTTGCTGAGGCGCTCGTCGGTGCGCAGGTCGTTGTCGATGTCGCGAACGCGCCCTCGTGGGAGGACAAGGCTGTCCTGGAGTTTTTCGAAACGTCGGGACGCAACCTCCTGGCCGCGGAAGCAGCCGCTGGGGTCGGATATCATGTGGCGTTGTCGGTTGTCGGCACCGACCGCTTGCTCGCGAGCGGTTACTTCTGCGCGAAGATGGCTCAGGAAAATCTGATCAAAGCGTCCTCGATTCCTTACACGATCGTCCGTTCCACCCAGTTCTTCGAGTTCGTGAGCGGCATTGCCCAGTTGGCCACCGAAGGGCAGACCATCCGGCTTCCAGCGGCCATGATGCAGCCCATCGTGTCGGATGATGTCGCCGACGTCATGGTCGACGTGGCTCTTGCGAAGCCGTTGAACAGCACGATCGACCTGGCGGG
>Ga0209648_10005811_pt1 | contig 10589 bp, 10 predicted proteins | sample GraSoi2013_115cm_FD_185830 | JGI IMG/M metagenome (GOLD analysis project Ga0209648, IMG submission 185830) | Grasslands soil microbial communities from the Angelo Coastal Reserve, California, USA - Sample 9_17_2013_115cm (SPAdes) (version 2) | ecosystem: Environmental > Terrestrial > Soil >...
CCGACGGCGCCGCCGAGCCCCGCCCGCGACCAGGACAAGGCCGGTGACCACGGCCAGGCGACCCACCCGGCCGGCCGCCACCAGGGCCATGCACGCCGGCGCCGGGCCCGGCACCACCCTGGCCGGCGGGCCCGCGGCCCCCCCGGCGGCCAGCAGCGCCACCCTGGCCCGCTCCACCGGCATCATGGCGGCCGGGACCCTGGCCTCCCGGCTCACCGGGTTCGTGCGCACCGCCGTGCTGCTCTACGCGATCGGCACCAAAGACCTCGGTGATGCCTACAACGTCGCCAACTCCGTCCCCAACGCGGTCTACGACCTGGCCCTCGGCGGGATCTTGACCAGCGTCGCGGTGCCGCTGCTGGTCAACGCCGCCAGGCGGCACGCCGACCGGGGCGAGGCCTACCACCAGCGGATGTTCACCCTCGGCGTGCTGGCCCTCGGCGGCATCACCGTGCTCGCGACGCTCGCCGCGGTACCCATCACGGCGGTATACGGGCACGGCATGCCCAGCCCGGCCGCCTATCACCTCACCGTGCTGTTCTCCTACTTCTTCCTGCCGCAGATCTTCTTCTACGGGGTCAGCTCGCTGGCCGGGGCCATCCTCAACGCCCGCGGCAGCTTCGCCGCGCCGATGTGGACACCGGTCATCAACAACATCGTGGTGACCCTCGCCGCCGGCGGGTTCCTGGCCGTGGCCGGGCTGAACCGCACCCCAGCCGACATCTCGCCGGCCGGGATCCAGCTGCTGGCCGCCGGGACCACCCTCGGCATCATCCTGCAGACCGCCGCGCTGGTACCGTCGCTGCGGCGGGCGGGATTCCGGTGGCGCCCGCGGCTCGACTTCCGCCGGGCCGAGATCGCCGAGATCGGCCGGATGAGCGGCTGGATGTCCGGCTACCTCGCCACCACCCAGATCTCGCTGGTGGTCACCACCATCGTGGCCAACGACGCCGGCGCGCGGGCCTGCCGGTCCTGCCCCGGGGCCGGGTACGCCGCGTTCAGCAACGCCTGGCTGCTGTTCCAGCTGCCGTACGCCGTCGTCGGCATGTCGGTGATCACCGCCGTGCTGCCGCGGATGAGCGCGCACGCCGCCGAGAGCTCAACCCGGCAGGTCAGCCGCGACTACTCCGCCGCGACCAGGCTGTCATCGGTGATCGTGGTACCCACCGCCCTGATCATGGCCGTGCTCGGCCCGCCCCTGGCCCAGGCGATGTTCGGGCACGGCAGCACCTCCGCCGCCTCCGCCCGCTACCTCGGCGTGGTACTCGCCGTCTTCGCCCTCGGCCTGCTCCCCTACACCGTCACCAACCTGCAGCTGCGGGTCTTCTACGCGATGCGCGACAACCGCACCCCGGCGCTGATCGGAGCCGCCGCCATGACAGCGCGGATCACCGCCAGCCTGACCACGCTGGCCATCGTCCCGCCCGCCGACGTCGTCGCCGCCCTCGGCGTCGGGTTCGGGCTCTCCAGCCTCGCCACAGCGGCAGCGCTCGGCTCAGTGCTCCGCCGGCGCCTCGGCGGCCCGGACGCTCGCCGCACCCGCCGCTGCCTGCTCCGGCTGCACCTCGCCTCGATTCCCGGCGTGATCTTCGCGCTCGGCGCGTCAGCACTGATCAGCACCATGCTGCCGGCCGGCACGCCAGCCGCGCTGGCCACCGTCGCCACCGGCGGCAGCGGCGCCCTGCTGCTGTACGTGCTCGCCGCCAGAGCGCTCAAGATCAGCGAGCTCCGCGAGCTGACCGGGATGCTGCGCACCCGGCTACAACGGTAAGCACGTAAGTCGGCCGGGGTGCTCTACGGGCTGAACGCCGCCTCCCCCGGCATCGTCTGCTGGGACCGGTGGGCGCAGGACAACCACAACGGCGTCATCCTCGGCCGGTCCGGCGGCGGGAAGAGCTACCTGGCGTTCACTTCAGATGCTTTCCCGGTACGGGGCCAGGAACGCGGTCAGGGCCTCCAGCACCTCCTCGGGAGCCTCCTCAAGGCAGTAGTGGCCGCAGCCGTGAATGAGCACGCTCTGCACGTCGTCCAGCAGCAGCGGCGGCCCCTGGCCGCCGGTGACCACGTGCTGGCGCAGCTCCCCGGTGTCGACATACCGGCTGGTGAACGTGCCGGTGAACCCAGCCGGGAGGTTCGGCCCCCCGGAGACCGAGCCGGGGCCTTGCGGGGTGGGCAGCCGGGCCCAAGATGAGCTCATGAGGATTGCGGCCCGACGTCAAGTGGGGCGTTGCCCTCGCGGAGGACGAGCCCGGCCTGCTAGCCGGCCGCGGCAGCCCCGGGACGTCGTCGGGATCACGGGCGCCCACCTCAGACGCGGCTCAGGCAGCGGCATGGGTGAGCCCGGTGACCAGCTTGGCGAACGGAATGTCGATCGCGTTGTAGAGGTCCTCGGCCAGCGGGCTGGCGTTGTCGGCGAGGATCTCGACCATGGCCGAGGCAAAGTCGATGGGAATGACACCGGCCTGGTGCATGCGCAACAGCGCGGTATCGCGCCGGGTCTGGCTGAACGAGCCGGATGCGTCGACCGCGACGTACGCGTCGTATCCGTCGCTGACCGCGGAGATGGCCGGCAGCGCCGCGCATACCTCGGTCGCGATTCCGGCGATGACCAGCTTGCTGCGACCGGTCGCTGTGATCGCCTCGCGTACCCGCGGATCGTTCCACGCGTTGACGGCCGACCGATCGATCACGTTCGCCCGGCCGATCACCTCGGCGAGTTCGGGTATGGTCGGCCCCCACATGGTGTCCCGCGCCGTGGATGCGGCGACGATCGGCAGGCCGAGGACCATCGCGGCCTTGGCCAGTCCAACGACGTTGTGGGTGAGCATCAGCGGATCGAAGTCGGTGACGCCGCTGACCAGGCCGATCTGATGGTCGAACAGCAGCACCGCCGTGTTGTCCCTGGTCAGCGCCTGGTATGGATTACCCGGACCGTACATGGACCGATCTCTCCTCCTGAGCCTTGCCGGGGGCCGGACGCCCTCCGCGGACCTAACGGCGGTCCCGCACCAGGCCCGCCGCCGATGCAATGCTCAGCCGCCGAAAGCGGCGTCCGCCTCATCCGAAACGGGTGAACCAGATCCGGTAGCGCCGCCAAACCGGCCTCACCGCGCCGGTGTCGTAAAGCGCCCGGGGTGTGCGGCATCCGGCGTCAGGGGATGGCGTGCGGGCCGCCTTCGATCCGGCGAGCAGCTACGGCGACCGAGAGCGGTATGGGAGGAGATCTCAGTCGAGGCGCGACACCTGGTAGTGGACGATCCGCCAGCCGTCGGCGTCCTTGCGGATGATCACACTGAGGTACACGGTGAGGGTGGCGCGGTCGCTGAAGCCGAAGTCGACAGTGAGGTAGCCGAGCACCAGACCATCGCTCAGGGCGCGGGTTTCGCGGAGCGTGTACACCGCGGTCATGCCCGTCGGCTGGGCGGCGTAATACTCGGCGACGCCCGCCTGCCCCACGGTGTAGGGATGCAGGCCTTGAAAGATCGCGTCCGTTGTGAACAGCGCGGCGACGTGTTCCGGCTGGTGGGCGTCGACCGCCGCCTTCCACCGGGTGAGGACCGCGTCCAGCATGTCCGCCTCGTCAGGTGATGCCTGATTGTTCATGACGTCGCCGCTACCGGGGTCGCTGGGGTGCGCTGTCAGTGGCGTCACCGTGTCGTGCCGCCAGACGCGCAGTGGCATCGACGACAGCACGCTCTCCAGTTCGGTCGCGTCTGCGGCCTGGAACAGGCCCCACGTACGCCACTCGCCGGCGTCCAGCGGCGGACGCCAAAGCCGCAGCAGGTGCCCTTGCGCGGCCAGCTCCCGAGACCGTGCCGCCTCCCTGATCCGGATCGCGTCGACCTCCGCGTCCGTGGTGCCATCCGGCACCGTGGTCACCATGTCGACCAGGAATTCCATCATCATCTCCTTCCGTCATTGGGCGGCCCGTACCCGGCCGGGTATGGGTCCGAGGTGGTGCGGGACGGCGGGACCGCCGGTCAGCTGGATCGACACCGGCACCCCGGTGCTCGCTGCGGTCGTATCGGTCACGTCTCCACCATGGCCCGGCAGCCTCTGGCACCGCCACGACCAGCATTCTCCCTGCTGATAGGCAGAACCTCCCACGGCGTTACGATCACGTCGTGGAGCTCCGCCAGCTGCGCTACTTCGTGGCCGTCGCCGAGGAACTCAACTTCGGCCGGGCCGCCGCGCGGCTGCGCATTGCCGGACCATCGTTGTCGCAGCAGATCAAGGCCCTGGAACGCGTCCTCGGTACCCGCCTGTTCGACCGGGACCGCCGCTCCGTGACGCTTACCCCGGCTGGCGAGGCGCTGCTCCCGCGCACCCGGGCGCTGCTGGAACAGGCCGACGAGCTGCGCCGGGCGGCCGCCGGGCTGGCCGCCCACGAACCCGTCCGCCTCGGCTGCGTCAGCTGGCGCCCGGCCGACCTCACCAGCCGGACCGCCGGCGTCGCCCAGGTGCTCGTCGACGCCTGGGTGCTGCCATCACACACCCAGGCCACCCGGGTCGCCGACGGAAGCATCGATCTGGCGATCTGCTGGGTCCGGGCCGAGGACCTCGCCACCTACGGCCTCGAAGCCCGGCTGCTCGGCGCCGACCGGCTCTACGCGGTCGCCCCCGGGACCGACACCTCGCCCGTGCGCGCCCGCGACACAGCGGTGCTCGTCGACGCCGACGAAACCAGCTGGCTGTCGTGGAACATATACGCAGAGGAGTTCCTGGCCGACACCGGCGCCACCCGCATACCCATCGACGACGGCGGCATCACCGGCCCAGCGTTCTTCGACCATGTACGACGGCTTCGCCGCCCACTGGTCAACTCGCCCAAGGGACAGACGACACCAATCCCGCCGGATCTGGTCCAGCGGCTGATCGTCGCGCCTGCCCCCTACTGGACCTGGTCCCTGGTCTGGCGCCGGACCGAGAGTCAGCCGCCTGTGCTGGCGGCCGCTAAGGCGCTGACCGACAATCGGGGTGGTCCCACCTTCGACAACGGCGTCGCGTGGCTGCCGTCCGACGACCCGTACCGGCCGGGCTAGAGCGTCGGCAGATGCCGCACCGGGCAGCTCAGCGGCCGCCTGAGTTCTCAGCGCTAATCAGGCGAAAGGCCGTCAGTTCCTGCTACTCGTAGTCTGCCTGCCACAGGTCGGGGCCGAACACCTCGTACTGGATGTCCCGGGGCGGCACGCCGCCCTTGATCAGCGCGCTACGGACTTCCTGCATGAACGGCACCGGGCCGCACAGATGATAAGCCGCGTTGTCGGGCAGGCTGACCTGCGAGATGTCCATCTGGCCGCAGAAGACTTCGCCGCCGCAGAATCCCTGGGATAAGCGGGTGCGGCAGTAGGAACTTTGAGCCAGGTGCCCCGGACGAGCTGGGCTGTGGTCTCACTCTAGGAGGCAACGTGTACAGGCTTTGGCTAGAGAGACTGACAACCACGCTGAGCAGGCAAGATGCACGTCAGCGGAGCGAGCTGTGGCCAGACACGGGTCGCGGCGGGACGCGGCGGTAGTGCAGCATGGAGGTGCTGCCGGGTGCAGGCGCTGATCGCGCTGCGGGCGGCCGGCCAGGACGCGGCAGCGGACAATCTCGGGGACGCCATGATGGACCTCACCTTCAGCCCGTTGAGCGCCGAGCGGTGGCCGGCGCTGGAGGATCTGTTCGGCAGGGCCGGGGCGTCGAACGGGTGCTGGTGCATGTACTGGCGTATCGGTCCGTGCTACCGCGACCGGCCGCGCGAGGACAACAAGCGCGACCTGGAGCAGCTCGCGCGCTCCGGGCAGCCTCCCGGCCTGCTCGCCTTCGAGGGCCACATCGCCGTCGGATGGTGCGAGCTTGCCCCCAGGGCCGACTTGGACTGGCTGGCCCGCGGCCGCCATTTCCGCCCGGTGGATGACCTGCCGGTGTGGTCGGTCCCGTGCTTTTACGTGCGGCGCACGCACCGCCGCCAGGGCGTGATGGAAGCGCTGATCGAGGCTGCCACCGGCGTGGCTGCCTCGGTCGGCGCCCCGGCCCTGGAGGCCTACCCGGTCGACACCGCCGTGCCAGGTCACACCCGCAACCTGTTCCTGGGGGTGGCGTCAGCTTTCGCCCGGCATGGCTTCCCCAGGTCGTGGCCCGCCGCCAGCCCGATCGTCCTGTGATGCGCAAGGTCCTCGGTCGTTTAGCAGTTCATGATCGTTCGCAAGACGGGGGTCGGGCGGCTGGGCGTAGTAATGACGGCTTCGCGATGACCGTGAACTTGTTATCGACGCGCCGGGCGAACTTCACGAATCCGCGCAGCCCGCCGACGCCTTCCATCAGCCCGAAGACCGGGATCAGCAAGATCACCGCCCAGGGCTCCCACCACTTGCGCCGGCCGCCACCGGATACTGCGGCGTTGAGCCGCAGGCCCTCCCAGTACATCCAGATCGCGTAGGCCATGTTCAGTGCCCAGAGTGGGATGACGAAGAGCGCCACCGGAGATGTGTTGGGGTCTCCGACAACCAGGCCGAGGAGCAGAACTACTCCGACATTCTGGATCGGGCCGACAACCCATGACATCACCGAATATCCCAGGAGCAGCCGGTTCCGCAGTTGCAGCGACCGATTGAATACCAGGGCCGACAGGCCCCAGGACCAGCGCTCGCGCTGCCGGAAGAAATCGCGGAGGCTGGCAGGCGACGCGCCGTAAGACCGCCCGCCGAACCAGGCGCTGCGGCCCTCGTAGCGAGCACTGAAGATCAGCGCGAACTGGGCGTCCTCGGCAATGCTGCTAGGGCCGAAATCCCAGCCTATGGCGGCCTCGATCGAGGCCCGCACCAGCAGCAGTTCGCCATGCAGGCCCGCCCGCGGCGTGCCAGTGCCGGTCCAGGCTGAAAAGCGCGCCACGTCTTCAGCGGGCCGGGCCGAGTCCGCGAGCCAGGTCAGCCTGTTCCCGGCGTACTCGCGCGGGTAAGTCAGGATGCCCTGAGCCATGTACTTGGCATCGCTGCCAGCCTGACACTGCTCCTCGACGAACCGGGCCATGGCCAGGGCGGTATCGGGGCCCACACCGGTGTCGTCATCCATGTGCAGCACCCACACGTCGTCGCAGTCCTCGTGCTCGCGGATGCGCAGCTCATGCGAATAGTGGGTGGCGCGCGCCTTAAATCTCGTTCCGTTCGCAGTGCGATACCGCATCGGCACGGTGACCAGCCGTATCAGCTCGCTCCCGGCGGCCAGCCTCGCGATCCGGCCTGTTGCCTCGGAGCCCTCGTCGATGACGATGTCGATCCTGAGCCGGGGAAAGCACCGAGGCAGATAGGCGAGGTAGGACAGCGCCGAGCGCTCGAGCGCGGGGTAGGTGTCGTGCCGGCCGATGGTAGAAACGACAACGATCAGGAAAGCCTCGGTTCTCGTCAGCCCGTGGCCAGACCAGCGAGCCGCTGACTTGCGGAGTCTCTTGCGAGTCCGTCGTATGCCGACGATGCCAATGAGCGTGCCGAAGAGCGGCCACGTCCATACCACCGTCAGCGGCCAGGCAAGCGCGCCGGCAGATGGTTCGGCGAACCAGCCTGTACTCACCAGAACGAGGAGATAGGAGAGAACCAGCGGCCAGTACGCCGGCCTCCAGCGGGCGAGCCTGCGATACAGTTCTCGCGCCTGCCGCGGGCCGAACGAGGTCAGGGCGACCCGGAACTGCCCCGTGCTTGCCCACCAGCCTGGCTCGCACAGTTCCCGGGTCGGCTGTTCGTGGAGCAACTCTGCCGCCGCCGGCTGGGGAGAGCGGTCGCTGGCGATGACCTCACCGCCATCCGCCCCGCTGGCACCCCCCCGCCGTGATCCTGCCACCGCTTCCCGGCCCGCAAGCCGGGCGTCCCCATCCAGAGGCATAACTGTCGGTTCTCCCCTGCCTGCTAGAGTGCGTCGGCCAAGGGCGATTCACGAAGTGGTAATGCAACGGACAGTCGCCGAGCGATGACCGTGAGGTACCCGAAGGCAGTCGGCCCAAACCAGGGGCGGGGCCGCCGAGCACCTCACCTGCTTCGCTAGCGTTCAGATCGGTCGCCCGTTGCACCGGCTGCAGATGTCTTCGACGGCGCCCGGCAAGCCGCGCGGCGCGCTGACACCTGTGCCCGCGGTCACGGCGGTGCCGGCGCGGTGAGCCACCGCCGCCTGCAGCCGCCGTCTCCGCCGCGGCGGGCCGCGCGCATTCCAGCAGATCCCGCGGCGGCTCGCGGGCGGGCGCACCTACGGAGACCGGCGCAGAATGAACCGGCTGTAGTGGTTGGCGAAGATGTCGATGAAGGCGAACGCCTCGGGAATATCTCCCCCCACTGAGGTGGTCGCTGACATCAGCGCCGTGGTGCTGCTGCCGCGGGCAGCGTACAGGGTGAATGGGGTGCTGGCGGGAAGGTCCCAGCCCACCAGGACCACCTCGTCGAGCCCGGGAAGAGCGCGAACTTGGACCGTTGCCTTTCCGGTGGCTCCCCGCAAGGTAACGGGTAGATACTCGACCCGCATGCCCAGGCCCTGGTGACTGAAGTCGGTCGTGCTGCCCGGCCCCGATCGGGCAACGTAGACCAAGGCCATCGGGGACTGCCCGACGTGCAGGGTCTTGATTACTTCCATGGTCCTGGTGTCGATGACATCGACGCCATCGGAATATTGCAAGGCCACGTAGATGCGGGTGTTGTCGGGGCTGGGCCAGATACCGTGTGGCCCGTCGCCGTGGTCGTGGATGCGCTTGACCAGGGTCGGCGGGCTACCGTTGGCCGAGCGACGGAAGACGAGGGTCTCGTTCAGGTTGCCGACGGTGAGATAGGCGTAATTGACTCCGCCGACGGTGACGAAGTTCGGGTGGTTGGTCCGCGGGCCAGTGTTCAGGACGGCCTCGACACCGTGGGTCCTGGTGTTGATCACGGCAACGGAATAGCCGTTGGTGGGCATTCCCAGCCAGACCTCCCTGCCATCGGGAGAGATCGCCTCATCGGACGAGCCACCCGCGGAGGCCGGAATCGGGACCCGGTCGATGACCTTGCGGGTCCTCACATTGATGACATCGAGCACCAGAGCCCGCAGGTGGTTGACGTAGGCCAGCCGGCCATCCGGGCTGAAAACCACTTTCGAGGGGCCTGGCTCGGTGTAGATCTTGTCGACGACCTTGCCGCTCCTCCAGTCAATGACCGCGACGTAGTCCAGCCCTCGCACCGCTACCCAGATAGTCCGCCCGTCCGGGGAGAAAAATCCCTCGTGCGGGGCGCGACCGACATAGATCGTCCTTATGACCTTGCTGGTGGCGGTATCGATGACCTGCACCGCGTTCGTCGTCACATCCATGACGTCGACATACCGGCCGTCGCGGGAGAACCCGAGGCCGTGGACATCGATTTGCCCGTTGTACATGGCGCCCAGCGTGTCCGCGTTGGTGTCCAGGCGCACGGCGCCCATAGGTATCGTGCCCAGCACCGTGTCGGTCTTCGGATTGATCACGGTGACGGTGTTCGAGTCCTGGTCGGCGGTGTACACGCGGTCGTTGCCCGAGATCGGCTGAGCGCCGGGCAGCGCCGGGGCCTGGGTCACCCTGCCGCGCGGGGTACCAGCAGCCGGCGACCGCGACCCATAGGCCGGCGACCCCACGGCCAGGCAAGCAACAGCGGTCACGACTGCGGCAGCGGCCGCGCCAGTCCAGCCAGGGTGGCGAAAGCGTCCATGCCCGCACATAACGGCTCCTTCCGGGGTGCCGTCAGCGTCGAGCCCTCACGAATGAGGCCGGCCCCCCACCGGAAGTCGAACGTCTTCGGTTTCGTCCAAGCTAACAGGTGAGCATTCACCACTCCCCATTGACCCAGCGTGTCGGGTCGATCACGTTACGGATGTCCTGATTGGGCTCGTTCCCCCGCCTGGGGAACACGCGAAACTGGCCTGAGCGGGGCGGCGGCGTGCCGCCTCGGGGTGACGAGGGTGACGAGCGCCAGAACGGCCAGTCTCCTACTTCATAGCGTTCAGGAGATCCCGGCAGGCCTGCTCGCAGCGCCGGCAGGCTTCGGCGCAGACCCGGCAGTGCGCGTGCATCATGGCATGCCGCTCGCACTCGTCGCCGGAGCTCTTGCAGGCGGCCACGCAGGCCTCCAGCAGCGGCCTGGTGACGTTGGCGTCGTACTCCGTCTGGCGGCTTGTGACCCCGGCGGTGGTGGCGCAGACATCCGCGCAGTCCAGGCACAGCCGGATGCACTTGACCAGCTCGGCTACGTTCAGCTCACTCAGGTCATCGTCGGCGTCCGCGGTGCAGGCCTGGGCGCAGTCGTTGAGCGCATCGATGGTAGCCGCCAGCACTCCGGCGTCCACGTTGAAGGTGCGCGGGTAGGTGTCTAGCAGCTTACTGGCGTAACTCATGGCCCCCCCTTCAAGGCGATGTAGGAACAGCAGCTAGGTACCCGTATTCCGGGCGGACAACCAGCGGGATAGCCTGACGACCCCAGCAGCCACCGCCCTGTAATTTGACATCATCGTATCTCCGTGTGATCATACGGATATACGGAGGATGTCATGCCACCACGTGATCATGATCACCCGGTCAGCCCGGAGCGCGTCAGCGCGGCGCGAGCGGGCGTGCTGTCGGCCG
>Ga0209648_10005812_pt1 | contig 10587 bp, 6 predicted proteins | sample GraSoi2013_115cm_FD_185830 | JGI IMG/M metagenome (GOLD analysis project Ga0209648, IMG submission 185830) | Grasslands soil microbial communities from the Angelo Coastal Reserve, California, USA - Sample 9_17_2013_115cm (SPAdes) (version 2) | ecosystem: Environmental > Terrestrial > Soil >...
GTGTAGCCGAGCGCCTGCTGGCGGTTTGAGTCCACCACCGCGACCAGGTTGTCGAGCCGGTGGTGTGCCGCAAACATCACGGCCTCCCACATGCTGCCTTCGTTGCACTCGGCGTCGCTGGTCAGAACATAGACACGCCTGAGCGAGCCCTGGAGCCGCGCAGCCAGCGCCGCGCCCACCCCCATCGCAAGGCCCTGGCCGAGCGAACCGGTAGAGAAGTCGATACCGGTCAAGCCGTGGTGTGGGTGCACTCCCAGCAGAGTCCCGTCTGCACTGTAGGTGTTGAGCTCGTCGTGGGTGATGTGGCCGGCGATGTGGAGGGCGGCATACAGCGCAAGCGCGGCGTGGCCCTTGGACATGACGAACCGGTCGCGGTCGGGATCGCTCGGCCGGCCCCTCAGGACTCCGCCGTACAGCGCAGCGAGAATGTCGGCGACCGACAAAGCGGAACCGAGGTGGCCGACGTTCGCCCGCTTGGATTGCTCGAGAATGTGGCGCCGGATGCCCTGGCCTGAGATCGAAACCGGCATGCGGGCCAGTTTACTTGCTCGCGATTCGGTCAGCGAGAACGCTGATTCCCGTCATGGCCACCCGGCCGGCTCCAAAGATGAAGACCGGATATTCTGCCTGCACCAATGGCCGGCCCGCTCACATCCGCGCGATCGACCTTGACGAAAGGCGCTCAAAAGCTGCGCCGGATGATCCTCCCGCTGTCGGACTACGAGCAGACCATTCCGCCCGAAATCATCGATGACGAGTTCTACGAAGTGATCCGGTTGCTCGCACGAACAGCATCGATCAGTACGGCGCTGGAAATCGGCTCCTCAACCGGCGAGGGCAGCACGCGCGCTTTCGTCGAAGGCTTGCATGACAATTCCAATCGGCCAACCCTGTTCTGTCTCGAGGTCTCGCGACCGCGTTTCAAGAAGCTTGTCGCTCGTTACTCACAAGACGCCCAGGTCCGTTGCTACAACCTGACTTCGGTTTCGCTTGATCGCTTCCCGACTGAAACAGAAGTGATCGAGTTCTACAGCTCACACGAATCAAAGCTGAATCGAATCCCGCTTCCGGAGGTGCTGCGCTGGTGGCGACAGGACCTGCACTACCTCGCCCGCCTGCCGGCCTCGCAACCTGGAATCCAGATGATCAAACAGGAGAACGGCGTCGAAACTTTCGGGATGGTGCTGATCGACGGTTCAGAGTTCAGCGGCCGGCCCGAGCTCGCCGATGTGTACGGAGCCGACTACATCCTGCTCGATGACATCGGCACGTTCAAGAACTTCGGCAACCACGAGCGACTGTCGTCTGATCCCAACTACGCGCTGCGAACCCGCAATGAGTCCCTTCGCAACGGCTACGCGGTGTTCGAACGGCAGAATCCACCGCTTCAGACCCGGACGTAGTCGCCGGCGATTCGTCGGTACAGCGCGACCGTCATCTCCGCGCAGCGTTCCCACGTGAAGGTCCGCGCGCGCGCGGTCCCCAGCTGGATCAACTTCTCTCGCAGTTCGGGGCCGGTCAGCACCGACTCCAGCGCTGATGCGAAGGCGTCGTCGTCGTTCGGGTCGATGAGCATTGCGCCGTCGCCGAGTACCTCCGGCAGACAGCTGGCATTCGACGCCACCACTGGGGTCCCAACCGCCATGGCCTCCAGCGGAGGGAATCCAAACCCCTCAATAAAGGATGGGTACGCGAGAGCGTCAGCGCCGGCGTAGATCCCCGGCAGCTTCTCGAATGGCATTGCGCCGAGCCAGCTCACTCGCTCTGCCAGGCCATGGGTCGCGATCCACTGCCGGTACGCAGGATGGTCCTCGGCGCTCGACCCGGTGATCATCAGGTGGGCCCGGCGCACAGCGGTGCCCGCGGCGGCGGACGCGAGAGCGCGCAGCACGAGGTCCAGGTTCTTGCGCCGAATCGGCGGGCCGGCGAAGACCACGACCGGACGCGACGCATCTCGGGGACTGCGAGGCGCATGGGCGACGAACTGCGCATCGATCCCGTACGGTGTGACGGCGATTCGCTCGGCCGAGACACCAAAAGTGCTGATGAGCTCTCGTTTCGTGGTCTCGGTGGCCGTGAGGACGGCGGTGGCTCTGCGGGCGACTCGCGGCAGCCAGTGTTGGTAGTAGAGCCGCCACTCGAGTGGGTGCCCCTCGGGCATCCGGCCAAGGGCAAGGTCGTGGATCGTGATCACCGACGCAACCGGTGAATTGAGAGGGGCTAGAAAGCCTGGGTAGTGCACCGCTGCGGGTCGATCCTCGACGAGCCTGGCACGAGCTCCTCGGAGCAGCCAATTGAGAGTTCCTATGCCACCACGATGCCTTGGTGCCGACATCAGCACCAGATCTATGTCGTCCCGCCTTTCGAGAGCGGCCACCAGGGCGCGGGCGTAGACGCCCGAACCCCCGAGGTTGTTCTCCAAAAGAGTCATGTCCAGCGTGACGCGGAGTGGCTCGAGAGGGCGCGTCAAAGTGTCTGATACAGTAGCCGCCCGGATGAGTGGCGACGATCGGGCGGCGGCCCTTAATGCCAACATCGCCGCCTATGACAGCGTCAATGAGAAGGCTTACGTAAATGGCGCGCCGCATCTGAAGCACGCGTCAATCGCCAACATCTACAAATCCATCGTCGACTCGGCCATAGCGCGCGTCGGACGCGATCCCGGGACGATATCGGTGCTGGAGCTTGGCGCCGGCAACGGCCTGGCCTCGATCCCCTGGTTCGAACGCCACGTTCGCGTGACCGCGGTCGACTCGTCTGATTCGATGCTGCGAGGCCTGAGCAAACGAGCGGCCGAGTTTGGCCTCACGCCTGTGACCGTCGCCGCCGACGCAGCCGACTTTCTCAACTCCACTGACAAGACCTTCGACGTGATCACCCATGTTTCGATGGTCCATCACGTTCCCGACTACCAGGGCCTCTTAGGCCTCTCTGCCGCGAGGGTCTCGGCCGGTGGCTGCCTGATCACCTTCCAGGATCCACTTCGATACGACCTGATGCCGCCCGGACACCACCTCATCGAACGTGCCTCCTATTTCGCGTGGCGCGCCGGGCAGGGAAACGTGAAACGCGGATTGAAGACCCGCTGGCGCCGCCTCCGAGGCGTCTACTCTCCAACCGAGGTGGTCGACTTCGAGGACTACCACGTCGTGCGCAGCGGCGTGGACAGCGCCCAGATGGCGGCGCTGTTGAAGGCATCGTTCTCCGAGGTCGAGGTGATTCCGTACTGGTCGACGTACAGCAGGTTGCTGCAAACGCTGGGCGAGCGCGTCCATCTGGTCTCCAGCTTCGGAATTCTTGCTGCCGGACGGACGGCGAGCTGATCGAAGACCACAGCCGGCAGGCACCAGCCTTCGGCGGATCCAGGCAGACCGGAACCCAGGGCGCCGCCAGGCGCATAGACCTGCGCCGGGCCATCCTCGAGCGCCGGCGCGACTGGCCGACGGTCGCGATAATCGCCGTCGGCTTGCTGGCCGCGGTCGTTCGGTTCTACAGGCTCACCGGCCGGAGCCTTTGGCTCGATGAGACCGTCACCGCGCAGTCCGCCCACCTCAACAGCGCCGGCGATGTCATCGCCCAGTCGCAGGTTTACGTCAACCAGGCGCCGCTGTTCTACCTCATCACCTGGCTCCTGCGGCCGTGGGGCGATGGGGAGTTCGTCCTCAGGTTGCCGGCAGCCGTGGCGGGCACCCTGACCGTGGTCGCCGTCTACCTGGTGGGCAGGCGGCTGTTCGGCTCTCGGGGGGCCCTCATCGCGGCGCTGCTCACAGCCGTCATGGCATACGCGGTGTGGTATTCGCAGGAAGCCCGGAACTACTCCCTCTTCATGCTCTTCACGACGATGCAGATCTATTTCGCGTTCAACGCCGTCACCCGCTCGCGGCGGCTCGACTGGCTGGGACTGGCCCTGTTCACCACCCTGGATCTCTACACGCACTACCTCGCAATTGCTGCGACAGCAGGCGTGGTTGTGTATGTCGCTCTTTTCCTGGGAGCCGACACGCTTCGAGGAACCTCCAACCGCACCAAGGCCGTCACCGCCGCGGCGGTCGGGGCGGCCGCCCTGCTGGCCGCACTCGTTGCCAGGCGAGCCGTACTCAAGGCCATCTACCTGGCGGCTCAGAGCATTCTTGCCAGAGCGCAGATGCACCGCGTTTATGCGCTGCTGGCCGCGTTGGCGATTTCGGCAGCGCTCATCGTCTTCGGAGCCTGGCTTCGGAAACGTTTGCTTCTCCGTCTTCGCCCCGAGCTCGTACACAAGCTGGAATGGGCGATCGTGGCCACTGTGCTCGTGGCGCTCGCCTATGCGCCGTGGCTCCCCTACCTCCGCCTCGCGCTCAGCCGGCCGGACGTGACTGTGGGCCTCCTCCACCCGACCCACCAACCGGGCCTCAACGACATCCTGAGCATGCTGGATCGATTGAGCATCTCGGGCTTCCTGTTGCTGTTCTTTGTCTTGGGCCTCCTCGCACTTTTCGTAGGGTTGTTCAGAGGCCGCCCCGAGGAGTCCGCGCTGCTGATCTGCACTCTGCTCATCCCGGTGCTGGTCCTGGTCTTCACCACGGGGCCGGCGATCGTCGACCTGGACACCAAATACCTGGCCTTCCTGTTCCCAAGCGCGGTGCTCGTGATCGCGGCGGGGGTCCAGGCGGCCTCCCTTCTGATCGGCGCCGCGATTCGGCGCTTCCGCCACCGGCCCTGGCCGAACCCCCGGATCGCGGCCGCCGCTCCGGCGCTGGTCCTGCTCGCGCTGCTGCTCGTCCAGGCGGTGCCTGCGCTCGCGGCCTCCTACCAGACCCCAAAGCAGGACTATCGAGCCGCCGCCGAACACATTGCTTCGAGCCGGCCCGCACCGGTGCTGCTCAGCCTGGGCAACTACTCCGACTGGTCGGTCATCACCTTCGGGTACTACTTCAACCAACTTCACGTTCCGTTCGCCGTTGTCGAGGGGCAGCTGGTGACCAGCAAGGTGGCATCGACGCTGGCGGGTTCGACGGGCACGGTCTGGGGTGTCGTGATCTTCCCATCAGCGGAGCAGCTTCACCTTCTGACGTCTCCGGGCGTGGCCCAGGTGGATTTCGTCGATGCCACCCACGATGTCTACCTCGTCCGCGCCGCCGATCGGGAGCTCTCTCCAGCTCAACAAGCGAGGGCGCTCCTGAGCTGGGAGGCGCCTGTGGAGCCCCGGTTGCGAGCCGCCGTGAAGCTGATGGACTACCTGGACGGTCAAGCGCGGCTCGGACCCGACCTCGTGTCCGACCCTACCGCCGGAACACCGGGAGGCAACGGCTGGACGCTGCAGCCGGGCGTGTCGGTCGCCGGCGACGCGGTTGTCATCGCTCCCAGCGCGGCCACTCCCGAGCTCTACGCAACCAGCACGGTGCAGGTGCAGCCTGGCGCCGACTATGTCGTGTCGTTCCAGTACCTGAACGACCGGCTCAGCGGCTCGCAACGCGTCGACGCCATCGCGATCGATTCAGCCGGTCACGAAGTCACCAGGTTTCCGGGGGGAAGCGGTTTTGAATGCACGCCCGCGGGCGTGTGGACTGATTCCGCCTTCGCCTTTGAGGCGCCCGGTACCGCGAGTGCCGTGACATTGCTCTTTCGCGCGCGTGGAACCGGCATTGCGCAATTGCGCGCGGTGCACTTCAATTCCATCTCGGAGAGCTTGTGAAAGTCTCCGGCTTCACCATCGCCCGAAACGCGATCAAGCTCGGCTATCCGATCGAAGAATCGCTCCGGTCGCTGCTGCCGCTGGTCGATGAGCTCGTGGTTGCGGTTGGCGACAGCGAAGACGCCACCTGGGAGCTGGTCGCCGGCATCGGCGATCCCAAGCTCAAGCCCTTCAGGACCACATGGGACATAACGAAGCGCGAAGGTGGGGCGGTGCTCGCCGAGCAGACAAACCTGGCGCTGGCCCGGTGTACAGGAGACTGGGCCGTCTATTTGCAGACTGACGAGCTGCTGCACGAAGACGAGATCAAAGGCATCCGCTCGCGCCTGGAGCAGCACCTCAACTCTCCGATTGAGGGCCTTTCCTTCTCCTACCTTCATTTCTACGGGTCATACCGCACCGTGCAGGACAACTGGTGCAGGTGGTACTGGAGGGAGGTGCGAGCTGTCAAGACCGGCAGGGGAATCGTCAGCGTCGGCGACGCCGCCGGCTTCAAGATCGAGCTGAACGGGCGCCTGCGCAGGCTGATCCGCGCCGACTCGGGCGCCCACGTCTATCACTACGGCTGGGCGCGGCCGCCCGCGGTGATGTCCGAGAAGCGGCAGCATGTGCAGGGTTTCTACCAGGGTGACGGCGCGGGCACGACCGTCCCGGCTGTCGAACAGCTGCAGGTCGAGAACCCCTACCGCCACCTCGGTCACCTCCGGAATTTCAAGGGCTCGCATCCGGCGCCGATGCAGCAGCTGATCGCCACGCAGGACTGGACGTTCGAGCCTCACATCGATGCGCAGCCGGCGCGATGGCTTCGCTACCTCCGCCTCCTGGTCGATTGTCCCCGCGATTCGGCGCGCGTCTTCGTCTCACGAATCCTTCTCACCTGGAACACGTACATTCGCGCCCCGAAGCTCAGGTGATGAGCCGGCTCTACAAGAACGTCCTCTACAACCTCATGGGGCAGGGCATCGTGCTCGTGCTCGGTTTTGTGGGTGTCAAGTTCATCTTCAGCCGGTTGGGCGCCGATGCGTTCGGGATCATCTTCTTCACCCAGGTGCTCACCGGAGTGCTGACCACAGCGCTGGAGCTGGGCGTGCTCTCCACCACCGTGCGTGAGGTGTCCGCGCATTTCGAGTCAGAGCTGGAGTACGTCAGGCAGCTGATCAGCACGGCGTCGATGTTCTACTGGGGGCTGGGGGCGCTTCTGTACGTGGCCGTTTTTGTTTCGGCGCCGTTTCTCGTCCAGCACTGGATCAACCTGAAAACGATCGACGCGGGGACAGCCACCACGATGCTGCGAGTGCTGGCCATAACGACGCTGATCATGCTTCCGCGCGCCCTGTACTCGAGCATCTTTCAGGGCCGCCAGCGCATGGAGCTCAACAATGGAATCGACGTCGGCGCGTCGGCCGCGCAGCAGGTCGGCATCATCGTGATTCTCGCCAACGGAGGCGACGTATTCGTGGTGGTGTGGTGGATCGCCGCCAGCGCGGTGTTGAGCACCGCGACGTACTTCTCGGTCGCCGCGCGGTTGGTCGGCTGGCGATCACTCGTGCCACGGTATTTCTCGTCGGTCGTCAGCCGCAACTTCCAATTCACCGCGCACATGAGCGTCCTGTCGGTGCTGAACATGGTGCAGCTGCAGTTCGACAAGATCGTGGTCAGCAAGCTGCTGCCGGTGGCGAGCGTGGGTTACTACAGCTTTGCCTCGACCGTGGTCATCCGCATCTCGTTTGCGTCCTCAGCCATCGCGCAGGCCGCCCTCCCCTCGTTCTCGCGGCTGCACCAGCTTGGGGATCCTCGACCGCTGCTCCTTCAATATCGCAAGCTGCAGGACCTCATCTCGTACGGCCTGGTCCCTGTCTTCGCCGCCGCCACCTTCGGCGCAGTGCCCCTTTACACATACCTCTTCACGCGCGCGACGGCCTCGGTTCTGCTGCTGCCCACCGCTCTGCTGTGCCTGGGTTTTTTCATGGGCGCCACGATCAACGTCCCGTACACGCTGTCGGTTGCGATGGGGAAACCGCAGATCGCCTCGCGTTCCAACGTGGTGGCCCTTTTCGTGGTGCTGCCGATCACAGCCGTATTGATCTATTTCTTCGGCCTGGTCGGCGCCGGATCGTCATGGGTCGTCTACAACCTGTTTCTGTACAGCTACATGATCCCCAAGATCTGCCGTCAATGCCTCGGCGTAAGCGCGTGGAGCTGGTACGCCCACATCGGCCGGGTGCTCGCGCTCGCCCTGTTGACGTATGGATTGCTCTGGCTGCTCGTGGTAGTACCGCATTCGTACTCGACACTCGCGATCGCGGCTTCCTATGTGATCGCTTCAATTCTGTTCATGGCAGGGGCATTTTTATTGATCGGTCCCGATCTTCGCGCGACCATCCGGTTGCTTCCTCGCAAGTTCATGTTGCGCAAGGCGACGAGCGCCTCATGAAACGCGGATCTATTCGACATCACGCGGGTCGCAGGTTGCATTAACCGGTCCCGTTGGGCATAGTGAGCCCGCGATGTCCAGGACAACCAGGTTCGCCATCGTTGCGGTCGTCGCGTTGGCCGCGACCGCATGCGGTGTGTCGCCCGCGGGTTCGAAGGGAGATAAGACATCGCTCAGGTCTCCCGCCTTCGCGGTGGTGCAGCCGGATCCCCTGGTTGGACCGCACGCCGTGCAGGACGCGCAGCATGTCGCTGACCGCCTGACGTTTGCCCCGCTTGACGGCTCGAACGCTCCGATGCCGTTGCTCGCAATGTCGCGCGGCCTCTCGGCGCCCCACGGGGTGGCGTCCTCACAGAAGCGCGAGATCTTCGGCTTCGCGCCCTACTGGCTGCTCGGCCATAACTCTGAGTGGAACTACAACCTGCTCAGCACGGTCGCCTACTTCGGCCTCGACGTGCAGTCCGACGGCACATTCGCACAATCCGGGAACGGCTTCAACGGCTGGAACAGCGCCGACATGACCAACCTCATCAACAACGCACATCGCGCGGGCACGAAGGTGGTCGTCACGATCAAGGACTTCAACGACGCGTCGATCAACATGGTGGACGCCACCAGCGCGCGCCAGGTCCTGATCAACAACGTTATCGCCGCCATACAGGCGAAGAATCTCGATGGCGTGAACGTCGACTTCGAAGCAGTTGAGAGCACCTCGTTTCCTGATCTGCAGATCGGCATCACCACGTTGATGACCGAGCTGTCGACACAGGTTCACGCGAAGTGGCCGCAGGCTGAGGTCACCATTGACACCTACGCCGGGTCCGCGAGCTGGGACCTCGGTGTCTTCAAGATCGGCGACCTGGCGCCCGTCGTCGACGCCATGTTCATCATGAACTACGACTCGGTCTTCTCCAACATGCCGGGCCAGGCGGGACCCAACTCGCCGATGACCCATTGGACGTACAACGACACCATCGACGTCGCGCAGTACCTCAGCAAGGCACCGGCTTCCAAGATCCTCCTTGGTGTTCCGTACTACGGCTACCGATGGTCGACGGTCAGCGGCGCGCCGTACGCCGCGACGGTGGGCACCAAGCCCATCGCGGAAGGCTACTCGGCCGCGATGGACGATCTGGCCTGCCCTCATCCGGCGTTGGCGCGAGGCTGGGACGCGTGGGGCGAGTCACCCTGGGCGAACTGGTGGAGCCCGGGCACGAACGATCCGTGCGCGGACAACTTCGGCTATCCGCAGGAGATGTACTACGACGACGCTACGTCCTTAGGTCTCAAGTACGACCTGATCAACTCGAGCAACCTGCGCGGCGTCGGCATCTGGTCGCTTGGCATGGACTCGGGTCGTAGCGAGCTCTGGTCTGCCCTCAGCACGTACTTCTCGTGCCCTGTCTCAGTCACCGCCCCGGCCGCGCCGGCGACCACCGAGTTCAGCCTCAGCCTCACGGCCGGCCCCTGCTCGGTCGCCTACTACGACGTGCAGCAGTTCGACACCACGACCAACCAGGGCTGGTTCACGCTGGGCCAGGCCAGGCCCTCGGCGGGCACAGCGAACGCGGTCGTCGAGGGCTATCCAGGGCACACCTACCAGTTCCAGGCCCGCGCGCACACCACGGGCGGGCTGGTCAGCTCGTGGAACGTTGCAAGCAGTGCCGTGGCGGCGGGTGCGGCCTACTCGCATCCGTTCAAGGGCCTCTACACGCTCGACGCCTATGGCGGAATCAGCTCCGACGACAGCCCGCCCCTGGCCGGCACTGCCTACTGGCCTGGCTGGAAGATCGCCTGCGCGGCTAAAGCCCAGCCTGGCGCGGGCACGCCACAGGCGGGCCTGACGATGGATTGCTGGGGCGGCCTGCACTCCTACGGCGCGCCGGCGATCACCGAATCCAGCCCTGGGCACTACTGGCCGAACTGGAACATCGCCCGCGACTTCGCCTTCCTGCCCGACGGCACAGGCGGCTTCGTGCTCGACGGCTGGGGCGGCCTGCACGCCTTCCGGGTCAACGGCAGCACGGCTCCCCTGGCGGCCCAGGGCTTTGCCTACTGGCCGAACTGGGACATCGCCCGCAAGCTGGTCATCTTCCCCGACGGCAGCGGTGGCTACGTGATGGACGCCTGGGGCGGCCTGCACCCGTTTGGCATCAACGCGCCGTCGCCGGTGAGCAAGGTCACGCAGAGCGCCTACTGGCCGAACTGGAACATCGCCCGCGACCTGGTCCTGGTGCCCGGCAACGGGAGCCACTCCGGTTATGTCCTCGACGGCTACGGAGGCCTGCACCCATTCCACGCGGCCAGCGACGGCAGCACGATGCCCGCCGCCATCACGACAGCGTATTGGGGCTGGGACATCGCCCGGGGGGCCTGGTTCCTGCCCGGCTCAGCCACCGCGGGCTACACGCTCGACGGCTGGGGCGGCCCGCACCCGTTCGGGGGAGCGCCGGCGATCGCCGCTCACCCTTACTGGCCG
>Ga0209648_10005813_pt1 | contig 10587 bp, 12 predicted proteins | sample GraSoi2013_115cm_FD_185830 | JGI IMG/M metagenome (GOLD analysis project Ga0209648, IMG submission 185830) | Grasslands soil microbial communities from the Angelo Coastal Reserve, California, USA - Sample 9_17_2013_115cm (SPAdes) (version 2) | ecosystem: Environmental > Terrestrial > Soil >...
TCGGGATGTTCCTGTTTCACGCGCGAATCCACGTTGGCGCCGATATAGCTGTACGGCCAGCCGTAGAATCCGCCGTCTTTCAACGCCGTAAGGTAATCCGGCGGAAGATCGTCCCCGAGGCGGTCGCGCTCATTGACAGTGGTCCAGAGCTCGCCCGTCACCGGCTGGAGCGTCAACCCCACCGGATTCCTGAGCCCGCTTGCATAGAGCCGCGCTTTGCTCCCATCTGGATCGCAGATGGTCACGGCGGCTCGGCGCGGGTCTTCGCCTGTGTCGATATTCGAGTTGGACCCCACCGACACGAACAGATGCTTGCCGTCGGCGGAAAAAGCCAGCGCGCGCGTGCTGTGTCCACCCGTCGGCAGGTCCATCAAATGTTCCTTTTCACCAAGCCGCTTGGAGGTCTTGGGGTCATAGCGGAACCGCGCGACTTCGTTCGTGTTTCCCACATACACGTAATTCTCGTGAAAGACGATCCCAAACGGCTCGCGCTGGCCGTCTACAAATATCTCTCGTCCCTGCGCTTTTCCGGTGTTTTGCGGGTCGCGCATCACCACGATTTCCCCGGAGCCGGTATCAGCCAGAAAAATGTCCCCATTCGGTGCGATCGTCAGCCAGCGCGGATACTTGAAATTCGTGGCGAACACATTCACTTTGAATCCCTGCGGCACCTTGGGCAGAAATCCTGCAGGCGGCTTTTCTACCTCGGGTGGATTTCCTGCCGACTTCGTCAGAAACGGCGCCGGCAGCTTCGGTTTCTGGCCGTGCGTGACTTGCGCCGGCGTCAGTGGTGCCAGGGCAAGGATGGAAGCTAAGACAAAAGTCTTTCGTGCGTGCATTCAGACTCCCACTCAAAAGAAATCTATGTCGTCCCGCTCAGTTTGACGCGCCTCGCGGAAGTTCGGTTATACAATGGCCACTACCAAGAAACCGCTACCAAGAAATCACTACGAAGGGACCAGCGGAACTTGGCGCATCTTAAATTTCCTACATCGCCAATCCCTCAGTCCGCATCCAATCGGCCTGAAGAATAGTAGACTAAGGAAGCGTAGAAGAGGCAAACCTTGCAGAGCCCTTACATCGGCCGCAGCCTGGCGCTTGTTTTGATTTTTGGCCTGGTCGGCTGGACAGCGTTCCGCGCCCTGGGCTCAAGGCCTCCCGAAACCCCGAAAAATCCTTTTCCCGCGCCCGCAGTCGATGCACCCCTGGCCACCACCCACAGCCAGCAAACCGCGGTTTTTGCTGGAGGTTGCTTTTGGGGCGTACAGGCCGTCTTTCAACATCTCAAGGGAGTTTCTTCCGTGACTTCCGGCTACGCGGGCGGCTTCGTCGAGTCGCTGTCTTACGAAAGCGTGAGTATGGGCGTAACCGGCCATGCCGAAACCGTCAGTGTCATCTACGATCCGTCGCAACTCACCTACGGCCAGCTGCTGATGGTTTTTTTCTCCGTCGCCCACGATCCCACCCAATGGAATCGCCAGGGTCCGGACACCGGCTCGCAATACCGCTCCGCCATCTTCACCACCAGTGCGGAGCAGAAGCGCATCGCGCAAGCCTACATTGCGCAGCTCGACGCCGCGAAGGTCTATTCCCGGCCGATCGTCACGAAAGTCGAGCCCTTCCAGGCTTTCTATCCCGCCGAGAGCTACCACCAGGATTATTTGAAGAACAATCCCGACAATCCTTACATCGTCTACAACGACCTCCCCAAACTCGAAAATTTGAAAAAAGATTTTCCCAGTCTCTATCGCCCTTAGCAGCCGCTGAAAAATTATCCAACTTGTCATTCCGAGGGCGAAGTTTGCCCGAGGAATCTGTTTTGTCTTGGTTTTTTGAACAAGCAGATTCCTCGCTGCGCTCAGAATGACAATCAACGTTACTTTTTCAAAAACCTGTTTGCGGTCAAAGACTCTTTGCCGCAGTCCGATCCTGGCTATCTACTTGAGCAAAAGTTGTTACATCTGGAACGCTCTTGCGTTAGATTGAAATGGGCGTTTTTTTTGAGAGAGTCCGAATTCTAGATTTCAATCTGCCGCGAGGAGAACCATCATGAGAGCTTCCGTTTGTGCCGCGCTGTTTTTATCGGCGTCAGGGCTGATTTTTACGCAGGATAGCCGTGCGCAGGCCGCTGCCAAGCCCCTCACTGTGGACATCAAGAATGTGCAAGGCCAGAGCGTCGGCACGGCGACTCTCACGCCCGTGGCCAAGGGAGTCAAAATCTCCCTCGATATCAAGAATCTCCCGCCCGGTGAACACTCCCTCCACATTCACCAGGTCGCGAAATGCGAGCCTCCCGACTTCAAATCCGCCGGTCCGCACTTTGGCGGTGGGCACGCCCACGAGGGAATGCCGGCTGGCGATATCCCGGACTTTGCGCTCATCGTGACTGCAGACGGCACGGCCCACGCGAGCACCATCGCTCCCAATGTAACTCTCGGCAGGGACGCCAACTCCGTCTTCAGCAATGGCGGAACTTCGATTGTCATTCACGCAGTCGCCGGCGGCACTGGCAGCAGTGCGCCGCCTCGCATCGCCTGCGGCGTCATTACCAAGCCGGAATAATTCGGGCGCAGGCCATTCCAAATCTATTTCTTGTCCGGGCGCTCGCTAACGGCTTTGCCGCCGGCGCCCGGAAGCGCTGCCTTTGCGCCGCCAGCTTCTTCTCCTTTGAATAATGCGTCCAGGCTGGGATAACCGTAAATTGTCGGCGCATGATTTTGCATCAGCCCTCCGGTGTCTGCCGTTGGGCCGTAATTGCTGTGCAAGTCCCGGGCCAGCATTCTCAGCATCGCCATCTGCTGGCCGCGATGGTGGGCGGTGTGCGCGATTCTCCGGACCACCACCCAGGCGCGCGATCGCTGCACGTCAAAAAATTTTGTTTCGGACTCCCACCAAACTTCATCCTTTTTCCTAAGCGCTGCCAGCCGCTTCCCGCTGTCCTCGGTATAACGCTTCATGAATTCGAGCCGCGTTTCCTCCCCCGGAAGCGGCGGCGCGCTGACGTCAATCCCCAGCATGTTGACGAACCAAAGATTCTCGCTCACGCATTGGTGCACCATCTGTTCGTGGACGCTGCGCCCGCGCGAATCTCCCGCGCGCGGCCGCACCGCAAGATCCGCGTCACGGAATTCGCTCCACACGCTCACCACTTTCACCCGTTCGGTCTCGTACGTGTCCACTAGGAAGTCATATTTCATGCTAGCCATCCCGCTGTGCCAGTTCGGCGGGCATTCTCCCTCTCGAAAACGGCGGCGTCAACTTGTTGGTCGCAAACCGATATCCTTTGGAAAGGGAGTGCGCAATTGATACCCTCTCGGTCTAATCGGGAAACTCTCCCTCTTGGAGCAAAATATGAACAGCGCCAATCGCCGGCAATTCCTTGCGCAAGCTGCTGGAATGGGCTGCGGAGTCCTATGGGCCGATTCAGTATTTGCGAAATCTCTTGCAGCCTCGCCTGCGCCTTCACCCGTGGAATCTCGGGTTTCCGGGAAGTCTCTTTTGGCAAAGATGAAATGGTTCAACGAGTCTGCTTCCGCCAAACAAGTTGGCGAACAATTCGTGGTCGGGACCAAGCCCAAGACCGACTTCTGGCGGAAAACCTTCTACGAATACGTTACCGACAACGGCCACTTTTTCTTTCTGCCAGTCACTGGCGATTTCACTTTTGAAAGCCGCGTCGCGGGAAAATACGCCGCGCTTTACGATCAAGCCGGCCTGATGGTGCGCATCGATTCTGCCAATTGGATGAAGTGCGGCCTCGAGTTAGTCGACGGCATTGGCCATGCCAGTGTCGTGGTCACCCGCGATTTTTCGGATTGGTCCACTGTCCACGGCATCACTACGAAGGCTCCCTTGTGGTGGCGCATGGTTCGCAAAGGTGTGTCATTGGAAGTCCTGTACTCCGTGGATGGGAAAAACTTCACCTCTACGCGCCTCGGCTATCTGCCTTTGCAAGCCACGGTGGATACGGGCATCATGTGCTGTTCGCCTGAAGGCGGCGGCTTTGAAGCCACTTTCAATGAAATCCGCCTGGCGCAATAATTTGCGTAATATCAGCGGGGCCAGCGACGGCGGCCTGCTTCGGTCCCAGGCAAACGCGCTATTTTAGTTTGACGCCCCGCCGAGGCCCGGAATCGGTCTGTTGACACCAACCAGGAAGAGGAGTATCTACACCCTTACGCGCAGGGCGTTATTTGTTTCTCCCCAGCGTCCAATGCGCGCACTTTCATTCCATTTAGGAGGCTTCATGTCGAATCCTGTCCGCGCAATCCCTGAGGGGTATCACACCGTCACGCCATATCTAACTTGTAAGAACTCAGCCCAAGCGATTGATTTTTACAAGTCGGTCTTCGGCGCCACGGAAATTATGCGAATGACCGGCCCTGGCGGAAAAATCGGCCACGCCGAAATACAAATCGGCGACTCCCATATCATGCTGGCCGACGAGTTCTCCGGCATGTCCAGCGCGCCCACGCCAGGAACCAAGAACCCATGCGGTCTTTTCCTGTACCTGGAAAACGTGGACGCTACCTTCAACCGCGCTGTCGCTGCGGGCGCCAAGGTAGACATGCCTCTCGAAAATCAGTTTTGGGGCGACCGCTACGGCAAGTTGACCGATCCCTTCGGCCATCAGTGGGGCCTGGCCCAGCACGTCGAGGACGTCGCCCCCGAGGAAATGAAGCGTCGTTCTGAGGAATGGACAGCGAAAATGGCCAAAGCTGCCGCCGCCGGGCAGAACTGAGCACTTCCATTTCAATTGTCGAGCAGGCCCTGTCCCTTGTTCGCAACGGACAGGGCCTTCCCCTCCGCGCGAGAGAGCTGCTGCGTGGAAAATCTGCATGGCGAAGGCGCCGTTCAAAGCACCTACAGATGCCAGAGCCAGGCGGCGCCGCGCACGCCGCTGGCGTCTCCGTGTTTCGCTGGAAGAATCGGCGTGTCCGCTTCTTTGCCGAAAACGTACTCCTTCAGACGGGCCGGAACACTTTGGTAGAGTCGCGGAATTTTCGAAGCGCCTCCGCCTAGAACGATTACGTCAGGATCCAAAAGATTGATGACTTGCGCTAGACTGCGCGTGAGCCGGTCTTCAAATCGCTCCAGCGCCGTAAGCGCGGCCGGCTCTCCCGCGCTGCTTCGCGCCATAATCTCCCGGCCCTTCAGGGCGACACTCGTCGCGCGCTCGTAATCCGCTTCCAGCCCCGTTCCGGAAATCCAGGTTTCCACGCAGCCGTTCTTCCCGCAATAACAGGCGGGGCCGGGAAACTCCTCAGGCCGCATCCACGGCAAAGTGTTGTGTCCCCATTCGCCGGCCACGCCGTTCAAACCGCCGTGAACGCGGCCATCGACGGCGATGCCCCCGCCGCACCCGGTGCCCAATATCACCGCGAAAACAACGTGCTTGCCCGCACTGGCGCCGTCGGTTGCTTCTGAAACCGCCAGACAATTCGCGTCATTCGCGCATCGCACTTCACGGCCCAGTGCGCCGCTCAGGTCCTTGTCGAACGGCTTGCCGTTCAGCCACGTCGAGTTTGCGTTTTTCACCAGGCCGGTTTTCGTGGAAATGGTTCCCGGAATTCCCACGCCGACGGTTGCGCGGCGTCCCAGCTTTTCCTCGATGCCCTCCACGGCTTCCGCGACGGAGCGGACCGTGCCTTCGTAGTCGAACCGTGGCGTGGCGATGCGATGCCGGTGCAGCTCCTCGCCCTCCGGGTCGAGTGCAACGAATTCGATCTTGGTTCCTCCGAGATCGACTCCGATCCGAATGCGTTCTTGCTTTTCTTGGGCAGTGGGTAGCAATTCAGATCCCTCCGGCGAGGGGGTAGTCTACACCGCATCGCTCGAAGGTAGAGCGTGATGTGTCTGAAACTCGTCTCTGATCGCCGGACGTCTCCTGCAGAGAGTTTTATTCGGAGAAGTTCATTCCCTGATTCCAAGAGCATTCGAGCGGATGGAGTGGAACCTTTTGGCCGCCTTACCGTTGAGGATATACCTGAAGCGAAGGACAGGTCTCTCTACTAGGCGCAATCAGCTGGTAGTGAGCGCCAGAATGACCGCGACACACGGCTTACATCCAAAGAAAGCGCCGCGTGAGAGGAAACCGGCGATTTTAAGCGGCGACCAATTTCGGCCCCGGCTTGCGGCGAGGCTTGCTGACCTCCTGGCGCAGCTCGCGTTCGGCGCGCGTCCAATCATCCAGCGCGTTTCCCGGCGCGCCACGGCGCTCGAGATAGATGTGGTAGGCGCGGAGCGCGATTTGCTCCGTTGTCGGGTTTGCACTGGGTGTGTTTGACTTCCTCACTGCGGGCGAGGAAGCCTTGTCGGTCTTGGGCATAAACCTTTCCTTTCGACTGCGGCAACCATTTTACATTTAGGAGAAAGCTATGGCTTCAGAATTCATTCGAGACGCAATCGAAAGATTCAATACATCGAATCAATGAAACGGGTTCCACCAGAGCGAGAAAACGCGGCAAGAAGAGTATTGCGAACTTGTGTTGGCCTGGGCTTGACCAGGACTGCGCAGAGCCGCCATTCTTCATCCTGCGAAAGAATCGACGGGAGCAAAAAAATGCGCTCTACCAAGAATTCCAGCCGGGAAAATTAGTAGCCGTCGGTCTCCGCCAGGATGGTACGCGTCTTGTGATCCCAGAGGACCAGCCGCATGCCGGGATATTGTGCGGCGAGGATCGATAGACGCTGCCGGGCAATGGCAAGATCCTCGAGACACTCCAACCAGAGATGCCGGCCGTCGGCATCCTCGATAAGAACGTCGTAGACAGGCGCAAGAAGGGAGGACACTTGTCCCACCATGATGCAATACCTCCTGTCTAGTAGTGAAGGAGGAGTGGAAATCGTTTCATTTTGGGAATGGGGCATGAGCGGTGCGCGAGCGAATTCTGCGGTTGGGGAATCGCGGATCAGCGAGCAGTCAAACTGTTCGCTTGTCCAAGGCGCGGAACGACGCCGAGTTGCTGCATCAAGCCGAGAGCGTCCCAATGGCTGTACGAATCCATGATTTTGCCGCCGGCCATGTGGTGGATGGTCATACCGTCAACGGATACTCTCTTATTTGTCGCTGGAACTCCCATGTAATCGCCTTGGTGGGTACCGGAAAAGGTCCAGCGGGCAACCACCTTTTCGTTCTCGGCCACGATATCCTCAATGGTCCAGTGCAGATCAGGGAAGCCCGCATTGAACGCAGAAACCCGGAGCTTGTAGGCCTCAGGGCCGACAGCGGATCCGGAAAAGTTGGGACCGTAGAGAGCATGGCTGGGAGAAACCAGTTCGTTCAAGACTTCGAGTTTTTTTTCATTCCACACCTCTTCATAGAGGCGCAGGATGATGGCCTTGTTACCGGATGACATAGGGTTTGTCCTCCTCCTCCGGATCGTTGCGATCCGATAACAGCGGAGATGGTCCCTGCCTCACGAAACGAACGGGTGAGAAACCGGTGGGATGAGGCTTGCCAGAGCGTACTCCCAAGAGGATTCGTTTGCAATGCGTCGAATGCTGATGGGCGAGAATCGTGGCAGGCGGGGCAGCGGGCACCGCGCGACGTTACGCGCTGGGCGCGCGCCGTTCGATGCGAAAAATAAAACACGCTAGTGATGGCGAAGAGTTCTTCGATGGCCGGCTCGAATTTGCCGTCCGCAACAAATTCCTGCGCCAGCAAGCGCCGGCCGCTTGCATAGGCTTCGAGCGTGCGCGGGCTGCCGCGAAGCTCTGCGGGGAATCCAGCGTCCTCCGAATAACGCGGGCAAGCATCCGCGTGAACATAGACCGGGCCGGGCTGGGGAAGCGATTCGACGCCCGCGAAGCGATCGTAGGTAAAAAGAATTCTACGATCCTCACCGGCCGCGAATGTGCGCAGGCAGTGGCGGCACGGAGCGTCGTCGGTGGCGACTTCCGCGTGCGCCGGAAATCCATAAACAGGCGCTCGAAGGGTGGCGCGGACCGCCTCCGCCACTTCGGTTGGAATGGCTACGATGCGAATGGGCAGCATGATTTGTTCCTCACGTCCTTCTTCTGATTCAGAGCCGCTGTGCGAACTCTGTACGTGAGCGATTGTGGAGAAAAGTAAATCCCGCGTCTATCCGCTTTCAGCGTTCTAATTGGGGGGAAGATTGCCCGCACTCGTTTTTTTTTGAGAAAGAGTGCGGAAGCTCGTGATTCCAAATAGGTTGACTTTCACTCTTTGGTCGAAGCGGATGGATAAAGAAAGAGACCGGGGCAAGCCCGGCCTCCACGTATTAGATTTGCTTTTCAGCATTTAGTTTGAGAAAGCCCCGCAGCAACAGCGGGTGGTGCGAAGTGGCAGAGCGTACCGCAGCCTGCTGATGCCGATAGAAGGCCGGCCGGAAAAAGCCGCCTCGCGCAAACGTCAAACCACGCAGCTCGCTGAGGAGCGACGTAGACAGACTCCGTTAAAGTACGGCGTCGCGTGAGTTACGGAGTAACGCGAACGCTGATCGCGATGTTTTCGCTTTTCTCCTGGCGATAAGTAACATCGGCGTTAGCGCCAACTTTCAAGCTGCCATCGATGGTGGTGCTCTTGTCGATCTTGAAACTCATGGTCTTGGGAGTGCTCGGCGTCTGCTCTAACTGCTGTCCCACGGTGAGCGTAAAAGAATTCTTCTCCACAGAAGCAATCTTTCCGGATACCGTTTGCTCTGCTGCAGGGGTCTGGCCGCCTGACAAGCTCAAAACAGCCGTGCCGTGAGTCACGGTTGGCTGCAGAGCGCACACCAGCGCTACCACAAATAGACCAACAAGAGTGGAAAAAAATACTCGCCCTGGATTCTTCATCATGAACCCTCCTCGAATTTTTAGGCCGAGCCAAGTTTGTTGTGCAGAGAATCTGCCACAGCGGGGCAGAATGTTGAGAAACCTCTATCCTAAATGGAATATAGAACTTACGTGGAGCGACAGCAATTCCGAGCGTCCAGCAGGGTAAGTACTAGAACGGGAAATCTCTTCACGGTTGGCTTCCCATCCAGCTACTTTCTGCACGGATGAGCTTCGGAGCCTTATTTCGCAGCGGCTTTCGAGTCAGAAGCAGGCTGAGGGCCAGGATCGATGAAGGAGGGATTGAGAGATGCGGTCAGGTCGTGCAACTTTCCGTGGTCGGAGATTCCTGTGATGAGGAGTTCATAGCGAAAGCCGTCCGGATGGGTTCGACTTCTAAGAAGAACGAGCAAGCCGCGCACTTCCGCTTCGGCGCGGATGACTACTTGCCCATCTAAAACGAGGGGAGCGGCCAGCGCACCGCGAAACTCGGCGCCGTCGCGGTCCACGCCGGAATCGAGGGAATCGAGCATCTTAACCTGGAGGATCGTGCCTTTGGGGAAGGCCCCTAACGCATCTCCGGCAGTTGGATGAAGGCGAGTCTGCAGGTGGAACTCCAGAACAGTCCCGGAAGCGACTCGAAACGGCGCGATGTTTGGAGTTTGGGAGTGAGCGGGATTCGCGAGTAGACTGACGCAGCACAGAACTGCAACCAGGAAACGAGGCATGGCTGGGGCCTTTCCTCCTCGGAAAAACGAACGTTACACAACCATTTTAATTTTGACCGGCGAGCCGGTCAATGCGAAACGCGGCTAAGAGTAGCGAATGCCTAACGTACGCGAGGGCAATAAGCCGATTCAGCTTGGAGATTTATCGCACTGGAACAAGTCAGGAGCGTAGGACGCGGATCACGAGCAAAGCGGCGACCAGCACGATAGCGAGTATGATTACGGCTATCCGGAGGACGCCTTTGCGTGAGATAAACGAGCTTAGAGAAAGCCCGGAGCCAGCAAAACTGAATTTGCAATACTTGCAGGTTTGGGCGTCGCGCGGGCAGATGCCGCCACAGTTTGGGCAGGATTGCGCAAACATTCTGTCCGACATTGTCGAGAAATAGCATATTTCGAGGGCAAATCCAAATAGTAAGGTGGGTGGCTAATGCCTGACTGGTTCACGACCCTGACTTCCGCGTTGGAGCGTGGAAAATCGCATGTCTCGAGGCGATTGGGTATGCGTCTCAACATCTAGATCGAATACGACGATAGAAACAACTTCCCCGTCTCAATCGTGAAGCCATTGAAGCGCGAAGACTGATAAGTAGGAGATCGCCATTTCGAGAGCTGTGAAAAGCTCCAATCGCTTCAAGAAACACAATGGCAAGTACGCAAATTGAAAGTACGGAATCCCACATGAAGTCGCTTAGAGCTTCGATGCGGCTAGGAGTAAGCCATCGTATTACTTCGCGCCAGAAGTCGATTTTTAGGCGACCTGACTTGCCACCCCGTGATGAACTCTCCCCAGACGTTCGTTCTGGAGATTCCTTTAGTTCCCCTCTCACTGAGCACTCCCAAGTCGTCCGCCCAAGATTGAGATTGAGCCTGTTCGATCCTTTAAGCACTATTCTCGAAAGGCAGGTTACTAATCATGTGCACTAAGTCACATGCAAGAATACAACCAATGGAGTTCCAATTCGGACCACTACTAGACTTTATAGTATAAATAGACTTAACTAACTCTTCGTAAATACTTCGCCGCCATACTCTCCCAGGGATGTTCCATTTTGGAACGTAAGCACTGCCATTACGGGAA
>Ga0209648_10005814_pt1 | contig 10587 bp, 9 predicted proteins | sample GraSoi2013_115cm_FD_185830 | JGI IMG/M metagenome (GOLD analysis project Ga0209648, IMG submission 185830) | Grasslands soil microbial communities from the Angelo Coastal Reserve, California, USA - Sample 9_17_2013_115cm (SPAdes) (version 2) | ecosystem: Environmental > Terrestrial > Soil >...
TTCTCGAGCAAACTCCAATTGATTTCGCGCGTGCGGACCATGTCCGCCGTAACCACGAAGTCGCGCACCTTCCGCTGCATGGGCAGGTGGTACATCAGTTCCAGCATGAGGTCTTCGAGGATCATACGCAAGCCGCGCGCGCCGACTTTGCGCTGAAGTGCCAACTCCGCCACGGTCTCGAGCGCGTCATCCGTAAACCGCAAGCGCACGTTTTCAAATTCGAACAGCCGCTGATACTGTTTCAGCAGCGCGTTCTTCGGCTCGGTCAAAATCTTCACCAGCGCGCCTTTGTCCAGATCATTCATCACGCCCGCCACCGGCAAACGGCCCACGAATTCCGGTATCAGTCCGTAGCGAATCAAATCGCCCGGCTGCACTTGCTCGAGCAGTTCCGTGTTGCGCCGCTGCGGCGTCGTGGGCGCCGAATCCGTGTGGAATCCCAGGGAGCGCCGGCCCGCGCGCTTTTCGATAATTTTTTCAAGCCCCACAAACGCTCCGCCGCAAATAAACAAAATGTTCGTCGTATCCACGGGCGTGAATTCCTGGTGCGGATGCTTGCGCCCGCCTTGCGGAGGCACATTCGCCACCGTGCCTTCGAGAATCTTCAGCAGCGCCTGCTGCACGCCTTCACCGGAAACGTCCCGCGTGATCGATGGGTTCTCGTCCTTCTTGGCAATCTTGTCGATCTCGTCTATATATATGATGCCTTGCTGGGCCTTTTGGACATCTCCGTCCGCCGCTTGCAGCAGTTTCAAAATAATGTTTTCGACATCTTCGCCCACGTAGCCTGCTTCGGTGAGCGTCGTGGCATCGACAATCGCGAATGGCACATCCAGCATGCGCGAGAGCGTCTGCGCCAGCAACGTTTTCCCCGTGCCGGTAGGGCCGATCAACAGAATGTTGGACTTGCTGAGCTCGATGTCCCCCGGCTGCTTGTTCAGGAAAATCCGTTTGTAGTGATTGTAAACCGCCACCGCCAGTTTCTTTTTTGTGCGGTCCTGCCCAATCACGTAGCCATCCAGGAATTGCTTGATCTCTGGCGGGCGCGGAAGCCGCTTCGTCGGCGCAGCGGCCTGCTCGCGCTTCTCGTCTTCGAGAATCGTCTGGCACACGCCCACGCACTCATTGCAGATATACGCGCGGGGATAGTCCGAAGGCGAACTGATCAGCTTCTCGACCTGCTCCTGTGTCTTATGGCAAAAGGAGCAGCGCAGTGGCTCGTCTGGGTTAAATTTTTTCACTGGTATGAAGGCCTCGTCTCCGCTGGGCTTTGACGGAGTCTCTATCCACTATTCTAGGCCGAATATTCCCCTGAGCAAAAGAGAAAGTCGATAGGTTACTAACTTTTTGGAACCGCGGTGCATTCCCCGCTTCAAACCGCAAAGCACTTCGTGGCACGCAAAACTACCGGTGCTTATAAATGATCTCGTCGATCATCCCGTATTCTTTGGCCTGCTCGGGATTCATGATGTAATCGCGCTCGACGTCTTTCTCGATGCGGTCCACCTTCTGGCCGCTGTGCTTTGCCAGCAACGTATTGATCGTCATGCGCATGCGCAGAATCTCCTTCGCGTGCAAGTCAATGTCCGTCGCTTGCCCGCCGAGCCCGGACATCCATGGCTGGTGAATCAGTATGCGCGCATTTGGCAGGGCAAACCGTTTTTTGGGCGCGCCACCGGCGAGCAGCACCGCCGCAATCGAAGCAGCCTGTCCCACGCAAGTCGTCACCACGTCCGGCTTCACGAACTGCATGGTGTCGTAAATCGCGAATCCGGCTGTGATTGAGCCGCCTGGCGAATTGATGTACAGCTGAATGTCTTTTTCCGGGTCTTCCGCTTGCAGAAAGAGCATCTGAGCCGTCGCGAGATTGGCAACGTGGTCGTCAATCGGCGTGCCGATAAAAATGATGTGCTCTTTCAGCAGCCGCGAGTAAATGTCGTAAGCCCGCTCGCCGCGGCTGGTCTGCTCCACGACCATCGGTACGAGCGTTGTTCCGTAATACTCGGGTTCTTCGAATTTTTTCATTGGGTGAATGTCGTGGCGCTTGACCGGAGTGTGTCACTTGGAATCCGTCGCCGCGTTCGCTGCCGCAACGGTCTTGACCTTGGCGTTCTGCGCGAGCCAATCGAGAGTTTTGTCGCTGCGCAGCTTAGCCTTCATCCTATCGAGCGTTCCTTGCTTTGTCAAACGCGCGCGAATCGCTTCCGCCGATTCGCCACCATGGCTGGCCATGTGCTCCAGTTCACGGGTGACCTCTTCATCGGTCACGTCGATATTTTCCGCCGTCGCGATGTGATCGATGATCAGTTCCGCCTTCACGTCATCCTTGGCGCGCTCTTCCTGCCGCTTCCGCAACGTCACCCAGTCCACGTTCACCGCCCGCGGATCCACTCCTTGGGCCGCCAGCGACCGCACCACGCGCTCCAGCCGTACGTCCATTTGATGCTCTACCAGCGCTTCCGGTACCGGGAAGTCGTGCAGCTTCACAATTTCCGCCAGCACTTTTTCGTGCAGCAATTCCTTGTGCTTGTGATCGCGCTGATGTTCCAGGCCTTCGTGAACTTTTTTCTTCAGTTCTTCGAGCGTCGTCGCGTCGCTCACATCCTTCGCGAAATCGTCATTCAATTCCGGCAACTTCTTCGTCTTGATGCCCAACACTTCGACGGCATAGTGATATTTCTTTCCCGCCAGTTTGGGATCGGGATAGTCCGCCGGATATTCCACGTCAAAATTCTTGTGCTCGCCGGCGTTCGCGCCTTTCAAGTTCGTGTTGAAAGGTTCCATCGTTTCTTCCGCGCCAATGTGGCAGAGCACACTCTCCGCTTGCAGCGGATCACCTCCGCCTTCCGGCGTGCCGAGCAATTTTACCTGCGCGAAGTCTCCGTCTTGAATCGCCCGCCCTTCCACGGGCGCAAACGTCGCCGCCCGCTCGCGCATTTCTTCGAGCGTCTTGGTCACGTCCTCGTCTGTAATGTCCATCGTGGGCATTTCGAAAGCCAGATTTTTGTAATCGCCTAATTCGAATTCCGGCAGCACCTCAAACACCGCGCGGAATTTCAGCGACTGCCCTTCGTTAAAGTCCAGCTTGTCCACTTGCGGCTGCGACACCGGAGTCAATTTCTGCTCCGCCACGGCTTTTTCCACGCGCTCCGGCACCAGCGACTGCAGAACTTCTCCCTTAATGTCTTCGGCGAATTTTCGCCGGATCAGCGAAACGGGCGCCTTGCCGCGCCGGAAGCCCGGCACGTTTGCTAGGCGCGCGAATTCCTTTGCCACGCTCTCAATCTTTTTGGTCACTTCTTCCGCCGGAATTTCCAATTCCAGCTCGCGGCGGCAGGTTGCTTCAGCCATGCAGCAGTCCTTTCCCGGGACAACTCTCAGATTCGTGATGAAACGGTTGCGGGTCTCGGCGGCATGCGCCTGGTCTGCGAGTACGTCAAAGCCAGGCGTTCACAGTCTAGAGAGGCCAATCAGGCGAGAGTCCACCCTGCAACTCGAATTCACAGTATAGGCGACGCTCCCTGCAGCGTCAATTCACCTGCATGCTCGTCGACCGTAAGTCGAGTAGAATGTCCGCGCATTTGAGGAAACCGGCCTTGAAAAACAGCGCAATTCTCCTACTGCAATGCCCGGATCACAAGGGCCTGGATGCGGCGATAGCGGATTTCATCCACTGGCACGGTGGCAACATTCTTCATTTCGAGCAACATCAGGCGGGTGAGGAGCACTTCTATCTTGCCCGCGTTGAATGGGATCTAACCGGCTTCGAATTCGATCTCAAAGATTTTCCGAAATGGTTCGCTCCCATCGAGGAGCAATTCTCGGTCCGCTGGCGCATCACCACCTCAAGCTATCGCCCCCGCGTGGCCATCTTTGTTTCCAAATATGATCACTGCCTCGTCGATCTTCTCTACCGGCAGAGAATCGGCGAACTCGCTTGCGAAATTCCCCTCATCGTCAGTAATCACGCGGACGCCAAGCGCCATGCTGATTTTCATGGCGTCCCGTATCACCTCGTCCCGGTGACCAAGGAAAATAAGCCCGAAGCCGAGCAACAAGAACTCGAGCTATTGCGAAAGAACAACATCGATCTGGTCGTGCTCGCGCGTTATATGCAAGTACTCTCCGCGGATTTCATCAAACAGTACCCCCAACGGATCATCAATATCCACCATTCCTTTTTGCCTGCGTTCATCGGCGCAAAGCCGCACCACCAGGCGTTCGAGCGCGGCGTAAAGCTCATCGGCGCGACCGCGCATTACGTCACAGAAGTTCTCGACGACGGACCGATCATCGAGCAGGGCGTGGCGCGCATTTCGCACCGCGACAGGTTGGAAGACCTTGTTGAGAAAGGCCGCGACATGGAGCGCGTTACCCTGTCCCGCGCCGTCCGCTGGCATATCGAGAATCGCATTCTTCTGTACGGCAACAAGACCATCATTTTTGAATGACCTGTCAGTCTGCTCTGCAAACCATGCCTCCAAATCGAATTGCGTACGTTGCGTGAACTCTTGGGTTAACGGCTAGTAGCAGTCACTGCTGCGGTTACAAATCGGCTGCCTCTGCGTATTCATAGGAAGAGGAGGGAATGCAAGTCATGAATCCGAATCGCGCGCTCGTACGATTCCTCTGGACCGCGGTGATTTTTCTCGCTTTCATTGGGCTCGCCGTCGCCACGCGGCGAACCATTGTGCTGTTGAAGCCGGGAACGTTCAGTTCCGCAAATAATCCAGCAGTGCAGTTGGACGCTCATTTCGCGAATCACACGACTCTAACTCTCATGCACATTCTGCCGGCCATGCTCTTCATGGTGCTCGGACCGTTGCAATTCGTGCGCAGCTTACGCTCGAAATACCCGCAGATTCACCGTTGGTCTGGACGAATCTTTCTGACCGCCAGCGCGATCGTGGGAGTCACCGGGCTGACCATGGCATTCGGAAAAACCATCGGCGGAGTCGATGAGAAAGCGGCGATCACCTTGTTTGGAACTTTCTTCCTGATCGCGCTGACGAAAGCGCTGTGGCATGCCCTTCGCCGCGAGTTCATCCAGCATCGTGAGTGGATGATTCGCGGCTACGCCATTGGACTTGCCGTCGCGACCATACGGCCGATCATGGGGACATTTTTTGCGGCCGCGCTGCTGCACGGGCATGCCCCGGAACCAAAAGAATTTTTTGGCACTGCGTTCTGGATTGGCTTCACGCTGCAAACGATCGCCGCAGAAATTTGGATCAACTATACGAGGCCTGCAACCCTCGCTCCGGCCGTGTCCGCCGTTAGTTAATCGGCCGCCGCGGGCCGGTTCAGTGCGCTTGTCAGGTCAGCGTGAAGCAACCGATGGAACAAGTGTTCCCCCGCCTCGCGGCGCACGGAAAGCCGACCCGCCACATACGCGCGTGAAGCCAGTCCACGCTGCACCGCATCGCAAATGGCCTCATCCTCGTCTTGCACTTTTTCGCTGACCTTGATGCTCGCCAGGTTCTTCTTCAAAGCTTTCTTGCGGGTGTCCGCGAAGTAGTAGTCAAACACCACCGCGCATTTGTCCACGCCCAGTGGCAGAACAAGATTGGTATCCATCACGCCTTCATACGCGTTGATCATGAAATTAGGATATATCCAAAGATAAAACGCTCGCCCCTGCCGTGTCGCCGCCACTCCCGATTCCTTCTTGGAGCCCGAAGAGAGCGGGCTGGATTGCAAGCATGCCCGCTCGAAATTCTCAATCGTATACTTCGTGTATTCAATGACGCTGCTCAACCCTTTATGCGCATGCGGAACGTGATAGCCACCGTCCAGATAATTGTCCGCGTACACTTTCCAGTTGCAGTGCAGTTTATAGATGCGGCGGTCGAAGTATTTCAATTTCTTGGTGATCTGCAGCGGCGCCACAATTCCAGGGATCGCGCCAAGAAAATCCCGCAACGGCGCTGCCCGGCCATCGAGGTTCACGAATACAAAATTCTCCCAAGTGTCCACTTTGACCGGCACTAGGCCGTTTTTCGCGCGATCGAAATTGCAAACGCCCTCGAATTCCACCATGCCCTTCAGCGCGCCGTCGTTCCCATAAGTCCACCCGTGATATGGACACCGGAACTGCTTCGCGCAGCCCTCCAACTCGGTGACCACAGCCGCCGCATGATGCCGGCAAACGTTGTAGAAAGCGCGCAATTGCCCGTCCTCGCCTCGTGCCACCACGATGGGTTCCCCGGCGAGATCCGCGGTGAAAAAACTTCCCTTGTCCTGCACTTGATTGGCGCGGCCCACCACCTGCCACGTTTTCGCGAACACGCTGTGTTGCTCGAGTTCGTGGATGCCCGGATCGAAGTACCATGGCGAAGGAATCGTCCAAGCGTGATCCAGTGGATCATTCGGATTGTAAAGATTGAGCAGTTCTCGTGCGTTGCGTTCCATGAAATGCTCCTGGGTCCCTTGGTTGTCAAAACAGAGGAGGAGGCAACAAACCAACCGTCCGGGAGATTGTTAAAAGGGTCCCGCGGCTCATGACTTTCGCTCAAGACAAGCTTTCCTTGTCGGAAAGCCTGGTGCGGAAGGAGGGATTTGAACCCCCAAGGCCTTTCGGCCACAAGATCCTAAGTCTTGCGCGTCTGCCAGTTCCGCCACTCCCGCAGTGGTGGGTCTATTCTACAAGCTTGGGAACTGCTGCTCCACTAGGATTTTGGGCGGCATTCAGGATGAAACAGGGAGAGAGTTGGTAAGAACCGCGCGGAGCAGGGAGGCGGTCGGGGACAAGCCCAGCCGCCACAATGGTTACAGACTGAGAACCCTTAATACCAGCCTGGCTTTGGTACGCGCTAACCTTGATATGCTTCGGCACGACGAAACACTATAGAGGTGATAGGCAGCATCGATTGGACGGACGCAAAGGGGCTGGATTCGTAGCGAGCGTGAGAGCATAATACTGTTTGTAGAGAATAAGACTGCTTGGCCAGTCTCCCGCCAGGCCGAAGCGCCCGATCCCGAGGGCGCGTATTCCAGGCCACGCTGCTAATGAGGGCAGCGGAATGATTATTCAAGAGCAGGGCGATCATCTAATCTTGATTCGCCAGACGGACCACGCGGTTCTGTCGGGGTATTTTGCGCGCGAATCAGGTAACGAAAACTTCGCTTGCCCCGAGCCTTTCGAATCGTTCCAACTCGCTACCACGGAGCACGACAATGGCTGGAACGAATGGGAACTTCAGCCGCGCATCGACCCCTTCACATTCTTGCCGTACACCTTCATGTCTTTGCCCACTGCGGAGCACATGGATCTCTACCAGCGCGGAATCGAACGCGTTGTAAAAGTGGATCGCTACGCCGGGCTCCTCGTCAGTTTGCACTGCGCCGGCCTGTACGATAAAACGCGGGCCACCATGCCGGGATTTTCAGCCAAGTACGTGAAGGTCCAGGAAGCTCCGCTCGTGAGTGATTTCCTGCAAAGACTGCGGCTGCAGCAATTACGACTCAAAGTAGACCTTCGCGGAGATCCCACGACAAAAGATTTTGCGGACGAAAAATGGTTGCAGGCCAACGCGCAGCGCCTCGAAGCGCTGGATCGACTCTCCCTTTACTTTTGCCTTGGGCCCGCGGAGCCCGCCACCATCGATGCCGTTCCTGCCGACTACAAAGGCGCGGAAGTGGACTGGGATCTGCAGCTGGAGGAGAACAACAGCGCCACGTTGGAGCCATACCCTTTCCGCCGCGACCCGCTCGAAATCAGCATTCTGGCGAGGCGAATTCCGAAGCGGCGTTACGCGGATGATCTTGAACTTCAAAAAGTGCTGGCCCAGGCGCCCTATTTCGGGCGGAAGTACACATTGCGGGCCGGAGGCGCAAGGACGCGGGCGCGAGTCGCCAGAATCTGAACGAGTCTACTGGCGGTGCACCTCGTGTTTCCAATGCGATTACGCCATTAGTTCTGCGGATGCGTCGCGCGTTCGATACTGTCCGCGATACGCAGGACGACTAATGAGAGCTCGAGCAGGACTCGTGTGACGAGAATCCCGACGAAGAGAGCCACGATTCCCACGACCAAGTTGATTATTCCGTCCGCCGGAGATTGTTGATAGCCAAGCACGACCTTAGCCACAACCGCGATGCCACCGAAGACGATGCCGAGAATATACAACAGCTTCACAATGCGGCGAGTGAGCTGGTGGTGGAACGAGAAGTCGAATAGGCCCGCAAAGAAGTTCTTTTCATCGGCCATGTGGCCTCCTGAGCACACAAATCGGTTTGGATTGCTGGGGCAATAGATTTAGTAAAGCTAATCTGTGCCAGAAGTCAAGTGAAGTGAGCGAGCAGGACCCTCGAATCACCAACACGTGGCGATGAAAGACGACAAATTTCGGGGTAAATGGAGCAAGCATTTCTTCTTGACAATCCATCCACCGGCGTACATCTTGGTTGGCTTCGCCGCCCTTGCTGCCCAGCGTTATGGAGGCGGAGGAGCAAACTCGCGCACATATGACCAAGGTCCGGCTCTGCTTTCACGATCGTTGTTTTGATGGCACTGCCTCGGCTGCTCTCTTTTACCGCTTCTACCGCGAACGCTTTGACAAAGCCGCGGAGTTTGGCTTCACCGGCATGACGCACCGCGCCGCTCAGCCATGGGAAGCGGGCCTATTCGACGGCGATGAAAACGTCATCGTGGATTTCAAGTTTTCCAACTCTCCGAAAGTGACTTGGTGGTTCGACCATCATCAGAGCGCGTTCCTTACGCCCGCTGACGCCGAGCAATTCCGCAAGCAACCCGGCCCACATATGTTTTACGAGCCGGCTTACAAATCGTGCACCAAACTGATTGCGACGATCGCCGGAGAAAAATACGGCTTCGACACCAAGCCACTCGCGGACTTGATTCACTGGGGCGACATCATCGATGGAGCACAGTATCCGACGCCGCAGTCCGCCGTCGAACTTGCCGAGCCGGCCACGCAGCTCGCCCTGGTAATTGAAGCAGCACCGGAAAATGGCTTGCCGGCGCGAATCATCCCGGAGCTGGCTTACCGCCCGCTGAGTGAAATGATCAAGCTGCCACTGGTGGCCAAGCATCTCGGGCCGCTGCTAGAACGGCACCGCAAATCGATTGAAATTTTGCGCGAGCGGATCGAAGCGCGCGACGGCGTTATTTTCTTCGACGTCAGCGACATGGATCTGGAAGGTTACAACAAGTTCATTCCGTATCTGCTGCACCCGGAATGCGTATATTCGGTGAGCGTCAGCGCTTCTGCGGCGCGCGCAAAAGTTTCGCTGGGCACAAACCCCTGGAATCAGGCGAACGCAAGTGAAAACCTGGCGTCACTCGCCGAAAAATTCGGCGGCGGCGGACATCCACGTGTTTCCGCTATCTCGCTCGAACCAGGAGACGTGCCGCGAGCACGTGAAGTTGCGCGAGGCTTGGCGGCCACTCTGCGCGCAAAATAGGTCGATTTAGAGGGGTTTCGGCGATTCCTGCAGTTCGACAAAAATCGTGGTCCCGTGTAAAATTCTAAAATCAACTTGTGGACCGGTAGCTCAATGGTAGAGCAGCTGACTCTTAATCAGCGGGTTGGAGGTTCGAGTCCTCCCCGGTTCACCACTTCTTTTCAACGACTTAGCCTCTTCTAACTTTTCGTTCAAGAAAAACTGTGCCCTGTTTTGTGCCCACCCTTGCTCAAGTTTCTATTACGTTGAGATCATTAAGTGTCTTGCGTTTCGCTTCCAGGCGGACGTGTCGCATCTTTCCATCATGGCTGGGGATACATGCTCGGGCCGTGCCATTACGTGCTAAAAACCTCTGCATCGACTCTTCGAAGCCGTATCAAGGAGTCGATGCTCGATACGATATAGCTACTGAACAGTCAGCGTTACACTGTTGGCCGGCGTCGCTTGCGACATGGTGCCCGACGTCGCGGTGATCGTCAATTGCGGAGCACCAGCGGGTGTCCCGCTCTTTCCACCCGCGCATCCGGCAAGGACCGCTCCGATGACAAGTAACAGCGCCAAAGGTACGACTGCGGCATATCGTCTCCGTTGCGGAATTCTGCGGATCAATTGCATGGCTGCAAGTCCTGCCAGCATTGCAGCGAGCCACAAAACTGGCAAGAGTCGCGTGAGTGGCGGCACCGGTATATTCACCGGCGCCGAAGGCGGCACCGCTCCCCTGGCTGTCGTCATGATTGTCAGTGTGGTTGTCTGGGCACCGGTACTCGGCGTGACCTTGGTCGGATTAAACGTGACCGTCGTGTGCGCTGGCAAACCGGCTACGGTGAAGGAAACCGCCAACGAGGTTTATTCGCCGCAGCGCATCGCGGCTTCTCGCGATCATCCGTTCCATCCACGATGGTATCTGGGGATTCGAATGGGGGTTGCTCATGGCTAGGCCTCCCAAGAGGATTGCTTCACTCAACCGCTTTCACTGCTAGGCGCGCCCAATTATCCGTGCGGCAACCGCATCAATGCCGCCGCATTTCAAATACTACATTTCGGTGCAGAGTGTCCTTGGCACGCGGCGTTCGAATGAGCGACAAGCATCTTCGGGGTTCCTGGGGACAATCAGGCGCGAACGAAGCTCCGAGGGAGAGAACGACCGACTCAAGCCGTACA